>Ga0209985_10002233_pt1 | contig 17822 bp, 16 predicted proteins | sample NOAtaG_FD_187305 | JGI IMG/M metagenome (GOLD analysis project Ga0209985, IMG submission 187305) | Freshwater lake microbial communities from Lake Erie, under a cyanobacterial bloom - NOAA_Erie_Diel6S_1000h metaG (SPAdes) (version 2) | ecosystem: Environmental > Aquatic > Freshwater > Lake ...
GCTCCGGGTGCGTCTGCGGGCGCGCCGCTCGATCTGCGAATCGGACTCGGCGGCGGCGAGTCTTGCCAGCACCGCGCGGGCCAGGTCGCGCTCGCTGATGTTGGAACTTCGCAGGAGCGTCATCGCCAGCGCGGTGCGCTGATCGCTGGGCAGTGACTCGCTGCGCGTGGTTGCCAGCAGGGCCAGGGCCGCGTGACGCCCGACGCGCGGGTGCGGGTCGAAGACAAAGTCGCGCACGCACGAAGGCTCGGGCCTGCTGCGTGTGCACGCGGTGCAGGCAAGCAAACGCACCAGCGGGCACGGATCGGTCAAGCGCTGCGCCAGGGCTTCCTCGCGGAGTGGGTCGCTGACGATCAAGCCGCTGCGCTGAACCCAGCGCACCGCGCCGCTGCGGCTGTGCGCCGGCAGTTGATCGATGACGGAGAGATCACGCTCGTGGGCCGAGAGTCGCTGGGCCTGCGCATGGGTTGTGCGCTGGGCGTTCGCGGCGGCATCACTGCGCGTCAACGCCGCCCGGCGCGGGTTCAGCAGCAGGAACGAGCGGTCCATACGCCAGGCGACCGAATCGCCGGGCAGCGGTGCGCGGAGCCGTTCGGCGCACGCGCCGCTGAGGGTCGGTTCGACGATCAGCCGCCACGCCGCGGCACCGACAACGGGCTCGCCCCCGCGCCGCAGAATCCCGCGGAGCATCATCACCGCGGGGTGGTCGGGCTCGCTGAGCCAGGTCATGTTCGGGCGCTCGGCACGCCACGCCGCGGGCTGAAGGGCCGCCATGCGGACCAGCGCGCTGATCACCCCGGCGCAGCGGTGAACGTCCGCCGCCTCCGCCGATCGAGCGAGCGCCGCCAGCACGTTCCGACGGCCGGTGTCGTCGAGATGCGCAGAGCGCGACAAGGAATCGAGGACCGACTCCGCGCAGCGACGGTCGGTCTCGGTCGAGGCCGGATCACACAAGATCGAAGCCACGGCATCCGCCAGCTCGGTCACGGGGCGATCCGCCACCGCGAGCAAGGCCCCGGCCCGAAGGTGCGAAGGCCCCTCACGGAGCCCCCGCTCAACAACGCCCCGAATGTGCTCGCCCCCCAGCGACCATGCAATGGAACGGGCGTCGTCGGACATCACCCCCCAGCGTGAGACGATTCGCACCAGCGACGCCGGCTCGCGCTGGCGGTGCAGAAACCCCAGCTGCACGCCCAGAACGCTCGGCGGCTGAAGTTCGCCGGCAAGCTGATCGATCAGCCCGGCGTCGATCTCGCGCGAGGGGTGCTCGTCGGACAATGGAGAAAAATCAGCCTCAGAGGCGGTCTTTGCTGCCCCGCCGGGCACGCCGGACCGCCCGGTCGATTCTCGCTCCGCGTGCGCCGGCGGCGCTTCCGCACCGCCTGGACGCAACCGCGATGTCGCACGAGCGAACAGTCTCATGAGCAGCGTATTATCGGCCCGAGGGTGCGGTTGGCTGAAGAGTCCGAGGCACCTGCTCGTGGGTCGGGGCGGAAACCACGAGGCAGAATCTGCGCGAGACGGGCGGTGCGGAGCCGCTAGATCTTGTGCACCACAACCGACAGATCACCAGGGAATGTGAAGTTGGGGGTTGTAGCACCATTGGAGTCGTGCTAGGGTCATTTCCGATGTTTGGATTTCCTCCAGACATTGTCGGGTCCCTCCCGTAGCATGGGCCCGACTGATCATGGACGGTCAGACTCCTTCCCGGTGCGCGAATGACAGGGTGAACCCTTGTCAAAAAGAACGTGCCCGAGGCGAGCAGAGCACTCCCCATGAACGCGACGACCAAAGTTCAATCACCGGCCGTGCACAACCTGTTCCTGTATCGCAAGGCGCTGCATCCGGAGCTGTTCCAGATGAAAGCCCGGCGGGCAATCTCGCACGGGACGTACGACCTGGAAGCCTGGCTGATGAACGGCTCGCACATGCTGCGGTTCCAGCATCGGGCCTTCTGTCTCAGCGAGCTGCTCTCAGAGAAAGACAGCGGGCTGCCCACTGCGGGGGCGGTGGCGAGCTTCCCGTGTCTGGGCGAGAAGGACTACGAGCATCCCTTCGCCTCGGAGCACGTGCACTACATCACCACGATGCAGACCGAGACGCTCAGCGAAAACCTCTATCGCAGCACGTACCAGGAGATGCTCGCCTTCGCAAGCGAGACCAACGCGATGGTGGTCAAGTGGAGCGAACCGGCGGCCGTGGGCGCGGGCGCTGGTGTCGGTTCACGCCAGAACGGACATTCGGGTCACGGCGGCGGCGGCGCGGTGAATGCCGGGCACGCGGGGAAGAACCTCTCGATCCTCGATATCCAGCGGTTCAGCAAAGAGGTCCACGCTCAGAGCTATCACCTCTTCGCCGCGTCGGGGCTGGTGTTGCGGACGCAGACGATCTTTGAGCATAAGTAGGCACTAGGCACTAGGCACTAGGCACTAGGCACTGGGCACTAGGGACTGGGGAACGGGGCACGTGGCGGTGGGGGTTTTGGTTTATTCGCGTTGCACGCTGGCGATGGTCAGGTCGTCGGAGAGATCGATCTGACCTGGGTCGATGCCGCCACCGGCGAATCGGCGTACGGCGCTGAGGAGCAGTTCGACGTCTTGTTCGATGGAGCGGCTTGGCGCGAGCGATTCGAGGACGCGGCGGCGGCCGAACTCGTCGTGCGGGTTGATGGTTGACCCGGTGCCGGGCGTTGGCGGTGTGGGCGGCGGCGGAGGCTGCAAGGGGAAGGGGGGCAAACCAATCTTGCTGGAATCGGGGGTGCGGGTTTGGCGCTGCTCGGTGACGCCGTCGGAAAAGACGATGAGGCGTGCGCCCTTGGACAGGATGAGCTCGGCGGGCTGGTAGGGGACGGAAGGATCGACGCGGAGCGGGAGGCCCTGACCGGCGTCGGTTTCGACGCCCGGCTCTCGGAGCTCGCCGGTGCTTTCACGGACGAGCCAATAGCCGTGACCGGCATCGATGTAGTTCAGCACCCCGGTGTGCACGTCGAGCAGGGCCGCGAACATGGAGACGAAGGCGTTGTCGGGCATCTTGCTTGCGAGGTGGCGGTTGAGTGCGTTGAGTGAAAGGGCCAGGTCGGCGGTGTTGTGCAGGGCGGCGGTGAGGTAGCTCTGGGTCATCGCGCCCATCATGGCGGCGGGGACGCCCTTGCCCGAGACATCGCCCATGAAGAGCGCCACGCGGCGGTCGTCGAGGGGGAAGATTTCAAAGAGGTCGCCCGCGACGTAGCGCCCGGGCTCGACGTGCAGGCAGTACGACGAGCTGAGCACGCGCCCGCGCGTGGGCGGCAGGATCGTCTGCTGGATCTGCAGGGCCGTGGACATCTGCTCGGTCATCACCGCGCGCTGAAGCTCCAGCTCGCTCTTGCGCATCGACGAGAGCGTCAGCGCGCAGACGTCGGCGACGGCCTGGCAGAACGCCGCCGCGTCGTCTTGGATGCGCATGTGCCCCTCGCGACAGTCGAGGTAGAGCGCGTGGGTCATCACCCCGTCCTGCATCACGGGCACGCACAGGCACGTCTGCACCCCCACCAGCGAGTGGGTGTGGGCCAGCGAGTCCATCCCGCGGCGGAGCTTGACCGCCTGCCCGCCCGCGGCGGCGCGGATGAGGCTCCGCGAGAAGACGATCGTGTCGGTGCGGTGACTGTCGGAGAGAACCTCCAGCACGTGGATCTCGTTGTGAGGCAGGTCCGGGCGCACGAAGGCGACGACCGAGAAGCCGGTGGCTTCTTTCAGCGTCTGCACCACGACGCTGGCGAGTTCCATCTCGGTGCGGACGGTCTGCGTGCGTTTGGCGACGTCGAGCAGGAGTTCGAGGCGGCGGCGGTGGATGGTCTCGCGCGGGGCGTCGCCCAGGGTGAAGAGGCTCTCCTGCGCGGGCGAGCTGTCCTGCAGCGGGGCGACCGCGCCGGTGACGGCCCGCCCGTCGGCGCCGGTGGAAACCAGCCGGAGCGTCCACGGGCCGATCTTCAGTTGATCCCCCGGGACGAGCGGCGCGTCCTGATTGTCGGCGAGCTTGGCGTTGTTCAGGTGGGTGCCGTGACGGCTGGCGAGATCGCGGACGGTGACGCGTCCGGCGTGATCGATGTCGAAGCGGCAGTGCTCGCGCGAGATGCTCAGTTCGTGCTCGGGGGTCTTCAGGGCGCACTTGACGGATCGCCCCAGCACCGCGCTGCCGTGGAGAGGCAGGACGAACGGGTCGAGCCTCGGGCCCTCGATGACTTCGAGGCGGAGGATGTTGGCGTGCGTGGCGATTCGGTGTTGGCGGTTGGCCGAGCCGGCGTTCTCGGTGATGGCGGGCGGGATGTCCTCCGGCGCGGGCATAGAGAGCAAGATACACCATCCCGCGGGGAAGGGTGGGGTCCGATGCGTGGGAAAACGCGAAGAATGCCGCGGAACGGGGCGGAGATTACTCGCCGGGGATGAAGGAGATCGCCCCGTCCCAGGGGCTGCTGGCGGAGGCGTAACGCTTGCGGGGGATGCGTCCGCCCAGGCGGCTGAAGTGCCCGCACTCGCAGGCGAGCTTCATGGCGCGAGCCATGATTACGGGGTCTTTGGCGTGCGCCACGGCGGTGTTGAGCAGCACGCCATCAGCCCCCAGCTCCATCGCCACGGCGACATCGCTGGCGCTCCCCACGCCCGCGTCGACGATCACCGGATACGTCGGGTCGCCCTGCTTGAGCAGTTCCAGACAGAGGGAGATGTTCAGCGGGTTCAGCACGCCCTGACCAGAGCCGATGGGCGAGCCGGCGGGCATGACGCTGGTGGCGCCGGCTTCCTTCAGACGCACGGCGGCGATGGGGTCGTCACTCGTATAGCACAGCACCTGGAAGCCGTCTTTGACGAGTTCCTTGCAGGCTTCGAGCGTGCCCGCGGGGTCGGGCAGAAGGGTCTTCTTATCGCCCAGCACTTCGAGCTTCACCCAACCCGCGCCGGGGTTGTTGAGTTGTTCGAGAAGCTCGCGCCCCAAACGCGCCACGCGCACGGCATCTTCAGCACTAAAACACCCCGCGGTGTTGGGCAGAATCGTGTAGCGCGAAACGTCGAGCGCGTCGAGCAGCGACTGGCCCTGCGCGTTGAAGAGGCGCTCGCGGCGCACCGCGACGGTGACGACCTCACACCCGCTGGCATCGAGGGCCTGGTTCATGATGTCGAAGGTGTGGTACTTGCCGGTGCCGAGGATCAACCGGCTGGTGAAGCGCTTGCCGCCGACGACGAGGGCGTCGGCGGTGGTGGGGGCGGCTTTGGCTTCGGTGATGTGGCCGAGGGCGTTGTTGATTGAGGGGCTGGTGCGGTTCATGGGCGGTCTCGGGCGTGTGGCGTTGAGTGCGGTGTGTTGGGGTGAGAAACGGGAAAGGGGATCAGCCCCCGCCGACGAGGGTGACGATCTCGATGGTGTCGCCGGGCTTAAGGATGGTGGAGGTGTGGTCGGCTTTTCGGACGAGCGAGCGGTTGATCTCGACGGCGGCGGCGGCGCTGGCGAGGTTCAGCAGTTCGAGCAAACCCCGAACGCTGGTCCCTTCGGGGATTTCGCGATTGTCGCCGTTGACTGTGACGATCATGGAGGAGGGTAGGAGGATGTGGGTACACTCATCTGGTCGAGAAGGGGAAGAGGGTGCGGGTTCCTTGTGGAAGGCTTGGGATGGGAGCCGAGGATGAAGAAGCAATCAGAAGCCGAACGCGGTTTGGATGAGGGAAGTTCGATCGCGGGTGTGATGCCGATGTGTGGCGATGAGGCCGAACCTTCGTCGCCGCCTCCGCCGCCACCGCCTGCGCCGGCGCAGCCCGCGCCTGAGGCGCAGAAGGAGCAAGGCGGGGGCGGTCGCACGGCCGTGGCGGAAGCGCCGAAGCCCGCGAAGCCCAATGCGCCGGTGGATCAGTTGCCGCCATTCAAGGTGCTGCTGCACAACGATGATGTGAACTCTGTTGAGCACGTGGTGGTGTCGCTGATCGAGCTCTTCTCGATGAACCAGCGGAAGGCGGTGGACGTGACGATCGAGGCCCATGAGAGCGGGCTGGCGCTGGTGATGGTGACGCACAAGGAGCGTGCGGAACTGGCGGAGGAGCAACTGCGGAGCAAGGGCCTCACGGCGACGATCGAACCGGCGTAGGAAAGAGCGCGGGTTTTGCGGGTTTGCGGGGTGGTTGGCCGATATCCTGCGTGCCGATGGGCTCGATGCTTCGACCTGGACATGTGATCGTGATCGCCACGCTGGGGCTGTTGGTCCTGGGCGTGGTGATGGTCAACTCCGCGGGGATGAGCATCGACCCGAAGTCGCCCGTGACCATCGAGAGCATTTTGCTTTCACGCGCGACGGTGTACATGGCGCTGGCGATGCTGGCGCTGGGTCTGGCGGCGTTGCTGCCCGTGTGGCGCTTCATGCCCGGGGTGGCGTGGAGCCGGCCTGTCGGGCCTTCGCTGACGCTGGATGAAGACCCGCAGAGCCGGTGTGTGTACAAACCCTTGGCGCGCTTCGGCGGCTGGAGCCTCTGGCCTTTGTGGGTCAGCGGCGCGGTGCTGATGGCGGTGGTGATGCTGGTCTACATCCCGGGCCTGAGCCGGGAACGCAACGGCAGCCACCGCTGGCTGAACCTGCGCCTGCCGGGGATCAACGAGCTTTCGGTGCAGCCCAGCGAGATCGCCAAGTGGGCGCTCATCGGTGTGATGGCGTGGTACGCGTGGAAGCTGGGCACGAAGATGCGGAGCTTCTTCTTCGGGCTTGTGCCGGGGCTGGCGCTTGTCGGCGCGGTGGCGGGTGTGGTGGTGATCGAGGACCTGGGGACGGGCGTTCTGATTGCGCTGGTGGCGTCGATCATCTTGCTCGTCGGCGGGGCGCGGTGGTGGCAGTTCTTGCTCTTCGTGCCGCCAGCGGCGGGTGCGTTCTGGTATGCCGTACACGCGAATCCGTACCGCCTGACGCGGATTACGAGCTTTTTGAACCCCTACGAAGACCCGCAGGGGAGCGGGTATCACCAGATCCAATCGATGATCGCGGTGGCGAACGGTAAGGTCTGGGGGCGCGGGCTTGGGTTCTCGGTCAGCAAGTTCGAATACCTCCCCGAGGACACCACCGACTTTGTCTTCGGGATCATCTGCGAAGAGCTGGGCCTGGCGGGCACGGGGCTGGTCATCGCGCTCTACCTGGCCCTGATCTGGGCGGGTTTCATGATCGTTGCGCGTCAGCGGCACAAGGTTCTTCGACTCATCGGCACGGGGATCATCGCAACCGTGGCGATCCAGGCGGTGATCAACCTGATGGTCGTCACGGGGATGGCCCCGACGAAGGGGATCGCGCTGCCGCTGATTTCTTCGGGCGGGACGGGGTGGATCCTCACCGCCGGTTGCCTGGGCCTGCTGGTCAACATGGACCGCTTCGCGCTGCGGTTCGCCGCTCGTGAGATCGACGAACCGATCGAGAGTGCCAGCGAACCGAGCGGCTCTGCCGCGCCCGCACACCAGACGAACCGATCGGCCGACGCAGGCGGGCAGAGCGCGATCCAGCCGGGCGGGACTCCTCACGCCGCGGTCGCGGTGGTGGGGTAGATTCCTCGCTCAAGAACGACACAGGGCGGGCGGTGAAGGTCGAAAAATCAGGGTTTGATGGGCGTTTGGTCGATGACCACCGCGATCGGCGGTTGCGGCCTGTGCGCGCACCGTCGGCACAACGATGTCCCTCCGCAGGCGTGACAAACTGGCGTTGGCGTTCTCGCCGGTGTTTCTGCGCCTGGCCTTGGGTGTGACGTTTCTGTGGGCGGGTGCGGGGAAGTTCCTTTCCGAGAAGCGCTATACCCCCGACGAGTGCGCCGCGCTGGCGTCGATGGGCGTTTCGATCCCGCGCGGTGCGCCGAGTTCGCCGCAGGCTGTGCCTGCGCCCGGTGGAGCTCAGCCGAAGCCGACTGGCACTGGTTCTGGCACCGGCACCGGCGCCAACCCCGCCCTTGCGCCGACCGTGCCGATCCCCGATCCGCCCCGCAGCACGCAACCGAAAAACCGCCAGAGCAAGCCCGGCAAGGGCGAAGCCCCCGTCCGCGATGTGGCCTCGTTGAACACCGTCGCCGGCGAAGCTGACCTCGAACGCACGCTGATTGCCTATCAGCCCGAGCAGCAGACCATCGGCCTTCCCGCCGCCGCGGCGACCACGGGGGCTCGTCAACCGAGCAAACCCAAACCCGCGGGCGCGCAGCCGTCATCAACCACGCCGACAACACCAGCCACCACCGGCGGCGGTTCGGGTTCCACAACGGCCCAACCGACCGCACCAACCACAAGCTCGGCTTCGACCGACTATCCCAACGGCGCGGTCATGCGCCGCCTCTACGACCTGGCCCTGACCATGAAACGCGCCGCCACGCCCGGCAGCGTCAAGGGTTCGCAAGGCACCTTCTGGCCCGCGTGGCTTTCGGGCGGGTCCTGGCCTGTCGTGCTTGCGTGGGCGGCGGGGTTGACCGAACTCGTCGCCGGCGCGTTCGTCCTGCTGGGGATCTTCACCCGCTTCAGCGCCTTCGCGCTCGTCTGCGTCATGCTCACGGCCATGTGGCTCACCGAGCTCGGCCCGGCCATCCAGGCGGGCAAGACCTTCTTCTACCTCGTCCCCTCACGCGATGAGGGCGAGCTCTTCTCCGTGGTGGTCTGGCAACGCTGGATGTGGCAGTTCGCGCTGATCTGCTCCGCCGCGGCGTTGGTCCTGCTCGGGCCCGGGCCGCTGAGCGTCGACCACGGGGTCTTCACGCCCGGCGACGGCGAAGGCGGCGGCGGCGGTGGGGGTGGTGGTGGCGGTTCTGGTGGCGGCTCGGCGGGCAAGGGCGGCAGTGGCGGCGGCAAAGACGCCTGATTCCCGCGTAAAAACCAACTTCATCCCCCGCGATGACCGATCTGATACGCAGCGTTTGTCGTGCCGGCGATCCTCCGCGCTACCGTCTGCGTACCGATTCTTCATCGCCGCCGGCGCTCCGCCCGCCCCGCGTCCGAAACCTCTTGAGCGCCCGTTCTCTCGCGATCAATCATGCCCGCGAACGCCACAAGCCAACCCGCGATGCCCCGCAGCACGCCCCAAACCGGGCTGGGTGTCGGCGTGCGCTGGGCGATCTTTGCAACGCTCTCGCTGGGCACGCACGCGCTCATCGCCGCCGCGTGTTTCTCGTCGTCGGTGAACCACCCCACCGGCGGCAAAGTCCTCGGCGGTTCATCCGCCCCGGTGCTGCTGATGACCAGCCCATCTCGCCCGGCAAAGATCACGCCCAGCACAGCGACGAAGGACGAAACCCCGCCGCTGGTGAGCGAAGCGACCGCGCCGCCGTTGTCAGTTTCGCCGCCTTCGCGCGTGAACCGTTCGGACGTTCAGCGTTCGACGACGCCGTCGCCGGGCGTTCAAAGCGCCGACGCCTCGACCAACGGCCCGGCTCAGCTGCGAGAGCAGTTCAGCCTCGGGCTCGATGCCCCGACCGACGCGTCATCACCATCCGCCGCCGCCGCGACGGGCCAGGTGAGTTTTCTGGGTCTGCAAGCCGACGCGGAGCTGGCTTCGTCGGTGGTCTATGTCGTGGACACCTCGGGCCCGATGGTTTCGAGCCTGCCGTGGGTGATGCACGAGCTGCGTTCGAGCGTTGAGGGGCTGATCGCCACGCAGCAGTTCAACGTGGTGTGCTTCAGCGAGCGCGCGAGCGGGACCGGCGGCGGCGCGGTGCGCACGCTCTTTAGCCAGCCACGCGACGCAACCGACGCGCGCAAGGACGATCTGGCGCGGTTCGTCACGGGCGTCGAGGCCTCAGGCCGATCGGTCCCGCTCGAAGGTCTCCGCGTCGCGCTGGCCCAGCGTCCGCGCGTGATCTTCCTGCTCTGCCGCCCCATCGCCCGCACCGCCAGCGGCACATGGGACCGCGGCACCGCCGCCGTGCTCGATGAGCTCGCACGCCTCAACCCCATCGACCCCGCAACCGGGCAACGCCAAACGATCATCAAGGTCGTGCAGTTCCTCAGCGAAGACTCCACAGGCCTGCTCAGCGAAATCGCCAAAGCCCACGGCGGCGAAGCCTCCACTTCGCTCCGCACCATCACGCGCGAAGAGCTGGGCAAGGGCCGCAGCGCCGCACCGACAACAACGCCTCAATCCGCCAACGACCATGCCGTGAAACCAAAGAACTCACCGACCAACACGCCGCCGACGTTGGGGGTTCGATGAACCGCACGTCGTGTTTCGCCGCTCGCGCGTCGGTGATGATCGCCCTGAGCGTCGCGGCGTGTACGCCGGTCGAAGGCGTACAACTCCCCGCGCAGCGCGAAGATGCCGATGCACCAGCGACGGTTGAAGCCACCAACTTCCCGCAGGGCGCGATCAACCGCGTGAGCGAAGCGTTGATCGAGCGCGCAGAGATGTTGGTCCGGCGGGTGATCGTGCCGTGGAACGAACGCCCGCGCGATCCGTACCGGCGCGACGACGCGATGGACCGTCGCGTCCAGATCCAGACGGATCAACGCGCGATCAACGAGTTGCACGCCGCCGCACAAGAACGATTCCGTTTGCGTCGGCTTGAGCTTGAGCCGACCAAAGACACCGCGGCCACGCGTGCAAAGCTCCAAGAGCTCGCGGCCGCGGAGTCGGACCTGAACACGGTGTTGATGCCGATGTACACCGCCGCGGGGCAGGCGCTGCTCGAGCCCAACGCGCCCGATGCGATCGAGAAGCTGCGGACGCTTCGCGGACGAACGGTCGCGAGCGAGTCGCTGCGCCGCGTGCTGCTCTCCGCCGCCCTGATCGAGAAAGCCGATCCGGAATCTCTGCGTGAAGCCTCGCAGCTCATCACGCAGATCCTCGAACTTCCCGAGGGCAAAGACCCGCGCCGGGCCTGCCCGTCGACGATCGTGAGCTGGGCCCTGGTGCTGTCAAGCCTGCACGAACTCCCCACGCCTGATGGGACGCGAGCGCGGATCGACTCTCGCGTGAACGACCTGGAGTTCCGCTCGCTGCACGCCATCGCCCAAGCCCGCGCGATGTATCGAGGCGGAGCGAAGGACGGGGCATCGTTGAGCCGGGCGGCGCAGCCGCTGATCAAGCTGCTCGAAGACAACCCGCCCAGCGCGTGCTGGGCGATGGCCGAGTTTGTCCGCGTCGCGGAGGTCTCGCCTCTCGATCGGCCGTACATCGTGAAGGCGATGCTGGTGGGGACCGACGACATCCGGAGTTCTTTCATCGAAGTTCTCGCGCAGCGTGAGTCCTTCCGCACGCTTCCTCTTCCGCTGCGGTCGTTGATCGTTGATCGCCTCACACACAGCGGCACGCTCGATGGCGTGCACCGACTTCCCGCCCTCGGTGCGTGCGTTGATGCTCTCGCGCCTTTCGTCGAGAAGGACGCGCCGCCCGACCTCACCGAGAACGCCAAGATCGACACCCTCATCGCCGCCGCCCGCACGCTCATGACGATGGATTCGGGCGGGGCGGACGAGTTCGCCGCCGTGGCGCGTGGTCTGCTCGATGCGCTCGCAGCCGCAGCGCAGCGCGACGCGGTGCATCTGGGGCCGAACGCCGAGCAGCGCCGCAGCGCCTTGCTGTGGCTGCCCGTGGCGGTGGCGCTCGCGCCCGGCGCACCGCCCGGCGCGATCGAGCGTGCGGGCAATGCCCTTTCGCGAGCCCTGAGCGCCGGTGAAGCCAACGCACCGCCGCGATTTGTGACCACCCCGAGCGACGATTCCGCCCTGGTCATCACGCGCCTGTGGCAGGTTGCCACCGCGCTTGCGAACGACACAACCCTGCAAGGCGTCGATGCCGCGGGGGCGCTGCGGTCGTTGGAGCCCACGCTCGCGCAGATCGAACACGCCGGGATCGCCGGGTCAAAGGGCCTTACGCGGGCGGCGTCTTTCGCCCGCGCTGTCAGTCTCCTCCGCGCCGCGCCCGCGGGCAACGCCAACATTCCCGAGGCCGATCGGCTGATCAACAAAGCCCTCACCAGCCCCGTCGGCCGCGTGCCAAGCTCGGGCCCATCGGTCACCGGCTTCGTCGACGAACTCCTTCGGGCACGCTGGGCGAACGAGCTCTCCAAAGCCGGTCGGCATGAAGCCGCCCTGCGCATCAACCGCGAGCTGACCGAACGCCTCGCCGATCCGACGGGCATCAAAGACGCGAGCCTTCGCGAGGCCTTCTGGCTCGCCTGGGCCGGCACGCTCGAAGAGCTCGCGCGCGTGGACGCGAAGGCCAACGCCACCGAGATCCGCCTGCAACTCCGCCGACTGAAGGGGATTGACTCGTCGCTGGGTGGACGTGACATGGCCGAGCGCTTCCGCGCTATCGAAGCCGCCCTGCCCCCGATCTGAACACGCGCGGGTGCTTGTTCAATCAATCCCATCCCCCGCCCGGCGTGGGTACACTCCGCGCGTGCCGACCTCTTCCGCCCATGCCGCCCCCGCTCAACTCGACTTCCTCCGCGCCTACGCCGGTCGCTTCATCGTCTTTGAAGGGCCCGACGGCTCGGGCAAGTCCACCCAGTTCCGCCGCCTCACCGAAGCCCTCGCGGCACTCAACATCGCCCACACCACCGTCCGCGAGCCCGGCGGCACCGTCACGGGTGAGGCCATCCGCCAGGTCCTGCTCGACCGCGCCAACACCGGCATGACCGTCCGCGCCGAGATGATGCTCTACATGGCCTCGCGGGCCGAGCTGGTGGAAATGGTCATCTTCCCCGCCCTGCGTCGCGGCGAGCTGGTCCTGGCCGACCGCTTCGTCGCCTCGACGCTGGCGTACCAGGGCGCCGCGGGCGGGCTATCGAGCGCTGACATCGCCGCGGTTGCACGCGTGGCGACCAAGGGCCTTTTGCCCGACCTGTACGTGCTCTTCGACCTGGACGCCGACAGCGCCGCCAAGCGGCTTTCGCCCCTGCTCGACCGCATGGAAGCCAAGGGCAAGGAGTTCCACACCCGCGTGCGCCAGGGATACTTGGACCAGGCCAAGGGCGATCCGCGCCGATACGCCGTCGTCGACGCCTCAAGGGACCCCGACACCGTCTGGTCGCAGCTCCTGCTGACCCTGCACCAACGCGCCGGCCAGTTACCGGGTAAACTCCCGTTGGCCTGACCGCACACAGGCCGCGCCGCGGGGTTCATTCTCTTCGCTTATGGACATCGTCTGGACAATCTCGTACGTCTCGGCCCTCATCGCGGCGTACCTGCTCGGTTCCATTCCCTTCGGCCTGCTCATCGGCTTCGCCAAGGGCGTCGACATCCGCCAGCACGGCTCAAAGAACATCGGCTCCGCCAACGTCGGGCGGACCCTCGGCCGCCGCTTCGGCGTGCTCACCTTCTTCCTCGATGCCGCCAAGGGCTTTCTCCCCGTCTTCGTCGGCGGCTGGGCCCTGGGCTACCTCGGCATCCCCGATCTGCCCGCCAACAAAACCTTCGCCTGGCTCGGCTTCGGTTTCGCCTCCTTCATCGGGCATCTCTACCCCGTCTTCCTCCGCTTCAAAGGCGGCAAGGGCGTCGCCACCGGCTTCGGTGCGCTGCTGGCCGTCTTCCCGGTGCTCTCTTTCCCCGCCGTCGGCGCGATCATCATCTGGGCCCTGAGCGTGAAGTTCACCCGCTTCGTCGGGTTCTCCTCCTGCCTCGCCTCGCTCTCTTTGCCCATCTTGACCCTCCTCGCCACCCCGCTCGCAAACGCCCTGGGCGTCTTCCGCGAGATGCCCCGCAACCCCAGCGGCTGGGCGCCGTGGAGCGTCCTCTGGCCCTACTTCACCATGTCCATGGCGCTGGCGATCCTGGTGGTCTGGCGTCACCGCACCAACCTGGCCCGCATGCTCCAGGGCACCGAGCCCCGCGTCGGTGAGAAGAAGCCCCAGCCGAACACGCCGTCACCCGTCGCCAACGGTTCCGATTCGCCCGTCACCACCCGCAGCGACAGCGACCCCGTCCCCGCCGCCCGTCGGTGACTCCCCGGTCCGTCCGATTTTCTCGCACCATCCAACGCCCGAGAACCTCTCAACGCAAGGCGAACCCTGCGGCGGGAACGGTCTGCACAAGCTTCCCAAGGTGACATTCCGCGCCCACAGGCAATCCCCGGTTCATCCGCCCTTACGCCATGCCGATGACTTCACAACCGGGTGTGGCGGTGCCCCCAGCATCGCCCGCATCCGGTACTCCGCCCGACGATCGAAGGACCGGTCGCGGGCCCCTCGGCAAGGAGCCACGGATGGATCTCACCGGTCAACTCAAAGGTCTTCGTTCCACGCGTGAAGACGACGAACCGCGTCTGGTCTTCCCCGCCAAGGCCCTTGAGATCGCCCGCAAGTCCGCCGTTCGCAACCCAAGCTCCACCCTGCCGCCGAACTCGCGCCGCGACGCTGCCGCCTCGCACGTTCTCGGGCGCTGCACCATCACCGCGAGCATCGACGCAACCCTCGACCAGATGCAGCGCAAGCTCGACCAGCTCAAGGACGACGTCGAGAACGTCCTCTTCACCTTCCCCAAGCCCGATCCCAACGACCACAACGGCCCGTCCTCACGCCCGCCCCTGCCCGCCGCGTAAACCCCGCCGCCGCCCATCGATGATCAACGGTTCGGGCGCTTCTCACGCTCGCCGTAGACCTGCTCATCGATCCACGTGTCCTTCTGGTACGGCTCCTGCACGTTGTACTGCGAAGCACCCGGCCCGCTGGCGCCAACAACTCGCGAATAGCACCCGCCCAGCGTGCTCATCAACACCGCCGCGCCAAGAACAAAGCCAATCCCCGCCAAGTGCGCGACAGCGCGCGATCGAACATCAACCACGCTCGAATCACCGGTCGGCTGGATCGCGGTCTGCACAGTTCGGGTCATGGGCGGTTCCTTGATCAGGCGCGGTCGGCCCGAAAACCGGGTCAACCCACGCCATCGGCCGAATGGTAGTCCGCCGCAACCAACCTTCCGGTTCCGCCAATCGCACCTCCCAACCCGCGCGGCCCATTGCCCCACCCGCCCCCATGGGCATTTCTTGCGTACGATCTCACAGCCCGCACGTCACCTCGCGTGTCGGCCCAAACCGTTGCCCCGTCCGCGTCGGGGCCTGGAGCGTTGATTCATGGGTCTTGAAGCCGCCTTGCCTGTCGATTCGTTCGTGACCACGCAGTTGCAGCGCGTGATCAACTGGGCACGCAAGAGCAGCCTCTGGCCCATGCCCTTCGCCACCGCCTGCTGCGGCATCGAGCTGATGGCCACCGCGTGCTCACGCTACGACGTGGCCCGCTTCGGGTCCGAGGCCGTGCGCTTCAGCCCGCGCCAGAGCGACCTGATGATCGTCGCCGGGCGCGTCAGCACCAAAATGATGCCCGTCCTGCAGCGCATCTACCTGCAGATGAACGAACCGAAGTGGGTCATCAGCATGGGCGCCTGCGCCAGCACCGGCGGCGTCTTCGACACCTACGCCGTCGTGCAGGGCGTCGATCAGTTCATCCCCGTCGACGTCTACATCCCCGGCTGCCCCCCGCGTCCGGAACAGCTCATCGAAGGCATCATGGCCATCCAGCGCATCGTCGAGAGCGAAAACATCCCGCCGCGATTCCAGGGCGGCAAGCGCGTGGGCCTCGGCCTGGCGGTGCAGCCAAACTACAACCCGCGCCCGCAACCCATCGGCGTCAGCGTGGGAAGCTGAAGTCCGCCGGCACGCAACGGCCGCGACTCAGTTTTCCTTGGTCTGGTGTTCTTGATCGCTCAGTTCGACGTCGCCGAGTTGATCATCCGGATCGACTCGCCCGACGTCTCCTTCACGCCCTCGATCTTCACGCCGCCGCCGGTGCCGTTGAGCAGCTCGATCGGGGTCGTCGTCGGCAGCACCGGGCTCTTCACGCTCTCCGCAGGGGCAAAGCCCGTCACGTCCTGGTTCGCCGAGACCATCACCCCGCCCGCCTGCTCGATGGTGATCAGGAACCGCGTGGCGTATTCAACCCGCACCGAGGGCTTGAACTCGAAAACGTTCACGTCCTTGTCGCTGGCGACCGCGAAAACCCCCGCCGAGACCGGGTACCGCTCGTCGCGCATCGCGTCCACGACCCACAACTGGTACGTCAGGCCCGCGGTCTGAATCGCCGGCAGGTCCGTCAGCAGCAAAACACCCTTCTGCGCCGAGGCCGACCAGATCACATCGCCCATGGGCCTTGCCACCTGAACCGTCTCCGGATTCGCAACCGACGCCGCGAGGATCGGCACCGAGACCACGTCATCCCGCCCTGGGAAGCTCGCGTCGATCAGCGCTCCGATGGCATCCTGAGGCGTCGACGTGCCGCGCACGATATCGATCAGCGACTTGCCGGTCGAGCCGACGCTCGCGGTGTTCCCGCCGCCGCTGAGTGGTCCGCCCAGCACGCCCGTTCCGCCCGGGTTCATGCCGCCGGGGTTGGTCCCTGTGCGAGAGGCAACCGCGAAGGCCAGGCACGCCGCCGCCGCGACCCACCCGCTCCAGGATCGAACCGTCGTCCAGCGTGAGTTGCCGCGTCGGGCTTCATCGGCGCGTCGATCGGCTTCATCAAGCCCCACCAGCGTGAGCTGCGCGGGCTGATCGACCCGTTCCAGTTCGCCCGGCTGATGAGGCGAGCGCTGCTGCGCCGCCCAGAGGTTCCCCGCCGCCATGATCCGCGCCTTCAGCGCCTCGGGCATCGCGCCAACGCCTGCGCCCGCGCCGTCGCCCTTGATCGAAGGCAGCGCATCGGGATAGCTCATCGCCAGGTCCGCCGCGGCGGCCGCCCGGTCATACCCCTCATCGATTCCCGTCCCCAATCGATCGGCGATGAGTTCAAGCTCGGCCTCCTCAAAGGCCTCAAGCCCGAAGCTCGCCCGCGCCATCAGCAACTCGTCCATCCGCGCCCGCAGCTGCGCCAGTTCCGCACCCGAAGCACGCCCGCCAGCGCCCTTGCCATGGGCGTTGCGATTGTTGCTCGGGTTGGGATTGTGACGTGTCATGCGTGCGTGCGTGCGTGCTGGTTCGTGCTGTTCGTTGGGGTCTGTTCGTTCAGAAGATTCGTTCAGGGGTCCGGGTCGTTTTCCGCGTTGCGTGCCCTCGGCCCGGGCGACTGCTGATGCTCTTCCTCGTCCTCTCCCGTTCGTGACTTCGCCGGAGTCGGGCTCATGGCTTCACGAAGGGCAATGAATCCTCGTCGAACGTGCGTTTTGACCGTCCCTAAAGGCATCCCCGTCATCTCGGCGATCTGCTCGTGGCTCAAACCCTGGCAGACCGAAAGTCTGATAACCGTCTGCTGCTCAGGCCGAAGCCTTTTGAGCAGTTCCCCCGCCCGCCGGGCCTCTTCGCCCAGATCTTCAGAGACACCCTCAGGTCGGGCCTGCACGGTCTGACCGAGCACCTCGCCGTCGACGCTGGGCATGTGCCGCCGCTGCGCACGTCGGCGTCGATCGATCAGCCGCCGCCGCGCCACCATCGCCACAAAGGTCTCTTCACTGCCCAGCGAAGGATCGAACCGCGATGAGGACTGCCAGATCGCGGTGAAGATGTCCTGCACCGCGTCGTCGATGTCCCCGGGCTCGAAGCAGAACCGCCGAGCGAGCGAATACACCAACCCGCCGTAGCGGTCCAGGAGTTCCTTGACCGCGGCCTGTTGGCCCTCAGCGACACGATGCAGCAGGCACTCAGTCACGCGAAGTGGTCGCAAGCCCAAGTCGAACCGGTCGTCGGTCCACAACCGGAAACGCCCGGCCGAACACCGCATCGATCACACCAAGCCCGCTTGCGATGCCCGACTGTAGGTCGAAACACCCTTCAACGAGGTTTCGATCAGCCTTGCACACGCTCCAAACACCAACAGCACCGAAGAACCAAGTGCGGAGGAACGTGTGGAGAGTGGGGGGCGGGTCGTGGGGTG
>Ga0209985_10002235_pt1 | contig 17819 bp, 16 predicted proteins | sample NOAtaG_FD_187305 | JGI IMG/M metagenome (GOLD analysis project Ga0209985, IMG submission 187305) | Freshwater lake microbial communities from Lake Erie, under a cyanobacterial bloom - NOAA_Erie_Diel6S_1000h metaG (SPAdes) (version 2) | ecosystem: Environmental > Aquatic > Freshwater > Lake ...
GCGAGGTGTACGGCTACCCGAATGAGGTCGCGGTGATGGAGACGGCAGCGAGCACCGGCGATCCCTCGCTCGTCGTACGCGCCTCGACGACCGTCCTGCCCACGCACGCTCCCACGACCCAGCTCGTCACCCGCCCGGTGCTCGAGATCCGGCTCCCCGACGCCGGCGAAGAGCCGGGCTTGCTCGCCCGTGTGCGGCAGGCCGCCGAGGCCTTCGAGGGGCTCGCGCATGCCGCCGCGCATCTCGGCATCGAGGCAATCCAGCACCCCGATCTCGATGCGGACGTCCTAGGCATCTTGCTGCGCGATCTCGCGCGCCTCGAGGTCCCGATGGTGTTCCTCAAGCAGTTCCGCGACGTCGTCGACCCGGCCGCGGCCTGCTACCAGGCCATCCTCGAGTCGCCAGCGCGGGTCGAGGGGCTGCCGATCGGCTGGCCGATCCTCGAGCCGGCCGCGATCACGATCTGGGACTACGCGAGCCACCCGATCGCGCGCGAACTCGGGCTGGGCACGCCGATCGATGGGGTGCTCCGCTGCACCGCCGCCGCGGGCATGGAGGTCCACTTCGACTTCCTCGTCGAGCTCGCCGAAGTCCGGTGGCGTGCTCCCTGAACTCAGCGTCCGCGGCGCGGGCCGGCTCGGCTAGACTCTCGCCCGCCGATGCCGGCGAAGACTGCCCCGCGACCCCGCGCGAAGCCCGACCCCGAGGACACGCACCGTCCGCCGCGCGACGTGGTCGCTCGGCTCGAGAACGCAGGGCGCGCCTTCCATGGCCGCGCGGTGCTTCGAGGTGTCACCGCGAGCGTGCATGCAGGCGAGGTGCTGGCGGTGGTCGGACCGAACGGCGGCGGCAAGAGCACGCTGCTCCACCTGCTCGCCGGGCTGCTCTCGCCGACCTCCGGTCGCGTCACCGTGGACGGGCACCCTGCCCACCGCCTGGCCCTCGAGGCCGCCGGGATCGTCGGCCTCGTGACGGCTCGCCCCGGCCTGCATCCCCTGCTGACCGGACGGGAGAACCTTCACCACTTCGGCGGCCTCTTCGGCCTCGCTCCTGACGCGGTCGACGAGAAGGCGGCGCCGCTCGCGCGGGCCTTCGCCCTCTCCGAGAGCCTGTCGAGCCGGGTCGGAACCTGGTCGACCGGCATGCAGCAGAAGCTGTCTCTGGTGCGCGCGCTGCTGCTGTCGCCGAAGCTGCTCTTGCTCGATGAGCCCACCGCGAACCTCGACCCGCCCGTCGCAGAGATGCTCCACGGAGAGGTGCGAAAGCGCGCCGATGCGGGCCTCGCGTGCGTGCTGGTCACCCACGATCTCGCTGCCGCCGAGGCCTTCGCGGACCGCGCGCTGCTCGTCGACGGCGAGGTCAAGCGCGAGCTCGCCTTCGAGCGGCGAGCCCGGCCTGCGCCAGGCCCGCTGCTCACCGCGTGGCAGGAAGCGATCGGAGCGCGATGAGGCCCTGGCAGCGCATCGCCGCGACCGAGATCCTCGAGCAGCGGCGGCAGCCCGCGATGCTCTTCGTCCTCGTGGCGAACTACCTGCTCTGGCTGCTCGTCTTCGGCGGGACCTTCGTCGCGCTCGACTTCGTGCTCGGCGATCCGCTCGGGCGTGAGATGCTCGACGAACAACTCGCGGGCAGCGGCGTCGAACTCGACGCCATGATCCGCGTGGCGGTCTCGACCTACGGCTCCCTGTCGTTCACGAACCTGCCGCTCTTCGTCTCGATCTTCGCCGGCAACTCGGTGCTGCACGAGCGGAACCTCGGCACGCTTCCCTTCCTGCTGCTCGCCCCGCTCGGTCGCCGCGAACTGCTCGTCGGCAAGCTCGCGGGCGCGATGGCGATCCCGCTCGGCCTGCACCTGGTCTTCGTCGGCGCGGGCTGCTTCCTCTTCGGCCGGATCGATCTCGTCGACGACTTTCCTCTGTTCGGTGGCGGGCCCGCCTTCTGGGTCGGCTACCTCCTCGGCGCGCCCGCGTCGACGCTCTTCGTCGGCGCACTCGGGACCGTCATCTCCGCGTTGTCTCGGGATGTCCGGACCTCGATGCAGACGACCTCGTTCCTCATCGGTCTGTTCAGCCTCGGCATCGGCTACGCCCTGGTCGACGGACTCTCCGAGGGCGTGGTCTTCGAGCTCGTGTTCGCCGCCAGCGGCCTCGGTCTCGCGGCGTTCGCGCTCGAGATCGGCGCCCGGGCGATCGGCCGGGACTTCGCCTGACCGGAGCGCGGCAGGGACGGCGCGGGTCTGGACGAACGCGCAGTAGGACCCCACGCTGCCGGCCCCATGCGCGTCACCAAGCTCCGCGGTGCCCGGACCCACAACCTCCGCGGAATCGACCTGGATCTGCGGCCCGGGGAGATGGTCGCGGTCGCCGGCGTGTCGGGCGCGGGCAAGTCCTCGCTCGCCTTCGGGACGCTCTACGCCGAGGGACAGCGTCGCTACGTCGAGAGCTTCAGCGCCTACGCCCGGCAGTTCCTCGAGCGCCGCGAGCGTCCGCCCGTCGACGAACTCGACCCGGTGCCCGCGGGGGTCGCGGTCGACCGGCAGGCCCCGGTGCGTACCAGCCGCTCCACCGTCGGCACGATGACCGAGATCGCCGACTACGCGAAGAGCCTCTGGGCCCGCGCGTCGGTGCTGCACTGCCGGACGTGCGACGAGCCGGTGCTGCGGGAGAACGCCGAGGACGCGGCGCGCCAGCTGATCACGAAGGCGCCCGGCGCGCGCGTGCTCATCACCTACCCGACGCCGGTCGGGGGGCTCGACGAGTTGCTCACCGTGCGCGACGCGTTGGTCGCCGCGGGCTACCGCCGCGTATTCGTCGGCGGAGAGGTAAAGGACCTCGACGCGGTGCGCCCGAGCGACGTGCTCGGCGAGGCGGTCTCGCCCAACGCCGCAGCCCCGACGAAGGGCGCCAAGAAGACCGCGAAGAAGGGCGCCAAGAAGAAGGCACCTGGTCCAGCCCCGGCCGAGCTGGCGACGCTGGAGGTGGTCACCGATCGCGCGGTCGCACGCGACGAAGACCGGGGCCGCCTCGTCGAGGCCTTCGAGGCGGCGATGGCCCGCTCGGACGGTGTCGCGTGGGCCCGCCCGGAATCCGGTGCTCCGCTGCGCTTCTCGCGGGGACTGCACTGCGCCCGCTGCGACCTCGACTACAAGGATCCTTCGCCCGGCCTCTTCTCGTTCAACAACGCGATCGGCGCATGCGAGTCGTGCCGCGGCTTCGGCCGCGTGATCGGGATCGACTGGGACAAGGTCCTGCCCGATCCGCGCCGCAGCCTGCGCGCGAACGCGATCGCGTGCTGGACGGGCAACTCGACGCAGTGGGAGCGGGGCGAGCTCGCGCGCTTCGCCGCGGCCGCGGGTGTACCGATGGACGCGCCCATCGGCGACCTCACGCCCGAACAGCTCACCTGGCTCAAGGAGGGCGACGGACAGCAGCCCCCGGCCCGCTTCGGCGGCAAGCGCTGGTGGGGCCTGCGCGCCTGGTTCGGCTACCTCGAGACGAAGGCGTACAAGATGCACGTCCGCGTCTTGCTCTCGCGCTTTCGGAGCTACGAAGAGTGTCCCGCCTGCAAGGGGGCGCGTCTCAAGCCCGAGGCGCTCCTCTTCCGCATCGATGGACGGTCCATCGCCGAGCTCTTCGCGATGCCCGCGGGAGAAGCGCTCGCGTTCGTCCAGTCCATCGCAGCCCGCCCGGAGATCCAGCGCGATCCGCCTGCCGAGCTGGTCCTCCGCGAACTCACTGCGCGCCTCACCACGCTGGTGGAGGTGGGCTTGCCCTACGTCTCGCTCGACCGCACCTCGCGCACCCTCTCGGGCGGCGAGTCGCAGCGCGTCGCCCTCACGAGCGCGCTCAGCTCTTCGCTCACCGGCACGCTCTTCGTGCTCGACGAGCCCACCGTCGGCCTGCATCCGAGCGACGTCCCGAAGCTCGTGAAGGTCGTCCGCAAGCTCGCCGACGGCGACAACGTCGCGCTCGTCGTCGAGCACGATCCCGAGGTCCTCGAGGCCGCCGATCGCGTCCTCGAGCTCGGCCCCGGCGCTGGCGAGCACGGCGGCCGCATCGTCTTCGACGGCACGCCCGAGGCGCTCGCCCAGTCCGAGACCGCGACCGGGCGCGCGCTGCGCGAGCGCAGCGAGGGCAAGCGTGAGCGCCGTCCGATCCACGCGTGGATCGAGCTCGAAGGCGCCTCGGGGCACAACCTGCAGGACGTCGACGTTCGGGTCCCGCTCGGCGCGCTGACGTGCGTGACGGGCCCCTCGGGCTCGGGCAAGAGCTCCCTCATTCTCGAGACGCTCGTGCCCGCCATCGAGCGACGAACGAGCGGTATCGCCGGCGGCGAGCAGGCGCTGCCGTTCGCGCGGCTCGGCGGCTCCGACGCGATCCACACCGTCTCCCGCGTCGATCAGTCGCCCATCGGGCGCACCTCGCGCGGCAACGCGGCGACCTACGTCGGTGCCTGGGACGCGATCCGCAAGCGCTTCGCCAAGGAGCCGCTGGCGAAGGAGCGCGGCTACGCCGACTCGTACTTCTCCTTCAACGTCGAGGGCGGCCGCTGCGAGACGTGCAAGGGCGACGGGGCCGAGACGATCGAGATGCAGTTCCTGGCCGACGTCACCTTCGGGTGCCCCGACTGCGGAGGCAAGCGCTTCGTCGGTGCCGTGCTCGACGTGAAGGTGGGCGGACTCGACGCGAGCGAGGTGCTGAACCTGACCGCGGGCGCCGCGCTCGCGCACTTCGCCGCTGACAAGCCGGTGGTGAAGCACCTCGCGCCGGTCGTCGAGGTCGGCCTCGGTTATCTGCGGCTCGGCCAGGCGCTCAACACGCTGTCGGGGGGCGAGGCGCAGCGTCTCAAGCTCGCCCTGGCGCTCGTCGATGCGCCGCCGGGCGGCCTCGTCGTGCTCGACGAGCCCACGGCGGGCCTGCACGCAGAGGACGTGAAGCCGCTGCTCCGCGCGATGGATCGGCTCGTCGACCGGGGCGACACCGTCGTCGTCGTGGAGCACGACATGCGGGTCGCCGCCCACGCCGACTGGGTGATCGACGTCGGCCCGGGCGCCGGCGACGAGGGCGGCCGCATCGTCACGGAAGGTCGCCCCGAGGAGGTCGCTCGGCACCGCGTGTCGCGGACCGCGCCGTATCTCGCGCGGGCCCTCGGAGCGGCCCCGGCCCCGGCCGAGCCCCGCGCCGCCCGGAGCGCTCGGGCCGACGCGGAGGTCGCAGCGATCCGCGTCGCCGGGGCGCGCGAGCACAACCTCAAGGACGTCCACGTCGCCATCCCCCGCGAGAAGTTGGTCGTCGTCAGCGGTCCTTCGGGCAGCGGCAAGAGCACGCTCGCCTTCGACGTCGTCTTCGCCGAGGGCCAGCGCCGCTTCCTCGAGACGCTCTCGCCCTACGCCCGGCAGTACCTGCCGCAGATGCCCCGGCCCGACGTCGACCGGGTCACCGGCGTGCCGCCCACCGTCGCGCTCGAGCAGCGCATCAGCCGCGGCGGCGCGAACTCCACGGTCGCGACCGTCACCGAGGTCGCCCACTACCTGCGCCTGCTCTGGGCGAAGGCCGGTCAGCTCCACTGCCCCGATTGCAGCAAGGGCCTGCCCGGCACCGAGGGGTGCCGCCTCGTGCCGATCACCGCCCGCGCGCCGGCTCAGCTCGCGGACGACGTCACCGCCCGCCACGGCAAGGCCGAGATCACCGTCCTGGCGCCGGTGATCCGCGGCAAGAAAGGACACTACCGCGAGCAACTCGAGGGCTGGCGCAAGGACGGCTTCGCGGAGGCGCGGATCGACGGCACCATCGTCCCGCTCGCCCTCGGGATGAGCCTCGCGCGTTTCGTCGAGCACGACATCGAGCTCGTGTGCGCCCGCGTGCGGAACGACCGTCCCCGGCTCGAGGCCGAGATCCGACGGGCAGCCCAGCTCGCTGCGGGATCGGTCGTGATCCTCGCCCAGGGCACCGCTGCGCTCTTCTCCACGGTGCGCGCTTGTCCGCAGTGTGGCCGCGGCTTTCCCGAGCTCGACCCCCGCTTCTTCTCCTTCAACACCACCCAGGGGCAGTGCGCGGGCTGCGAGGGCAAGGGCTTCGAGCGGGTCGTGCACGGGCGCGGCAAGACGATCAAGGAAGAGGTGCTGCGCTGCGAGGCCTGCCACGGGACCCGCCTCGCGCCGCTCGCACGCTTCGTGACCGTCGACGGACGCTCCATCGAGGCCGTGCTCCAGAAGAGCGTCGAGTCCTCTCGGCAAGAGCTCGCCACGATCACGCTGAGCGGACGTGACGCCGAGATCGGTCAGGCGCCGCTCCATGAATGCGAGCGAAGGCTCGCATTCCTCGAAGAAGTCGGCCTCGGCTACCTCGGCCTCGATCGGTCGGCCGACACGCTCTCGGGCGGCGAGACGCAGCGGGTGCGCCTGTCGGCCCAGCTCGGCGCGGGCCTCACGGGCCTGCTCTACGTGCTCGACGAGCCCACGATCGGCCTGCACGCGCGCGACACCGATCGTCTCGTCCGCGCCCTCGTGCAGCTGAAGGAGCGGGGCAACACCGTGCTCGTCGTGGAGCACGACGCCGAGGTCATCCGGGCGGCCGATCACGTGATCGACGTCGGTCCCGAGGGCGGCAAGCGGGGAGGGCGCATCCTCGCCGAAGGACCGCCCGCGGTGATCACCGAGAGCGGCACGTCGCCGACCGGCCGCTCGATTGCGCGCGCGACCACGCTGAGCGACGCGACGATTCCGGCGAAGTCCCCCCGCCTCACGCTCAGCGGCGCGAGGGGCCACAACCTGAAGGGCGTCGACGTCGCTTTCCCGGTCGGCAAGCTCGTCGTCGTCACCGGGGTCTCGGGCTCGGGCAAGAGCACGCTGGTGCGGCGCGTCCTGCTCCCGGCGGTCCGGCAGAAGCTCGGCCTCGTCAACGACGAGCCTCCGATGCCCTTCGGCAAGCTCACCGGCGTCGAGCACCTCACCCGCGCGGTGATGGTCGATCAGTCCCCCATCGGCCGCACGCCGCGCTCGGTCCCGGCGACCTACGTCGGGGTGTGGGACGAGCTGCGGCGGCTCTTCGCGCAGACCCCCGAGGCGCGCGCCCGCGGCTGGGACGCGAGCCGCTTCTCGTTCAACGTCGCGCACGCCGGTCGCTGCCCGACCTGCGAGGGAAACGGCGCGCTCACCATCGAGATGGCCTTCCTGCCCGACGTCTACGTGCCCTGCGAGACCTGCAAGGGGATGCGCTTCACCCGCGAGACGCTGGTGCCCAGGCTCCACGGCTGTTCGGTCGGCGAGCTGCTCCGCATGGAGATCGGGCAGGCCGCGCAGGCGCTGAAGGCCCTGCCGAAGGTCGCGCATCCGCTGGAGCTGCTCGTGGACCTCGGCCTGCACTACCTCGAGCTCGGTCAGCCCTCGCACACGCTCTCGGGCGGCGAGGCGCAGCGCATCAAGCTGGTGGCCGAGCTCGGAGCGACGGCGGGCGGCAAGTCGCTCTACGTCCTCGACGAGCCGACGACGGGGCTGCACCGCGAGGACGTCGCCCGGCTGCTCCGCATGCTCCGCAAGTTCACCGAGCGTGGCGACACGGTCGTCGTCGTCGAGCACCAGCTCGACGTGATCGCTGGTGCCGACTGGGTGATCGATCTCGGCCCCGAGGGAGGCGAGGACGGCGGCCGGCTCGTCGTCGAAGGCCCGCCGAGCCTCATCGCCCAGCACCCCACCAGCCACACCGCGCACGCGCTCCGTCAGGAGCTCGCCCGGACTGGCGCGCAGCCAGCGCGCACCGAGCGCAGCCGCTCGGCTCCTGCCGTCGGGTGACGGCCGAATCCCGGCGTGCGACAACCCCGCCGATGTCCCACGCCGCGAGGTCCTCTTGATTCCCTGGCGCCTCCTCGACCGCGATGAACTGCCCGGCGGCGGCGTTCTGACGCTGCACGCGCGCGACGCCGAGCGCGTCATCCGCCTCGACGGCAAGGACCTCATGGGCAGCCGCATGCACGGCTCCGAGGACGCGCTCGCCGAGCGCGGGCTGCGTGCGGCGCCGCGCGATGCGGAGGTGCTGATCGGAGGCCTCGGGCTCGGCTTCACGTTGCGCGCTGCGCTCGATGCGGTCGGCCCCGACGCCCGCGTCGTCGTCGCCGAACTCTCGCCGAAGGTCCTCGCCTGGAACCAAGGCGAGCTCGCCCACTTTGCCGGCCGCCCGCTCGACGATCCGCGCGCGTCGGTCGTGATCGACGACGTGAAGCAGGTCATCGACCGCGGCGGCTGGGATGCGATCCTCCTCGACGTCGACAACGGCCCCGCCGCGATGGCGGCCGCGAACGCAGGCCTCTACGGTCGCCGCTCCCTCGAGCGCATCCGCGCCGCGCTCACGCCCGGCGGTGTACTCGGCGTTTGGTCCGCGGGCGAGGCGCCCTGGTTCACCGGCGCGCTCGGTCGCGTCGGCTTCGCGGCCGAGGTCGTCCGCGTCCCCGCCCGCGGCAAGCGCGGCGGTCCCGGCCACGTCCTCTGGATCGCCACGAAGCTCCGTGAGCGTCCCGTCGAGGACACGACCCGCACCGCGCGCGCCCCGCGCCGCCGCGTGGGGAGGCCCTCGCGATGACCCGCGTCATCCATGATCCCACGGCGCTGCAAGCCGAGTGCGAGGCCGTGCGCCGCCGCGGCGGCCGGGTCGGGCTCGTCCCCACGATGGGGGCGCTGCACGACGGGCACCTCGCCCTCGTCGGCGAGACCCGCCGCCGCGGCGCGACCTTCACCGCGCTCACCATCTTCGTGAATCCGCTGCAATTCGGGCCGAACGAGGACTTCTCCCGCTATCCGCGCACGCTCCCGGGCGACCTGCGCCGCTGTCAGGAGCACGGCGTGAACCTCGTCTTCGCGCCCGAGCCGAAGGCGATGTATCCCGACGGCTTCGCGACGGGCGTGAGCGTGAAGGGCAGCGTCACCGAGGCGCTCGAGGGCGCGTTCCGCCCCGGCCACTTCGAAGGCGTGACCACCGTGGTCGCCAAGCTCTTCGCGCTCGTCGGCCCTTCCATCGCCGCCTTCGGCCGCAAGGACTACCAGCAGTGGCGCGTCCTCTCGAAGATGGTCGCCGACCTGCATCTGCCCATCGAGATGCACGGCATGACCACCGTCCGCGAGCCCGACGGCCTCGCGATGAGCTCGCGCAACCGCTACCTGAGCCCCGAGCAGCGAACGAAGGCGCTCGCGATCGCCCGCGGCCTCCGCGCCGCGCACGCGGCCTTCGGCGCCGGCGAGCGCGACGGATCGGCCCTCGCCGCGATCGTTCGTGCCGAGGTCGAGGCCGCCTTCGACCGCATCGACTACGTGGCCGCGGCCGACGCCGACACGCTCGCCCCGCTGACGGGTCCGGCCGACCGCTTGCTCCTCGCGGTCGCCGCCCACCTCGGGACGACCCGCCTCATCGACAACACCGTGCTCGGCGAGGACGCCGCCCCGTGACGCGCATCGACCGTGGGGCCCGTCGGATCTAAGACAGCCTCCTCATGAAGTGCCCCTTCTGCGGCGGCTTCGACAACCGCGTCATCGACTCGCGCCTCAGCGCGGGAGGCGAGGTCACGCGCCGCCGGCGCGAGTGCGAAGGTTGCGAGCGCCGCTACACCACCTACGAGCGCGTCGAGGAGGTCCTGCCGCTCGTGGTGAAGCGCGACGACCGCCGCGAGGTCTTCGACCGCATGAAGATCCTCAGCGGCCTGCGGCGGGCGTGCGAAAAGCGTCCCGTCTCCGAGGAGCTGCTCGAGAAGGTCGTCGATCGCATCGAGCGCGAACTCGTCGACGCGGGCGACAAGGAGGTCCCCTCGACCCACATCGGCGAGAAGGTCATGCGGCAGCTGAAGGACCTCGACCAGGTCGCCTACGTCCGCTTCGCCAGCGTGTATCGCTCGTTCAAGGACATCCGCGAGTTCATGGACGAGCTCTCGACCTTGCTCGATCGCGGCGCCGAGCGCCCCCCCGAGCGCCCCGCCGCGTTCGCGCCGACCCGCACCGAGCCGAAGGAGCGGGTGTGAGCCAGCACGCCATCGACCGCGCGATGATGCAGCGCGCGATCGAGGCCGCGGCCCGTGGGCGCACCGCGCCGAACCCCCACGTCGGCGCGCTGATCGCCCGGGGCGAGGAGATCGTCGCCGTCGGCCACCACGAAGGGGCCGGCAAGGTCCACGCCGAGGTGATGGCCCTCGCACTCGCCGGCGAGGCCGCCCGTGGCGCCACGCTCTACTGCACCCTCGAGCCCTGCAACCACCACGGGCGCACGCCGCCTTGCACCGAGTCCATCCTGCGCGCCGGCGTCGCCCGCGTCGTGTATGGGTGCCGCGATCCGAAGAGCCACGGCAGCGGCCCCGGTGCTCCCCGCCTCGCCGCGGCCGGCATCGAGGTCGTCGAAGGCGTCGAGCGCGCCGCGTGCGAGGCGCTCATCGAGGACTTCGCCTGCCTCGCTCTGCGCGGTCGCCCGCTCGTGGTCGGCAAGGCTGCGGTGACGCTCGATGGCCGCATCGCCACCCGCACCGGCGACTCGAAGTGGATCACCGGCGAGCTCGCTCGCACCGAGGCCCACCGGCTCCGAGACCGCGCCGACGCCGTGATGGTCGGCGTCGAGACGGTGCTCGCCGACGACCCGCGGCTCACCGTTCGGCTCCCCGATGGCCCGGGTCGCGACCCGCTACGCGTCGTCGTCGACACGCACCTCCGCACCCCTCCAAGCGCGCAGATCCTGTCCGGAGGGCCGACCTGGATCGCCCACGGCCCCCACGCTTGCGCCAAGCGTCGGGCGGCGCTCGGCGCAGCCACCCTCCTCGAACTTCCTCTCGCGGACGGGCGGGTCGATCTGCGGGCTCTGCTCGCTGAACTCGGTCGGCGTGACGTCATGCGGCTCCTCGTCGAGGGCGGCGGCACGCTGCTCGGCGCCCTCGCGGACGCCGAGCTGCTCGATCGCATGGCAGTGTTCGTCGCCCCGATCCTCCTCGGCGACCCCGAGGCGCGGCCGGTCTTGCGCCGTGGTGCGCCCGTCCCCACGCTCGCGCACGGCCTACGCCTCGACGACGTGCGAACCCAGAATTTCGGCACCGATGTCCTCGTCGAAGGTCGGGTTCCCCGAAAGGAATGAACCCGTGTTCACTGGCATCATCGAGGAGATCGGCACGATCCGCGGTCTGGACCGACGGGGTGACGACGCGTCGATCGAGATCGGCTGCGCCTTTCGCGACTACGTCCTCGGCGAGTCCATCGCGGTGAACGGTGTCTGTCTGAGCGTGACCCGCTCGGGAGATGGCTGGTTCGCTGCCGACGCATCGAGCGAGACCCTCGCGAAGACCACGCTCGGCGGCCTGGCCCCCGGAGGACGCGTGCACCTCGAGCGCGCTCTTCGTGCCGACGCCCGCCTCGGCGGGCACATCGTCTCGGGCCACATCGACGGCGTCGGGACGCTCCTCGCTCGCGCGCCCCTCGGCCGCGCGCTGAAGCTCACCATCGAGGTCCCGCCCGTGCTCGCGCCGTTCCTCGCGCCGAAGGGCTCGGTCGCGGTCGACGGCACGAGCCTCACCGTGAACGGCGCCCGCGGCACGCGCTTCGATCTCGCGCTCGTGCCGGTGAGCCAGGGCAAGACGCTCTTCGTCGAGCGGCCGCTCGGCACGCCCTTGAACCTCGAGGTCGACGTGCTCGCGAAGTACGTCGCGCGCCTGCTCGGTCGTCCCGGCGTCGATGGCCTCTCGCCCGACAACCCCGAGGCCGCCGGGGGCCTCAGCCTGGACATGTTGCGCCGCGCGGGCTTCGCCGGCGGGAGAGGAGAGTCGTGATGCGCTCTGCGATCGAACGTGTGCACCGCGCCCTGGAGGACGTGCGCGCCGGCAAGATGGTGATCCTCGTGGACGACGAGGACCGAGAGAACGAGGGCGACCTCGTCATGGCCGCCGAGCTCTGCACCGCCGAGGCCGTGAACTTCATGGTGAAGCACGCCCGCGGGCTCGTGTGTCTCACGCTCACGGACGAGCACGTGCGGCAGCTCGATCTGCCGATGATGGTCGACGAGAACCGGTCCTCGCGCACCACCGCGTTCACGATCTCCATCGAGGCCCGCGAGGGCGTCTCGACCGGCATCAGCGCTGCCGACCGCGCCCACACGATCCGCGTCGCGACCGCGCCGGACGCGCGCCCGGCCGACCTCGTCAGCCCGGGCCACGTCTTTCCGCTTCGCGCTCGCCCTGGCGGCGTGCTGCAGCGGACCGGCCACACCGAGGGCTCGGTCGATCTCGCCCGCCTCGCGGGCCTGCGGCCTGCCGGCGTGATCTGCGAGATCATGAACGACGACGGAACCATGGCGCGCATGCCCGACCTCGAGGTCTTCGCCGCGCAACACGGCCTCCGGATCCTCAGCATCGCCGATCTCGTCCAGTACCGGCTCGAGCACGAGCAGCTCATCGAGAAGCGCCTCGAGGGCGACCTCGCGCTCCCGCACGGAACGACCTGGCGGGCCCACCTCTTCAACGCCGTCCCCTCCGGCCGCGAGTTCCTCGCCCTCACGCTCGGCGAGCTCGACGAGTCCCCGACCCTCGTTCGCATGCACACCGGCAGCGTCCTCGGCGACGTGCTCGAGGTAGGTGAGTCCTCGCGGCTGCCGATGCGCACCGCGATGCGGCGCATCGAGGCCGAGGGCAAGGGCGTCGTCGTATTCATCTCGTCGCCGCTCGATCTGAACGCCGACCTCGCGACACGTCTCGGCCTCGAAGTGAAGCGCCCGCGCCTCGAAGGCGGCGAGGTGCTCCGCGAGTACGGCCTCGGCGCCCAGGTGCTGCGTGCCCTCGGGCTGCGTCGGGTGCGGCTCTTGACGAACCGCCCCCGCAAGATCCCCGGCCTCGAGGGCTACGGCCTCGAGATCGTCGATCAACTCACCGTCTCCGAGGCCGACGCACCCCTCCGGCACTGAGAGGGCGCGGGGCTTGCCGTCGCGGCCGGTCTGCGCGACACCTCCCGCCCCATGCCGATCCAGTACCTCGAAGGAACCTTCGAAGCGCCCGCCGGTGCGTCGTTCGCGATCGTCGTCGCGCGCTTCAACCACTTCATCACCGATCGGCTCCTCGAGGGCACGCTCGACGGCCTCAAGCGCCACGGCATCGCCGAGGAGCGCATCACCGTCGCGCGAACGCCCGGGGCCTGGGAGCTTCCCCTCGCGGTGAGGCGCCTCGCCGCGACCAAGAAGTTCGACGCGGTCATCGCCCTCGGCGCGGTGATCCGAGGCTCGACGCCGCACTTCGACTACGTCGCCGGCGAATGCGCGAAGGGCTGCGCCGTGGTGATGATGGAGACGAACGTGCCGATCATCTTCGGCGTGCTCACCACTGACACCATCGAGCAGGCCGTCGAGCGCGCTGGCACGAAGGCGGGCAACAAGGGCTGGGACGCTGCGCTCGCAGCCATCGAGATGGTCAGCCTCGACCGGGCGCTGAGCGCCCCCGCCGGCTGAGCCGGTCGCGATGGGCATTCGCCGCAGGGCGCGCGAGTGCGCGCTTCAGATGCTGTACCAGATCGATGCGTCCGAAGCGTCGACGGAGGACGCGATCCGCCTCTTCTGGAGCAGCCTCGGAGAGGGCATGGATCCGAGCGTCACCGAGGGCGTGCAGGCCTCGCGCGACTTCGCGAACATGCTCGTCCGCGGCTGGGCCGCCCGCCGGGACGAGATCGACGAGGTCATCAAGCGGGGCAGCCAGAACTGGCGCCTCGAGCGCATGAGCCGCGTCGACCGCAACGTCCTGCGCCTCGGTGCCTTCGAGATCCTCGCGCTCGGCGACGTGCCCCGAAAGGTCACGCTCAACGAGTCGATCGAGCTCGCCAAGAAGTTCGGCGCCGAGGGCAGCGCGAGCTTCGTGAACGGCGTCCTCGACCGCATCGCGAGCGAGCAGGGCAAGGACTGAGCGGTGGAGGTCCGCTTCGTCGCCCCCGATCTGCGGGCGCTCGACGGAGTCGGCGCAGAGGTCCTGGTGCTCGGCCACTTCGCGGAAGAGCGTCCGCTCCTCGGCGTCGCGGGTCTCGTGGACTTTCGGCTCGCAGGTCAGCTCTCGCGGCTGCTGGTCCGCGGCCGCACCCGCGGCCAGCCGAGCCAGCGGGTCCTCGTGCCCGCGCGCCCCCGCCTCGCGCAGGAGCGCGTCCTCCTCGTCGGTCTCGGGCCCCGCGCCGGCTTCGACGGGGACCGCGCGTCGTCGGCGCTGCGCGGCATCTTCGCCGTGCTCGACGGACTCACGGCCCGGAGCGTCGTGCTCTCGCTGCCCGGCCGCACCGACGCCTGCCTCTCGCCCGAGGCCGCCATCGAGGCCTTCCTGCCGTTGCTCGACGAGCCCCACGAGCAGGACGACGTCGTCCTCGTCGATGTGCCCGACGCGGTCCGGCAGATGGCGCCGCTCATCGAGCGCGCGCGTCGGCGTGCGCGGGCTCCCGAAGGCGCCTGAACATCGGCGGCCGGCGGGCACATACTCTCTTCGTGCCCGTGGACGCCGCCGAGCGACTGGCCCGTGCCGTGGACGAGGTCTCCGACGCCGTCCTCCGTGCGGCCTTCGTGCGCCACGAGCTCGCGGCACTGCCCGTCGACGATGCCATCGACGTCCTCCGCCTCTGCCTCGGCGCGACCGAGCAGGGCGACCCCCGCGCGCAGAAGCTCTTTCTCACCGCCGGCGTCGCGCTCGCCCCCGTCGCCTCGACCCCGGTCCGCGAGCGGCTCGCCGAGGGCGCGCTGCTCCGCGGTCACCGCCACCTCGCGCGCCTTCTGACCCGCGAGGAGCCCGATGACTCGTCTGCGACGCACGTGCCGGATTTCGGGCTCGGCCGGCCGGTCTCCCTCGGCGAGCGCAAGTCACTCGCGCGACGCCGCGATCGGCACCTGCTCGCGCGTGTGATCGCGGACCCCCACCCCGACGTGATCCGGTTGCTCCTCGGCAACCCGATGATGGTCGAGGCCGACATCGTTCGCCTCGCGGCACGCCGCCCGATCTCGCCGGACGTGGCCCGCGAGATCGCCGGCTCTCCTCGCTGGATGGTGCGCTACGCGGTGCAGGTCGCCCTCGCTCGCAACCCTGGGACGCCGCGCGACGTGGCGCTCTGGGTCGTGCCGCTGCTCCGGCCCCGCGAGCTGGCCGAGCTCGCCCTCGATGCGACGCTGAGCCCCGTGGTGCGGGAGGCCGCCGCGCGCGCCCGCGCCCGCCCCGCGCTCCTCGGCGCGGCCGGCCCGGAGGATGGCGCTTGAACCCCTCACGGAATGACACTCTTGACGCAGCGCGTCGGCTCTGGCACCAACCCAGAGCCGGCGATGCCCATCTCCACCGATCGCAGCCCCGAGGGGCCCACGGTTCGCGTCATCAAGCGCTACGCCAACCGGAAGCTGTACGACACGCACGACAGCCGCTACGTCACGTTGCAGCAGATCGCCGAGCACGTCCGCGCTGGCGACGACGTCTCGATCATCGACAACACGACGAAGGAAGACCTCACCAACGTCACGCTCGCCCAGATCGTGTACGAGGAGGAGCGCCGTACGGATGGCGAGGCGCGCAAGGCGGTCTCCTTCGACACCCTCCGGAACCTCATCCAGAACGGCGGAGAGAAATTCATCTCCAGCCTGCGCGAGAGCCCGGTCGGCAAGCTCATGCCGAAGACCAAGGACGGCGAGGCGGAAGAGGCCCCGAAGGCCGAGCCGGCCAAGGACGGCAAGGGGCGTCTGCTCCTCGGTCCGAAGGAGGCCTTCGACGAGCTGCAGCGCCTCGCCGACGATCGCGTGCGGAGCGTGCTCGGCGTCGCCATCGGCCACGTGCACAACCTCCAGTCCGAGGTGAAGCGACTGCAGGCGCGGATCGAAGAGCTCGAACAGAAGCTCGTCGCCGCCCAGAAGCAGCGCACCACCGAGGGGCGCGCGACGAAGGCCGACTGAGCCCTGCCGTCCTCGGATGGGGACATTGTCGAAGGGGGCAGCGGGCTACCGTTCGGCCCCTCGTTCCGCTCGCCGTCTTCCGGGCAGTCACCCGGCGCGGTGGGAATGGTCGAGGGTCGACCGCGGTTGGTCGGCCTCGAGCGGTTCCGGTGGACCCCGGCGACCAGACGAGCGGCACCCATGGGGGCCGGCCGGCTGGAGGTCCTAGGACGGCAGCCATGACACTCTCCCTCGACCACGAAGCCCCGAACCCCCTCCGCGACGAGTTCGCGCAGGAGGCCCTGCAGCATCTCGACTCGATGTACGCGTCGGCGCTGCGCCTGACCCGCAGCGAGGCGGATGCCGACGACCTGGTGCAGGACGCCTTCCTGAAGGCCTACCGCTTCTACGACCACTTCGAGCCCGGGACGAACCTGCGCGCCTGGCTGCTCCGCATCCTGACCAACACGTTCATCAACAAGTACCGGCGCACCACCCGCGAGCGGAAGGTCCTCGACGGCGATGAGGCCGAGCCGGTCGGCGACGGCGTCATGAGCCGCGCCGCGATGCGCGCGCTGCACGACCCCGACGGCGACGCGATGCGCGCGCTCGTCACGGGCGAGATCCAGAAGGCCCTCGACGAGCTGCCCGACGAGTACCGGCTGATGATCGTGCTGGCCGACGTCGAGGAGCTCTCGTACAAGGAGATCGCCGACATCGTCGGCTGTCCGATCGGCACCGTCATGTCCCGACTCCACCGCGCGCGAAAGCAGATGCAGGCGAAGCTCGTGACGACCGCCCTGGACATGGGGATCATCGAGCCGAACGCCGAGGCCGACGCGAACGGAGAGCCGGTCTCGCTCGCGGCCTACCGCAAGACCCGCGGAGCGGCCGGATGAACGTCGCCTGTCGCGTCGTGAGAAAGCACGTCGACGCGATGGTCGACGGGGAGCTCGACACCACCACGCAGGTGGAGTTCGATCAGCACCTCGGGGCCTGTCCGATCTGCCGTGAGCACGTGCTCTTCGCGCGCTCGGTGAAGACCGCGACGAAGCGGGCGCTCGCTCCGGTGAAGGCACCGGATGCACTGCGGCTCCGGGTGCTCACGGCGCTCGATGCCGCGCCGCCGCCGGCGCGGCGCCTCGAGGCCCCGCCGCCCGTCCCTGGGCGTACCGGGGTGCGGCGCGGCCGGTGGGCCTTCGTGGTGCCGGTGGCCGCCGCAGCCGCCGTGTTGGTGGTGTTCGGTGGGGCCTCCGACGGGGAGGAAGTGCTTCCGCCCGCGCTCGCGCCGATCGCCGAGGACGTGGTGCGGCGCCACTCGGCGGCGCCGCCGCCCGAAGTGTCGGGGTCGCGCAGCCAGGTTGCCGGGTTCTTCCGCGGCATGCTCGCGTTCCCGGCGCGTCCGGTGGAGTTCGACGAGGGGGGCGATGCCGCGCTCGTCGGGGCGCGGCTGTCGAACGTCCGGGAGAGGGACGCCGCGGCGTTCTACTACGATGTCGGAGGGCGCCGGGTGACGGTGATGGTGTTCGAGCTGCCGCCGTCGGCGTTCGAGGGCGCGGAGCGGGTGCACCTGCATGGACGCGACGTCTACTATCGCAACGTGCATGGCTACACGGTGCCGGTCGTGGCGGAGGACGGGCTCGCGTACGCCTTCACGGGGGATCTCGACGCGAACTCGATGATGCGCCTGGCGGCGACCGCACGGGTCGCCCACTGACGGCACGCTGCGCGACGTCGCGCGGCTCGGGGACCTCTTCCTCGTGGGTGCTCGGAGAGCCGCGAACCGCTTCAGTAGGTCAGACCGACGCCTGCGTTGACCTGCCACTGGCGGTCGATGTCGTCGGGGATGTTCTGGTCGAGCTCCCCCGGCGGGACGAGGTCGAAGCCGAAGGCCCCCGTCAGCGTGAAGACCTCGTAGCGGGCCTGCAGGCCGAAGACCATGCG
>Ga0209985_10002242_pt1 | contig 17794 bp, 11 predicted proteins | sample NOAtaG_FD_187305 | JGI IMG/M metagenome (GOLD analysis project Ga0209985, IMG submission 187305) | Freshwater lake microbial communities from Lake Erie, under a cyanobacterial bloom - NOAA_Erie_Diel6S_1000h metaG (SPAdes) (version 2) | ecosystem: Environmental > Aquatic > Freshwater > Lake ...
ACACCGTCATCGAGGTGGGCGTGGATGTGCCCAACGCCAGCCTGATGGTGATCGAGCACGCCGAGCGCTTTGGGCTGGCACAGCTGCACCAGTTGCGCGGGCGGGTGGGTCGCGGCTCCGCCGCCAGCGTGTGCGTGCTGCTCTACACCGGGCCCCTGTCAGACACCGGCAAATCACGCCTGCGGGCCATGGCCGAGACCACCGACGGCTTCGAGATCGCGCGGCGCGACCTGGAGATCCGCGGCCCGGGCGAGTTCATGGGCGCGCGGCAAAGCGGCGAAGACCTGCTGCGGTTTGCCGACCTCAACGGTGACACCGGCCTGCTGGAGCAGGCCCGCCTCATCGCACCGCGCCTGATGGCCGAGCACCCCAGCGCCGCGCGGGCGCACGTGGCCCGCTGGCTCAGCACCAAGGCGGAGTATTTGAAGGCCTGAGCGCCTTACTGCCGCGTAGGCAGCATCGCCGGCGCCTGGGCAAACATCGACCACAGCTGCACGGGCACGGCCAGCGGGTCGGTCTTGGCTTCGGCCTCCAGAGCCTTCAGGGTCTGGCGTGCGGCGTCCTTGCGGCCGGCGGCCAGCTGGCCCATGGCCAGGTGCAGGCGCGCCTCCACGGGCCGGCGCAACCCGCCCTTGGCGATGCCCTGCTCCATCAGCGCCAGGCCTGGCTCCAACTGCGCGGCAGGGGCACCCAGGGGCAGGCCGGCCACCATGGCCCAGCCCAGGTCCACCAGGCCGTTGCCGTTGGGGGCGGTCTTTGCCGAGGCTTCGGCTGCCGCGCGGTCGGCGCGCTCGGCCTCGGCCTGCTTGCGTACCTGATCGCGCAGGGTCTGGTGGGCTGCGGCCTGCCCGCCTTTGCCCATCTGCCCTGCGGCATAGGCGTCCTCGATGACCGACAGCGCCTCGGCCGGCTGGCCCAGACGCGAGGCCAGTTGCGCCAGCTCCTCGCCCAGCTCCAGTTGCTTGACGCCGCCCACCACGCGCAGCAGGCGGTACATCTCGATGAGCGTGCGGTCGGGGATGGCCGGGTCACGCGCTGCGGTGACCACCAGGTCCATCCAGTACTCGGGCCGCGGGTAGGCCACCGCCAGGCGCTCCAGCGTGCGCTGCGTGCCGCCGTCCTTGGCCTTTTGCTGCAGCGACAGCAAGGTCCGCAGGTGCGACTCCGGCTGTGTCGTCCCGGCCTTGTCGGCCGCGTCCAGGCGTGCGGCCAGGGCGGCCATCGCGCCCTTCTCGTCACCACTGGCCAGCTGGCTCTGGATGCGCACCATGCGCACGGCGTCATTGGTGCCGCCCAGGGTCAGGTAGCGCTCCGTCCAGCGCAGCACGCGGGGGTGGTCGTTCAGGCGCGAGGCGATGCTGACGACGGCCTCCACCAGGCCCAGCTCATCGGCCTGCGGGATCTGGCCGGTTGCCAGGGCAGCCTCCAAAGCCTGCACCACCAGCGCGTTGTTGCCCTGGCGCTGGGCCACGGCCGCGCGGGTGCGCTCCACCAGCATGGTCTCGTAGGGCGTGAGGTTGGCCACGGCCGCGGCCAGCGCCACGTTGCGCATGGCCTCATCCAGCTGCCCCTGGCCGAGCAGGGCCTGCGCGGCGTTGAGCGGGGTGGCGAACTCAGCCCGTACGGTCTGCACGACCTGCAGTGCAGGCGCGGCACCTGGTGCAGGCGCAGGGGCAGGTGCAGAGTTCTGGGCCACCGCCGCCACGCCCACCGAGCCCAAGGCCACAGCGAAAGTGAGGGCAGCAACGCGGCTGCGGGCCGCACGGAGTCTGGGCGTGTAGAGGTGCTTCATATGAAGTGCTGGGCAATGGTGAAGCCTGCGGGACTCCCCGCAAGCGGCCGCGAGCATACCCGCCCGCTCGGGCGCCCGGTTTCAGCGCGGTTTCGCAGCAAAGCGGGCGCCGGTTTGGCTCGCCACATCGGCCGTGAATGAGCGCGGTTTCGGCTCGGGCCAAGACCTCGCACAATCCCGCCATGACCCTGACCGAGTTGCGCTACATCGTCGCCGTCGCCCGCGAGCGGCACTTCGGCCGCGCGGCCGAGGCCTGCTTTGTCTCACAGCCCACGCTGAGCGTGGCCGTGAAGAAGCTGGAGGAGGAGCTGGACGTCAAGATCTTCGAGCGCGGGGGCAACGAGGTCAGCGTCACGCCGCTGGGCGAGGCCCTGGTGCGCCAGGCGCAGGTGGTCATCGAGCAGGCCGCCGCCGTCAAGGAAATCGCCAAGAGCGGCAAGGACCCGCTGTCCGGCCCGCTCAAGCTCGGCATCATCTACACCATCGGCCCCTACCTGCTGCCCGACCTGGTGCGCCAGGCCATCGAGCGCGTGCCGCAGATGCCGCTGATGCTGCAGGAGAACTTCACCGTCAAGCTGCTGGACATGCTGCGCAGCGGCGAGATCGACTGCGCCATCATGGCCGAGCCCTTCCCGGACGCGGGCCTGGCGGTGGCGCCGCTGTACGACGAGCCTTTCATGGTGGCCTTGCCCAAGAGCCACCCGCTGGCCAAGCGCAAGAAGGTCAGCTCGCAAGAGCTCAAGCAGGAGACCATGCTGCTGCTGGGCACGGGCCACTGCTTTCGGGACCAGGTGCTGGAGGTGTGCCCGGAGTTCGCGCGCTTTTCAAGCAATGCCGATGGCATCCGCAAGAGCTTCGAGGGCTCGTCGCTGGAGACCATCAAGCACATGGTGGCCTCGGGCATGGGGGTGACGGTGGTACCGCAGCTCAGCGTGCCCAAGGGCGCGCAGCCGCATGTGGCGTACTTGAAGTTTGAGCCGCCCGTGCCCACCCGGCGCGTGGTGCTGGCCTGGCGCCGCAGCTTCACCCGCTACGAGGCTATCGCGGCACTGCGCAACGCGGTGTATGCCTGCGAGCTGCCGGGAGTGAAGCGGCTGTCTTGAACACGCCGCCGCTGGGGCTCACGCCCTGGCGACACCAAGATGTGTCAACTCTGATTGACACTATTGCCGGCAAGTGCCGAGAATGCCCGCATGAAGGACCTTCTCGACTTGCGGGCTTGGATCACCGGCCCCCTGGGCATGGCCCGGCAGGCCTTGAGAGGGCCCAGCCGGTGGGTGGCGGCCAGTCTGGCGGTGGCGCTGCTGGCCGGCTGCGAGCGCCCGCCGGTGGAGCCGGTGCAAGGCGGCTACCGCGGCACGGGCATGGCCCAGATCTACAACCCCCGCATCCTGGACAGCCAAGCCGCCCTGAACGCCGAGCCCGAGGTGGCCAAACCCGCGCGCGTCCGCGAAGGCCAGCCCAAGGCCGGTGAGGTGTACGAGAACGTGAAGGTGCTGGGTGACCTGACGGTGGCCGAGTTTGGCCGCACCATGACCGCCATCACCGCCTGGGTAGCCCCGGAGCAAGGTTGCGCCTACTGCCATGAGCAAGGCAACATGGCCAGCGACGCGCTCTATACCAAGGTGGTGGCGCGGCGCATGTTCCAGATGACGCAGTACATCAACGCCAACTGGAAGCCGCACGTGGCCGAGACCGGCGTCACCTGCTACACCTGCCACCGAGGCAACAACGTCCCGCGTCAGCTCTGGTTTCTGGCGCCCGACCAACCCAAGAGCGGCTCCGCCCTGGGTGAACGGGCGGGCCAGAACCTGGCCTCCCCGGCCGTGGGCCTGAGCTCCTTGCCGCATCAGGTGCTCCAGGATTACCTGCTGGGCGACGCACCCATCCGCGTGAACGGCTACACCGCCTTGCCGGTGCGCGGCGAAGGCGCCAACCGCAGCTCCATCAAGCAGGCCGAGCACACTTACGGCTTCATGGTGCACATGTCGCAGTCGCTGGGTGTGAACTGCACCTTCTGCCACAACGGGCAGTCGTTCCAGAGCTGGTCCATCTCCTCGCCGCAACGTGTGACCGCCTGGCACGGCATCCGCATGGCGCGCGAGATCAACCAGGAGTTCTTCACCAAAGACCCGCTGCTGTCCATCTTCCCCGACCGGCGGCGCGGGCCGCTGGGCGACGTGGCCAAGGTGAGCTGCGCCACCTGCCACCAGGGCGCCTACAAGCCGCTGTACGGCTCACACCTGTCACGCTACTACCCGGCCGTGGTGCCGGCGGAGCTGCGGCCTGAGGTGCCTCCCACGCCGCCGGCCGTGCCCCAAAGACTGCCGCCCGTGCGCGGGGCGTTGCTGTCAGCCAGCGCGCAGGACCCGGCAGGTCAGGCCCCACGCTGAGCGCCTCGCGTATCCGAGCATTTACGCCATGCCGAGGAATCGGCTAGATTCCTTTGGCTCGGGTTGCCTCAGAGGCAAGGCAGATCCCGTGTTTGGAGCTCTCAGATGGCCGACTACAACCGCCGCATTTTTCTCATGGCCGCCGTGCCCGCTTGCACCGCCGCAGGCCATGCCCTGGCGGCCCTGAAAAAGGTGGAGGAGAGCGAACCCAAAGCGATGGCCGTGGGCTACAAACACAACACCGCCAAAGTGGACCGCGCTCGCTACCCCAAGCACCAGCCCACGCAAAACTGCGCCAACTGCCTGGCCTACGCCCCCGCCAAGCCCACCGACGAGTGGGGCGAGTGCGACCTGATGTCTGACCGACTTGTGCACCGGGACGGCTGGTGCAGCTCTTACAAGCCCATGAAGCCCGCCAAGAAGGGGTGAGGCTGCGCCATTGAACCCGCGCAACCAAGCGGTGCTGCGCAGCCCGCCAAGGCGGCGAACGAGGCCATGCCATTAAAGAACCAAGAGCCCAGGCATCCGGCATCGGGGCTCTGGGCTGATGACACCCCTTACTCCTCCTCAGCCACATCGGTTGTCGGGCTGAGCAACGCCGATTCGGTAGCGCTCACGCGCGGCCTGATCACCCACATCCTGGTCAGCTTGCTGGTGGTGCTGGCCGCAACCATCCTGGTGCCGCAGGCCTTTGCCAACCCGCAGGGCATCCGTATCGTCACAGGGCTGGGCTTCCTGATCATCTTGCCAGCACGCCACCTGTGCCAAAGAGGTCATCCGCGCCCGGCCATGCTGGTGCTGGCCATCACCTATTGGCTGCTCCTGGGCGGCGTCGCCCTGGTGGCCCTGAAGCCCATCTCCACCGCCTTGCCCTTGTTCGGCATCCTGCCGGCCGTGGCCATGGTGGCCGGTATTCGTACAGCTGGCGTCTTGGGCGCCACGTTCGGCGCCTTGGTGGCGGGGGTGATGTTCGGTCGCGAGTGGCAGGTTGGCCTGCCGGTCTACTTTGCGGGCCGGCCCGGTGCCGACGTCGTGCTGATGCTGGTGGCGCTGTACACCTTGCTGCTGCCCCTGCCTATCCTGAACCGCGCGCTCACCAACTCCAACCGGCGGATGCTGGACTTCGCCCAGGTGGGCGCTGACCGGCACTGGGAAACCGATGCCGAGCACCGTTACACCGCGTATTGGGGCCGCGGGCTGAAGCGGGAGTCGATGCAGCGCAGCCTCGGCCAGACCCCCTGGCAAGCGCACCCGGCCACCGAGCCCGGGGTCTTGGCGGGCCTGGAGGAAATGCACCGCCTGCTGTCCACGCACCAGCCGTTCTCGAACTTCGAGTACCGGCAGGTCGAAGACGACGGAAGCATCACCTGGTTGAGCGACTCGGCCGTGCCCTTCCACGACGCTCAAGACCAGTTCATGGGGTATCGCGGGTGCACCACGGACATCAGTTGGCGCAAGCAAAAGGAAGTCGAGCTGGTGCAAGCCCGCGAGGCAGCCGAGAGCGCCGCCCAGGCCAAGAGCGACTTCCTGGCCAACATGAGCCACGAGATCCGCACCCCGATGAACGCCATCATCGGCATGAGCCACCTCGCGCTCAAGACCACGCTCACCCCGCAACAGAGCGACTACATCAACCGGATCCAGTCATCCAGCCAGCACCTGCTCGGGCTGGTGAACGACATCCTGGACTTCTCCCACATCGAGTCGGGCACCCTGGATGTGCAGTGTGTGGCCTTCCCCGTGAGCAGGCTGCTGGACAACCTGGCCCACCAGGTGGGCGACAAGGCCTCGAACAAGGGGCTGGAATTGACATTCAAACTTGCCAACGACGTCCCCCACACGCTCGTGGGCGACGCCGCGCGCCTGGGCCAGATCCTGATCAGCTATGCCAGCAATGCGGTGAAGTTCACCGAGCGCGGTCAGATCACCGTGAGCCTGAGCATGCGCGAGCGCACCGATTCGGCCGTGACCTTGTACGGCGAAGTCGCCGACACCGGCATCGGCATCGAGCGCGAGCAGCTGTCCAAGCTGTTCCAGAGCTTTCACCAGGCCGATGCCTCCACCACCCGCAAGCATGGCGGCACGGGCTTGGGGCTGGCGATTGCCAAACGCCTGGCCGAGCTGATGGGCGGTGCGGTAGGCGTGCACAGCATGCCCGGCCAAGGCAGCACCTTCTGGTTCACCGCACGTCTGGGCCTCCCCCAGAACGGCCTGGACGCCAGCAAGGCTGACGAGCCGACCGCAAGCGCCAAAGCCGTGGCCGAACATGACGTAAGCAGACCGCCTGCGCCACCTGACGGGGCTGCCCACCTCCCAAAACCGGCGCAGGGCGGGCCCATCGACGCGCAGGAGCTGACCGAAGTCACCGAGCGTCTGCGCCAGCTGATGCTGGACATGGACGCCGAAGCGCTGGACTGGCTGGGCCTGCACCGCGAGCTGCTGAAAGCGGCCTTCCCCCAGGAACTGCCGCAAGTCCTGGAAGCCTTGGAAAGCTACGACTTCGATTTGGCCGTTCAACGGCTCGACGCCGCCATGAAAGCGAATAAAAGGACCTCGTCATGAACATCCTGCGCACAAGCAGTGCTCGCTTTCTGCTCATGTTCTTTCTGCCCGTGGCGGTTGCCATCAGCGCGGGCGCGATCTTCAGTGCGGTTTCGGTCGAGCGGTTTCGTGACATGCAGCACGCCGTCAACCAGCAGCAGGTCACCGACCTGAGGATCCTGGCGCAGTCCATGAAGCTCAGCGTGGAAGTGCTGCAGGTCCAGAAAGAACTGACCCAGGCCCTGGTAGACGCCCGCGCCGGCAACATCAAGGGCGAGGCTGCCACGCAGTTGCACGACCGCATCGTGGACAACCTCACGGAGATGTACGTACGGCTCAAAGGCCTGCAACAGAACGCCGAAGCCTCGATAGAAGTGCGCACCTTGCTGCGAGAGTCGGTGCGCAAGTTTGGGCAGTATCACAACCATGCCACCACAGCCGCCGACACGGTAGCCGCCGACCCCAAAGGCGCGGCCGGCTACGTGGCCAAGGCCAACGACCAGTACGTGCTGTTCGCCGAGCACGGGCAAAAGATCCACGCCGACCTGACGCGGGGCTCGCTAGACAGCATCGTGGCGGCAGAAAAAGCGCTGCAGACCTTCACCAAAGCCACCTTCACGGTGGTGGTGACCGGCACCTTGGTCGGTACCGTCGCATGGTTCTTCGTGGCGCTGCTGCTGTCAGGCCGGCTGGCCTTGCTGTCCAGGGCGCTGCGCCAGCTGGTCAGCGGTGACGAGTCGGCCTTGCGGGCCAAGGACTTCGATGTCGTCGAGAAGTTGGCTGCGCGGCCACGAGGTCTGATTGGCGGGATGGCCAACGCCGTGATGGCGTTCCGGCGCTCGAATGCCGAGCGCAAGCAGGCACAGGCCGCACTGGAGGCCGAGCGCGGGAATCTGGAGCGTACTGTCGAGCTGCGCACGGCCGAGCTGGTGCAGACCGCGCAGGAGTTGAAGGTGGCCTCCGAGAAGGCCGAAGAGGCCAACCGCGCCAAGAGCGCCTTCCTGGCCAACATGAGCCACGAGATCCGCACGCCCATGAACGCCATCATGGGCATGAGCTACCTGCTGCTGCAGACCGATCTCAACGCCCGGCAGCGCGACTACGTCAAGAAGACCCACGGCTCCAGCCAGCACCTGTTGGGGATCATCAACGACATCCTGGACTACTCCAAGATCGAGGCGGGCAAGCTCGACGTCGAGTCCATCGACTTCACGCTCGACCAGGTGCTGCAGAACGTGGCCAACCTCATTGCCGAGAAGGCCACCAGCAAGGGCCTGGAGCTGTTGTTCGACATCGACTCGGCCTTGCCGCAACGCCTGGTGGGCGATCCGCTGCGCCTGGGCCAGATCCTCATCAACTACGCCAACAACGCCGTCAAGTTCACCGAGCGCGGCGAGATCACCATCTCGATGAAGATCCGAGAGGAGACCGACACCGATGTGCTGGTCTACGGCGCGGTCACCGACACCGGCATCGGCCTGACATCTGAGCAGCGGGCCAAGCTGTTCCAGAGCTTCCAGCAAGCCGATGCCTCCACCACGCGCCAGTACGGCGGCACGGGCCTGGGCCTGGCCATCACCAAGCAGATCGCCCAGCTCATGGGCGGCGAGGTGGGCGTGGACAGCGTGCACGGCCAGGGCAGCACCTTCTGGTTCACCGCCCGCCTGGGCAAGAGCGCCAGCCAGAGCGTGCCGCAGCTGCTGCGCGAGGACCTGGAAGGCAAGCGCACGCTGGTGGTGGACGACAACGAGGCCGCCCGGCTGGTGCTCAAGCGCCTGCTGAGTGACCTGCACCTGGACGTAGAGGTGGCTGACTCCGGCGCCCAGGCGCTGGACCTGCTGGACCGCGCCGCCGCCCAGGGCCGGCCTTACGAGGCGCTGTTCCTGGACTGGCAGATGCCCGGCATGAACGGCATCGAGCTGGCCGACAAGGTGCGCGAGCGCCCCTACGCCACCCCGCCCAGGATGGTGCTGGTGACCGGCTACGGCCGCGAGGAGGTGCTGCGCAGCGCAGAGGAGCGGCGCATTGAGAACGTGCTGGTCAAGCCCGTCAACGCCTCGATGCTGTTCGACTCGGTATCGCGGCTGTTCGGCCAGCACAACCCGCAGGCACTGGACGGCCCTGGCGCGGGCGAGCGGCCGGCCGTCTCGCTGGCAGCCATCCGCGGCTCCCGGGTGCTGCTGGTGGAGGACAACGACCTGAACCAGGAAGTGGCCACCGAGCTGCTGCGCGGCGCCGGGCTGGTGGTGGACGTGGCTGACAACGGCCAGATCGCGGTAGAAAAGGTGCAGGCCGCGGCCTACGACATCGTGCTCATGGACATGCAGATGCCGGTGATGGACGGGCTGAGCGCCACGCGCATCATCCGCCAGATGCCGCAATTCCGGCGCATGCCTATCGTGGCCATGACGGCCAACGCCATGCAGTCTGACCGCGAGGCCTGCCGCGCCGCCGGCATGGACGACCATGTAGCCAAGCCCATCGAGCCGCAAGAGCTCTTCCAGGCGCTGCTGAAGTGGGTCAAACCCCGAGAGGGCGTTGACGCCCAGACTGTTGCGCCCGGCAAGCTGAACGCAGATGCCGCCGCTCGGGCTGCGCATGAGCCCAAGCTGCCTGCAGGCATTGCCGGCCTGGACACCAAGCTGGGCCTGCGGCGCGTGCTTGGCAAGGTGCCGCGCTACGTATCAATGTTGGAGAAGTACGTGGCCGGGCAGTCGGGCACCGTTGCGGCCCTGCGCGAGGCGCTGGCCGCTGGAGACCGCGAGACCGCCACACGCCTGGCCCACACCACCAAAGGCGTGTCAGGCAACATCGGCGCCACGGTGGTGCAGCAGCAGGCCGACGAACTCGAGACGGCCTTGCAGCAAGGCGCGCCCCTGGAACAGACAACGCCCTTGGTGGACGCACTGGCGCAGCACCTGCAGCCCCTCGTGGCGGCGATTGCCGCGCAGCTGGAGCAGCCGCCAAAACAGGCTGATGGGCCCGCCGTTGATCAGGCCGCCACACCCGCGGCCATCGACGAAGCAAAGCTCGCTGCTGTGACGCAACGTCTGCGCAAGCTGCTGGAAGACATGGACTCCGAGGCCAGCGAGTGGATCCAGACCCACGCCGGGCTGCTGAGCGCCGCCTACCCTGAGCACTTCACCGCCATCCGCCAAGCCGTGGAAAACTTCGAATTCGACGATGCCACCACGCAGCTGAGTCAGGCGGTTGCCACATCAAGTCTTGCCAGTGCCTGAACCAAGGAGCACGCTGTCGTGAACAGTCAAAACAAGTCCAAGCTCAAGCAAAAGCTGCTCTTCTACAGCAGCATCCTGCTGGCGGGCATGCTGACCCTGTCAGCCACCGTGTGGGTGCTCACCGCCCGTATCAAGGCAGAGGCCCAGGTGGCGCGCGACTTGCGGACCCAGCAGCTCTTGCGCATCAGCGATGTGGAGTTGAACGTCACTCGCGCCTCCTTGCAGCTGCGCCACGCCTTGCTGGCGGGCTCGGTGGCAGAGCGAGATGCGGCACTGGCCGACGCCGGCGCCAAGCTGGAGGTCCTCGACAAGACCCTGGAGAACTTTGGCGCCGCTTTGGACGAGGCCGAGAGCCGACAGGCCTTTGCGCCTCTGCCGGGCCTGTTGCGCATCTTCAAGCAGACGGTGCTGAACAACGTGCAGCTGATCCTGGAAGCCAAGCAGGAGGAGGCCTTCGCGTTCCTGAACAACTCCACCATCCCCGCCCGCAATCAACTGCTCATACCTCTGGGGGTGGAGAAGCAGCGACAAGGCCAGCTGCTGTCTGAGGAGATCGACATCATCAGCTCCAGCGCCAGCACCACGCGCAAGGCGGTGCTGACCGTGGCGCTGCTGGTGATTGCAGGCATGTTCGGTTTGGTCCTTTACCTGATGCGGCTGGTGGCCGAGCTGGGTGCAGACCCTGACGATCTCAAGCAGGTGGCCCGGGAGATTGCCGGGGGCAACATGTCGGTGCCTATCTCCCTGCGCGAGGGAGACGACCTCAGCGTGCTCTACGCGCTGGACGCCATGCGAAGCAGCCTGGCGGAGGCCAAGGCCACCCTGGAGGCCGAGCGCGCCAACCTGGAAGTGACCGTGCAGCAACGCACGGCCGAGCTGATGCACACCGCCGAGGAGCTCAAGGTCGCCTCCTTCAAGGCCGAAGAGGCCAACCGGGCCAAGACGGCCTTTGTGGCCAACATGAGCCACGAGATCCGCACGCCCATGAACGCCATCATCGGCATCAGTTACCTGCTGCTGCAGACCGATCTCAACGCGCGTCAGCGCGACTACGTCAAGAAGACCCACGGCTCCAGCCAGCACCTGCTGGGCATCATCAACGACATCCTGGACTACTCCAAGATCGAAGCGGGCAAGCTCGACGTCGAGTTCATCGACTTCACGCTCGACCAGGTGCTGCAGAACGTGGCCAACCTGATTGCCGAGAAAGCCACCGGCAAGGGGTTGGAGCTGCTGTTCGACATCGACCCGGCCTTGCCCCAGCGCATGGTGGGCGACCCCCTGCGCCTGGGACAGATCTTGATCAACTACGCCAACAACGCGGTGAAGTTCACGCAGAAGGGTGAGATCACGATCACGATGAAGATCCGCGAGGAAACCGAAGATGACCTCCTCGTCTACGGTGCGGTGACGGACACCGGCATTGGCCTAACGTCTGAGCAGATGGCCAAGCTGTTCCAGAGCTTCCAGCAAGCGGACGCGTCCACCACGCGCCAGTATGGCGGCACGGGCCTGGGCCTGGCCATTGCCAAGCAGATCGCCCAGCTGATGGGCGGCGACGTTGGCGTGGACAGCGTGCTGGGTGAGGGCAGCACGTTCTGGTTCACCGCCCGCCTGGGCAAGCGGCAGGGGCCAGCCCGCTCGCAGCTGATGCGCAACGACCTGCAGGGCAAGCGCATCCTGGTGGTGGACGACAACGAGGCCGCGCGGCTGCTGCTGCAAAGGATGCTGAACGATTTGCGCCTGGAAGTGCAGACGGCCGATTCCGGCGCGCAGGCGCTGGAGATGCTGGACAGCGCTGCGGCCCAGAGCAAGCCCTTCGACGCGCTGTACCTGGATTGGCAGATGCCGGGCATGAACGGCATTGAGCTGGCAGAAAAGGTACGCGAGCGGCCCTACGAAACCCCGCCAAAGATGGTGCTGGTCACCGGTTATGGCCGCGAGGAGGTGCTGCGCAGCGCGGAAGAGCGGCAGATCCAGAACGTGCTGGTCAAGCCGGTCAACGCCTCCATGCTGTTTGACTCGGTCACGCGGCTGTTCGGCCACATCGTCGCCAACAGCGACGACCCTGAAGACGCTGGTGCGCCTGCGGTCTCGCTCGGGGCCATCCGCGGCTCGCGCGTGCTGCTGGTGGAGGACAACGACCTGAACCAGGAAGTCGCCACCGAACTGCTGCGCAGCGCCGGGCTGGTGGTGGAGGTGGCCGACAACGGCCAGATCGCGGTGGAGAAGGTGCAGGCCGCGGCCTACGACATCGTGCTGATGGACATGCAAATGCCGGTGATGGACGGCTTGAGCGCCACGCGCATCATCCGCACGATGCCGCAGTTTGAGCACCTGCCCATCGTGGCCATGACGGCCAACGCCATGCAGTCCGACCGCGAGGCCTGCCGCGCCGCGGGCATGGACGACCACGTGGCCAAGCCCATCGAGCCAAGAGAGCTCTTCCAGGCGCTGCTGAAGTGGGTGCAGCCGCGTGAAGGCGCGGCCGCCGAAGCCGACGCTCTGGGGCTCACGTCCTCCTTGCCCGCTGCCGCGTCACCCGATTCAGACAGCACAACGGTGCTGCCCAAAGACATTGCGGGGCTGGACACCGAGGTGGGCCTGCGGCGCGTGCTGGGCAAGGCGCCGCGCTACTTGTCTTTGCTGCAGAAGTACGTGGCCGGGCAGTCCGGCACCATGGCGCAAATCCGCCAGGCACTCGCCCAGGGTGACCGCGACACCGCCATCCGCCTGACCCACACCACCAAGGGCGTGTCAGGCAACATCGGCGCCACCGAGGTGCAGCGCCTGGCCGACGCGCTCGACCAGGCGCTCAAGTCAGGGGAGCCCCTGGAAGCCGTCGTGCCCAAGGTGGACCTCCTGGAGCAGCGGCAACAGGCCTTGCTGGCAGCGATTGCCGCGCAACTGCCGCAGCAAACCGCGGCCCCGGCTGCAGGGTCCCTGGTCATCGACCAGGCCGAGTTGACCGAGGTGACGCAGCGCCTGCGGCACCTGCTCGAGGACATGGACTCCGAGGCCAGCGAGTGGATCAAGACCCACGGGGAATTGCTGGCCTCCGCCTACCCAGACCGCGTTCAGGCCATCCAGGAAGCCCTGGACGGCTTTGACTTCGATGTGGCGGTCCAGCAGCTTGACGCGGCCGTTGCCGCCAGAATGGGTGCATCTTGAACACCACCGCGACCGGAGCGCCGCCTGCGCCCAGACCCATGACCGCCGACCAGCACCGCAAGACCGTGCTCGTGGTGGACGACACGCCCGACAACCTGAGCCTGATGTCGGGTCTGCTGCGCGACGAGTACAAGGTCAAGCTGGCCAACAGCGGCGACAAGGCGCTCAAGGCCGTGCAGGGCGACAGCCCGCCCGACCTCATCTTGCTGGACATCATGATGCCCGGCATGTCCGGCTACGAGGTGTGTGCCGCGCTCAAGGCCGACCCCAAGACGCGGGCCATCCCCGTCATTTTCTTGACGGCGATGTCGGCACCCGAGGACGAGCAAAAGGGCCTGGAACTCGGCGCGGTGGACTACGTCACCAAGCCCATCAGCCCCTCGCTGTTCCTGGCCCGCGTGCGCAACCACTTGGCCATGCGCGCGCAGGCCCAGGAGCTGGAGCGCTGGACCCAGGAGCTGGAGGCCCGTGTGGCCTCTGGCGTGGCCGAGGTGGAGCGGCTGAACCGCTTGCGCCGCTTCTTCTCACCGGCGGTGGCAGACCTGCTGCTCACGGCCTCAGCCGACGACACCTTGAAGCCGCGCAAGCGCGAGATCGTCGTGGTGTTTCTGGACCTGCGGGGTTACACCGCCTTCACCGAGGCGCAGGGGCCGGATGTGGTGATCCAGGTGCTGGGCGAGTTTCATGCGGCCATGGGCGAGCTGATCATGGCCTGCGGCGGCACGCTGGAGCGCTTTGCCGGCGACGGGCTGATGATCTTCTTCAACGACCCCATCGAGATTGCCGACCCCGACAGCACCGCCGTGGACATGGCGCTGAGGATGCAGCGGCGCTTTCGGGACTTGCAGGCGCTGTGGGAGACGCGCGGCTACAGCCTGGCCATGGGTATTGGCATGGCACGCGGCGTGGCCACCATCGGCCCCATCGGCTACGAAGGCCGGCGCGACTATGGCGCGATCGGCAGCGTCACCAACCTGGCTGCGCGCCTGTGCGGGGAGGCTCAAGGCGGGCAGATCCTGGTGTCGGACAACATCGCCGAGCGGGCTGCTGGGGACTTCTGGTTCAACCCCTTGCAACCGGTCACTCTCAAGGGCTTTGGCCAGCCCGTGCCGATAGCCGAGGCCGAAGGCCCCGCAGATTGAGCTTTCGCCAGGAAGCACGGACCATGAACAACCCGCTCGACTTCGTCACCAAGAAGACCATCTTGGTGGTGGACGACACGTCCGACAACTTGAGCTTGATGTCCGGGCTGCTCAAGGACCAGTACCGCGTCAAGCTCGCCAACAGCGGCGAGAAGGCACTCAAGGCCGTGCAGGGCGACAACCCACCCGACCTCATCTTGCTGGACATCATGATGCCCGGCATGTCCGGCTACGAGGTCTGCCAGATGCTCAAGGCAGACCCGGCCACGCGCCCCATCCCCATCATCTTCCTCACCGCCATGACCAGCAGGGAGGACGAACAGAAGGGGCTGGAGCTGGGCGCGGCGGACTACATCACCAAGCCCATCAGCCCACCCATCGTGCTGGCGCGCGTGAAGACGCAGCTGGAAAACAAGGCGATGGCCGACTTTCTGCGCGACCAGGCGGCCTTTTTGAAGGCTGAGGTGGAGCGCCAGACGCAAATGGTGCGCGCCGTGCAGGACGCCACCGTGCTGGCCATGGCCTCGCTGGCCGAGACGCGTGACGCGGACACGGGCAACCACATCCGGCGCACGCAGTTCTACGTTCAAGCCTTGGCCAACAAGCTCAAGACCCACCCCCGGTTCAGCGCGTTCCTCACCGACGAGATGATCGATCTGCTGTTCAAGACGGCGCCGTTGCACGACATCGGCAAGGTGGGCATCCCTGACCGCATCTTGCTCAAGCCTGGGCGCTTCACGCCTGAAGAGTTTGAGATCATGAAGACGCACACCACGCTCGGGCGAGACGCGATCGAGCACGCTGAATCCGCATTGAGCGTGCCCGTGGAATTCCTCAAGGTGGCCAAGCAGATCGCCTACGGCCACCAGGAGAAGTGGGACGGCTCCGGCTACCCCGAGGGCGACAGCGGCGACGACATCCCCATCCCGGCGCGCCTGATGGCCGTGGCCGACGTGTACGACGCGCTGATCAGCCGCCGCGTCTACAAAGAAGGCATGCCCCACGAGAAGGCCGTGGGCATCATCCAGGAAGGCTCCGGCTCCCACTTCGACCCCGACATGGTGGAAGCCTTCCTGGCCATCCAGGACGAGTTCCGATCCATCGCCGCGCGCTATGCGGACTCAGACACCGACTTCGAGCAGAAGAAGGTGTACATGCAGGCGGCGGGGGCGTGAGGCACTTGGCATCAAACAGCAAGGGGTCGTGACAGCCCCTGAAGCCGCAAAAACTCACTTCTCGTCGATTGGAGCTTCTATCGCCTCGAGATGATTTTTTGATTTCATCGTGTTTAAGCGATAAACTTCAAAAATCTTCTATAGACGATAGATATCTTGGACTACCCCGTCACCCTCTCCAGCCAACTGCGGCAGCTGCTGAAGTCTCTGCGCAAGTCACGCGGCTTGACGCAGTCTGAACTCGCCCTGCGTTTGGGCGTCGTGCAGTCCCGCGTGGCGGACATCGAGCGCAACCCCGGCGCCGTGAGCGTGGAACAGATGCTGCAGGTCCTGGCCATGCTCGGTGCACAGTTGGTGGTCCGCGAAACGGCTGCTGAGGCTTCGGCCACCGAGCCGGGCACGCCACCGGCCAGCCCGCCTGACGGCGAGCCCCGGGGCCAGTGGTGACCCGCGCGCCGGACTTGACGGCGGGCACAGCTGAAGCCCCAACCCCGTTCAACCGGCCTAAAGGCGATGACCATGGCTGAACAGAGCGAACTCTGGGTCTGGATGAACGGCGAGCGCGTAGGTACATGGCAGCGCACCCGTACCGGCGGCCACCGCTTCGTCTACGAGGCTGCCTGGCTGGCTTCGCCACGTGTGCGCCCCCTGTCCCTGTCGTTGCCCATCACCCCGGACCGAACGGTTGCCGGCCCAGTCGTGGCCCACTACTTCGACAACCTCTTGCCTGACGACGAGCGCATCCGGCGCCGTTTGAGCATTCGCTTCAAGGTCGGCTCGACCGAGGTGTTCGAGTTGTTGCAGGCCATTGGCCGTGACTGCGTGGGTGCCGTGCAGCTGTTGCCCCCCGAGCAGCCGCCGACGGGCTTCGACCGAGTCGAGTACCAGACCCTGGACGACCAAGCCGTGTGCAAGCACCTGCGCAGCGTGACGGCGGAACATGGCTGGGGTGAGGACCAACCCCCCGACGACCTGCGCATCTCCATCGCCGGAGCGCAGGAAAAGACGGCGCTTCTGCGAGTGGACGGCCAATGGTGCCGCCCGCTCGGCGCCACCCCAACCACGCACATCCTCAAGCTGCCCTTGGGGCTGGTGGGTGGTCGCCGGCTGGACCTCACGCACTCGGTCTACAACGAGTGGTTGTGTGCTCAGCTGCTGCGCGAGCTCGGCCTGCCGGTGGCCACCACGGACATCGCCACCTTCGGCGATCAGACGGTTCTGGCGGTGCAGCGCTTTGACAGGCAGTGGGTGACCAAGCCCGAAACCGCAGCCCCCTGGATCGCACGCATCCCGCAGGAGGACTTCTGCCAGGTGCTGGGCAGGGCGCCCCACGAGAAGTACGAAGCCCAGGGCGGGCCGGGCATCGCCCAGTGCCTGCAGGTGCTTCGAAGCAGCCAGGCCGCCCCCGCCGACATCAGCCACTTCCTGTGCGCCCAACTGGCTTTCTGGTTGCTGGCGGCCACCGACGGCCATGCGAAGAACTTCTCCATCTTCCTGCTGCCCGGGGGCGGCTACCGGATGACGCCGCTGTACGACGTGATCTCGGTATGGCCCGTCATCGGCGACGGTCCCCATCGGGTCGCTTGGCAGGAAGCCAAGCTCGCCATGGCCGTGCGCTCGCGCAACGCCCATTACGAGCTCGCACGGATCCAGACGCGCCACTGGCTGGGCCTGGCCCAACGCAGCGGGGCAGAAGGCGTCTGGGAGGCCATGCAGGCGCTGGTGGCCCGCGTGAAGCCCGCCATTGAGGCCGTGCAGATGCGGTTGCCCGCGGGGTTTCCCGAGCGCACGGCACGGGCCATCTTTGAGGGTTTGCGTCAGCAGAGCCGGGCTTGGGAGGCTGGATTGCCGGGGCTGGTGTAGCTGCGCGAGGGCATCGCTGTGGACAAGGTCACCAGATTCGCCCCGAAAAAGGGGTGTCTGCGAGGCAGCAGGAGCGTGAGCCAACAGCTCTGGCCCGCCCTCGGATAATCGCGGGTTTCCCCAGAGCGGCCCTTGAGCCGCGCCCGCCATGTCCAGCCCCCTGCAGGAGCAGGTGCGCCGCCGCCGCACCTTCGCCATCATTTCCCACCCTGACGCGGGCAAGACCACGCTGACGGAGAAGCTGCTGCTGTTCTCCGGCGCGATCCAGATCGCGGGTTCGGTCAAAGCGCGCAAAGCCTCGCGCCACGCCACGTCGGACTGGATGGAGATCGAGAAGCAGCGCGGCATCTCGGTGGCGTCCTCCGTCATGCAGATGGAATACCGCGACTGCGTTATCAACCTGCTGGACACCCCCGGCCACCAGGACTTCTCTGAAGACACCTACCGCGTGCTCACGGCCGTGGACGCCGCGCTGATG
>Ga0209985_10002248_pt1 | contig 17770 bp, 32 predicted proteins | sample NOAtaG_FD_187305 | JGI IMG/M metagenome (GOLD analysis project Ga0209985, IMG submission 187305) | Freshwater lake microbial communities from Lake Erie, under a cyanobacterial bloom - NOAA_Erie_Diel6S_1000h metaG (SPAdes) (version 2) | ecosystem: Environmental > Aquatic > Freshwater > Lake ...
CGTTTTTGCTCAGCAGCGCGTCCTTCATCCAGTTGTAGGTGATGAGCTCGCCGTTGTTCCTGACGTGGAAGCAGTGGTTAATGTAGTCCGTGCACTGCTCGGCCTTGGGCTCGTCGCCCGGCTTGGTCGGCTCAAACTCCACCACGCGCTCAGAGCCGGCAAACTTCACCATGAGCTGCGGCAGCATACTCTCAATGGTGTTGCGCACGTCCGGGCTCACCACGGACGAGCGGCCTTCGATCTCCGGCGGCGTCAGGTCCAGCGTGGGCTTGGCCAGGTAGTAGCTCATCGCCTTCTGGCGCTGGGCGGCCAGCTTGCCGCTGTACCAGCCCACCGCCTGGCGCATCTCCTGGTCGGTGATCGACCGGAGCTCATCGTCAGACATGCGTGCCATAAAGGTCTCAGGCCACGTTGAAGCGTGGGTAGTTGATGGTGCCGCCCCAGGTGTCGTTGGTCATCTGGTCGGCGTTCAGTGCGAGGTAGCGCATGGCGTCTGCCCCGTGAGAAAACTCGTCGTGCACCGGGTTGCCGGGCTCGTTCGTGGTCGCGTTGATCTGCCGCCGGTAGCGCTTCAAGCACTCCACCAGGCGGGCGGTGCGGTCGCGGTGGAAGTACACGCGGCTGAAGATGTCGCGCACCCGCTTGATGCCTTGCTCCACGTCCATGTTGGGTGTGCGCTGCACACTCCAGCCCAGGCCCTGCAGGATCTCGGCGTCTTGCTTGCCCGTCTGGTGGCGCTTGGCAAACCCGTCGTGCGGCAGGTAATGCGTGCCCCAGTTGATGGGCTCCCCATCCAGGCGCAGGGCTTTGAGCTCGGCTGAGTAGTCGGCCAGCGTGCGCTGCGTGCCCTCGATGTAGTGGATGAGGCGGATCTCGCTGGACACCTTTTGCGCCAGGATGATGGACATCGAGTCGTTGAAGCCCAGGTCCCACACCGCGTGGGTCTTGAGCAGCGGGTCGTGCGGCACGTTGCCGATGCGCCCTGTGGCGTTGGCCATCTGGTCGAAGTAGATCGCCCCGTCCACGGCGGGCTTGCACTGGCCCTCCCAGATGTGGGCGTAGTCCTCGCGCCGCATCGTCGCCTCGGCGTGCTGGCGTTCAGCCTCCAGCACCGCCGGAAAGCGCCCGTTGTCGGCGTGGTTCATCTCGATGGACACGCAGCCCGGCGGCGGGCTGCTCACAAAGCGCCGGTAGGTCTCGTCGCTCTCCAACTGCGGGTTGAAGCTGACCCAGATCTCCGAGCCGTTCTTGCGGATGGTCGGGATCAGGATGTCCCAGGACCGCCGGCTGATGGCCTGCGCTTCCTCGCACCAGCAAACATCTACCCCCTCGAAGCTCTTCAGGGACTCGGCCGTCTGGTCGCTCAGGCCCGAGAAGAAGAACTGCGAGCCGTTCTTGCCGCGGATCTCCGCTTGCAGCACCTCGTACTGGCTGCCCAGGCCGAGCGCTTCAATCTGGTCGCGCAGCAGCTGGTGCACCGACTGCTGAATGCTCTTCTGGATCTCGCGCGTGCACAGCACCCTCAGCGGACGCTGCGCCGCCATGATCAGCAGCGCGCGGGCAAAGCCCCAGCTTTTTCCCGAGCCCCGGCCGCCGCGCACCACCTTGTAGCGGTGCGGCTCGAACAGGAACTGCAGCTTCTGCGGGAACCAGGCCTCAACCAAAGGTCACCCGGATGGAGTGCTGCACCGCGCCGCCGTCCTCGCCCGTCACCTGAATGGGCAGCACCTTGCCCACCAAGCCCAGGAACGGCGCAGGGTGGCTCTCGGCCACGCGGGCCAGGTAGTCCACCCCACCGGCGCGGTTCAGCGCTTCGGCCACCATCTCGCGGATGAGCGCGTTGCCCTTGTCCAGCGAGCCTTTGGGGCGGCCAGCGCCTGGTCTTGGGCCGCCTCGGTTTGAAATGTTTGATTTTTTTTCGGGTTCCATGTGGATTGTCCGAAGTGATGTGCTGCTCTCGCCCGCCGCTATCCGCCGGGAGATGAAGCGGGGCAAGTCCCGCGTCGAGAGCTGCGGCTCATTTGCCGGTGATGCCGCTTGCCGTGGGCTTTGCGCCCGATTGGCAACTGCAGGCCAAAACGAAAAAACCCGCCGACATCGCTGCCGCGGGCTTCACAAATTGCAGAGACACCTCTGCGGGACGAATTTCAGCACAGCTTCAAAGCGCGTTCAAGGCTTTAGTCTTTGCGCGTTTGGTTCGCTTGTTTTGGAGCTTTTCGGCCAGCGCTTTGATCTCGGCGTGGTCTTCTGGGTGAGCGTACAGCTCCAACCGGGTGAGTCCCAATCCTGCGCGCCGCTCACGCAAGGCGGCCACGCGGGCCGCGATTGTTTTGGCGGGCATGTCAGCCATTCACTCGACCCTGCAGATATTCCTGCAGGTGGCTGACCGTGTTGCGCCTGTCGAGCCAGACGCCCGCCTGCTTCACGCCGTTGGAGCGTGTCTCGATGATCAAAATTCCGCCGCCTTCGCGGTACGGGTGCACGATGGTGTTGGGCAGCTTGGCAATTTGCTGGAGAAGGTCTGATTGCATGGTGTTGCTCCTGGTGGCATCAGTTGTTCAGCGCGCTGCAGGCAGCGTTGATGCTGCCAACGTAGAAGCCAACCCAACCGGGCTTTGCCTGTGACTTTCCGTCAACCAGCTGAACCCAAAAAGCGCGGTCGCTGCGGTCGCTGCCGGTAGACAAAACAGCCCAACGGGCGCCGCACTGTTCGGTGATGTAAGTGATGGTCATGTCGTTGCTCCGGTTGCGCTGTCGATGTGTGAACTGTATCAGCGTTTCCGGTAACGTGCAAGTGTTTTTTCACACCCGCTCCACAAACATCTGCACCGCATCCGCCACCAGCTCGGCGCGCTCGTCTTCGTTCTCGGGCAGCCGGGTGCTGCGCCACACGCTCACCCCTGTCGCTCTGTTGCGTGCCACCAAGTACAACGCGGTGCGGTACGGATCGGGGATGCTGGCCACCACCTGGCCGATGTGGCGGATCAGCAGGCCGCGCTCGTCGGTGTCCAGCGCGCCGTTGGCGTCGTCGTACTGCCTACTGGCCCGCCAGCCACGTGTGGATGGGCACTCCATGGGGTAGCCCTCCACGGGGCTCCAGTCGCGCTCAGCGCGCCACCACAGCACCAGCAGCTCCAGCGGGTCGATCTCGCTCACGGCCAGGCCAGCCATTTCTCGCGGATGGCGCAGGCTGCGTCCTGCAAGTTGCCCTCGCGCCACTTCCCATCCTGCGTGTGTATCCATGCGGTCCATCTCTCCCGGTTGCGTCGGTACAGCAGCATGGGCTCGGCGCCCACCCTGGCGGCTTGCTCGCAGGCCTGGGCCCACCAACGGGGGCGGCTCAGGCGCTCCTGGCGTTTGACCTCGATGGCCCAGCCCTTGACGGCCAGGCAGTCGGCGCCGCCTTCGCGGGTTTGCGTGAGGTTGCGCGTGAGCATCAGGCCCAGCTCATCGCCCAGCAGCTTGAGCACCTCGCGCTCGGCACAGGCGCCCTTGCGGCGTTGGCTGGCGCTCACTGGCACCCCTTGCACACGTACTGCTTCACCCCCTGCACGCGCATCAGCTTGCGCCCCAGGGAGTTGCGCGGCTGGTTGCACTTGGCGCAGCGGAATGTGATGTGCATGCCCGGCCCGCGCTGGGCGCCCCAGGCGTGGCCCAGTCTCAACGTGTCGTCACTGCTGATCGGTGTGCCCACAAATTCCTCATCGTGGTTTTGAGTTGTTCGACGTGCGCCTTGCCGCGGCGCTTTTCCAGGCTCTGCAGCCAAGCCCGGCGTTCGTCCAGGCTGGGCAGCTTGAGGATCCAGCGCGCTTCGCATTCATGCCGCCAGGCCTCGCTGTAGCTGCTGACCTCGGTGCCGTCATGTAGCGCGGGCACAGCGGGCGGCGTAGTGCCAGATGCTCGACACCTGCTCGATGCTCACCGGCGCCACGCGCGGCGGGTTCTTGGGCTCGGCAAAGGGCTTGTCGGTCTTCCAGCGCGCAAAGCGGCCCGAGCTGGCGGCCCACGCCACCCCGGCATGGCTCAGCGCCATCAGGTGCACCCCGGCGGTGTTACCGCTGATGCCAAACTGCTTGGCCACCTGCGCGTTGCTCACGGGCTGGTGGACGCGGATGTAGGCCAGGATGGCCTGCTGGCGGGCGGTGAGCTTCTCGGTCAATGGGCGTAATCTCGTCATCAGGTCCACAAAGGCGCTCCACGATGCTGGGGCTGTCGGCGTGGTAGTGGGCGCAGCGCTGGCGTTGCTTGCACCACCCCCCCATGCAGGCAATCACGCCACCCTCTTGATCCCCAGCCGGGCGGCTTGCAAGGCGCGCTGCACACGCTCGGGGTCGGCCTTGGGCTCCGGCAGGCGGGGCAGCTCAGGCGGCGGTGCGCCGTTGGCCAGGGCGCGGAACTGCATCACGTTGGGCGGCTCCACCGGCAGGTGCTGCAGGGCGTGCTTGAGCGCCTCGGGGTTGCGCTCAAAGCCGGCCAACTCTTCGGCCCAATCGGCCTTCACCAGCTCCAGGTCAATGCCGGCATTCGTCCAGCGGCCCAGGAAGGCACTGCCGTACCGCACGGACAGGCGGGCAAAAATCTGGTCGATCCACTTGGGGTTCAGTGCCATGTCACTCTCCGATAGCCAGCAAGGCAGGGGTGATGTCGATCACGTTGCGGCTGGCAGCCGCCGGGCCCTTGGCGGCGATTCCGGGCAGGAAGGCGGCCATCTTTTCGCGGGCAAGCCGCTCGTCGCGCTCGCGGAACGATTCGGCAGAGGCAGCCGGCCTGGCCGCCTGCAGCTCGGCGGGTTTAAGCCAGTCAGCACGCAGCCCTTGGCTGCCACGGACACACCAGACCCGCAGGAAGGCATCAAGGGTCAGGCCAGCAAGGCCGGCTTCCTTGCGGGCCTCCTCCACCACGGTGTCGGTGACGGGTGCGCGCTTGGCTTTGCGCAGTGCCAGCCAGTCCGACCATGTCTGCTCCTCAACATCGCCGGGCCGAGATGTGGCGCGCTTGCGCGTTGCTACTTCTGAACGTAGTGAAGAAGTATTTGGTGTTGGTGTTGGTGTTGGTGGCATTGCATCGGCATCTGCTTTTGATGCCGCGGCATCGGTTGGTGATGCCGTGGCATTGCCGGGTGCTGCTTCTGGCTTATGCCAACGCTTGTTTGCCTTCTCGCGCTGCTTGTGCTGCTTCTCCCGCATGGCCGCAATTTCCTGGTCGGCGCGGGTGTTGATCCAGCCTTCGGGCGTGGATTCGAAGAACTCTTCCAGCACCACCGCGACGGCTTCGCGCTGGCTTTCTGTGGTGGCCAAGACCAACCGGCACACAGCCCGCAACTCCGCGGGCAGCGGCTTTTCGGTCATGTAGTAGGTGTCCAGCAGCCGGCGATACGCGGCGTCCTCTTCCCAGCTCAGGTGCCGGGTGGCGCTGACGTAGTCGCCGATGTGAAACGGGTAGTAGTTCATGCCACCTTCCACTCGCGTTCTGGCCGGCCTGCGGTGCTGAGCACGTTCTTGCCGGTGGGTTGAATGAGGCCGGCGCGCTGCAGCTCGGCGGTGCGGCGGGCCACGGCCACGCCCGTCAGGCCGGTGCGCGCGGCGATGCCGTCCTTGCCCAGCGGGCCAAAGCGCTTGAGGCAGGCCACGATCACGCGGTGGTGCTGCGCCTGGAGCTCCCTGGCGCTGGCGGCGGCTTGGTGGCTGGTCACCGGATCTGTGCGCCGGGCCTGCGGCTCGAGGCCGAAGAGCGCCAGTTGCGCATGCTCACTTTTGGGCCGTGGCAGGACACCTATGCTGTTCATGTTCGCTACCAATCGTTGAACCTGCATGCTCAAAGAGCCCAGGCTCCGCCGTCAACGGAACCAGTCGGGCTGCGCTCGGAGTCGGTCGGAGTCAGTCGGATGCGCCTGGATGCCATCAAACAAAAAACACCCCCTGTAGGAAAACTCTTACAAGGGGCTAAGAGCGCCAAGACGCTCAGGAGTGAGACAGCAAATGCACGCATCAAGCGGCCTCGCGCACCACCGACCAGGCCACATCAGGGCGAAGGTCCTCGCAACGCACCACGCCCTTGGTGGCTCGCTCAATAGCCGGGCAATACTCGGCTGGCACACTGCGCCTGGAGCGCCACATGTAGGGCGCATGCGCCGAAACACCAATGGCGCTGGCCAAAGCGGACACACCGCCAGCAGCCAGCGCGGCCTTTTCGATGACGTCGGGGTTTGTTTTACTCACGAAGGTGAGTGTGCCACGCTCACGAACGGGATGCAAGCCTCGGGAACAATGCCAGTTGTGTCTTCGATCAGCGAACGTCTCAAACAAGCCCGCCTGCGGCTGAATCTCAGCCAGGTGGAGCTGGCCAAGCGGGCCGGTGTGGCCGCTGGAACCATTGGCAACCTGGAAGCCGGCACCCGCGAAAAGCCTCGCAACCTGCTGGGCATTGCCCGCGCACTGGGCGTCACTCCTGAGTGGCTGGAAGAGGGCAAAGAGTCGGCACCGGCCGCAGTGGCCTCAGGAGTTTCCCCAGTAGCTCATCCGGTGATACTGGATGGAATTACAGTGGTTCCCAGAATCGAATGGGAGCAATTGATGGGCGAAGACCCTCTGCCAACTGTGTTCAACGTCGCTGCGCCAGATGCCTCTATGGCACCCAAGGTGCCGCAGGGCACCATCGTGGAATTCACGCGCGGCCTGGAGCCTCGGCCAGGTGACGGAGTGCTGGTGCGCGACAGCTTGGGTCACCACTTCTTCCGCCAGTTTCGAGAGAAGCGACCCGGCCACTGGGAAGCGCACGCGGTCAATGAGGCCTACCGGCCCATGGACTCCAAGGACGACAACCTGAGCGTGGTGGCGGTGCTGACCGCAGTGGCGGGCCGCTGGGCCTGACCGAAACCTCTTCTTGATCGCCAAGCCCGCCGTGAGCGGGCTTTTTTGCGTTTACGGGTAATCACCTACCGAAATACTCACGTTCGTGTTGACATTTTATCTCACGTTTGTGAGAATTCTCTCCATGCGCTGCACGGTGCGGCGCGGGAGAGACAGATGGACGCAGCCTTCAGATCCGCTCAAGCCCGCTGGGACAACCTGCTCCCAGACGAGCGCGATGACGAGCCCACGGTCTACGAACTGAGCGAGGCCCGCGACGAGTTCCTGACCGACGCGTTTGCCACCAGCCTGTGGCTTGTGGACAACCTGGCGCAGCCCGAGCTGAGCACCACCCGCGTGCGCTCCCGCTGGGTCGAAGAGGACATGACCGAGCTGACGATTGACGAGCTCTGGGTGCTGATCCTGTCGGGCACCGAGAAGCAACTCATCGCCGCGCGCTTTGAGCTGGTGGACCGCATGTGCGAGGCCAGCGCCGGCAACATCGAGGCCCGCGTGCCGGCCATCCGCGCCGCCAACCGCGTGGAGGCCGCCGAGTACCTGGCCGAACTGCAAGCGGAGGCCGCATGAGCTTCCTGCGCATTCACGCCGACGAGGCCCGCATCTGCGCCAGTGGCCCGCACCTGGGCCGCCAGCGCAGCGTGGAGCTGGAGCTGGACCTGAGCGAGACGCAGTGGATGGACGCCCTGTCTTTCATGCTCAGCCAGACCAGCGACGACAAGCTGCGCCGCCTGCTGCGCGCCGAATACCCCGACCTGTTGGAGGCCGCATGAACGACACCACCCGGCGCTACCCGCGCACGCTGCAAGAAGCCTTCCCCGCCGACCGGCAGTGGGCGTATGCCGTGGAGCGCACCAGCCGGCGCATGGACGCCGTGGGCAGCGTGCTGCTGGCCTCGCTGATCGGCTTGGGCCTGGCGCTGGCGCTGGTGCACTGGTGGGCCGCATGAAGTGCCACGGACCCTGCGAGCAAGGCCGCCGGCCTTGCCCCACGCCCGAGGCGTGCGAGCTGTCGGAGGTGGACCGCGCTGACCGCCTGTTGGTGCTGATGGTGGTGGCCGCTGCGGTGGTGACCACCGTGGTGCTGGGGCTGCTGCTGTGAGCCGCGTGCACCTCACCCGCGCCGTGCTGCGCGCCGTTCTCCGCCGCGACTGGCGCGTGGCCCGCATGTGGGCCGGCGTGCTGCGCGATTCGTTCAAACCCCTGCCTTTTTGAGGAGACCTTTCATGGGCAAGCCCTTACCCGCCGGCGTGATCAACATCCGCGGCAAGGAATACACCACGGTGGCGCTGCGCGTGCACCAGTTCCGCACCGAGCGCCCCACGCTCAGCCTGATCACCGAGGTGCTGCACCGCGATCTCGACTGCGTGGTGATGAAAGCCGTCATCACCGACGAGCAGGGCCGCGTGCTGGCCACCGGCCACGCCGAGGAGTACCGCAAGGCCAGCGAGATCAACCGCACGTCAGCGCTGGAGAACTGCGAGACATCCGCCATTGGCCGCGCCTTGGCCGCCTACGGTTTTGGGGGCACCGAGTTCGCCAGCGCTGACGAGGTGCAGCGCGCCATCAACGGCGACAAGGGCGAGCCCACCAAGTCTGGCCCCATCAGCGCCACCGACGGCGCGGCTGACGCCCTGCAAGAGCAGGAGCGCATGGAGATGCAGGAGGTGGCGCTTTACATGATCGATTGCCACCGCAACGGCCGCGACCTGGAGGCCATCCGCGTCTGGTACGAGCCCGCCACCTTTGAGAGCAACGAGCAGCGCGTCTACGTGTGGAGCCTGCTGAAGACCGAGAGCAAGTTGCGCGCAACGATCAAGGCCAACAACCCCAACCAAGAGAAAGAAGCAGCATGAAGATCGCCATCGAACACATCCGCGACCAGTTCAACGTCGCCCTGTCCAGCAAGGAAGGCGTGGAGCCTTTCATCACCATCAAGGGCGCGCGCATCGTGGAGGGCAAGAACGGCCCGTTCATCTCCTGGCCGGCCAAGAAGATGGACTCCGGCAAGTACTGGAACCACGTGTGGTGCAGCGAGGCCTTCAACGCCGCCGTGCTCGAGGCCGCACAGAAGACCGCGCCTAAGCCCGCCAAGGCCAAGGACGAGGCTTGGCAGGCACGTCAATCCGCGCCGGTTGAGGACGACATCCCGTTTTGACCTGCCATGCACTGGCATGACCCACAGCATCACCCTCGACAACCCCCAGGCCGCCCACGTCACGCTGCAGCGCCTGTGGGGCTGGCTCAAGCCGCGCTTGCTGCAGGGCCAGCGCATCACGCTGAGCGTGGAAGCAGAGCGGCGCAACAACAGCCAGAACGCGCTGCTGCACGCCACTCTGGCCGATATCGCCAGGACCAGGGAGTGGGCCGGCAGGAAGTGGGACGTTTTGACCTGGAAGAGGCTGCTTACAGCCGCGTGGCTGCGCACCCGTGGCGAGCAAGTGCTCATGGTGCCGGCCCTGGACGGGCACGGGTTTGACGTCGTGTTTGAGCACACCAGCAAGCTCAGCAAAGCCGAGATGGCGGAGCTGATTGATTTTATCCAGGCCTGGGACGCACAGGCATAAACCCGCAACCCACAACCCTAAGAGACCGTATGAACTTCAAGAGCAACACCGTTCAGACCTTTGATGCGCAAGTAACGCCAGCGATGGCTGCAGACATGCTGGCCGCCAGTGCAGGCAACAGGCATATGCGTATGTGGCATGTCGACATGCTTGCCGCTGCCATGGTGCGCGGCGAATGGAAAGTCACACATCAGGGAGTTGCCTTCGACTCCAACGGGGCGCTGATTGATGGGCATCACCGTTTGCGAGCTTGTCAGCAATCTGGTCTGACTGTTCCGTTTCGCGTGACTGTGGGTTTGCCGCCAGAGGCAGTCAACGTGATGGACACCGGAGTGCTGCGTAATCTGGCCGACCTGACAGGCTGGGACAAGCGTGTAGCAGAACCTTTGCGGTATGGCACAACGATAGCCAGAGGAGATCAGCGCGTAACGGCCGCTCAAGTTCGCGAAATTGCCGCAGGTGGTCTTTTTGATTCACTTACTACTTTGATTGAGTATTGTGGAAGTGCCCGACGCTATTTTTCCAACGCGCCCGTAAAGCTGGCCGCCGCCGTCACGTTGATGAACAGGGATGACGCAGCTTTTGTTTTGAAGCAGTACCGCGCCCTTTGCCTTCTGGACTTTGACCAAATGACGCCTAGCGCCAAAGCATTGGTCCGTCAGGTCGATTCCTCCAAAATTTCCGGCGGCTCAACTGGACAGCGCGACATGCTTGCCCGCGCATTGCGCGTCTTTGATTCTGAACGGGCCAACGTGACCAAAATTCAAGTCAACGAGGCTGACGTCAAGGCAGGAATTGAACTGGTCAGAACTGTCTTGCTGAACTCCATCGGTGAAGGCCGACCCAAGACTGCGCGGCGGGTTTCCGTGTCACTGCGTGATCGTTAATTGGCAAATATGGCTACCGCAGCATGACCGAAACCCTGACCTGGACCCCCGCGTCCACCAAGCCCGACGCCGACATCAGCGTGCTCGCCTGGCGCGACACCCGAGAGTGGTTCAGCGGCTGGTGGGACGACGAAGCCGGCGCGTGGTTTGATGCGGCCAGCGGCGGCATCGTCGAAGGCGTGACGCACTGGGCAGATGTGGGGGGACCGAAATGACCCCCTACCGCGCTCAAGACTTTGCCCGCTGCGCCGGCAACCCCTGCCGGCTGGAGTGCGAAACCTGCGCCCGCAACGAGCGCAACAGCCCGGTGCATCCCGAGGCCACACGCCAGGTGTGGATGGGGGCGTGGGTGATCGAAGACGAACGTTGCCCGTCGCGGGTGGAGGTCAAGCAATGAGCTTTGTGTGCCCCCTGCCGCCCGAGAAGGTTTTCGTGCGGCCTGAGTACCTGTACGACTTCCAGTGCGACGCCGACGCGCCTCTCATTGGGGGCGTGTGGGTCAGCGTCAAGTCCATCCGCGGCCAGGCTTTCCGTTTCGAGACCTACCTGCCGGAGTTTGGCGCGCTGTACGACAAGCTGCCGATCTCGGCGTTCTACTGGAGCAGGGCCGGCGGTGACCTGCCGCTCGACGTCTTGCAGATCTGGGACTGCATGAGCTACCACATCGAGGTCATTGACAAGCCGTTCCTGAAGGGCCTGCGCGCTGAGTTCTTTGGCAAGGACAAGAAGCTGCACCAGGGCGAGTACATGCTGACGATTGACAGCTGCAACCCCGACCCGCGCATTCCCGACTTTGGGTTTGCTGAGACGCCGGAGGAGCACAAGAGCTTCAACCTGCTGCGCCTGGACAACGGCCAGTTCGCCCTGCAGCCGAACAACCGCTGCCGCTTCTTTGACCCGGCCATCACGCACGGCGAGCTGCGCATGCCCGACTTCAAGGTGTGCACCAAGACCTACCGCGTGGAGAACACTGCCAAGTGGAGGCTGGGAGACACCTCGACGGTGACCTACGACGAGAGGGGCGAAGCATGACCACACTACGCGAAGCCGCTCACCACGGGATCCACTGACATGAGCCTGATGACACAAGCGTGGCTGCTGGACAAGTACGGCCCGCGGCTGAACGTAGACGACCTGGCCGAGGTGATGGGCTATTCCCGCGCGACGATCAACAACGAGATCAGCGACGGCAGTTTCCCTGTGCCCACCTACCGCGCCCACGGCAAGCGCTGGGCGGACTACCGCGATGTGGATGCGTATCTGGACCGATGCCGCGAGGCGGTGGCGAGCGTCTAACGTTGCCGATAAGCGGCACGGCACGGTACTCCGTGACGGGACCGCTTGATTAGCGGGGTTAGGCGTCTTTGTGGATTAACTGGAGAACCGATGAACACCGATGAAATTGTGGATAGCCTGGAGCGCTGCTTCATCTCGCCGAACGTGGCCGACTCCAACATGGAGCCAGCGAACGTGGTCGATGTGATTGACCGCGCCGCCCGCAACCTGAGCAGGATCGCGCACGCCATCACGCCCACAGATGCGGCTGCGATGCAGACGCCTGATGGTGGCCGCGTTGGCAGCTTGACCGAGGCTGTGATCTATGCCGCCGACAGCTTGACGAAGATCGCCGAGGCCATCGGCGACCTGGCCAGCGCTGTGCGTGAGCGAGAGGCCTAACGTAGAAGTGAGCCGACAAGCCGGCCAAAAGGACGTATGAAGACAAGCAAACGTAGCCAGCCGGCGCAGGTCGGCTCGACTGCCATGTTAGGCGCGTGGGGGCGTGACGACCTGATGGCAATTGCCGCAGTGCGCTACTGCCTCGGGCGGATGACGTACATCACCAGCGACTGCGGCGAGTGGCTGATTGCGCAATGGCCCAACATCAAGCCCAGCGCGCAAGCCGTGATCGGCAGGGACATTGACGAGGCATTCGAGCGCGACGACGAGGCGCGAGATTCTGGCGATGCCTACAAGCCGCTTGGCTGGGACTGCGACCGCGCCGTGTGGGAAAAGGTGCGGGCACTGTGGCAAGCGCCTAACGTTCGAGCTAACCGGCCTGACACAGCGCGATGACCACCGACACCACGATGACGCCACCGACCGATGCCAACCACAGGACCGCTGTGGCTGGTCCGGTTGAGCGAGGGGTTATGCGTCTCGCGGTGGTGCCCGTGGACTTGAAGACGGCGAACGAGTTTGTCCGCAACCTGCACCGGCATTCGCGGCCCGTGGTGGGCCATCGCTTTAGTGTGGGCGTAGCCTGCCAGGATGGCGTGCTGCGGGGCGTGGCAATCATTGGCCGCCCGGTGGCGCCGAAGTTAGACAACGGCAAGGCAGCAGAGATTACCCGGCTCTGCACCGATGGCACCCGCAACGCCTGCTCGATGCTCTACGGAGCGGCACGGCGCGCTGCGCGTGCCCTTGGGTACGCACCGATCTACACCTACACCCTGCCGGATGAAGGCGGGGCCAGTTTGCGAGCTGCTGGTTTCCAGCTTGAGCGAGAGAACGCGGGCGGGTCTTCCGCCATGTGGCACAACCGCCCGAACCGCAAGGCGCAACCAGTGGGCGATGACCTAATTGGTGGCAAGTGGCGGTGGGTGGGTTGACGCATAACGTGTTATGTGCTGACCAGCGCCACGCTGCGCAGGCGGCCTAAATGCCACCCTTTCCCCAGCGCCTCCCTGCAATAGGCCGCCTACTTTTCCCCAGATGGCCGGTGCAGATCCTCGGGCTTGAGCTGCGTGTAGCGCTTGAGCATGTTCCAGCTCTTGTGCCCCGTGACCAAGGCCACCTGCTGCACCTCGTAGCCCGCCTCGAACAGCCGGCTGGTGCCCTCATGCCGCAGATCGTGAAAGTGCAGGTCGGGAATGCTCAGCGCCCGGCAGGCCCACAGGAAGTACTTGCTAAGCGTCTGCTCATGCGCGGGGAAGATCAGCTCCCCCTTGGCCTGGCGCTGCACGATGGCCCAGGCGTCACCCAGCAAGGGGATCCACTCGTTGTTGCCCACCTTGCGCCGCGGGTGCTTGCGGTCGCGCACCAGCACCAACTTCTTGGCCGCGTCCACATCGGCCCAGCGCAGCCGGGTGATCTCGCCGCGGCGCATGGCCGTCAGCACCGCAAACCGCACCACATCGGCGTAGAGCGCCCCGTGCTGCTGCTGCAGGTACTCCACCAGGCGCTGCAGCTCGTCCTCGGTCGGCCGGCGCTCCCGTCGCCCGCCGCCGCCGATAAGGCCCAGGTGCGTGAGCAGCGGGCGCGCCTGGCCCACCACATCGGGTAGCTGCACCTTGGCCGCCAGCGCGGCGTAGCGCAGCACCGTGCCGAGCTTGCCGATGTCCATGTTGCAGGTGTACGCCCCCGCGCCGTCGTCCTGGCGCGCAGCGCAGTAACCCCGCAGATCCTCGGGCGTCAGGCGCTGGGCGTCCCGCGTGCCCAGGTGGTGCTCGAGATGGCGCAGCGTGTAGTGCTCGGTGGACGAGTCACTGATGGGCCGGGCGCGCTCGCGCAGCTTGCGGTACGTGGCGATCAGGTCGGCCACCGTCACGCCTTTGGAGCGCACCGGCTGCGCGTGCAGCCCGCGGTCGATGTCCACCTCCATCTGCCGCGCCCAGCGCTCGGCCTCAGCCTTGGCCTCAAACGTGCGCGTGTAGACTGGATGGCCCTTGCGCCGCACCTGGGCGCGCCACTTGTCTTTGACCTGCAGAATGCTTGCCACCCGACCCCCCACTGCTACCGTAGCACTCGGTAGCACCGAGGCTCTGAAACGGGCTGATTGTGGGGTCTGTCGTGGTGAAGGTTCTAGAGGGAAAGCACGGTAGACTTGGGGGGCCGCCCGCCGTAGTTCAATGGGTGGATTTGCCAATGAGACGCCTGCTCCGTAGCACTTTTTGGTAGCACTCAAGGAGATTTGAATGAACACAGAAAAGCGCGCGGAGCAACTCACAGAGTACCTCCGCGGCCTGTCCGCAACGCTGGCGGACCCGATGCTTGAGGACGCGGCAGACATGATTGACGAGCTCTTGGCGGCCGTCTACGTTGAAGCCGAGAAGGTTGCCCAGCACGAGGCGCCCAAGCCGACACAGCACCCGCTGGTGCGGCACGCTGATGATCCACAGCTTCGCGCCATCATCGAGAAAACAGGCCGCCGACCTCCCATGGCAGGGCGCTAGCGCTCGCCTTCTGCGGCCATTGAGTTGATGGAGTAACCCAAGGCGGCCAGCGCTGCTGCAGGCTTCATGCCTGCGCGCATCAGTTCTACCGCCTTTGGCCAATCGGCCTCGGCGAAGAAGTGCCGCATGTTCTGGATGTCTTTTCGAGCGCCAGGCAGCGCTGCATCGCGCTCAATCTTGGCCCTGATGGCGCTGCGTACTGCTTCCGACTCCCCCATGTTTTGGGTCACGGTTGGGCTGATATTTGACAGCGCATCAAGCAGGCCCGCTGTTGCTCGGCCACTGAACGGAGCCGTTGGGACAATACCTGAAGGCCCCCACTCACCGATGCCCGGAACGTAGCCTGAATTGATCCTTGCCGGGACCAATTCAGAGGGGAACTCTGCTGTCATCCAATCGCCGAGCTTGTTCTTGAGCGCCTGCGGCTTGATTGCACTATCGCTGACTGGGAACACGCTGACGCCCCGGCTGGTCGCCGACGGGACGTAACCAGTCCCATCCAGCATCCACGCCAAGTTCCTCATTTGCTCACCCGTAGGTTGCAGCCCGAGCGCCGGGTCACCGTTGCCCAGCGCTCTGGAGTCCAACACAAACCCGCCCTTTTGCTTGGCCGCGTTCATGGTGTTGGGCAAATTGAATGCGCCAGCTTCCTGCGCATCCATGACGGCACGAAAGCGCTCAACTGCGTTCATGACCTTGTCAGTGCCTTCGGCCATTTGCCCGACACCTCCCGTTGGGAAGTCAACCAGCGGCCTGGCCAAGGTCACAGGGTTTGTTTCCAACTGGCCAGCGCTGTTGATGTAAGCGCCGGAGGAACGTACAGACGGCAACTGCCGAAACCCGACCGCCGAGTAGAGCGCGTCACGGTTGCCAAGGCCAACCGTGGGTGCATCGCTGAGCGTATAAGTCGCTGGCAGATCCCAGCGGCCATTTTCGCCATAGGCCAGCTTTTCCTCTGGTGACGCAGACAGCAGGCCAGGCACATGGCCAGTCGACGCCCCAGGCACTGCTTCGTGAGTGGCGGCCGCGGCGTGTTTGTAGAAGTAGTCCTGGGCCGTGTTGTTGGCCTCTTTCAAAGCGGCCGCCATCCCGTCTGCTGGGTCTCCAGCAAACCGGCCGCTCTTGCCGCGGCCGTAGATGTCCTGCGCTTTGCCAAGCACCCAAGGCAGCTCTTGCAAATGTGGTCCGGCCCAGTCCGTTCTGCCGCCGACGGCGTTGGCGTTTGCCCGGTCAACCATCAGCGCGGTCTCGCCGTCCATGAACGGGTGCATGGTGGGCGATACGCCGCCCTTCCAAATGCGGCCGTCCGGCGTGGTGTAACCAAAGCCTTGCGCCGCACGAAAATCATTGACGCCAAACAGGCCGGTATTTGGCTCACGCGGGTCGTTCTTGACCCTGTACTCGCCGATCTTGAACCCAAGCTTTGGCGCCTCACTGGCTGTCACGGCGTCATCAAGTTTGCGCATCGGGGCGCCTCGGTAAGCCATGACAGGCTCGCCGATGGCGCGGCTGTTCAGGTGTTTGAGCGCAAAGCCAAGTTCTGATTCTGGGGAGACGCCCGCGCTGTAGACGCCGTGCTGGTCAAGAACTCTGTCGAGTTGGTATGGCTCGGAGCTGATGGCCACCCCGCCTTTCGCTCGGTCATACCAGGTGCCAAGCCTATTAGGGTCCGCCTCCCTGACTGCGGTGACCGCGTCCGAGAACTGACCGTCCAGCGCGCGCCTCATGGCGCCAAGCGCTTGAGGGCTGTCCACGGTTCTAGGCGCCCCGATGTAGCCGCCCGCTCCGTCCGGCTTCAGGTGCTGTCCGTCACGGACTAAATTCAGAACAGCTTGGTCGCCGAGCTGGTCCGCGGTGGTGCGCCAATAGTCTGCCGGCACCTTCTGGCGTTTGGCGCCAGGCGTTTTTGCAGCGGATACCGCTGCGGCGGCTTCTGCGTCTTGGGCCACTTCCGCGGCGGCTTTGACGACCTTCTTTTGAATTGCGGTCTCGCGTGCCGCCTTAGAACCAAACTTGGCGACGGTGTCGGAGCTGAGCCTTCCAACCTTTGCAACAGGCAGGCCCGCCAGCGACAAAGCCCCGCCGCCGACCCCCAGGAGCCCGCTGAGCATGTTGCCGCTTTGCGCTTGGGCCACACCCTCCCCGGCCATCAATCCGCCTTCCTGGGCACCAAACACCAAGCCTGCCGGCGTGACGTCCAGCAGGCCCATGCCACCCACAGCGCCCTGGCCGCCGCCTGTCACCTTCTGGGCCATCTTCATGGCGTCGTAGGCGCTCATGCCAAACCTGGACATGAGCATGTCCTGCAGCCCGCTGGCGGCTCGTTCGCGCCAGGTGGGTTCGTATGCCTTCAGTTGATCCATCACCCCTCCAACAATGCCGCCTCAGCGGCTCGACGTTTGACCAATCCCGGCAGCACCCGGCCGCCACCGCGCACCCACTTCATCAGCTCCGCGCGCGCCCCAGGCACGTCGTCGGCGTTGATGCGCTTGCGCAGCGTGGAGCCCGCCAAAGCGCCCGTGCCGCAGTTGAAGGCGAAGTCCAGCACCGCCCCCGTGGCTGTGGCTCCCCAGTCCGCCAGGCCGGGGCACAGGCGCTGCACCCTGGGCAAGCACTGCAGCAGCTCGTGCTCCAGCAGCTCCAGGGCGCGCTCCTTGGTGACGGGCGGATCTTTCAGGCTCACCCGAGTGCCGTCCTCGTAGAACGTGCTGCCCACGCCGATGGTGGGCACCGCCGCCGGGCACAGGTAGGGCTTGAGGTACAGGCCCTCAAACACCAGGCACAGCCCCCGGGCGGTCTGGACGGCGCTCATTTGTTGCGCTTGCCCAGCGAGCGGTCAGCGAAGAAAAACCCCAGCACGGTGCCGGCCAGGGTGACGTCCCACTCGTCCATCTTCCAGTTCTGCGAGGCGAGCTTCAGGCACCACAGCACCAGGGCGATGGTCGCGGCAGACGGGCGGATGATGCCGTTCCAGATGTCCACCACCGCCCAGCCCGTGGGCTTGAAGGCCGACTCCATCACCTTGGCAAAGGCGCCCGCTTCAGCGGTGGCCACATCGGCCTCGGCCTTGGCCGCCACCATCTGGATGCCGAGCTCGTGCTGCAGCGTGAGCGCGGCTTGCATGCGCTGGTGCGCCAGGTCGTCCAGCTCGCTCTGCAGGCGCAGGCGCTCGATCTCGTGGGCGTGGTCCTGCTTCTTGTTGACCCAGGACGAGACCTCGCCCCAGACCATGCGGAAAACCGAGCCGCCGAGGAAGGAGAACAGGGCTTCGATCATTTG
>Ga0209985_10002251_pt1 | contig 17754 bp, 15 predicted proteins | sample NOAtaG_FD_187305 | JGI IMG/M metagenome (GOLD analysis project Ga0209985, IMG submission 187305) | Freshwater lake microbial communities from Lake Erie, under a cyanobacterial bloom - NOAA_Erie_Diel6S_1000h metaG (SPAdes) (version 2) | ecosystem: Environmental > Aquatic > Freshwater > Lake ...
GTGTATTGGGTCGCATGAGCGCGGCGAGAAGTGAAGACATCTTTGGCCAGCCGGATTTCGCCTGTTTGTTCCAGACGACCCAGACAACATGGGGTTTCACGAACTCATCGGAACCAAGTCCTCGCGGCCGGGATGTTCGCCCTGGCACGCTTTTCGATCCGATCACAAACGACCCCGAAAATCGTGAGCCTGCCACTGCAAAGAGATCAAGCATCCGGATCGCCGAGCCGCTCGGTCTCCGAGGGCAGATCGAGATCAACGCGTTGAACACGTCATCTACGCCCTTGGGTGACTTTGGCATGTGGGGGGAGGTTCGCCTCAAGTCCGACCGGGTTTCGCCGGAGAGTGACGACGTGATCATCGCCGTGGATCAGAACGGTACCTCTTTCGATGCGCCGCTCTACACCGCGACGGCGAATCTTCTTGGTGGTGTTTCCGGTGGCGGCGGCGGTGCCGTCGGGCAGGTCCCCTTCTCGCAGAAGACGCAGGACTCGATCCCCACGGCGGTGGTGGATATCAACGGCAACCCGCAGCGGTACATGCCCGCGCGCTCGTTTAATGACGTTGTCAGTGGTGTGCCGGTGCGTGTTTCGTACTACGGGCCGCTCACGAACGTCAGTTCATCAAGCGTGGCGCTCGAGAAGTTCAACGAGTCGTCCTCAACTTGGTCGGCGGTGACGAGCGGGTTCAGTGTGGCGCTCGATCCTGCGGTTGCGATCATGAACCGTGACATTCTCGTGCGCGGTTCGGTGGATGGTGCGGGTGATCCGGTGATCCAGCCGGGCAAGTACCGCGTGCGGGTCAAGGGGCGCGACGCCAGCGGCTTCAACGTGGACGCCAACCCGGTGCTCTGCGATGTTGGTCAGCCTTTCGGGGCCAACCCGCCGGTGATGGCCAGCACGTTTGAGTTCACGCTGACGCCGCGGTGCCTCTTGGGCAGCGGCGACCCGTACCCGGCGGACATCGCCGACGATCAGAGCAACCCGCTCTGGCCGAGCGGCATCGGCGGCACGGCGAACAACGTCAACGGCGGTGTGAACGAAGGGGATTACAACGCTTTCTTCAGTCCGAATGGGTACTTCTTCCAGTCCGGTTTGGGCTCCGCGGCGATCGGGATGTTCTGCGATATCGCCAACGATCAGGGTGAGTATCCCGGCTCGTCGGCATACAACCCCGCCGCGTCCAACACCGGCGTGAATGAAGGTGATTACAACGCCTTCTTCAACACCTTCTTCGCCGGGTGCTCGGTGTAAGTGGACCGTACACCGACCGTTTCACGGATGAATGTGCTGATCCTCTGGACCGCCGGGCCGCTTCGCCCGGCGGTCTTTTTTTCATCGTCGTTCTCACGGCCCTTTGCCCTCCTGGCGTTGCCAAGGTCCGGAGAAAAACCGGGCTCATGCGGCGCGAACCGCGAACGGCGTTGGATCGGTACCCTGAAGAGCTGTGCAAGTACGCACGTTCTTTGAAAAGATGCGCACCTTTGCCAAAGAGATGCGCATCTCTTTGGTATGTGTGCGCTGCGGAACGATTCCGGTGCGCTGCGGAGTCATTCTTCAGCGCTCTGAATCTTCTCCGCAGCGCTGGTTTATCATTCCGGTAAGCCGCGGCGGGTTGATTCAGCGCAGGCGATGGGTGTTTCAGCGCTCGTGTGCGGCGCGGTAAACGATCTCACGGCGCGCCTTACGAAGGGGTAGTGGCGGACGAGGACGAAAGACAAAGGCCCGGCGTCACGAGCACTCCGGGCCTTTGCGTTGGTATTGAAGTCATGAACCATCGAACCGCGTGCTGGCAATCACCGCCGACGGCGGGCGGCCAGCAGCGTGCCCAGGCCCAGCATCGCCGCCGCTCCCGGCGCGGGGACAAGCGTGATGCTCACCGCATCGAGCGCCGGGCCGCGCGAGTTGGCACCGGTGGTGGCGCGGAAGGTCAGCACGTTGAGGTCGTTCTCGAGGTTGGCCTGAACGATGACGGAGCGTTCGACCCAGTTCATGAACTGCCCGTTGTTGCCGCCGTGGGTCTGGGTATTCTCGGCGACGACGATGCCGTTCCACAGGACCTGCATGGTGAAAGCGAAGTTGCCGCCCCAGACGTTGCCGGCCTGGGCCCAGTTGATGCGGTAGAAGCTGCCGGGCTCAAGGGTGGTCAGGGTCTGGCTGATGGCGCTGGGCTGCTGTGTGCCCACGAGGTCGATCCAATACTGGCCTTCAAAGGCGGAGAAGGCCAGGTTGGGGAGGTTGGGGTTGGGAACAGCCTGGACAAACTCGATGTTGCCGGGGCCGAGGTTGGTCCAGCCGCCGAAGGTCTGACCGCTGGAGACGGTCCGGAACCCGGTGTTGGGCTGCTCGAAGCCGCCGTTGGTGACCTGGGCGGAAGCGACGGAGGCGAGAGCCCCCACGATGGAAAGGGACGCAAGTGCGCGCACAGACATACAAGAACCTCCCAAAAGAGATGAAAACTCCTCACAACACGACGATGAGAAGTTAACCCGAGATTTGGGCTTCGTCAGCGGTTTTTTTTCACTTCACGGGACAGCACGCAGAATCAAGGGTGATTCTGAGGCTACTTGCCCAGAATCGCAAGCGTCGCATCCATGACCGACTGGCTCTCGGCCAGGTCGCCCAGGGGCCGGACGGTGATCTGCACCCGGTTGCCGGTATGCAGATTGAAAACGGTGATGTCGCAGGCGGCGCCGTCACGCCCGCCGGCGTACTCGCCCGTCAGGCGGGCTTCGCGCTGCGTGCTGGTGCGACGGGTGATGACATAGCCCCGTCGAAGAAGAGCCTGCTCGGCGGCGGCTTGGACGGTCAGGACGTCAAACTCCGGGCCCAGGTCGGTGGCGAGGGTTCCCAGGACGAAGGAGGCGGGCTGGCCATCGGCACCCACGGGAACGACGCGGGATTGACAGCCCCAAATGAGGGGGAGTGCGAGGATCAGGGAAAACCCGAAAAGATGGGCAAGCGGTCCGCGAGAGAAAAGAGGCCGACGGCGGAATGGATGAGTCTGGGTGTACACGGAGAAGAGGATCGGATGAAAAGCGGGGCTGACTGGAGAAGGTTGGGGTACACGGGCGGGTTGGGCTTGACCCGGGGAGTGAGGGGCCCTTTGATTGGGGCCCGTCTTCGGCGGGGGCGTGCGGGCATGGCCCGTACGGACGTGTGACAGTTTGAGATTGGATTGAGGACCTTTATGGCGATCCGTGTCAAGGCCCGCAGCGGCGAATCCACCGACCAGATGCTCCGTCGTTTCAAGAAGCTCTGTGAGAAGGAAGGGCTCACGAAGGACATCAAGCGGAAGGAATACTACGAGAAGCCCTCGGAGCGTCGTCGTCGGGATATGCGCAAGGCCATCGGTCGGCGGATCCGCGAGGCGATGGAACTGGCCGGCGAGAAGCCCAGCCGCATCAGCAAGGGCTGATCGGATTTGGCGTAAACACCGCGTGAGGACCTGACCGCGGCGGGTTTGGCCTGCGCGGGCGAAGGTTTTGACGAGTTGAACGAAGCACACAACGAACCCGCGGCGATGAGCCGGCGGGTTTTTTTCTTTTCTTCGGACGGAGGCTGGTTGAGCCGGGCACCCTTGGGTGCAGCGGGTCGGGGGCGCGTTGAGGTTGAAAGCGGTCGGTATGGGAGGCGGGGAGGGCGGGAGGGCGGGGAGGGCGTGATCGGCGCGGGGTTTTTGGTTGGGCTGGCTGGTTGGGGGTACTTTCCAAATCGAGGGGAGCTTGTTATGGTTGTGGTCCCCGTTCGGGGGCCCTCGGGCTTGCGTTTTCGGCTGTGGGAATCGTGGCTTGGGAATATCCATGTGCCGGGATGAGGCCGGTTGTCGGTCGGCTCGGCAAGTAGGCAACGACAAGGACGGAGGTTGATCTTGTCCCTCATGACGAAACTCGTGCAACGCGGTGGCGGAGCGCTCGCGGGGCTTCAATGCCCGGCGATTGGCCGCTGGATGGTGATGGTGGTCGTGGCGGCGGTTTTGGGGCTTTTCAGCCCCGGGGCGGCCTTTGCCAGCTCTGGCGCGGGCGGCGCTGGAGGGGTTGAGGCTCCGGTTTTCCAGAAGCCCGGCGGCGAGGCCAACCTGGTCATCCCCGATCTGAACAACGTGAAGTTCTTCGGCATCGGCGGGCATGACCTGCTGCTGGTGGGCTTCGGCGTCAGCGCTCTGGGCCTGCTCTTCGGCGCGGTGATCTTCTTGCAGCTCAAGAAGCTGCCCGTGCACAAGAGCATGCTGGAGGTCAGCGAGCTGATCTATACGACCTGCAAGGCGTACATGATCCAGCAGGGCAAGTTCCTGGCGCAGCTCTTCATCTTCATCGGCGCCATCGCGGCGGTGTACTTCGGCATGTTCGCGCCGACCTCGATCATCAACGCTGAGACCGGCGAGTTCAAGGTCGGGTTCCCGATCGACCGCGTGGCGCTCATCCTGCTCTTCGCGGTCATCGGCGTGCTGGGCTCGTACGCGGTTGCCTGGTACGGCATCCGCGTGAACACCTTCGCCAACTCGCGCACGGCCTTCGCCAGCCTCAAGGGCAAGCCCTTCCCGTGCTATGCCATCCCGCTGAAGGCGGGCATGTCCATCGGCATGATGCTCATCTCCGTCGAGCTGCTGATCATGCTGGCGATTCTGCTGCTCCTGCCCAGCGATCTGGCGGGGGCGTGCCTCATCGGCTTCGCCATTGGTGAATCGCTGGGTGCGGCGGCGCTGCGCATCGCGGGCGGCATCTTTACGAAGATCGCCGACATCGGCAGCGACCTGATGAAGATCGTCTTCAAGATCAAGGAAGACGACGCGCGGAACCCGGGCGTGATCGCGGACTGCGTCGGTGATAACGCCGGCGACAGCGTGGGGCCCTCGGCGGACGGCTTCGAGACCTACGGCGTGACGGGCGTGGCGCTGATTGTCTTCACGATGATCGCGGTAACGCCCAGCCTGTTTGCGCCGAAGGAAGTGAACCTCGGGACGCAGGAATCGCCGCGGATGGTCTCGTACGCGTACGCGACGAGCATCTACGACATCACGGCGAAGAACAAGGACGGGGCGGTTGTGAACCCGGCCTTCGAAGCGGCGCTGAACAAGCGTGCGGAGCTTTCGAAGAACAACGTCGAGAAGGCGAAGCTGCAGACCCTTGCGGCGGACGTGAAGAACCCCGCGGTGGTGGCGGCGGCGGAGGCGGCGGTGAAGCCCGCGGTTGAGAAGACCCAGACGATCCAGATCAAGATGCTGGTCTGGCTCTTCGTGATGCGGATTTTGATGGTCATCGCCAGCGCGGTTTCGTACTTCGTCAACGAGGCGATCGCGAAGGCGACGTACGGCAGTTCGACCAAGATGAACTTCGAGAAGCCGCTGACGAACCTGGTCTTCATCACCAGCTTCGTGTCGATCGCGCTGACCTTCGCGGCGAGCTATGTGATGCTCGGCGGCGAGGCGGCGAAGAACTATGGGCTCGACGAGAGCCTGTGGTGGATGCTGGCGGCGATCATCTCGTGCGGCACGGCGGCGGGGGCGATTATCCCCGAGCTGGTGAAGGCGTTCACGAGCGTTGAGAGCCGGCACGTCCGCGAAGTGGTCAAGAGCTCTGAGCAGGGCGGGCCCTCGCTGAACATCCTGTCGGGCCTGGTCGCGGGCAACTTCAGTGCGTACTGGCTGGGCATGGCGATCATCGCGCTGATGGCCGGTGCGTACGCCATCAGCACGCTGGGGCTTGAGCGGATCATGCTGGCGCCGGCGGTCTTCGCCTTCGGGCTGGTGGCGTTCGGGTTCCTGAGCATGGGCCCGGTGACCATCGCGGTGGACAGCTATGGCCCGGTGACGGACAACGCCCAGAGCGTCTTTGAGCTTTCGACGATCGAGACGACGCCGGGGATCAAGGACGAGATCAAGCGTGACTTCGGCTTCGAGCCCGACTTTGAGAAGGGCAAGGAGTATCTGGAGGAGAACGACGGCGCGGGCAACACCTTCAAGGCGACGGCGAAGCCCGTGCTGATCGGGACCGCGGTGGTCGGTGCGACGACGATGATCTTCTCGATCATCGTGGTGCTGACCGGCGGCTTGCAGACGAACCTGGACAAGCTGAGCCTGCTGCACGCGCCGTTCCTGCTGGGTCTGATCACCGGCGGCGCGGTGATTTACTGGTTCACTGGCGCGAGCACGCAGGCCGTCACGACGGGTGCGTACCGCGCGGTGGAGTTCATCAAGGCGAACATCAAGCTGGAGGGTTCGACCAAGGCGAGCGTGGAGGACAGCAAGAAGGTGGTGACCATCTGCACGGAGTACGCGCAGAAGGGCATGTTCAACATCTTCCTGGGGGTCTTCTTCGGGACGCTGGCGTTTGCGTTTGTTGAGCCGTTCTTCTTCATCGGGTACTTGATCGGGATCGCGCTCTTCGGGTTGTATCAGGCGATGTTCATGGCCAACGCGGGCGGCGCGTGGGACAACGCCAAGAAGATCGTCGAGACGGATCCGGAGTTCAAAGGCACCGGGCGCGGCAAGGGGAGCGATCTGCACGCGGCGTGCGTGGTCGGCGATACGGTGGGCGATCCGTTCAAGGATACCTCCAGCGTGGCGCTGAACCCGGTGATCAAGTTCACCACGCTGTTCGGTTTGCTGGCGGTTGAGCTGGCGATCCACGTGAAGGAGCCGGGCTTCAAGCACACGACGGTGACGTACATCCTGTCGGCGGTCTTCCTGCTGATCTCGATGTTCTTCGTGTACCGTAGCTTCTACGGGATGATGATCGATAAGGGCGGCTCGGCGAAGCATTGATTGGGGGAGGGACCGAGGGACCTTGGGATCGAGGGATCAAGGGACCGAGGGATTCAAGGGCCGAGGGCCGAGGTTTTGAGCCGCGGCGTTTGGAGTCTTTGGACCTTTCCCAAGAGTGTGAAAGTGGATTTCAACCACAAGGCCCCCGCAAATGTGCCGGGGCCTTTTTTCGTTGGTTGGTTGTGTGGGCGGCGAAGCTACCCTCTTCCCCTGTGAGCCAGCGACGCGTGATCATCCTGGATTCCGGCGGGCGGCTGGGGAACAAGCTGCTGAACTTTGCGGCGGTGTACGCGTGGTGCCTGGAGCGCGGGCACCGTTTGGAGAACCCGAGCTTTTATGCGTACTGCCGGGACTTTCCGGGTGCGGAGGGCTTTGCCCGCGCGGGGCTTTCGGGGGTTTGGGGAGTCGTCGCGGCCCGGCTGGCGAGGCTGAGCGACGGCGGCGAGGGATGGCTGGCCCGGGTGAGTGATGGGCTGCGCCAGCGGATCATCAAGCGGCGGCTGCGGGGGGTGCGGGCACGGGTTGAGCGTGGCGAGGTGGCGGCGCTGGTGAAAGGTGACACGATCGAGCGCTTGGTGGAGTTGCCCCCCACTGTTGATGCCGAGCCGATGGGTTTGCAGCGTGCGGGGGGCGTGTGGGATGAGGCGATGGTGATGGGGTGGTACGTGCGCAACCCCGCGGGGCTTGCGAAGTATCGCAGGGAGATCCTGCGGGTCTTGCAGCCGAGGGGGGGCGTGCGCGAGCGGGCGCGGGCGTTTGCGGTCTCGTGCGGGGTGCACGAGGCGAACGTGGTGGTGATCGCGGCGCATATCCGCCGAACGGATTATGCGGGACACCTGGGCGGGGCGTGGCACCATGAGGTTGACGCGTACGTGCAGCGGATGGTGAACGTGCGCGACGCGGTGGTGCGGGTGAGTTCGTCAAGCGTCGGTGGAGATGTGAACGGCGGAACGGGTGTGAAGGTTCGCTTCGTGGTTTTCTCCGATGAATCGCTCGCGGCGGCGGAGTTTGAGCGTGCGGGGCTTGACGTGGTCTTCTCGCGGGCCAGTGCGCTGGATGATCTGTACCGCATGGCGGAGATGGCGGGGATCATCGGCCCGCCGAGCACGTTTAGCATGTGGGCGTCGTATGTCGGCGGCGGGGTGATCAACCAACTGGGGCGTGATGAGCAGGGGCACATCCGCGTGCTGAGCCCGCACCCGGTGATTGAGGATGTTGATGAGTTTGCTCGGCGCGTGGTGGAGAAATGCCGGGCGAGGGCGGGGGAGTTGAGTGCTGAGTGCTGAGTGGCGTGTTCTCAGCGTTGAGCCGCGGCCGAGTAGGCGTTTCAGTTGGGCGATGACGCGGGCGCTTTGGTGGGCTCGGCCGGGGCGGGTATCGAGCCGGCGGCGGGCGGCGTGGCGCTGAGGGTTTCGATCACGCTGCGCCAACCTTCGACTCGGCCTTCGTGCTCGGCGAGGCGGATCGGGCGGAGCTGCGAGCGCCACTCCAGCAGCAGCGTGCGGACGTAGCGCGTCTGCGCGGCGCGGAGCTGGCAGGTGGCCCAGTACGCGGTGGGCTCAGGATTCGCAAGGAGCTTGATGTGCGGGATGCTCAGACCGATGCCCGCGGCGAGGCGTGCGAGGTATTCGCGCGTCTGGCGGGCGGCGGGGATGAGGTGATCGACGACCGCGCCGGGCTCGTACCAGGTTTCCCAGCCCGATCGGCGGATGCGGATGCAGAGCTCGTTGTCGCCGCCGCTGGAGAGGGCCAGGCCTTGGCGGTCGGGCATGAGTTGACGCCCGAGCCAGCCGGAGTCTTCGACGGCTTTTCGACGCAGCGCCATCGCCGCCCCGACGAGGGCCTTGGTCGCGTCGGTGATGTGGAGCGGCTGCGTGCCCATCTCCTGCTCGGCGAGGAACGATCGGTAGCGCTGCGCCAGGGGCGTGGGGCCGGACTGGAAACTCAAGCGGACGCGCGAGCCGACGACGCCCGCGCGCGGGGCGGCGTCAAAGCGGACGAGCATCGACTCGCCCCAGGCTGGGTCGGCGATGACGTCGTCGTCGAGGAAGGCGATCAGGTCGGTGGTCGCCTCGGCGAAGACGCGGCGGCGGGCCTGGGCCAGGCCTTGGCGCTGTTCGACGACGCGGCGGAGGGGGATGAAGGCGGGCGATGAGGCGTTCGAGGAGGCGGAGCGAGAGTCGATGAGTGAATCGACGAGTTCGGCGGTGCCGTCGGTGCAGTTGTTGTCGATGACGAGGACTTCGGCGATGCGGCCCTGGTTTGTGGCGGGGTCGATCGGGCTGCGCATGGCGAGGATCGAGCGCAGGGTGTCGAGCAACTGCGGCCCGCGGTTGTAGGTGCAGACTCCGATGGTGAGGCGGTCGGCCGGGGTGGGCATGAGCGGGAAGGATAGTGCGACCGCTGGGTGAAAGTGGGTGTGTGGCGGCGGAATGAAGCCGGGTGGCGGTACACTCTGTTCGTGTCGCGTGGGTTGGACGAAAAGGAGTTCGGCATGAGCGGCAGCGAGAGCACGAATCAGAGCAGCGGCGGAGGGCTGCCGACGCCCGTGGGCGCGTACGCGTACGCGCGGTGCGTGGGAGAGTTGGTCTTTCTGGCGGGGATCGGGCCTCGCAAGCCCGGTAGCAAGGCGATCCCGGGTGTGCGGCTCGATCAGGCGGGGAACGTGCTGGATTACGACATCGAGGCGCAAGTTCGGCAGTGCTTCGCGAACGTGCGCGAGGCGCTGACGCAGAACGGCAGCGCGTGGGAGCGGATCGTCGATGTGACGGTCTTCATGACGGACCTTGGGCGCGATTTCGCGAAGGTCAACGCGCTCTGGGCGGAGTACTTTGCCGACGAGCGGACGAGGCCTTGCCGAACGACGGTGGAGGTCAGCGGCCTGCCCAAAGCGGGGGACGCGCCGATCAACTTTGAGGTGAAGGTGATCGCGACGCGGAGCGTTTGAGAATCGTTGACGCTCAGCGCGGCCTGCGCAGGATCGCGCGCAGAGGGCTGGCGTCGAAGCCTTGCAGCTTCAGCGGCGGGGCGATCAGCTCGTACGCGCCGGGCTCGATCGGGCGGCTTTGGTCGCTGATGGCGTGCAGGTTGACGCCCTCGATGATGGCGATTCGGTGAGAAAAGATCGCGCGGTGGGCTTCGAGGCTCTTGCTGTTCTGCGGATCGACGCTCGGGGTGTCGACGGCGATGGTGATGACACCCAGTTTGGCCAGGGCGTGGATGAGATCGGGGGAGAGGGCCGCGAAGTGCGGGTTCCAGTTGTCGAAGGTTGGGAAGGTGCCCGTGCGGATGAGCACCCGGCGGAGGGGCGAAGAAAGACTCGCGGGGTTCGGGATCAGGTCATCGGTGCGTACGAGGACGGGAGGGGCCGAGGGATTCTGTGCGGCGGCGCTGGCCGCGTCGCGCACGCGCTGATGCACATCGAAGACGAAGCATGGGCCCAGGTAATGGCGGAGCGAGAGCTCGGCGATGCTGCGGGGTGATTCGGATTCGAGGGCGTAGTGGTTCTCGCCGTCGGCGTGGCTGGCGAGGTGGACGGTGGTGCGGATGGCGGAGAGGGTCACGGCGGCGCCGTCTTCTCTTCGGCAGACCATTTCACGCGACAGCGGCGTATCGCCGGGCCAGACCTGCGTTGTAGCGGATGAGATGCGCGGCGAGATGTCCCAGAGTTCGTCGGTTGCGTGCTGGCGTTCGTTGCGCAGGCCGGGCGGCTCCATCGGGGCGGGGATGGGCGGATCGGTGCGGTTGTCGGCGGCGGCGTGATGGTCGTTCATGACTTGCTCGCGGCGATGCTTCACGCGCGGGACTTGGCTTGGGCGTACGCGGTGAGCACGTTCTCTCGCCATGCGCGGTGCGTGGGCGAGTCGGCGGGCTCGGTGCTCGGCGGTGCGGCGTGCATCGGCACCTGCGCGACGACGCGGTCGATGATGCGATCGAGCGCCTGACCGCGGGCGTACGCCTCGGCGTATGGCGTGAGCGTGAAACTCACCAGGTGGTACTGCGAGGCGATCTCATCGGGCAGCGCGCGTTGCAAGGTTTGCTCGACGCGCTTGCGGTAGAGGAAGGCGGGCTGCCCCACCTTGTCGCGCATCTCGATGAAGTTGTCCAGGGCCATCTGGGCGATCGCGTCGGCGTTGGGCTTGCGGAGGGTTTGGTACTGCTCCAGCGCCGCGCGCTGGTCGTTCGGGTGCGCATCGAGACACTGCGCCAGACACTTGACGTCCTCGAACGCGGCGTTCATGCCCTGGCCATAGAACGGCACGATCGCGTGGGCCGCGTCGCCCAAGAGCACGGCCTTGCCCTCACGCTGCCATGGAGCGCAGCGGACGGTCACCAGCGAGCTGGCGGGGTTCCGCAGGTACTCGTCGCTCAGGCCCGGCATCAGGCGGTGAGCACTGGTGTACTGATCCTTGAAGAACCGCTCGACGCCGGCACGGTCGGCGGTTGCGAGCTGCGCGAAGCTGTGCTGACCATCGAAGGGCCAGAAGAGCGTGCAGGTGAAGGAGCCGTCGCGGTTGGGCAGGGCGATCATCATCGCGCCGCCGCGGGGCCAGATGTGCAGTGCGTGTGGGTTGAGGGCGAAGAGCGACGGATCGACCGGCGCCACGCGCGGATCGTGCGGGGGCGAGTGACGGGCGACGGCGTCGCTGGCAGAATCCTTCGACCAATCGGCGATCGGCACGCCCTTGGATCGAAGCTCGGTTGCCGGGTGGATGGTGAGCTCTTTGTACCCGTGCTCGAGGTAGCTTTGCGCGTAGTCGTAGCGGTCGGTTTTCATCATGACCAGCCGCACGGCGGAAAAGGCCCCATCGGCGCTGGCGATCAGGTCGGCCTCGACGCGGACCGATCGTCCGTCGGGCGCAGCGAAGGTCGCGGCGGGCGCGGAAAGATCGCAGTCGGTGCAGGGGTGATTGAAGTGGAACGTGACGTTGCTCTCGCTGGCGGCGGCGTTGATCAGCGAGAGATTCAGCCCGCCCCGCGAGACCGAGTTGATCGCGTCACGCGGATCGGCGCTGTAGGGTTGAAAGCCGGTTTCGCCCGAGACCGCGTGGAGCATGCGCCCGCGGAGCGGGATGGCGTCGTGGGCCATGACGGGGGCATCGAGCCCGACGTCCGCGAGCGCGTCGAGCCCGCGGATAGACAGCGCGAGGTTGATCGATCGCCCGCCGATGTAGCCCTTCGCACGCGGGTCGGGCCTGCGCTCGAAGACGTGGACCTCATGCCCGCGGCGGGAGAGATAGACCGCCAGCAACGAACCGGCGAGGCCCGCGCCGACAATGATGGTGCGCTTGCGCGGGCGGGTGGGGCTGGACATGCTGGCCGCGGGTTGGATTGTCATGGGTTTGGTGCTGCGGCGAAAGAGCGGAAGGGGTGCTGGCGTGTGATCATGTGCGCGATGTTCAGCCCACCGCGGCGCTGAGGGCCTGTGCGAATCGCCACGCGTCGTGGAAGGTGTTGTACAGCGGCACCGGCGCCGCGCGGATCACGTTGGGCGAACGGAAGTCGACGATCATGCCTTGCTTCGCGAGCGACTGATGCGCGGCGCGAACGGCGGGCTCGGAGGCTTCGTCGCCGACGGAGTTCTTCGGTTTGACGATGAGCGAGAGCTGACAGCCGTGGGATTCGTCGTCGACTGGGGTGATGATCTGCACCGCTTCGCGGCCCTTCGCCGTGTTGTTCGCCTCGATCAGCGAGCGCAGATACGCGGTGAGCTTGAGGGACTTCTCACGCAGAGCGGGAAGCGTGAAGCGTTGAAAGATCGCCAGCGATTCGCGGACGGGGGTCATCGAGAAGATCGGCGGGTTGGAGAGTTGGAAGCGGTCGGCGCTGTGCACAGGAACAAACTCGGGCCCCATGCGGAAGCGCGTCTTCGGATCGTTGCCCCACCAGCCGGCGAAGTGGAGCAGGTCGCTGCGGGCGAGGTGACGCTCGTGCACGAACGCACCGGCGATGGCGCCGGGGCCGCTGTTGAGGTACTTGTAGCTGCACCAGCACGCGAAGTCGGCCCCCCACTCGTGCAGCTTCAGCGGGACGTTGCCCGCGGCGTGGGCGAGATCCCACCCCGCAATCGCGCCGGCATTCTGCGCGGCGGCGTTGATCCGCGGCATATCGAACCACTGCCCACTGAGATAGTTCACCCCGCCCAGCATGACCAGCGCCAGGGTGTCGCGGTTGGTATGGATCGTTTCGAGAATGTCGCTGGTGCGAAGTGTGTGCTCACCCGCGCGGGGCTTCAGGCGGATGAGGGCGGTTGACGGGTCGAGCCCGTGCAGGCGGGTCTGTGAGATGACCGCGTGCGAGTCGCTGGGGAAGCACGAGTCCTCGATCATGATCTGCACGCGTTTGCCCTGTGGGCGATAGAACGCCGTGAGCAGGATGTGCAGGTTGACTGTAAGCGAGTTCATGACGACGACTTCGCGGGGCGAAGCGCCGGCGATATGGGCCGCGCCTTCGCGCAGCTCCTCGTGGTATGGCAGCCAAGGGTGTTTCGCGTGCAGGTGCCCCTCGACACCCATGCTGGCCCAATCGGCAAGTTCTTGTTCGAGCGCGGCGCGGACGGACTTGGGTTGAAGGCCGAGCGAGTTACCCGTGAGGTAGACGGCGCGGGGTGCGTCGGCGCTGGCGTGCGCGGCGGCCGCGGGATCGTGGGCGGCGACGGCGGGCGGGATATGGAAGAGCGACCGAGCGCTTGCGAGCGGATCGGCGCGGTCGAGCGACAGAGCAAAGGCTTCGGACGTGTCGAGGGTTGTCGCGGTGCGTGCGGTCATGTCCGAATAGTGTACCGGAGAGGTCGCGGTCAGAGTTGTTCAAACCCGAGCGACTGGGTTTCTTCGACGTTTGAGAACGCGTGATGAGCAGTTTCGAGATTGTCGCACGGCGCTGGAGAGCCGTGCCACCACGAAAATCAGGGCATCGCGAGAAAAGCCTTGGCGGCGTTGCAGAGCAGATCGGCGCGCTGGGTCGCGGTCAGATCGGGCATCTGCTGGATCATCTCACCCGGCCTCAGTTCGCCCAGTGGGAACGGATAGTCCGAGCCCAGCGCAACGCGAGAACTGTGAAAGAGGCGCAGCAGCGTGCGAAGGGCGTGCGGATCGTGGGTGAGGGAATCGACCCAGATTCGTGCGGGTTTGTTGGTGCTTTCGTCGGCGAGGTCGTGGATCGGATCGCGGGCGTTGGGCGGGAAGAGATCGGGGCGGGCGCTCAGGCCGTGGCGGATGCGCCCGAGCGTGCCGGGGAATGAACCGCCGCCGTGGGCAAAGCAGATGCGCAGGTTGGGTGAGTCGTTGAGCAGGCCGCTGAAGAGGACGGACATGATGGCGACGGTGGTTTCGGTGGGCATGGCGACGAGCCAGGGCATCCAGTAGTTCTTCAGGCGTTCGCCGCCGAGCATGTCCCAGGGGTGAACGAAGACGGCGAGGTTTCGTTTGGCGGCGTGGGCGATGATGCCGCGGACGGCGGGTGCGTCGAGGTTGAGCCCGTTGACGTGTGTCCCGATCTGCACGCCGCGGAACCCGGGGATCGTCGCGACGCGGTCGAGCTCTGCACAGGCGAGGTCGGGGTCCTGCATCGGGACGCAGGCGAGAGCGACGAAGCGATCGGGGTGCTGATGCACAACCTCGGCAAGGTGGTCGTTCAAAAGGCGGTGCAGGTCGTACGCGTGCTGAGCGCTCGCCCACGAGGCGAACATGACCGGCACGGTGGAGAGGGCCTGCATCGTGACATTGGTGCGGTCCATCTCGCGCAGGCGGGTGGGGATGTCCCAAAGGTTGGGCTCGACATCGCGGAAGTCCTTGAACCCGCCGCCGGGAAGAGACTGAACCATGCGTGCGCAGCCCTTGGCGCAGCCGGGGGCGTCGTGGGCAAGGCTGATCCAACCGGCGTAGCCCGTGCGGGCGGTCCAATCAGGCCAGGTGCGGGGGAGGATGTGTGTGTGGAGATCGATGTGCATGGGAAGATCAACGAGGAAGATTCACAAAGAGGTCGCAGAGGACGCAGAGAAGAAGAAGAAGAAGAAGAAGAAGAAGAAGAAGAAGGGAGCAGAGAAGACCAAGAGTGCTGAAGTGAAGATTCGTGTGTGTGTGTGTGTGTGTGTGTGTGTGTGTGTGTGTCGTTCGTGGTGGCTTCTGGTGAAGAGCAGAGTTCAGGGGCGAGCATGAGTGATTCTGGGCAGCGTGATGACGCGTCTGCGGACGCCGTCGATGAGTCTGGGGACGTTGAAGTTGATGATCAATCCGACCGGAATGCCCGTAAGGCGGAGGTAGGTAATCAGCTGCGCATCGTGGATCGGCGCGAGCGCCTCGACGGATTTCACTTCGATGATCAGGCGGTTCTCGACGACAAGATCAAGGCGATAGCCGCATTCCAGCGTGATCGGGCCGTAGCGTACGGGGACGGGCACCTGCGCCGCGAACGAAAGCCCTGATGTGGTCAGCTCGTGGATGAGGCAGGCTTCGTACACGCTTTCGAGCAGTCCCGGGCCAAGTGCTTTGTGTACGGCGATCGCCAAGCCGATGACTCGGCCTGAAAGCGGATCGGTCTCGTGATTCGGAACGCTCTGCTCTTGCATTGGTTCTTAACTCTGCGTTCTCTGCGACCTCTTTGTGAGTGCCTTCCCCTTCGCCGCCTTGACCTTCCCCCCCGCCACCTCGATCGCCCCGGCCCGTTCGATGGTGTGTTGACAGGCCGAGCAGGTTCGCCTTTCGCGTGGGCCGTCCCAGAAGTCGTTCATCACGCGGTGCAGGTCTTCGTCGATCTTCTTCAAGCGGAAGGTCGCCTCGTACACCAGCGTGTCACACTTGGGGCAGTACCAGCGCAGGCCGTCGAGCTGGCCTTCCGGGCGTGGGAACTCCACGATGAGGCCCAGCGTGCCCTTCGGGCGTTGCGGGCGGTGCGGGACCCACCGCGGCAGCATGAACAACTCCCCCTCACGGATAATCACATCGTGCGGCGGCGTCCCATCCAGCGGGCGAATCCGCACCGCGATGTCCCCCTTCAACTGATAAAAAAGCTCCTCGGTCGGGTTCACGTGATAGTCGTTCCGCGTGTTCGGCCCGCCCGAGACGAACAGGATCGCGTCCTGCGCGTGATTGAAGAGTTGCTTGTTGGTCACCGGCGGGACAAAGTCCTTCTGGTTGGCATTGATCCAGGTCTTCAGGTGCAGCAGCGCGGGCTGAGCGCCCAGACCCTTCACCAGCGCACCAACGCCGGCGCTTGTGCTTGCCCTGCCCGATCGTTCGGAAACAGGCTGAGCGGTCTTCTTGGCGGGTTTCGACACGCGGCGTTTGGTGCTGGTGGATTTCATGCTTCCCAGCATACCGAAGCCCTCGGCCGCGCGGTCTATCATCCCGCCCTCATGCCCGAACGCACCCCATCCCGCAAAGCCCGCACACCACGAACACGGGGGAAACACGCTCCCTCATCCGCCCCCGGTTCACGCGAGAAATCCGAGCCCACACGCGATGTGCCGCCCCTTCCCCCGATCGGCATCGTCGTCAGCCGGTACAACTGGACCATCACGCAAGCACTGCTCGCCGGCGCGGTTGAGGCCTATGTCGAAGCCGGCGGCGATCCGGACAATCTCAGCCTCGTCTTCGCGCCGGGCGCCTTTGAGGTCGTCACGCTCAGCAGCTTGATGCTCAAGAGCGGACATGTCGCAGGGGTCGTCGCGCTGGGGTGCATCATCAAGGGCGAGACGATTCATGATCAGGTGCTGGGGAACGCCGTCACGACCGCGCTGGCCGACCTGAGCAGTTGGACGGCCAGCCCGGTGGGCCTGGGCGTCCTGACCGTCAACACCATCGCACAAGCCAGGGCCCGCGCCGGGTTTGGTTCTGGCGCCGGCGTGAGTAACAAGGGCCACGAGGCGATGCGGTCGGTGCTCGTAGTGCTTCAGCAGATGCACATTCTCAGCAAAGCCGGTGGCGTGCCGGTCCGCGACTTCTTCAGCGGGCAGGTTGAACTGCCGATGAGCGAATCACCCGACAAGGCCCGCGGCGGTTCAAAGCGGGGGAAACGATCATGAGCAGCATCACCCGCGGCGTGCGACGCATGGCCTTTCAGGCCCTCTTTCAACTCGAAGCCCACAACGGGCAAGGGCTCGACCTCATCGCGCGCGGGCTCGATGAGGAACACCCAACCGTCCCCGCCAACGACCGCGCTCTGGCCATGAAACTCGCGCAGGACGCCTGGGCGAACCGATTTGAGGCCGACAAAATCATGGCCGAGCTGGCCCCGACCTGGCCCGCGCACCGACAGGCCGCGGTCGACCGCGCGATCCTTCGCCTGGCCCATTTCGACATGACCAAAGGCTCCGGGAAAACCAAGCCCAAAGTCGTCGTCAACGACAGCGTGGAGTTCGCCAAAGAGTTCTCAACCGAAAAATCGCCGGGCTTCGTCAACGCACTGCTCGACAAAGTGCTCAAGCAGGTGCTGGGTTCAGCCGCGGGCAGTGAAGACGCGGTTGAACCACGACCCCCTGTTTGACAGAAAACTCGACAACCCGCGCACGCCGCGACATGTGCAGCCCGCGCTCATGCGCTCGGCCGTGAGCATCGCGTTCACACGCGCTTCTTGAAGGCTTGCTCAACGACTTCGACAAAAATGCAGATGCTGTCCGTGGACAGCTTCGGCCGATGACTCCTCCCGATTGCGACACCCAAGCGACCACCCTCGAATTGCCCCCAGAGGGGTCAACGTTCAACGGACCTAAAACTGTGCGAGGAAAAGCGACGCTTTGCGACAGGGTGCGTCGGATTTCGAAAGTGCCCCCCGAAGGACTCGAACCTTCGACCCGCTGATTAAGAGTCAGCTGCTCTACCAACTGAGCTAGGGAGGCTTCGGCCACGCGTTGTCTCTCACGCGGCCTTCACTCTCCAACGATAGCGGCCTGCTCCGCCAAGTCCAGCACCCGCCCAGCTCCAACCACTTCTGCCTCTCCCACGCCCCCCCCCACGCTTCCCCCCTCTCCCCTTTCCACCCCCCTCCCGTTTGACC
>Ga0209985_10002260_pt1 | contig 17711 bp, 16 predicted proteins | sample NOAtaG_FD_187305 | JGI IMG/M metagenome (GOLD analysis project Ga0209985, IMG submission 187305) | Freshwater lake microbial communities from Lake Erie, under a cyanobacterial bloom - NOAA_Erie_Diel6S_1000h metaG (SPAdes) (version 2) | ecosystem: Environmental > Aquatic > Freshwater > Lake ...
GGATTGGCGCGGGTGGCCGGCCGCGGGGCTGCGGGGCCCGATGCGACGACGGGCGACTTCCGTCGCCCGTCAAGTCAGCCGCTTCGCGGTGGATTACTTTGGTTCCGACCCGGGGCTCGGGCCCCTCAACTTCGGCCTGCGGCCGAAGTTAGTCTTCACCGGAGAACGGGCAAACCGCGCGCTCTGCGCGCGGCGGCCTTACAGGCCGGCAGCAGCGCGCAGCGCTGCTGCTTTGTCCGTTCTCTCCCACGTGAACTCGGGCTCGTCGCGGCCGAAGTGGCCGTAGGCGGCGGTCTTCTCGTAGATCGGGCGCAGCAGGTCGAGCATCTGGATGATGCCCTTGGGGCGCAGGTCGAAGTGCTCGTTGACGAGTTGCGCGATCTTCTCGTCGGGGATCACGCCCGTGCCCTCGGTGTAGATCGTCACGTTCATCGGCCGGGCCACGCCGATCGCGTAGGCCACCTGCACCTGGCACTGCTTGGCCAGGCCCGCGGCGACCACGTTCTTGGCCACGTAGCGCGCCGCGTACGCCGCCGAGCGGTCGACCTTGCTCGGGTCCTTGCCCGAGAACGCGCCGCCTCCGTGCGGGCAGGCGCCGCCGTAGGTGTCGACGATGATCTTGCGGCCCGTCAGGCCGCAGTCGCCCTGCGGGCCGCCGATGACGAAGCGGCCGGTCGGGTTGATCAGGTAGCGCGTGTCCTTCAGCCACTCCTTGGGCAGCACCGGCTTGATGATCTCCTCGGTGACGGCCTCGTAGAACTCGGGCTTCATCTTGTTGCCCAGGCTCCACTCCGGCGCGTGCTGGGTCGACAGCACCACCGTGTCGATCGAGTGCGGCTTGCCGTCGACGTAGCGCATCGTCACCTGGCTCTTGGCGTCGGGGCGCAGGAAGGGCATGCGGCCATCCTTGCGCAGCTGCGCCTGGCGCTCGACGAGGCGGTGCGCATAGTAGATCGGCGCGGGCATCAGCACCGGCGTCTCGTCGCAGGCGTAGCCGAACATCAGGCCCTGGTCGCCGGCGCCGGTGTTCAGGTAGTCGTCGCTGGCGTGGTTGACGCCCTGGGCGATGTCGTTGCTCTGCTTGTCGTAGGCGACGAGCACGGCGCAGCCCTTGTAGTCGATGCCGTACTCGGTGTTGTCGTAGCCGATGCGCTTGATCGTGTTGCGCGCCACCTCGATGTAGTCGACGTGGGCGTTGGTCGTGATCTCGCCGGCCAGCACCACCAGGCCGGTGTTGCACAGCGTCTCGGCGGCCACGCGCGAGCGCGGGTCCTGCGCGAAGATCGCGTCGAGGATGGCGTCGGAGATCTGGTCGGCCACCTTGTCGGGGTGGCCTTCGGAGACGGATTCGCTTGTGAAGAGGTAGTCGTTCGCCACGGTAGGGTGCTCCACGGTTGGAAGGGCCGGCTGCGTCGTCGCTGGCCGGTGCACCGGGAGTCGCGGCGAACGCTTTAGCGGATTTGTTGAAGGCGCACCACACGCACACGGCGTGCGGCTCGGCCTCCGGCGCGGCTCGCTACGATGCAAGGCCCCGCGTCGCCCCGCAAGTTGTCCTTTAACTCGGCGACGGGCGCGATTATACGAACCATGCCGACCCTGCTCCGCTGGCTTGCACGTCGACCGCTGCGGCTTTTGCACGCGCTCGGCGCCGCGCTGGGCTGGCTGGTGTGGCTGCTGTCGCCGCACTACCGGCGCCGCCTGGCCGCCAACGCGGCACTGGCCGGCGTGGGCGGCCGGGAGCGCCGTGCCGCGGTGGCCGAGGCCGGGCGCATGAGCCTGGAGACCGCGCGCCTGTGGCTGCGCCCGCCCGGCGCGCCGCTGCCCGACCCCGTGCAGTGGGAGGGTGCGGCGCTGCTCGAGCAGGCGCTGGAGTCCGGCCGCGGCGTGGTGCTGCTGACGCCGCACCTGGGCAGCTTCGAGGTCTGCGCGCAGGCCTATGCCGAGCGCTTCGGCGCGCGCCAGCCGCTCACGGTGCTGTACCGGCCGGCGCGCAGCGCCCTGCTGCGCGAGCTCGAGGAGACGGCGCGCGCGCGGCCGCACCTGGCCACCGCGCCGGCCACGCTGGCCGGCGTGCGCCAGCTGCTGCGCGCGTTGCGGCGCGGCGAGACGATCGGCCTGCTGCCCGACCAGGTGCCGCCCGAGGGCATGGGCGTGTGGGCGCCGTTCTTCGGCTGCCCGGCCTACACGATGACGCTGGCCGCGCGGCTGCTGCGCCAGAGCGGGGCACGTGCGCTCGCCATCTGGGGCGAGCGGCTGCCGCGCGGCGCGGGCTTCCGCGTCCGCGTCAGCGAACTGGCCGAGCCGCTGCCCGAGCCCCCGCCGGCCGACGAGGCCGCCGCCGCGCTGGCCGACGCCACCGCGATCAACCGCTCGATGGAGCGGCTGATCGCGCTCGCGCCCGCGCAGTACCTGTGGGGCTACCACCGCTACAAGCACCCGCGCCAGGCATGAACGGTCTCGCCCGCGCCGGACTCGCGCTCGCCTGGCTCCTGCAGTGGCTGCCGCTGCCGCTGCAGGCGGCGCTGGGCACCGCGCTCGGGCGGGCGCTGCACGCGCTGGCGCCGGGCCGGCGGCGCGTGGCGCTGGCCAACGTGGCGCTGTGCCTGCCCGAGCTCGACGCGTCCGCGCGTGCGGCGCTGGTGCGCGAGCACTTCGCCTGGCTCGGCCGCACCCTGGTCGAGCATGCGCTGCTGTGGTACGCGCCGCGCGCCCGGCTCGAGCGCCTGATCCGCGTCGAGGGCGACGTCGGCTACGCCGAGCGCAGCGAGCGCCCGGTGATGTGGCTGGTGCCGCACTTCCTGACGGTGGACGTGGCCGGCGCCGCCACGCAGATCTTCCAGCAGCGCACCGTGTGCAACGTCTACACGCCGCAGAGCAACCCGGTCATCGACGCGGCGCTCAAGCGCGGCCGCGGCCGCTTCGGCCGTGCCGAGATGTTCGCGCGCTGGCAGAGCGCGCTGCCGCTGGTGCGCGCGATCAAGCGCGGCAGCGCCTTCTTCAACCCGAGCGACATGGACTTCGGGCTGCGCGACGCCGCCTTCGTGCCCTTCTTCGGCCAGCCGGCGGCCACGCTGCTGGCGCCGTCGCGGATGGCGCGCTCGCTGGGCATGGTGGTGCAGCCGGTGGTGGGCGAGATCCTGCCCGGCGGCGCCGGCTACCGCGTGCGCTTCCTCGAGCCCTGGACCGACTGGCCCAGCGACGACCCGCAAGCGGACGCGGCGCGGATGAACCGCTGGATCGAGGGCGAGATCCGCCGCAACCCGGCGCAGTACCTGTGGGTGCACAAGCGGTTCAAGACCCGCCCGCCCGGCGCCCCTCCGGTGTACTGACGGCCGCCGCCAGCCCCGCCCCGGGGGCGGTGGGACAATCGCGCCCGATGCGGCTGGCCTTCACCAAGATGCAGGGCGCGGGCAACGATTTCGTCGTGCTCGACGGCATTCGCACGCCGGTGGCGCTGACGCCCGAGCAGGTGCGCCGCCTGGCCGACCGCCGCTTCGGCGTCGGCGCCGACCAGGTGCTGGTGGTCGAGCCGGGCGCGGCGCCGGGCATCGACTTCCGCTACCGCATCTACAACGCCAGCGGCGAGGAGGTCGAGCACTGCGGCAACGGCGCGCGCTGCTTCGTGCGCTACGTGCGCCGGCGCGGCTACACCGCCAGCCGCAGCGTGCGGGTGCAGACGGTGAACAACGTGCTCGAGCTGCTCGAGCAGCCCGACGGCGGCGTGACGGTGGACATGAACCGCCCGCGCTTCGACCCCGCGCAGGTGCCGTTCGACAGCGCCGGGCTGCAGCCGCGGCGCGCCGGCCCGGGCGCCGGCTTCGAGCTCTGGCCGCTGGCCGACCTGGACGGCCCGCAGGTCGAGGTGGCGGTGCTGTCGATGGGCAATCCGCACGCCGTGCTGCGCGTGGACGACGTGCGCCTCGCGCCGGTGGCCACGCTGGGGCCCCGCATCGAGGGGCACGCGCGCTTCCCGCGCCGCGTCAACGTCGGCTTCCTGCAGGTGCTGGCACCCGACGAGGTGAACCTGCGCGTGCACGAGCGCGGCGTCGGCGAGACGCTCGCCTGCGGCACCGGCGCCTGCGCGGCCGTCGTCGCCGGCATCCGCCTGGGCTGGCTCGGCCGCCGCGTGCGCGTGCACACGCGCGGCGGCGAGCTGCTGGTCGAGTGGCCCGACAGCGCCGACGACAGCGCCGCCGTGCTGCTCACCGGCCCGGCCGAATTCGTGTTCGAAGGAGAGATCGAGCTGTGACGATCGAGGGCATCACCGAAGCCGACATCGCGAACTACCTGGCGCAGACGCCCGGGTTCTTCGAGCGGCACGCCGAGCTGCTGGCGGCCATCCAGCTGACCAACCCGCACGGCGCGCGCGCGGTGTCGCTGCAGGAGCGGCAGATGCAGATGCTGCGCGAGCGCATCAAGGGGCTCGAGCACAAGATCATCGAGATGATCCGCGCCGGCCAGGAGAACACCGGCCATGCCGACCGGCTGCAGCGCTTCACGCTGGCCGTGCTGCGCACCAACGACGCCGCGATGCTGCCGGGCGTGATGGTCGAGACGCTGAAGGACGAGTTCCTGATCCCGGCCGCGGCGATCCGCCTCTGGGGGCTGCCACCCGAGCACGCCGGCGCGCCCTTCGCGCAGCCCGTCGGCGACGACCTGAAGGCCTTCGCCGGCAGCCTGGCGGCGCCGTACTGCGGCCTGAACACCGGATTCGAGGCCGCGCACTGGCTGGCCGGCTCGGTGCGCTCGATGGCCATCGTGCCGCTGCGCCACGGCGGCGGCCGCGGCGGCGCCGTGTTCGGCCTGCTGGTGCTGGGCTCGCCGGACGCGACGCGCTACACCTCGGACATGGGCACCGAGTTCCTCGAGCGCATCGGCGAGCTGGCCGGCGCCTCGCTCGCGCGGCTGCGCGGCTGAGGCGCGGGCCCGACGCCACCCGCCACCGGCCGCGCGATGACGGCCCTCGCGCCCACGCTGCAGGCCTTCGTCGACCACCTGGCGGTGGAGCGGCGCCTCGCGCCGCGGACGCTGGCGATGTACACCGAGGCGCTGGCGCGGCTGCAGGCGGCGGCCGAGGCGGCGCAGGTGGAGCTGCGCGCGGCGCAGGTGCACCACCTGCGCGGCTGGGTGGCGCAGCTGCGCGGCCGCGGGCTGGCGCCGCGCAGCATCGCCATCGCGCTGGCCGCCTGGCGCGGGCTTTACCGCTGGTGGGGTCGGCAGGGCCTGGTGGCCGCCAACCCGGTCGACGGGCTGCGGCCGCCGAAGGCACCGCGTCCGCTGCCCAAGGCGCTGTCGGTCGAGCAGGCGGTGGCGCTGGCCGGGCACGAGCGCGACGACACCCACCCGCTGCTGGCCGTGCGCGACCGCGCCATCGTCGAGCTGCTGTACGGCTGCGGGCTGCGCGTGGCCGAGGTCACCGGGCTCGACGCCGAGGCCGGCCCCGCCGCGGCCGGCTGGATCGACGTGGCCGACGCCACCGCGCACGTGCTCGGCAAGGGCAGCAAGCGGCGCAGCGTGCCGGTGGGCAGCAAGGCGCTCGAGGCGCTGGCGCCGTGGCTGCAGGCGCGGCCGCAGCTGGCGCGGGGCGACGAGCGCGCGCTGTTCGTCAGCCGGCGCGGCACGCGGCTGTCGGCGGGGCAGCTGCGGCTGCGGCTGGCCGCGCAGGCCCAGCACGCCGGGCTGCCCACGCACGTGCACCCGCACATGCTGCGCCACAGCTACGCTAGCCACCTGCTGCAGAGCAGCGGCGACCTGCGCGCCGTGCAGGAGCTGCTGGGCCACGCCAGCATCGGTACGACGCAGGTCTACACCAAGCTCGACTTCCAGCACCTGGCCAAGGCCTACGACGCGGCGCATCCGCGGGCGCGCCGCAAGAGCTGACCGCGGCGCCGCTGCGGCGCCCCGCTGCCGCTGCAGCGCACGCCCCCGTGCCCGGAGCCGCGGGCCCGCCAGGGCGGTGCGGGCCGCACGGCCGCGATGCTGCTGCCACCACGCTGTCAGCAGCCCCGGCGCAGCATCCACCGCTCCTGCCACCGGGCCGCGCGACGCGGTCCACCCAGACGAAGGAGCCCTGCATGTCCACCGCCCATACCGCTGCCCAGGTCACCCCCCAGACCACCCCCCAGACCATCCCCCTGTCGGCCGTCACCTGGTTCGAGCTGCCCGCTCGCGACCTCGATCGCGCCCAGCGCTTCTACGAGACGCTGCTCCAGGTGCGCCTGCGCCGCGAGTCGATGGGACCCGTGCGCACGCTGGCCGTGTTCCCGTACGCCGCGCCTGGCGTCGGCGGCTGCCTGATGAACGCGCCCGATCTCGCCCCGGCCGCCGACGGTGGCGGAGCGCTGGTGTACCTGGACACCGGCCGCGCCGGGCTCGACGCGGCGCTGGCGCGGCTGCCCTCGGCCGGCGGCCGGCAACTCGGCCCCAAGGTGACGCTGCCGGCGGGCATGGGCGAGTTCGCGCACATCGAGGACAGCGAGGGCAACCGCGTCGGCCTGCACGCCGACGCCTGAGCCGCGCGACCCCGCCGCACCCCCCGGGCCGCTGGACCGGCCACACCCGCCGGCCGCCGGCCCGGCTGCACCCGGGCATCATCGAAACATGCGCCGTGCCGACCGCCTGTTCGACCTCGTGCAGCGGCTGCGTGCGCGCCGCGGCGCCACCACCGCCGAGCGGCTGGCCTCCGCCCTCGAGGTGTCGGTGCGCACCGTGTACCGCGACATCGCCGACCTGCAGGCGCGCGGCGTGCCGATCGAGGGCGAGGCCGGCGTCGGCTACCGGCTGCGGCCCGGCTACACGCTGCCGCCGCTGATGTTCACGCCGGCCGAGGCGCAGGCGCTGGTGGCAGCGGTGCGCATCGCGCAGCCGCGGCTGGACGCCGCGCTCGCTGCCGAGGCCGAGCAGGCGCTGGGCAAGCTGGTGGCGGTGCTGCCCGCAGATGCGAGGGCGGCCGCGGAGAGCCTGGCGCTGTTCGCGCCCGACGCCGGCATCGGCGACGCCCACCGAGCCACGCTGCAGGCGCTGCGCGAGGCGGTGGCGTCGCATCGCGTCGTCGCGCTGGAGTACGCCGACGCCGGCGGCCGTCCGAGCCGGCGCCGCGTGCGGCCGCTCGGCTGCTTCTTCTGGGGCTCGGTGTGGACGCTGGCCGCGTGGTGCGAGTGGCGGCAGGCCTTCCGCGCCTTCCGCATCGACCGCGTGCGCGGCATGCAGGTGCTCGACGAGACCTTCCGCCCCGAGCCCGGCCGCACGCTGGCCGACCTGCTGCGCCAGGTGCGTGGGCGGCCCGGCGATCCTTAGCGCGCGCCCGCAGCCCGCCGCGGCCCGCTGAGACAATGCGCGGCGATGAAAGCGATCCGGCTGCTCGAAGGCAAGGAGCGCAGCCTGCTGCGGCGCCACCCCTGGGTGTTCGCGGGCAGCGTGGCGCGCGGCAAGGCCGACCCGGGCGAGACCGTGCGCGTCGAGGCCCACGACGGGCGCTTCCTGGCCTGGGGCGCGTACAGCGGCACCAGCCAGATCCGCGTGCGCGCGTGGAGCTTCGACGAGGCCGAGCGCATCGACGACGCCTTCTTCAAGCGCCGCGTCGATGCCGCGCTCGCGCTGCGCCGGCGCCTCGCGCCGGCCAGCGACGGCGTGCGCCTCGTGCACGGCGAGGCCGACGGGCTGCCGGGTCTGGTGGTCGACCGCTACGGCGACGTGCTCGTGGCGCAGTTCCTCGCCGCCGGCACCGAGCGCTGGAAGGGTGCGCTGGCCGACATCCTGCTCGAGCGCACCGGCTGCACGCGCCTGTTCGAGCGCAGCGACTCGGGCGTGCGCGCGCTCGAGGGCCTGGAGCCGGTGGCCGGCTGGCTGCGCGGCGCGGGCGCCACCGAGCTCGAGATCCGCGAGCACGACTGGCGGCTCACGCTCGACGTGGCCGGCGGCCACAAGACCGGCTTCTACCTCGACCAGCGCGACAACCGCGCCGCCTTCGCGCGCTGGGTGCGGCAGTTCGGGCTGGCCGACGTGCTCAACTGCTACTGCTACACCGGCGGCTTCACGGTGGCGGCACTGGCCGGCGGCGCCGCGCGCGTGACCAGCGTCGACTCGTCGGCGCCGGCGCTGGAGCGCCTGGCCCGCCACGTGGCGGGCAACGGCTTCGACCCCGCCCGCAGCGAGGCGGTGGACGCCGACGTCAACGGCCACCTGCGCGCGGCGCTGAAGGACGGGCGGCGCTTCGACGCCATCGTGCTCGACCCGCCCAAGTTCGCGCCCACCGCGGCCCATGCCGAGCGCGCCGCGCGCGCCTACAAGGACATCAACCGCCTGGCGCTGAAACTGCTCGCGCCGGGCGGGCTGCTGCTCACCTTCAGCTGCTCGGGCGGCGTGGGCGCGGAGCTGTTCCACAAGATCGTGGCCGGCGCGGCCATCGATGCCGGCGTGGACGGCGCGATCCTGGCGCGGCTCGAAGGCGCGCCCGACCACCCGCCGACGCTGGCCTTCCCCGAGGGCGAGTACCTGAAGGGCCTGGCGATCCTGAAAGCCTGAGGCGGCGGGCCTCGGCGCCGGGCCGCCGGCCTGCGGCGTGGCACGGACCCTCGATGGCCGGGCCGCCGCCGGCCCGTCAGCGCGACGCCGTGCCGCCGGCCGCCGCCGGCCGCCGCAGCACCAGACGCGGGTCGAACTTGGCGCGCTTCACGGCGAAGTAGGCCTTCACGTTGCGCACGTTGGCGTCCTGCGTGAACAGGCGCTGCACCAGCGCCTGGTAGCCGGCCATGTCGGCACAGTGCACGACGAGCACGAAATCGGGGCCCGGCGACACGCGCCACAGCTGCTGCACCTCGGCATCGGCCGCGGCGCGCTGCTCGAAGGCGTCCAGGTGCTCGGCGCCCTGGCGGTCGAGCGAGAGCTCCACCAGCGCGGTGAGCCCCGCGCCCAGGCGGCCGGGGTCGAGCAGCGCGATGCGGCGCTCGATCACGCCGGCGTCCACCAGGCGCCGCACCCGGCGCAGCGCCGTGGCCGGCGAGGTGTGGGCGGCGGCGGCCAGTGCCTGGTTGGTGAGCGAGGCATCGGCCTGAAGCAGCTCGAGCAACCTCAGGTCGGTGGGGTCGAGGTCGATGGCGGAAGAAGATTGCAAGAACTTGGTTGTTTTGGTTGATATGGGATTCACTATGTCACGATCGACCGAATCGATCAAGGAGGGCATTCATTGGGCAAGCTAATTGCACACACGTGCGCCTAGGATGCCGGCCCACCGAACCCGCGGAGGACCCTTCCCATGTGCGGCATCGTCGGCGCGGTCAGCACGCGCAACATCGTCCCGATCCTGATCGAGGGCCTCAAGCGCCTGGAGTACCGCGGCTACGACAGCTGCGGCGTGGCGGTGCACCAGGGCGGGCGCCTGCGCCGGGCGCGCAGCACCGCACGCGTGGCCGAGCTCGAGGCCAACGTCGCGCAGGAGGGCGTGGCCGCCGGCACCGGCATCGCGCACACGCGCTGGGCCACGCACGGCGCGCCGGCGGTGCACAACGCGCACCCGCATTTCAGCGGCGGGCCGGGCATCAAGCTCGACGCCACCGAGGCCGTCTCGGGCCGCATCGCGCTCGTGCACAACGGCATCATCGAGAACCACGACGACCTGCGCGCCGAGCTGCGCGCCAGGGGCTACGTCTTCGCCAGCCAGACCGACACCGAGGTCATCGCCCACCTGGTGCACAGCCAGTACGACGGCGACCTGCTCGAGGCCGTGCAGCGTGCGCTGCCGCGCCTGCGCGGGGCCTACGCCATCGCCGTGTTCTGCCGCGACGAGCCGCACCGCGTGGTGGGCGCGCGCGAGGGCTCGCCGCTGGTGGTGGGCGTGGGCGCCAAGGGCTCGGGCGAGAACTTCCTGGCCAGCGACGCGATGGCGCTGGCCGGCGTCACCGACCAGATCGTCTACCTCGAAGAAGGCGACGTCGTCGACCTGCAGATGGGCAAGGTCTGGATCAGCCGCGCCGAGGCGTCGGCCAACGGCGTGCGCTTCCAGCCCGTGGAGCGGCCGGTGCGCACCGTGCACGCCCACAGCGGCGCGGCCGAGCTCGGGCCCTACCGGCACTACATGCAGAAGGAGATCTTCGAGCAGCCGCGCGCGCTGGGCGACACGCTGGAGGGCGTGCAGGGCATCGGGCCCGAGCTCTTCGGCGACGGCGCGCAGCAGGTCTTCGAGGCCGTCGACCGCGTGCTGATCCTCGCCTGCGGCACCAGCTACTACAGCGGCAGCGTGGCGCGCTACTGGCTCGAGGCCATCGCCGGCATCCCGACCACGGTGGAGATCGCCAGCGAGTACCGCTACCGCGCCAGCGTGCCCGACCCGCGCACCCTCGTCGTCACCATCAGCCAGAGCGGCGAGACGGCCGACACCCTCGCGGCGCTGAAGCACGCGCGCGGCCTGGGCATGGAGCACACGCTCACCATCTGCAACGTGGCCACCAGCGCGATGGTGCGCGAGTGCCGGCTTGCCTACATCACGCGCGCAGGCGTGGAGATCGGGGTGGCCAGCACCAAGGCCTTCACCACGCAGCTCGCGGGCCTGTACCTGCTGACGCTGGCGCTGGCGCGCGTGCGCGGCCGCCTGTCCGACGAGCAGGAGGCCGCCGAGCTGAAGGCGCTGCGCCACCTGCCGCTGGCGCTGCAGGCGGTGCTGGCGCTGGAGCCGCAGGTCATCGCGTGGAGCGAGGAGTTCGCGCGCAAGGAGCACGCGCTCTTCCTCGGCCGCGGGCTGCACTACCCCATTGCGCTGGAGGGCGCGCTCAAGCTCAAGGAGATCAGCTACATCCACGCCGAGGCCTACCCGGCCGGCGAGCTGAAGCACGGCCCGCTGGCCCTGGTGACCGAGGAGATGCCGGTGGTGACCGTGGCGCCCAACGACGCGCTGCTCGAGAAGCTGGAGAGCAACATGCAGGAGGTGCGCGCCCGCGGCGGGCGCCTCTACGTGTTTGCCGACGCCGACACCCGCATCGAGAACGACGCCGGCGTGCACGTCATCCGCATGCCCGAGCACTACGGCGCGCTGTCGCCCATCCTGCACGTGGTGCCGCTGCAGCTGCTGGCGTACCACACCGCCTGCGCGCGCGGCACCGATGTCGACAAGCCGAGGAACCTGGCCAAGAGCGTGACGGTGGAGTGAGTCACTGGAGGCGGGGTGGGGCGGCAGCGCTTGCGGCGGGCCGCGCGGGCGGGGCTGTGGCGTGAATTGAAGCGGTCGGCCCTGCAGGCCGACTGCCCTGCGATGCTCGGGCCCATGGCCCGCCGCAGAACTCGCTGCGTTCGCTGCGCGAACTCCGCTCGGACAGTTGCGGCGAGTCGGACCGCGAAGCGCACTGCGCACGCGGCCGTGAACCCTGCGCTTCTCGGCGCTTCGAGGTTGACGTCGCAGCCCCGCCCGCACGACCCTTTGCGGCTGCCGGGGCCTCGTGGTGCTCTGGGCCCGCGCAGGGGCGGGAGGACTCGATGGCCAGCGTTGGCTTTCGATCGCCGACGGCGCAGGAGCCTGTGGTGAGCGCCATCAGGGCGCCGCTCGACCCGGAAGCCGGCAGCCGCTTGGCTGCCAGCCCATCGAGGTAGTGCCGACCCGGTGTAGGAACGGCTACGGCTGGTGCCGCGAACGACTGCTCTCACGTGCCGTGACCGGCTCGAGCCGACCCATTGCAGCCATATCGACCATAGATTTCCAGGCCGCGAAGCGGACAGCCCAAGCTCGACAGGTCCTCGGAATCTTGCCCTCTGCAGGCGCAGAGGGGGCGCGTCTGCTCGGGCTCAGTACTACTTCGCGACGCTGAAGATCAGGTGTCGTGCGTCGGCTCGGTGCCTTGCGATGCGGACGCGCGGATCAGCGTTTGGCGCATCTGCGCGTGCCGCAACCAGACTTGCTTCACGAACGGGTCGGCGATGTCGAAGCTCCCATGGCCCTTGCGAACGATGAGGTTGGCGGCGACGAGCTTGTCGATCGCCGGGGTCATGTCGTTGGCGGAGACCTCTCTTCCCAGTGACTCGCTGAACGACGTGAGCGTATCCGCGGCATAGAGACCACGGCCCTGGCCGGCCGCGATTCGTGAAAAGGCAAGAACGGCCAGTTCACCAGCGTCCTCGATCGACTGGATGTCGAGTTCGGCCGCCACGGTGGCTATGGTTGCGCAGATGGTGGCGAATGCCGTATCGGCATCCGCTGCGCGTCCCGCGGCGACTTCGTCCTGGAACTGCCGTACGGCCTTCGTCAGTTCCTCCGGTCGGCTCCCCATGTCGCGGAAACCGGAGAAGGCTGCCTGCAGTGAAGGCACGGCCAGCCCGGCCGCTGCGAGACGGCTCAAGAACCACTCTACGTAGTCCTTGCCCAGCGGGTCGAAGGAGGCCGTGTGAGCGCCAGCGAACGCCTGGGAGCGCCGTGTCGCCATGTCCGTCACCAGAGACTTGTGCGAGCCCGTCCCGACGATCAGCAGTCGGCCGGGGAGATCGGTTGCGGTGTTGACCTTGTCTCTGGCCGCCTTCAGGGCGAAGAGCATGTCTTGGCCATCCTGGCTGGCCATCGCCTGTTGAACCTCGTCGATGATCAGCACGACGTCGCCCTGGGCCTTACGGACTAGTTCGACGAAGACTTCTGCGAGGGTGACGCCGCTAGGCGTTCCCAGACCGTCCAGTTGGACGCCTAAGCTGATGCCTGCTGCGCCAAAGTTCACTCCCTTGACCCGGCGCAGCTTCTGCAGCAGCGTAGAGGCGGGTTGCTCGAGTTCAGAGGCCGCTGCGCGCACCGCCTCCTGCATGAGCGCCATCTGCGGGCGCGAGCGGTCGGTCCATAGGTCCACGTACAGCACAAGAGCCCCATGGTCGAGCAGCGCCGGGACGAAGTCCTGCCGGATGAACGTCGTCTTGCCGATGCGCCGGATCCCCGAGATAAACACGCCGGAGCGCAGTCCCTGGTCCAATGGGCCCGGCTTCAGGAGTTGCTGCGCCAGCGCCTGAGCGTAGCTGGGGCGATGGAAGACGGGGTCTTCGGTCACAGCGATTTGAGTCCATTTTTCGGGAGAGCAAAATTTTGCTCCGAACCCAAAAAATGTCAAGTATTGGAGGCGGCTGGACTGGACTCGGTAGTTGCCACCCTGGGACCCGCGGCCGTCCTTCCCAGTCGCGCAAGCCGCCAGTCCGCTTGGTTCCATCCCGCTCCAAACTGGTCAGCTGGCCGCGAGGCCGCCGGTCGCGAATGGCAGGAACGGGCCGGGAGCGCGAGTCCGCCGCGGTCCCTGACAGCAGACGCACGCTGGCCGGCCCGGGATCGGGCGGTCACTGCGGCTCGAGGCCAAGGCCGGCCGCGGCTTGTCCAACAACATCCCCTTCGCCGCTGCCGTCCAGACCGCCGAGTGTGGCCAGCCCGCCTGCATGCGCCTGTCGCAGCGGCCCATCGCCACCTCGGCCAAGTGCAGAGCCTCTTCAACCACCGCTTCCCGGACAAGGGCACCCGTCGGCGGCGCCGGTCATGACGTGCGTGTCATCGACCTTCCCGCTGCCCTGCATGGGCGTCAGCTTGCAGGCGAGGCTTGCGGCGCGAGCATGTGTGCGATGCCGAGGTTGGCGTACAGGCCGGCCGTCAGTTCGGCGAGCGCCCGGTTGTAGGGCTCGATGGCGGCACCCATGCCCAGCGTGTCGACAACGGTACGGAACGGTCGTTGTCCGGCGGGTTGCCTGATCAGCGCGGCAATCGCATCGGCCACGATCTGCGGGCTCTGGGACGGAGTGGCTGCCAGGATCTGTTCGAACTGCCGCAGCGTTTGCCGGGGCGCGTCGGCCAGCGGACCGTAGCCCGCGGCGCGCGTGGTGTCCGACGGGTGCATCAGGTGCTCGATGAAGCTCGTCGCGTAGCCCCCGGGCTCGACCACGCACACCTCGATGCCGAAGGCCGAGAGTTCGCTGCGGTAGTTCTCGCTCAGCGCCTCGAGTGCCCACTTGGTGGCGTTGTAGGGCCCGTAGAACGGCATCGTGACGCGGCCGAGCAGGCTCGAGACGTTGACCATCAGGCCGGAACGCCTTTCGCGCCAGGACGGCAGCAGCGCCCGGTTGAGGCGGTGCACGCCGAACACATTGACGTCGAACAGGCGCTTCAGGTCGTCGGCGGTGAAGGCCTCCTGCAGGCCGTGCACCCCTGTGCCAGCGTTGTGGACGACGACGTCGGGCCAGCCCGCGGCACGGGTGGCCTGCACCATGGCGGCATCGACGCTGGCGTCGTCGGTGACGTCCATCGCGACGAGCGTGGCGCCGCGGGCCGCGAGCGCCTGCGCGACCTCCCGGCCCCGGCCGCCGGGATCGCGCATCGTTGCGATCAGCCGATGGCCGTGGTCGAGCAGGGTGTGAGCGATGAGGCGGCCGAAGCCGCCGCTGGCGCCGGTGAGCAGGACGGTCTGGGTCATGAGGGACTCCGCTGGGGTCGAGGACGGGTGGGTGTTCGTCTGCGCGGGGCACCGGCCGAGCGGCACCGGAAGCAGGGCGTGAGGCGGACTCTATTGATCGACAAGATGTTCATGAACCAGACGAAACTGATTTGTCTTTTCGCCCGGAATGAATAATCTGTCGAAGGAGACGCTTTCGAGTGGACAAACTGGCCGCGATGCAGACCTTCGCCCGGGTCGCCGAGATGGGCAGCTTCAGCCGCGCCGCGGAGTCGCTGCAGTTGCCCAACGCCACGGTGTCGCTTCGAGTGGCGCAGCTCGAGGAGCACCTGCGCGTGAAGCTGCTGAGCCGCACCACGCGGCGGGTCAGCCTCACCGAGGATGGGGCGGCCTATCTGGGGGAGGCGCAGCGCCTGTTGCAGGCGCTCGAAGAGCTCGAGGCCCGGACCGCGGGCGCCGTGCAAAGCGCTCGCGGTCGCCTGCGCGTCGACGTCCCGGCCGCCGCCGGTCGGCATGTGCTGGCGCCGGCGCTTGCGGACTTCCTCGTGCGCTACCCGGATGTCGACGTCGATCTGGGAAGCACGGATCGCCCGGTGGATCTCGTCCTGGAAGGGGTGGACTGTGTCATCCGCGGCGGCCTCGTGCACGACGAGCAACTCGTGGCCCGCGCGCTCGGGGCCTTCGAGGTGGTGACCTGCGCATCACCCGCCTACCTGGCGCGACACGGTACGCCGAGGTCGCCCGACGACCTGTCGCGGCACCTGGCGGTGAACTTCTTCTCTGCCAAGACAGGCCGCGTCTTCGACTTCGAGTTCGAGCGTGAGGGCCGTCGCGTCGAGTTGCCCCTGCTCCATCGGGTGGCCGCCAACGACGCCGACACCCACATGGCACTGACGCTGGCGGGTCTGGGCCTCGCGCAGTGCCCACGCACGACGGTCCTGTCCGAGCACATCGCCGCGGGACGGCTGGTGCCGCTCCTGGCCGAGTGGAGTGCGGCCCGGCTTCCGCTGTACGTGATGTACCCGCGCAACCGCCACCTGAGTGCCCGCGTGCGTGCGTTCGTCGACTGGGTGGTCGAGCTGTATCGGGCGAAGTTCGAGCAGCTGGAGTCCGAGTCCCCCTGACGACGTCGCCTCGAGCTCCGAGTGCCTCGGCAGGCGGCCGGGCGCGGCCTGGAGGATCGGTTCGGAGGCCGCGCGCGCGAGCGTACCCCCCGGCCGCCGCACAGAGCTTCGGAGGCGGTGGCTGCCGAGGCGGGGCGCAGCATGGCGCCGGTGGCGGTGAACTGGGTGGCCAACCGGCCGCGTGTCGTCGAGCCCGGGTCACGGCGCAAGGCGGCGGCGGGTACTTCCTCCGACGCCAGGCGCTCTGCGACGAAGACAGGGCGCGGGGCCTCGCGAGCATCGTGCGGCAATGGGCTTGTTGCGATGCGACCCCCGGCGCCTTCGACTTCCGGCAATCGCCAGCTTCCGCGGCGTCTCGAAGCACCCGTGGATGCGCGCGGCGAACCCGTGGAGGTCGCTGGCCTCGCGGGCGGTGGCGTGGGCGAGCTCGGCGAGCCGCCCGGCCTCGTCGGCGGCCGGCGCGAGGCGGTCGAGCAGTTCCATCGGCGTTGTCGGCACGGATCGGTCACGGCGCGCGCAGATGACCGATTCGTAATGCTCGCGTCCGTTCGCGTGCGGATGGGCTTTCAACAATGACGACACGGCGATGCAAGACGCCGCGCCTCTCCGAAGCCCGGGTCATCCACCCTCCACCCTCCACCCCTCCACGAAAGTCCGCACCATGAACAAGCTGTCCCTCCTCGTCGCTTCCGCCACCCTCGCGCTGGCCGGCACCGCCGCCTTCGCCCAGGAAGCCACCCCCGACTACCCGCAGGCCGTCAGCAGCAACGTGACGCGCGCCCAGGTCCAGGCCGAGCTGGCCCAGGCCAAGCGCGACGGCTCGATGCGCGTCTGGTCGACGAGCTACAACCCCTTCGCCGCGGCCCGGAGCCTGAAGACGCGCGACGAGGTCCGCGCCGAGCTGATGGGCGGCGACCGCGCGCTGTACGCCGCGCTGTCGGGCGAGGACAGCGGCGCGTTCGCGCTCGCCCGCCAGCCGCTGCGCGGCTCGGTGATCGTTGTCGCGGCGCGGCCGTGATCGCGAGGCCGGTCCAGACACCGACGGCATGGGGCGCGGGCGCGCACGAGCCTCTCGAGAGGTCTCATCGACGCCCGGCTGCCCGGCCGCGGGCACGGATCGAGACATCCTCGACGCGCGTGTCCGCAACGAGCCGCCGCCGGAGGTCGACGGGGCCCTGTCAGGCCCTCATTGGCGAGACAACCTGGCAGGCGGCCGCGCTTGGCCGGTGAGGGCGACCGACTAGCAGGCCGTTGAAATACTGATCGACGCCACCTGTCGGACAGGCGAGCATCCGGGCTTCGATCGACCAAGGACGAGCCGACGATGCGAGGCGCCGACAGCTGCAGCGAGAGCCTGTTGTCCACGAGCGACCCGCAGTCGCGGCTGTACCGCAAGAGCCACGCGGCGCCGGCGCTGCCGAGCTACCTGGGCCATGTGCTGACCGACAACCGCCACGGCCTGGTGGTCAACGTGCAGGCCAGCCTCTCGGAGGGCACGGCCGAACGCGAAGTGGCCGCGCAGATGCTGGCCGACGTTGCCACACCGGGCCAGCCGGCGACAGTGGGCGCGGACAAGGCGTACGACACCAAGGGCTTCGTCAAGGCGTGCCGGGCGATCGGCGTGACGCCACACGTCGCCCAGAACACGAACCGCATCGGGGGCAGCGCCATTGACGGTCGCACCACCCGGCACGCCGGCTACGCGGTCAGCCAGCGCAAGCGCAAGTGCATCGAGCAGTGCTTCGGCTGGGGCAAGGTGATCGGCCCGATCGGGCAAGTCATGGTGCAGGGACTGGACAAGGTCGACCAGCTGCTGACGCTGACGATGGCAGCCTACAACCTCACGCGGCTGCGGACCTTGGCGCAATTGCGCCCGCAGAGCGCGTAGTGAGCAGCGGGAAGGTCGAAATGACCGCCTTCCGGCACTCGAATGAACCTGAAATGGGTCTGCACAGGCCGCTGCAGCGCAACCTACGGCGCTATTCGCGTTGAGTGTTGATGCCCTCAGACCCCGACGGCCAGCGCCAGCATCGCCGGCGGGGTGAGCGCCGGGGCTCGGGAGAGGTCGAGGGCGCGGAACCAGCCGAGGTAATGCTTCAGATAGGACGAGGCCACGCCGTTGAAACGTCGCAGCCAGTTCTTCAGCCGGGAGTGGTAGCCGTTGACGTTGTTGATGTGCCAGGGGCCCAGAGCGTGCTGA
>Ga0209985_10002261_pt1 | contig 17698 bp, 9 predicted proteins | sample NOAtaG_FD_187305 | JGI IMG/M metagenome (GOLD analysis project Ga0209985, IMG submission 187305) | Freshwater lake microbial communities from Lake Erie, under a cyanobacterial bloom - NOAA_Erie_Diel6S_1000h metaG (SPAdes) (version 2) | ecosystem: Environmental > Aquatic > Freshwater > Lake ...
GCGGCAGTAACTGCTTGCATAGAGCCGCCGATCGCATAGGTGATGGCATTAACTTTAAAGAAAGAAGCGATAGCGGAAGTTGCAATTTCGACACAACCAAATTGAATTAATTGCTGGGCTATGGTCATGGCAAATTGCTGAGCTTGTTGGAAATTTAGGGGGCGATCGTAGATTTTGGCGAGATCGATCAACATTTGAGTATTAATTGCAGCTCCAGCTAGTAAGTCGATCGCAGGTATTGGGTTTGCAAAAACTGTAGTAGCAGCAACTAATTGATAGCGACTGATGATAGTGGAAGCATCTTGGCGACGTTCTTGATGAATTGTGCCATTGATTTCTTGCAACAAATTTTTGATTTGCAGATGAGTGTTGTGTATTAGCAAATCTTCCCACTCGTTAGAAAGAATTTCTTCGATACGTTCTTTCAAGGGACTCACGTCGGGTGGCACATCTTCCCACCATTCTTGGAGTGCGTCATGACGCTCAGAAGCTTCAGCATTGGCATATTGCCGCACCTTAATCGGGATAGGTTGGGCTGCGATCGCCACAATATCCATAGCTGCTAAAAAATGCTGCGTGCGCTCTTGCATCTTCGTTAATACATGTTCGCGATCACTTGGCAAATATAAGTCCGTCTTGTTAAACGCCAGAATTACACGCTTACCCAACCCTGCAAGACGATCAAGTTCGCAATATTCGCTATTCGTTAAATCTCCTGCGGTCACAAAAATCATCAGATCGGCATTTTGCGCTATTTGCAGAGCTTCTAGCTCCCTCTGTTGCCCGACTGCGCCCATTTCTTGCGTCCCTGATGTATCTAGCAAGGAAATTTGACGCTTTACTTTGTTTTCACTATGAATTGGGTTAATGCCAACGGGTGAAAAGTCGATACCTTGATAAGCGTATTCCTGGCGTGTGATTGTAGTACCAATTGCTGCACCAGTTTTACCTGCCTTGCGTCCTAACAAAGCATTAATTACTGAGGTTTTGCCTGCTGACCCTGTACCAAAAACTACGATCCGAAAATGATTTTTTTGGAGATTACTGTTAATTTGTTGCGCTTGCTCATCTAAAGTAGCTCGCTTACTGAAATTCGCAATTTTTGCGATCGCCTTTTGCGCTTGCTGTAACTCTTTAAATAAGTAATTGCGATCGATTACTTTCGGCTGCTCTAGATCTGAAGCAAAGCTCTTTCGCACATTCACAAACAAAAGTGTGCCGCCGATCATCATCGTGGTTGTGCTTAGTAAATGCCAGTCATGTTCCAATGAAAATAGCCCATTAGCGATCGCGGCAATACTAACAATTCCTAAACCTATCAACAAATTTTTTGGCAAACTTTTGCCAGACAAGACTGTGCGATAGTTCAGCATTCACAACGTACTTTTGAAAATTTAATCTTAAATATCTTAAGCGTACAGTTTTACCGTAAGCGACAAGATAGCAATAAAAATTTTATAGCAATCTCCGACCGAAAAATCAGAAGAGATAATTAGAAACCCTGCTGCTGTGAGAATATTGCTGTTGGAGATTTCCAAAAGAAAATATACATATGTGTAGGGGCAGGTTTAGCCACAATTCAATGGTTTATCCATAAATCTCTTCTAAAACCTGCCCCTACAGTGATTTTCTTCACTTTTCGTCAAGACCCTTCATAAATTTTTAGATAAAGGCAAATGCTCAACGGAACGAATATATTTTTGATTGGGATGATGGGTGCGGGTAAAAGCACTGTCGGTAAACACTTAGCCCAAAAGTTAGGCTACAACTTCTTAGATACAGATCCACTCATTGAGAAATGTGCAGGGAAACCAATTCCTGAAATTTTCGCCAAAGATGGAGAAGATACATTTCGAGATCTTGAACAGCAGGTGCTTTCGCAGGTTTCCGCCTATACCCGTCTAGTTGTAGCTACAGGCGGTGGTATTGTTATGCGATCACTTAATTGGTCGCATCTCCACGATGGCATTGTTGTTTGGATTGATGTACCGATTGAGACTTTGCACAAGCGTCTCAAAACTACATCTGAGCAGCGCCCACTTTTGCAGACTGCCAATCCCTTGCAAACCCTCAATGATATCTATAGCCAACGACGCGATCGCTATGCTCAAGCTGATATATCGATCATGGTCACGGCAAATGAAACAAGCGAAGCTGTGTGCGATCGCTTGTTTGAGATGATCCAAACTCGAATTACCCCCGATCGCCTTAAATAAATCGAACAATAAAACAACAAGGTTGAGCCCTTGAGGGGTGCAACCTTGTTGTTTTTGGTCTATAGGCGGTGCTTCCCACCATCTATAGTTTCTAGGTTTGCGCTCTCAATCTTAGGAGTGCTAAGATGATTTTTCCAATTTGACAAAAATTGGCTTTGCATAAACTCAAGAATAACTGTGCAAGTGGAACAAGAGTGATTCGATAAGCATCAACACTCTTAAAAAGTTAGGACTAACCGAAAATTTTAGTGCTGATATGTCACCATCATCCCCTTCTCGCATACCATCCATGGATACTATCGCTACGATTGATGTAATTGCAGAGAGCGAATCTTCAAGCGAATTTCCGTCTGCTAAGCACAACAGTCCAGCCCCAGCTTTAACTAGTTTTCCAGATAGTACTGACAAGAGTTCCAGTGCTTTAGCAGTAACCAGTGAAGGTAACTTTGCCTCTGTTCTTGCGCCACTTACTCCCGAAAAATTTAGTCAAGTTGTTAGTGATGTTGAGCAAAGATTGCGGATTGTCAATCAAACCCTCGGAATGCTTAACACCGACTTCGATGTTATCCTCGATGAAATGCTGCAAGCGATTCGAGGCAAAATTGGTGAACTACTTTCAGCCGATCGCACCACAATTTTTTTATTAGATGCCGATAAAAACCAATTATGGACAAATGTGACTGGTGAAGATGGCAAAAATATTGAAATTCGGATTTCGACTGAGCCAACCAGCATTGCAGGTGAAGTTGCGACCTATGCTCACATCGTTAATATTCCCTTTGATTTTTTTGACGATCCGCGTTCGACTCAAGCTAAAAAGCAATTTGAGCGGACTGGTTATCGCACCTACTCCATGCTCGCCATGCCACTTTTGAACGATGGCGATCAATTAGTTGCTGTGGTGCAGTTAATCAATAAGTTAAGAGTTAATGATCCCACTATCCCGATTGAAGATAGCGTCGATAGGATTGGTTTTACTGAAGAAGATCAAGCTCTATTTGCTCAGTTCGCGCCATCGATGCGCCTAATTTTAGAAAGCTCTCAGGCTTTTTATTCGGCTGCTCAAAAACAACGCGCCGCCGATGCGCTCATGAAAGCTGCCATGTCTCTAGGACAAAGCTTAGACTTAGAGACAACCCTTAAGAAGGTGATGGATGAAGCCAAATTATTGATGAATGCCGATCGCAGTACTTTGTGGCTAATTGATCGCGATCGCAATGATCTCTGGACACAAATAGTTGATCAATATGGATTAACCAAGGAATTGCGAGTACCGATGGGCGTAGGATTTGCAGGGCGAGTTGCAACTACTGGTGAAGTCTTAAATATTCCCTTTGATCTTTACGAACATCCTGATGCTGCCAACTCCAAAAAATTTGATCAAGCAAATGGCTATCGTACCTGTAGCCTTCTTTGTATGCCAATTTTTAACTCTAATAAAGACCTGATCGGGGTGACGCAATTAGTCAACAAAGTCCAGCGTGGCGATTTTCCTGAATACGATCCCACCACATGGCCAGCATCTCCTCAACGGTTCAAGGCAAGTTTTAATGGCAATGATGAAGAATTCATGAAGGTCTTCAATGTCCAAGCAGGTGTGGCGCTAGAAAATGCCAAGCTGTTCGCTAAGGTCAAACAAGAACAGCAAATGCAAAAAGACATTTTGCGAAGTCTATCCGATGGTGTGATCTCTACGGACAAACATGGCAAAATTATTGCCGCCAATGAACGAGCCTACGATCTACTTGGTGTTGGAGAATCCTTACTAGAGGGGAGATCTGTGTATGAGCTCATCAATATCGAGAAGGCTAACTTCACTAGATGGTTTGATAACAGCCTCAAAGGTAATGACGAAAAAAGTCGTAAGCAATATTACCCAGATCAAACTCTTCGCTCTACCGATGGCGAACAGCACAGCATCAATATTTCGATCAATACAATGTCCGAAGGTGATGAAGGCGAAGGTGTGCATGGTTCACTAGTGGTGATGGAAGATATCAGTCAAGAGAAGCGCCTCAAGAGTACGATGTATCGCTACATGACCCAAGAATTAGCTGAGCAGCTTTTGGCTGGTGGTGATGCCAAGATGGGTGGCGATCGCAAGGAAGTTTCAGTTTTGTTCTCAGATATTCGCAGCTATACCACGATTACAGAATCTCTCGCCGCTGAAGATGTGGTGATGATGTTGAATGAATATTTTGAAACGATGGTAGAGGCAGTATTTAACTACAAAGGAACGCTAGATAAATATATTGGTGATGCCATCATGGCGGTGTTTGGTTCACCTTTACCAATTCCCGATCATGCTTGGATGGCTGTCCAAACTGCGATCGATATGCGCCATCGTTTAAAAGAGTTTAATATCAAGCGCATTGAGCACCTAAAGCCCCAAAATCAAAAAGAACTCGATATGGCGACAATCAGAATCGGCATTGGAATTAACTCCGATACGGTGATTAGCGGCAATATTGGTTCTACGCGACGGATGGAATTTACGGCGATCGGTGATGGTGTGAATCTTGGTTCACGATTGGAGGGCGCAAGCAAACAATATGGAACGGATGCAATCATTAGCGAGACTACTTACAAATTTTGCCGCGATCGCATCTGGGTACGTGAACTAGATTGCATTCAAGTCAAAGGGAAAAATCAACCAGTTGGTATATATGAGTTAATTGGTTTAAAATCCGATCCGCTCAGTCCAGTCCAAACTCAAATCATTGAGCATTACCATGCGGCTCGCGAGCATTACCTAGCACGTAAATTTAGTAAAGCTGTGGCTGAGTTTGCAGAAGTCCTAGAGCTAGATCATCAAAATAAAGCCGCAAATATCCATATCACTCGTTGTCAACACTTCTTGCTAAACCCTCCTGAAGATAATTGGGACGGAGTATGGAGAATGACTGAAAAATAAAGAAAGATAGGATGTGCTTTGCACCTCCTATCTTTCTTTTTGTAATTATAGCTGTTGCCATTCTTGTAGTGTGAGGCGGCGCGAAGCGCCACCTCACACTATTTGTTTTTTGATTTGTGCTGATACAAGTGGCTAAGGCTATAAAACCAAAAAAGTCTGGTTTTTCAAAGCTAAAAATGGCTACGCTATTTTTAGCTTTGGGATAAATTCACTACAGGACTTGGTTTTGCTGTTACATTGTTTTCAAGTATCGTGATTATCTTGTACAGCGTTCGTAGATTTTATGGCAAAGCAAGGGCAGCAACAGCTAGATTTCGGATTGGAGTCTAACGGGGGAAATATCATACCTACCTCATTGCATACAGAAATGCAGCGATCGTACTTAGAGTATGCGATGAGCGTCATTGTCGGTCGTGCTTTGCCCGATGCCCGTGACGGACTTAAACCTGTGCATCGCAGGATTATTTATGCCATGCATGAGCTTGGACTCGTTCCAGAGCGTCCATTTCGTAAATGCGCCCGCGTCGTTGGGGACGTATTGGGTAAATATCACCCTCATGGAGATCAATCGGTTTACGATGCCCTAGTACGATTAGTTCAAGACTTTTCTAGTCGATACCCGCTACTGGCGGGACATGGTAACTTTGGCTCCGTGGATAATGACCCTGCGGCAGCCATGCGCTATACCGAATGTCGCTTGGCTGCGATCGGCAACGAGGCTTTGCTGAGCGAAATCGAAGAAGATGTTGTTGATTTTGTCGATAACTTTGATGGCTCAGAGCAGGAACCTGCGGTTTTACCTGCCCAGTTGCCAATGCTTTTGCTCAATGGCTCCACAGGGATCGCTGTAGGCATGGCGACCAATATTCCGCCGCATAATTTGAGTGAGGTGGTTGATGGCGCGATCGCCTTAATCGATAACCCTAATTTGTCTGACGAACAGTTATTGAGCTTAATCCCCGCACCTGACTTTCCTACAGGTGGGATCATCATGAATCAGGATGGTGTGCGTGAGGCATATCTAACTGGGCGTGGTAGCGTTACGATACGCGGTGTGGCGGCGGTTGAGCAATTTGGTGGTAAAGGGACAGGCAAACGCCAAAAACTTGCCATCATTGTTACTGAATTGCCTTATCAGGTGAATAAATCAGCATGGATCGAGAAAATTGCTGAATTGGTAAACAATGCCAAAATTGAGGGGATTTCGGATATTCGTGATGAGAGCGATCGCGCAGGAATGCGAGTTGTCATTGAACTAAAAAAAGATGTTTCACCTGAAGTAATTATTGAGCAGCTATATCGTCAAACTGCTCTGCAATCAAATTTTGGCGTAATTCTCTTAGCGCTCAAAGGTTCTCAACCAAAGCAGATGTGCTTGCGAGAACTGCTGCAAGAATTTCTAGCTTTTCGTGAAGAAACCCTTGCTAAGCGTTTTCGTTATGAATTGAAGAAAGCGGAAGAGAAATCGCATCTATTAGAAGGACTAGTGATAGTTCTCCAAGATATTGATCGTTTGATCAGAATTTTAAGATTTGCAAATAATAGCGCTCTTGCTAAAACTGATCTCCAAACAGAATTTGCGCTATCTGAAACCCAAGCTGAAGCCATCCTCTCTATGCCTTTGCGTCGGATCACTGCCATTGAGCAACAAAAGATCCGCGAAGAATTAGAAACTTTGCAGCAACAAGTTGCTCGGTTAGAGAGACTACTTGGTGATCGCCGCGAGTTGATGAAATATCTCAAAAAAGAATTACGCGATCATAAAAAAAGACATAGCGATCAGCGACGAACTCGCCTCGCATGGGAATTACTTGAAAATCAACAAGTTATCAATGTTTCTCCAAGTGATGATCCAGAACCACCAAAAGAAACCTCGAAAAGAGCTAAATCTAAAAAAGCTGAAGGAGAAATCCAGATTCAGCAAACCCTTGAGAATGGGAATGTAGCTGAGAAAATCAGCGAAAAAACAAGCGATCGCAAATCCACTAAATCATCAACTAATAAGCGACCTAACCTCGTAGAAGTCCCTCTCATCTCACTGACAACTGAGCTAAACATTCCGATTGCAGAACCGCAGGATATTACAGTTCAGATCACTCATAAGGGCTATATCAGAGGGTTTGAGAGTAATTCTAGAGCTGCACAATCTGCGGATTTAGGCGATGATGTCACGATCGCTTCCTATGACACCCGTAGCGATCGTGAAATGGTGGTTATGACTAGTTCAGGTAGAGTCTTTCCCCTTGCTCTTGCGAATGTGCCAATTGTCAAAGGTAAAGGACGGGCTACTCCTTTAATTACACTATTGCCCGATAACAATGATCGCCTCGTGTCGCAGTTTGTATGGGAAAAGAATGCCGAATCGACTGAAGGTTTAGTCTTGCTTTCTACTCAAGGCAAAATCAAGCGATCGCCGCTTTCAGAATTTGCCGACATGACTGCTAGGGGATTAATTGCCGCCAAATTCAAAGATGATGACTCACTTTTCTGGGCAGATATTGTCGGTTTAGAGCAAGACCTCGCGATCGCTACCTCCGCAGGTCGGATTTTGCGACTCAAAGCTGATGAGACTCAAATTCCTACCGTAGGGAGATCCGCCGCAGGAAATATTGCCTTGCGTTTAGGAAGCTCAGAAACTCAAATTGGTGTATCGGTTCTAGATTTGCAAGCCAATCCTAATTCTGAACTGATTTTAATTACTGCCGAAGGTTTTGCCAAGCGGATAGCGGCTACAAATATTCGATCTGCGATTAGAGGTGCGATCGGTTCGCAATGCTTCAAGTTTCAATCGCGAGCCGATAAGCTAGTGAGCATGACTGCGATCGCTAAGCCGCGACTAGATTTACCAGTCACGTTTTTGATCGGTCAAGAAGGCGACATTGGTTTAAGAACTGTACAAATGCCTCTGGGCGCAATTCCTTTAGAATCACCCAATAGTCAAGGACGTTCGATTTTTGCAGGGGAAAGTGATCTAGTGCGATCAGAAAAAGTAATCCGCGTAGTTGCCAAATAAAGGAGAAAGCCTCGCGCAGCGAGGCTTTCTCCTTTATTTGGCAATTCACAAAAGTGTAACAACACTTTTGTGAATTGCCAAATCCTGTAATGGTTTTAAGACATAAAATGGCTCTGCCATTTTGTGCCTTGGTATAAATTTAGCTATGCTAGCAAAGTATCAAGTTTACCTTTAGAATCTAGAGCATGGATAGCATCACAGCCACCGATATGCTGATCGTTGATAAAAATTTGTGGGACAGAACGCTTACCATCAGAGCCTCTATTTGCCATCGCTGATCGCGCTGCTTCGTCCCCATCGATCACATATTCCGTATATTCTACGTTTTTCTTATCGAGCAAATGCTTTGCCCTTATACAGAAGGGACACATGCGCCATGTATAAATCTCAACCTTTGCCATAACAATTACCTAAACTTGTTTAACCTAATTACCTTGGCACATTTTAACAAATCTTAACGACTGATACATGCGTCGCCATGGAAGAACCCAAAAAAGAGTTGCGGCACAACTCTTTTTTGGGTTCTTCCAATTCACAAAAGTGTTGCCACGCTTCTGTGAATTGGAAGAACAAACCCTATAAAAGCACAAAATGGCTACGCCATTTTGTGCTTTGGTCTTAAGTGCGATCACTAGGTGGAGTAGATGAAGGACTTGGTGAATTGCTGCGATCGCGAGATGGAGTAGGTGCAGCGCTAGGAGAAGTATTTGGGGAAGCCTTTACATCTTGAGGTGATGGTGAAGCCGATGGCTCAGGCAGAATTGGTATTTTAGATATCACTTCTTCAGGATGACTTGGCGGAATCCCTTCGCTGACAATAATGTCTTCGATTACTGTCTTGACAATTGGAGCCGCAACAGTAGAACCAAATGCATCTGCTCCAACAGGTTCATCAATCACTGCCAACACCACATAACGTGGCTCCTTCGAGGGAAAAATACCAACAAAGCTAGTGATCTTAGCATTGATATAACCGCCACCAGTAGTTGAAGCCTTTTGAGCAGTACCAGTTTTACCAGCAATCCGATAACCAGGAATACGTGCAGGTAAACCAGTCCCCTTCTCGACAACATTAGTCATCATTTCCACAACCCTCTGAGCCGTGGCAGGCGAAATGACTTGTCGTGGGGTTGGTAACTTCGGTTGATAATACTCTTCGCCTTCATCATTAATTAAACCTTTGACCACATGGGGCGTAAGCAACTTGCCACCACTGGCAAGAATGCCCTGCAATTGCACCATCTGAATCGGCGTGAGCGAAAATCCTTGTCCAAAAGAAGCCGTTGCTGGCTCGATTACATATTCAATGAACTGCTCTTGAGGCTTGAGAGTACTGGAGGTTTCCGCAGGCAGATCAATGCCAGACATATCTCCCAGCCCTATACGCTCTAGCCAACCATAATAAACCGATGGCTTCATGCGTTGGATGATATGCACCATGCCCACATTACTCGATCGCTCTAGGATTTGGCTAATACTAAGAGAACCAACAGCACCAACTTGATCGTAGTCAAAGTTAGCCACAGGCCAGCCGCCAATAGTAAGCGCTCCTTCATCATTAAATACAGTGTCTGGCTGAATCGCTCCTGCTTCAAGAGCGATCGCGACATTAATCGGCTTAAATGTTGACCCTGGCTCAAACAAGTCTGAAACTGCCCAATTTTTGAACAGTTTGACATCGGACTCATAATAGCGATTTGGATCATAAGTTGGCTCCGTCACTAGTGATAGCAGCCCACCATCCCTAACGTCCATAACAATCACAGAGCCGCGTTTTGCACCAAACTTGACCATCTGTTGCTTGAGGATTTGCCTAGCATTGCGTTGAATGCGCGAGTCAATCGTCATTTGCAAGCTAGTCCGATCGCTTTGCAACATCCCCGCAGGAATGTGGTTAGGAATGAACTTGCCATTACCATCTTGGGCAACTAATGGCGCTTGATCCGTACGCTCTAGTAATTTTTCTTGACTAAGTTCGATTCCCGCTTGACCACGATGATCGACATTCACATAGCCGAGTAGTTCCGCAGCGAGATCTTGCTGTGGATAGAGTCGATGCCGCTGTTGCACAAGATCTAACCCATCTAGACCCAAACTAAAAATTAGATCAGCTTTTTCCTCGGATAGCCAATATTCGACTTGAATAGAAGTAATATCACGGGTAAGAACACTGAGCAATTTATCGGCAGGTCGTCTGAGGATCGGCGCAAGTTTATCAGCGATCTCTTCAGGTTTCTTTTTGTAAAGATGAGGATGAGCAAATAATGTGTATACAGGGCGATCTAAAGCTAAAACTGCACCTTTGCGATCAGTTATGGTGCGACGAGGAATAAATGGTCTCATGGTAAACATTTGCTGTCGTCGAGCCTTTTCGAGCAAATCAGGCGATGCAATCACCTGTAAGTACACTAATCGCACAATCAAACCAAGCATCGACAGAGCCAAAACTAACCAGATCAGCACTGTTCGACGTTTGAATAGATTAATAGTGGCAAGATCTTTGGGCAGAAGCGATGGGGTCATGACTATATTTTGGCAAAATTCTTAGCGAAATTCTTGACAAATCTCTTGGCAAAGTTGGCGGAAGCGATCGCCACGCTGCTCGAAGTTAGCAAACTGGTCAAAGCTAGCACATGCAGGCGAGAATAGCACAGTTGGCAAAGGCTGACTAGGGTGATTGTGGGCGCGACTGTGGGCTATATGTGCTGCATGTTTGACCGCATTTTCAAGGGTTTCTACGATTTGATAGTTCTTAAACCCTGCGTCTTTGAGCATTTCGGCAAATAAAGACGCAGCCTCACCGATCAATAGTACGCTGATCGCTCTTTGATGGATTTGCTCTAGCCATGCACTTGCCTCACCTTGCTTCGGCTGACCTCCTGCAATCAATACGACAGGTGGTTTTACCGCTCTTAGTCCCACTTCCGCCGCATCATAATTTGTTGCTTTGCTGTCATTAATAAAAGCAATGCCTTCATAAAAGCAAATATGCTCAAGGCGATGTGGGACACCTCGAAAACTGGAAATGGCAAGATCGATATATTTAGAGTCAATCCCTGCAAGCTTTGCCGCCGCCACTGCCATCAATAAATTTTGGCGATTGTGCTTACCCAAAAGCTGCCAATGGGAGATCGGGAAAATAGGCTCACCTCTAAATCTCACCCAGCCTTCATGAATACAAGCGCCATCAGCGATCGCTTCGACCACCTGTTCATCAAGCCCTGTCCAAATCGCTTTCGGCCACATTGCTGCACCAAAATTCACCAAATATGGATCATTACCATTGAGGATTATATTGGCAGATTGATCGATTAGCCTAGCCTTGATATTGCGATATGCATCAAGGGTATAGTGGCGGTTAAGGTGATCGGGTGTAAAGGTAGTCCAGATACCGATTTTGGGCTTGACAGTTTTTGCTGATTCGATCTGATAGCTGCTCAGTTCGGCAATAATCCAATCAGGATCAAGTTTTTGCTGTAATACCTGTAAAGCTATTTCGCAAGCAGGAAAGCCAATATTGCCGCAGGCGATTGCCTTTAGCCCCGCAGCTTGAAAAATTTCAGCTGTTAGCGATGTGACTGTAGTTTTCCCATTAGTCCCTGTGATTCCCACCCAAGGAATATGCTTGAGATAGCGCCAAGCAAGTTCGATCTCCCCGATCGTATCAAGACCCAGTGACCGCGCCTGTTCAACTTCCTGCCGATCCCAAGGAACACCTGGACTAATAGCTACAAGATCTACACTTTGACCAGATTTAAGTAATTTGGCAAAGTCAGGAAAGCCCCCAAGCTCAACTACTATGCCTTCTGATTCTAAGGTTTGTTTTCGCTGTTCTAAGCTAGGACTAGAACTACTATCACTAACCGTCACTTGCCAGCCATCAGCTTTAAGCAATTTTGCCGCAGAAATCCCTGACTGTCCTAGTCCCAGTACATACGCTTGATGCATGGCGATCGCTTGATTGATAAATTTATTAAATTAAAAAGTTAATAACCAAGGATACAGGAACTTGCGTAAGTAGGTAGTCACAATTAAATAACTAAGCAGCAATTCTCAATATAAAAAACTAAAAATAAAGCGATAGGCTACGCCCATCGCTTTATTTTTAGTTTTTTATATGCCGTAATTTGCTTTATTATGGCGGATTTTATCCACCGCAACAATGTCAAAAATAATCCAGAGAGTATCTGCTCTAGATTATTTTTGACATTGTTGCGAAGCGCACTCAAGACTTACAACACAAGGCTGTATGTTGTTAATATCTTAAAGACAAGCAAATTTAAGGGTTACTGTGAAGCAAACCGAAAATTATACTGTCTTTGAAGTTTCCAAACTGTTGAATATGTTTACATATGGCGAATAAACCTCCCTTCTCAAGCAAAAAAGCGAATGCAAAAAGAAAGAGGAAGGCTGCCGTTGCTGCTGCCCCTATATCCAGACAAGCTTCAAACAAGAGCAGTTGGTTAAATAATTTACCGATTAGCTCCAAAATCTTCTTTGCGATCGGTTCAACCAGCTTTTTATCGTTAGTTAGCTTTGTGATTGCCTCTTTGTATTTAAATAGTCACCTTTCAGCAATTGTTAATCAAGAAGTACAAAGGGAACTATCTGATGCCACATTATTTGTGTTTGGATTAGCGACTATTTTGATTGTGGTTAGCTCAATGCTTGGACTGTTTATTGGTAGCACTCTTAGCAAAAGGATTCAGGCACTAGAAGCGATCGCTAGACAATATTCCTCAGGAAATTTTGAGACACCTGTAGAGCTTGGGGCAAAGGATGAAATTGGGAAGCTAGCCGAAGTCTTTGATCAGATGACTTTTAACCTAGCTCAAAACAAGCAAGATCAATCTACTGCCCAGATTGAAGCCGAAGCCCAAAATGATATTTTCCAAGATGAGATATCACATTTACTTGATGTGGTGTCGGAGCTAGAGATGGGAGATCTTACTGCTAAGGCTGAAGTCAGCCCCCATGCAACAGGTTTGATTGCAGATACGCTTAATCGTCTTTCAGAACAGCTAGCTGAAGTACTTGCCGCAGTGTTGCAAACTGCACAGCAAGTTACTTTTCGTACCGATCGCCTTGAGAAATTAGCGATCGCGGTATCTCAGAACGCTGAGCAGCAGGAATCCTTGGTGGTGCAAGCCCGTTTAGGAATTGAAGATGTAAACCAATTGGCTCAAAATGCGGCGCAACTAGCGATCGCAGCAAATAGAGCAGTGCAGAGGGTAAGATCAGCTGTACGACAAGGGGAGGAGCAAATTATTTACTTGACTGCTTCGATTGAGTCTCTCCAAGCTGCGACTGTGCAGATGGTGCAAAGGATTAAAAATCTGGGTGAATTCGTGGCTCTTGCCAAACAGTTTGTACTAGACCAAAAACGTTTGGCTTCTTTAACTCAGGTTTTGGCTACCAATGCCTCAATGGTGGCAGCACGGGCGTTAGAACAACGAGATCCAGAACAATTTGTCTCTGTGGCAAGGGAATTTGAAGCGATCGCATCGCAGGTCAATAACTTGGCAACGCAAACCAATCAGGGGCTAGTGGCTTTACAACAACGAACAGGATTTGTTGATGTAGTCGTGTCGGGGATTGATCAAGACGTTCGCGATGTGAATAGCCTTGTATCGGACTTTACAAATAGTGTGAATAGTTCAGAGCAGTCGTTTACTAATATCGCAACTGTAACTGAAGAGTTATCTGAAATTGGTGTAGCAGTTACGGATTCTTCCCAATCAATCGCTGAAGCCGTAAAATTTAGCTTGGCTTCGATTCAAGATATTGAATTGATCGCCGAACGCTCTGCTTCTCAAGCGCAGTTTACTAGCGCTCAATCGGGCAAGATGGGAATGCTAGCCCGTCAGTTACTAGAAAGAGTGCAGTTTTTCCGCTTACCGCCAATGCTGGAAACAGAGGACATGGAAATTGACGAGATGGAGTCTCTTGAGATTGAGGGATTTCAGGTTGTGAGCTAATGTTCGAGCAAAAATCGTCATAATCACAAATTGATAGCGAATATCGAAATAATGCCAAATCCTGAATTTGATGATTTACAATTGCAAGAAGAACTGCGTAATCTATTTGAATTAGATACGCAGAAGTATCTGCAATTATATGTGGATACAGTACATCAGCTAAATGCTGCCAATTGGCGCGAAGATATTCAGCAGCTATATCGATGTGTACATACGATTAAAGGAGGTTCTGTAACTGTAGGATTTCAAGCTGTACTGCAAGTTTCGACCATATTAGAAGATCTACTGTCCGATTTGCGCTATCTTGACGTTGCGCCACCTTTAGTTGATGGTGAATTGGCTAAAGCTTTGATCGAGGCTGGCGAATTGTTAATTGGCTCAGTCCAGATGGGTGAACAGAGTGATACTGATGCATCAGTGAAGTATATTCAAATACTGCGCGATCGCATTCAATCTGAATATTTACCCGAATGGAACGAAATGCGCCAAGTTCAGCAAGAATTTGCTGATCAAGGTTTTGATTTGGTCATTCTTGAACTAGAAATGGCAATTGAAGATTTGCCACTTACAGGGGAAGTTCCGACAGAAGCTGCTGAGATCGCCAAGCAAACTGTTGCCCAGTTACAGGAAATTGGTACAGAAATTAATTTAGCGAAAACTTGGCATGATTTTTTGCAAAAAGGTATTGCATTGTGCGATCGCCTAGATTGTGAGTTATGGCATACAGAATGGATGCCATTTCTGCAAAAGGTCAAAGAAAGCGCTCGTCAGGGAGGAATCTTTGAAATTGAACAAGAATCAATTATTATATCTTCAAATATAGAATCTGGATTAATTGCTGGAAATGATGTTGCATCCCTTATTAGCTCGCAAGTTTCTCCTACAGCAGACATTCAAATCCCTGTGCCACTTGATCGCCTAGAGCGCTCATCTCAATATCTAGTTGAGACATTAATGGCAACTCGCGCCACGCAAGGATTTTACCAATCTGTTTATGCGAATTTATTACCATTAGTCTCACTTGCTCAAAATAGTGTGCAGTACATTACCCAACTGCGGGAGGTCCAAGATGATTACGCATTATTAGATGCTTCTGGAGAACAGGATGGACTAAAGATTGAGCGCTATCGTCAAGGCTATACTGCAATCAACCGTTTATTGGAAATCAGTCTGCGTTTGATTGAGTTAGGCTCAGAAACAGGCGAATCAGCAAGGCGAACATCTGATAGCATCCAAGTCTTAGATCGCAGCTTGCGTAACCTCCAACAAACCATCGAAGAAAGTCGCCTTGTTCCATTTGCAACACTAGCTTTTAGATCGAGAGGGATTTTACGAGATCTAATGACTCGCGTTGGTAAAATTGTCCAGTTTACAATTATTGGCGAACAATTAGAGCTTGATGCAGGTACACTTCGTAGTTTAGAACCTGTAGTACTTCATTTATTGCGTAATTCCTATGATCATGGGATTGAAGATTCCTCGAATCGAGAGAAATCGGGCAAACCTTTACAAGGAAAAATCGAGCTGTCTCTAAAACGACGTGGTAGTATGTTTGAACTTATCATTCGTGATGATGGAAAGGGAATTGATCCTGATCGCATTAGTCAAATTGCCAAATCCAAAGGACTGCCACTTACCGATACTAGCACCTCTGAACGCCTCCTCAATGTAATATGCCAATCGGGCTTTACTTCCTCTACTGTCGTTAGCGATATCTCAGGTCGGGGCGTAGGGATGGATGTAGTAGCAAGCCAAGTTGCACTAATGAATAGCAAGCTCAGTCTTGTGTCCCAAATTGGTAAAGGAACAGCTTTCACAATTCAAATCCCAGTACCACACTTGTTTGTACGCTGTATGCTCTTGCAGGCAGGCGAACGTACTTTTGCGGTTCCTACTTCCGAGATTTACACCACTACTTTGGTGGAGGGGTTACTCTGGCAAAAGACAGATCGCGCTGACTATACAATTGAAGTGCAAGAAGAATCGGGGAAAGTACCTGCGATCGATCTTTATCAATATTGGCAAGGACAAACTGAAACTAGAATGATCCTGCCATCGGCGATCGCAGTGAGAACGAAACAATCTGGTAGCGATCGCGGAATTTGGCTAATAGCCGACACCTTGATTGGTCAGAGTGATTTGTTAGTGAATCCAATTCCAGCACCTTTGGTTGCCCCGATCGGCTTAATCGGGATGAGCCTGATGCCCGATGGAAAACTTATTCCTGTAATTGATGCACTTTCCTTTGTCGAAGTCTTTTTCTCGTCAGATGCTGAACGACTCACAATTTCTAGTTCTCAATCAAATGCTTCCTTCCTTGAACTATCTAGCGATCGTCAGATTTTAGTTGTTGATGATGCAGCGCTAATGCGGCGAAGAATTGAGAGCAGCTTATCACCACAAGGATATGAAATTACAACTTGTGATGATGGTATGGATGCTTGGCAATGGTTGTTAAGACATGGTCAACCAGCATTGCTAATTACTGATATTGAGATGCCACGTATGGATGGATTCACGTTGATCGATCGCTGTCGTCAAGCAGGATTGGATATGCCAATCCTTGTGATTTCATCCCGTCTTGCGGAAGAATGGTCTCGTGAGACATCTCGTCTCGGTGCAACTGATTATCTCACTAAAGGTTTTTCGACATCGGAGCTAGTCAATAAAGTTAGCTCTCTACTCGAACTAAGAACTCTTGCGTAATACTTTAAAATCATAACGCTAGTCAGTGCTGTCATCATAGGTCAGATATTCTTTAAAAGTGATTTTTCTAGCAGTAGTAACAGTCATGAGGCTGTAACCTCTCTGACTATGTTTAATACCAATTCACAAAAGTGTGACAACACTTCTATGAATTAAAAAACAAACCCTGTAAGGGTATTAAAAACACAAAATGGCTACGCCATTTTGTGTTTAGGTATAATCTTGATTACTGTAGCAAAACAAATCTAACCCGCGCTCAAAAATCTCATCGATCGCAAGCATTTCATTGTCAGTAGTCATGAACTTATGATCCTTAGTAGCTCTGATGCGATCGCCTTTTTCTAACTCATATTCAAAGACTTCTTGATCACCGCGATCGTGCTATTGGTTAAATAATTTGAGGTTAATAACTTCATGTTATAATCACATGAAGTATTTAAACCGTAAAATATCAACAATGGCTGGTAAACCAATCCCCAATCCATCGATTTTAGATAGATGTAAAGTTGTGGGAGTGGAAGGGCAGAGAAAGGTATATTACGATTCTCAAGAAGAACGATATTACACTTGGGATTCTCTTCATGGTGAATTGGAGGTTTTTAACAAACGTGGTAGACATCTTGGAGTTGTATGTCCGATTACAGGTGATTTGATTAAGCCTGCGGTGAAGGGTCGTAGAATTAGCAAGCAAAACTGAGGAAATATATGAGTAACTCGTTTATTGAAAAATGTATTAATGGTGATGCGTCTTTAGATGAGATTGATAATTACATTGATGAATGGCATGATAGTGATTCTGATATCAATCTTGAGTTGCATGAGTTTTTGGGAATGTCTTGGGAAGAGTATTCTTTGTGGGCGGTTAAACCTA
>Ga0209985_10002262_pt1 | contig 17693 bp, 14 predicted proteins | sample NOAtaG_FD_187305 | JGI IMG/M metagenome (GOLD analysis project Ga0209985, IMG submission 187305) | Freshwater lake microbial communities from Lake Erie, under a cyanobacterial bloom - NOAA_Erie_Diel6S_1000h metaG (SPAdes) (version 2) | ecosystem: Environmental > Aquatic > Freshwater > Lake ...
CTTGTTGCGGATCATGCCGATCACGATGTCGTCGGCCACGAGTTCACCGCGGTCCATCAGGCCTTGGGCCTTCAAGCCCAGTTCGGTCTCCGCCTTGATCTCGCCACGCAGTAGATCGCCAGTGCTCAGGTGTACTAGTCCGTATTTCTCGATCAGGAAGGCGCTCTGTGTGCCTTTGCCGGCCCCCGGAGGACCGAATAGTACCAGGTTCAGTTTGCTCATTGTCCGTTCGGAATGATCCGGTAAATGCCGGGCAGGTTGCGGCCAAGGCCGTTATGGTCGAGGCCCGAGCCCACCACGAAGTCGTTGGGAATGCGGATGGCCACATGATCAATGGCCACGTTCTGTTTGTATGCGTCGGGCTTGAACAGCAATGTGGCGATACTGATGCTCGCCGGATGCCGGTCGTGCAGCAGCTCCAGGATGTGGACAATGGTGTTCCCGGTGTCCACGATATCCTCCAAGATCACCACATCCCGTCCTTCGATACGTTCGTTGAACCCGATGAGATCGGTCACCTTGCCCGTGCTGCTGGTGCCGTGGTAGCTGGCCACCTTCACGAAGGTGATCTCACACTCGATCGTGAGGCGCTTCAGCAATTCGGCCGCGAAAAAGAACGACCCGTTGAGCACGCCAACGAACAGCGGGCGCTTGCCGGAGTACTTCGCGCTCAGTTCCGAGGCCATGCGGGCCACAGCCTCGTTCACCTCGGCTTCCGGAATGAACAGCTCGAAATCGAGATCGTGAAGGTGTACGCGTGACATGATGTCGAAATGGTGCGAAGGAATGGCGCCTGATGGGTCGGCGAAGGTAAGGTTCGGCGCGGGGCGGCCGGATGAGCGTGGCATTGGACGGAGCATTACTTTCGGAGCGATGAGGAACACGCTCCTTGCACTGTGTCTATTGCAGGCGCTGCGGCTCACGGCCGGTGGCGACCCGCTGCCCATGGGCGCCCGTGCCGCAGGCATGGGCTATACGGGCCTGGCCACTGCAGATCTCTGGAGCCTTCGCCTGAACCCTGCGGGCATTGCCGGTCTGGAGAAGGCCTCCGCAGGCCTGTTCTATCAGCAACACTTCCTCAGCGGCGACCTGGCGCAGCAAGGACTGGCCTTTGCACTACCAGTTGGGAAGGGCGCTTTTGGTATCGCGGGCGACCGTTTCGGGTACGACCTGTACAACGAAACACGTATCGGCCTGGCCTATGCCATGCAGTTCAATGAAGGATTCCGTGCGGGTATCCAATTGAACCATGTGGGCGTACGGCTGGGCGACAATTATGGCAGCACGGGCACCTTCACCGCCGAACTGGGCATGCAAGCACGGCTTACCAATGAGCTCTGGATCGGTGCGCATTTGTACAACCCCACACAGGCGCTTTTGGGCACCAGTGGCGATGGCGCCGTGGTGGTCGAAGAGCGGGTACCCACTTTACTACGCGCCGGCCTTGTGTACATCTTCAGCAAGAAGCTCTCGATGACCGCCGAAGCGGAAAAGGACATTGATCGCCCCGAGCGGTTCCGGTTCGGCGTGGAATACAACCCCAACAACATCCTGTTCCTCCGCACGGGCGTCAGCACCGGTGATCTCCAGGGGCACTTCGGGGCCGGTTTCCGGTTGAAACAACTCGACATCGACCTGGCCGTGGTGGCGGGATCACGACTGGGTGCCACACCCGTGGTGGGCATCAACTACCGGTTCAAATGACCCGTTGGCTGTTCGTCGGTGCATTGGTGCTGCTCGCTTGTGGCCTGCGTGGCCAGGTGGACGGCGTACCCCGCGACCTGATCGAGCAGCGTATTGAGGAAGCGGCCGAACGGCTGGGCGATGAAAGCGATGTGGACCTGACCAACCTGTTCGAGGTGCTCACCGACCGCTACCTCGACCCCATCGACCTGAACCATACGAACGCGCAGGAGCTCAGTGCGCTCTTCCTGCTCGATGATGTGCAGATCGGCGCGTTGTTGCAGCATGTGCGTCGCAACGGAAAGTTGTTGAGCATCTACGAGTTGCAGGCCATTCCCGGCTTCGATGTGCGCACCATTCAACAGATACGCCCCTTCGTGACCGTGCGCGAGAACCCCATGGGCACCACGGCCACGCCGGGCCAGATGCTCACCAAAGGCACGCACGAGGTCATGGTGCGCAGCATTTTGAACGTGGAGGAACGTCGCGGCTTCATGGACCGCACCAACCCGTTCGGCAAGGAGTATTTCTACCCGAACGGAGACCCACTGCCCGACCTGAACGACCCGGCCGTGGTGGATTCATTGCGTGCCAACAGCAAGGTGTACCTGGGCAGTCCTTACAAGTTGTTCACCCGCTACCGCTACCGTTACCGGCACAACCTCAGTTTCGGGTTCACCGCTGAAAAGGACGAAGGCGAAGAGTTCTTCCAAGGCACTCAGCGGAATTTTGATTTTGTGAGCGCCCACCTGTTCCTGCGGGACATGGGTCGCCTGAAAGCCCTTGCCATTGGTGACTTCCAAGCACAGTTCGGACAGGGCCTCACCTTCTGGAACGGATTGGCCTTCGCGGCCAAGAGCAGTTTCACCATGAACGTGAAACGCAACGCGATCGGCCTTGCGCCCTACACCAGCGTGAACGAGAACCTGTTCATGCGCGGAGCTGCCGCCACCTATGCGTTGACGAAGAGGATCGAGGTAACGGGTTTCTGGTCCAGGAAGTACATCGACGCCAACCTGAACGTGCTGCAACCGGGCGAGGACAGCCTGGGCACCAACATCCCCGAATCCACGTTCACCAGTTTCCAGGAGGATGGCTTTCACCGCACCTACACTGAACTGCGGAAGAAGGACGCCGTGCTGGAACAAGTGGTCGGCGGACACGTGCGATACCGTGGCAAGGGCTACAGCATCGGGGCCACCGCCGCACACGCCGCCTTCGACACCCAACTGGACCGGGACCTCCAGACCTACAACCAGTTCGATTTCAATGGAGGTGAGAACACCACGGCCGGCGTGGACTGGAGCGCGCTGTACCGCAACGTGAACTGGTTCGGCGAAATGTCCTTGAGCGCCAACGGTGGCACCGCCATGAACACCGGGATCCTGGTGGCCCTGGACAAGCGCGTGAGCATGAGCATGCTCTATCGCAACTATGGCCGCGACTACCATGGACTTTACAGCGTGGCCTTTGCCGAAGGCACCAACCCTTGGAACGAACGTGGTCTCTATACAGGCATCGAGATCCGTCCGGACCGCAAGGTGAGCATCAACGCCTACGTGGACCAGTTCCGCTTCCCCTGGCTGCGCTACCAGACCAACGCCCCTTCCGATGGCAACGACTGGCTGGCGCAGGTGAACTGGCGGCCGAGCAAACGCGTCGAGCTCTACGCCCGGGTGCGTCAACAGGACCGCGCGCGGAACACGAGCGATGATGTTGCAGGGATCAAACCCGTGGTGCGGGTGGCACAGACGAACTATCGTTTCAATGCGAGCTACAAAGTGAGCGATGCCGTTGCACTACGCACGCGACTGGAGACCGTTGACTTCCAGCGCGGCAGTGCTCCGCTTCAACATGGTTTCCTGGTCTACCAGGACATTGTGCACCGCCCTCTTTCGAGCCCCTTGGAGCTCACGCTCCGGTTCGCGCTCTTCGAGACCGGCAGCTACGATGCCCGGCTTTATGCGTTCGAGCACGACCTGATCGGCGTATTCTCCATACCCCCCTACTACGGCCGCGGCATCCGGTGGTACGGCATGGCACGCATCACTGCCCTTCGCAGAATGGACATCTGGCTGCGCTACGGCGCATGGATCTACCAGGACCAGACCGCCATCAGCAGCGGCTTGCAGGAGATCCCCGGCAATGTTCGTAGCGATATAAAAATGCAGGTGCGGTGGCGTTTATGATCGAACCGGTCCGGGGAATTACCGGACAGCAGCACTTGATGCAAGGCACATCACGACCTTCACGCTGACCATGGGGCTGCAACACATCAGGCTCGACCAGAAGGCCCCCGTAGCGGTGCTCAGTGGATCCTCGATGCCGCGCCTCGAGTTCCGGCAGGCCCTGTTCCGCAGTCCGTTGCCCGGCTGGCACCGTCGGCTCTATCCGGCCGCAGTGATCGTGACCACCACGGCCTTCGATGTGCGCGACCGGAAGTTGGTGGTGGACCACCAGGCCATGCGGTTCAGCCTATTGTACGACGACAGTTGGCCGGAACCGGTGTTCCTGAAGGTGCATTGCTGGCCCTACACGCCCGTGGAACTCCGCAAGGACGCGCCAGTAGCGTATTGGACCGTCGAACTGCGGCTCCGGGACCTGCGGTTGGGACCCGAGGAATGGGTGGAAGTGGTCTTCCTGGGTTGACCTACGATCAGCGGCCCGTTCGAGCGTGGTAGATGCTGGCCGGGATATTGCGGCCATCCTCGAAGTACATCACTGAACCATGGCGATCGGCCACGCGACGGTACTCGGTGATGTGGCCGGTGGCACCCTGCAAACGCACCACCGTGATCACGCGAAGGCGTTCAACGACGACATCCACGGAACGCCCGGGCTCCGATGTTCCCAAAGTTCGCATATCGTCCGCAGCGATGTGCGGACCGGTGGCCAGACCATCCCCTTTCGCTGCCACAGCGATAACCTCGGGGCGTGGAACGGCTGGCACAGTAACTGAGCGAACGGTCGGTGCCCTTTCCGGAGCGGCATTGGACGGTGTGGCGCTGATCTCCCTCCCACCAACGGCGATATGCATTGTACGACCAGGTTCCAATGCAGGTGCGCCAACCACCGCTGTAGCCGCCACCGAACGATCAATGCGCTCCATGGCCCTGGGGTCGTAGATGCGCTCTGCCAGTGGCCTTCCTCCCGCATCGAACCGCTGCCACACACCTGACTTGTGGCCATGTTCGTATCGCCCCTGGCTTTCCACCTGGCCATCGGCATAGTAGAACACGAACGCTCCGTGCATTTCCTGCAATCGCGCGTCCAGGAACTGACCGTCAGCGATGAGATGACCATCAGTTGCGAACGCCTTGCCGATGAACAAGGGACCGCGCTTGCCATGCTTCGCCCATTGAAGGTCGTCAGTGAACGCGGTGCGTAATGGCATAACGAGGATAGGTGCCGCCAAGCCACGCGCCATCAAGCCGGCGATCCGCTCCTCCATCGCACCGCCCGGCGCGACCTGATACTCCGTGCGATGCACGAAACCACGCACCTCATCCAGGTAATGCACATACCCCACCGGTCCATCATATGCATTGATGCCGTTCGACCCCTCGGTGAACAAGCTCACCTGGAAAGGGAACTCAAACCGACGGGCCAACTCTTCGGCCGGGACATGTGTGTCGAAATACACCCGTTTGGTCACCATTCCGGACCGTTCGAAGCTGAGCATATAGGCCTGTTCAAGCAGCAGGTCGAGCGTGAAATGACCTTCCACATTCTCCATCACGGTCTCTGGCGCATCCACAGCCGTGATGATGACCCTGCCCATGGATGATCGATCACCACGCAACAACAGAATGCCATCCAAATGCAGCATGCCCGGAGCCTCGGCCGTAGCAAACAGACCAAGTGGCAGCAATAGGGCGATCAGCAGGACAGCAGCGATGGGGGTCTGTTGTTTCATGGCCTTGGAGTATTGGACGATCACCGGCGCCGCCCCGGACCCATTGTCCAAAGCGGGAAGGCTTTCAGGGCGGCTGTCGGTCATCAGGGAATCTTCCATGCAGGTCATGACATGAAATTATCCATGGCGAGAAGCCATTCCTATGAGTTTGCTCAGAATACCCCAGTAGTGGGTAGACCCGCAGGGCCGCGCGTCAAAAGACTATTCAGCCTTCGTGTTCCGCGAAGCAGGCAGAAAGAGGCCCAAGGTGAGGTAACCCATTACCGCGCCGTATGCGGTGCTGGTCCACCAGCGACCGGTGATGGCACAACCGTTCAAACAGCCGAACCAGTTCCAATAGGCCCAACCGGCCAATGCACCCAGCGCGATGAACGTCGTGTACAGCATCCCCCTTTTCATGGTGCGAAGGTCGGTACTCGCTCCACCTCCACAGCGTGACAGAGGTCACCAGCCCAGTTCGGCCCTGCGCTCCCTTACTCGCTTGGGTGGTTTTCCTTGGAGCGAGAACTTGATCGGCATGTTGAACTGCACGCGGACCGGCTTGCCGAGCAGGGTGCCCGGTGTCCACCGCCCCAAGGAGCCAACCACACGGAGTGCCTCGTTATCGAGCAACGGATGAACGCCTCGCACGACCTTGACGGACGAAACGGCTCCATCCTTCTCAATGACGAACGACACGAACACCGTGCCTGCGATCCATTGTTTCCGGGCCTCCTTGGGGTATCGGGCGTTCATTGAAAGGAAGGCCAACAACTGCTCCTCGCCACCGGGATACTTCGGCATCACCTCGCAGGTGGTCAGACAGGTATCGCCATAGGCGGTCCCGTTGGGTGCGCTCCCCTGACCAACCTGAGCACTGGCCATTGACCAGGTGATGATCGCCAAACACACCAACAGAGCTCGCATGCTCCAAATTTCGGGAAGTACCTTTACCATCGTTCACGCATGCGCCATTCCCTCGTCATCCTGCTCCTGTTGCTCGCCCTGCAAGGGCGTGCCCAACTGAACAACTGGGACCCCTCATGGTACCCCACCGATACCGCACTGGTCTTCCACGACGACCTGGACTACTACCTGAACGCCTACAGCAAGGCGGAGATCAAGGAAATGCGCAAGCAGGTGATCATCTGGCGCATGAATTTCGACAAGCTGATGCGCCAGACCATCCGCGACCTGCGCACGTACAGCGAAGGTGGTGGCATGGAGCCGCGCACGCACGACTTCACGCTACCGATCGCACAGGAGCCGGGCACCTACCACCTGAGGGGCAACGATGGGAAGATCAGGGCGTTCATGTTCGGCAGCATCAGCAATCCGCCGTCGCGCATGCAGATGGAACGGTGGAGCCGCCTGGTGCAGAAATACGCCAAGGAGGAGGTACAGCTCTTCGTGATCTACGGACGGGAACTGCATCCTGGCGACAAAAAGACCTTCAAGCTCTACCCCGACCCACAGAGCGAATACGAGAAGGCCGCCTATGCCAAGGACTTCGCGCAGTTGGGGAAGTTGCCAGTGCTCATCGACGGATTGAACGATGCCGTGTACACCGCTTACGGCAAGGCACCGAACGGCGCCTTTCTGGTGGACAAGGACGGCAACCTGGTGTTCCGAGGCACCTGGGCCGATGCGCGGAAAATGGAGCACATGATCGATACGCTCCTGAAATGGTACAAGGCCGGTAAGCCGAAGAACTTCGAAGCCAAGTAGGCCACCATTGCAGGCCTGTTCACACCTGCACGGTCCGCCACTTCCCCCGCTTGAACAGGTAGCCACTGAGCACTGCGAGCAGGCTTTCGCTGATGGCGATGGACGCGAACACGCCTTCAGGTCCCCATTGGAGCACCCGGGCCAAGGTCCAGGCCAGGGGTATCTCGATCAGCCAGAAGCAGACCACGTTCATCCAGGTGGGAGTGAGCGTGTCGCCCGCCCCATTGAAGGCCTGGGCCAGCACCATGCCGTAGCCATAGAAGAAATAACCCAGGCAGATGATGCGCAGTGCGCTGATGCCATGATCGGCCACCACGGGATCCTGCGTGAAGAAGCCCATCAACCACGGCGCCGCGCCCCAGAAGAAGATGGCCACGGCGACCATGAACAACATGTTGTAATGGCCGCACAACCACGCTGAACGCGCGGCACGGTCCGGTTGCTTGGCGCCCAGGTTCTGGCCCACCAATGTGCTGGCCGCATTGGCCATGCCCCAGGATGGCAGGAGCGAGAAAATGATGATCCGCACAGCGACCGTGTACCCCGCCACCGCCGCGCTGCCGAACGCGGAAACGATGCGGACCAGGAACACCCAGCTGGCACTGGCGATCACGAACTGGGCCACCCCGCCGGCCGAGACCTTTACGATGTTCCACAACACGGGCGGATCGAACCGCAGCGGCACACCCAGAAGCGTGATGCGCTCGCCCACACGGAACAGGTAATAGAGCTGCAGACCAACACCGGCACTGCGACCTATGGCAGTGGCCACTGCTGCGCCGGTAACGCCCATTTCAGGAAATGGACCAATGCCGAAGATCAGCAGCGGATCAAGAACGATGTTGATGCCGTTCGCCAACCACAATGACCACAACGCCATCATGGCATTGCCCGCACCACGGAAGATGGCATTGATCCCGAAGAGCAACAGGATGATCACGTTGCTCCCAAGCATGATGCGCATGTAGTTCGTACCCTCAGCCACAACAGCGGGCTCCGCACCCATCAGTTCAAGAATGCGCTGCGGGAAGAGCAGGCCCGGTATGGCGAGGACCACGCCGAGCACCAAGGCCAGCAAAATGCCCTGCAAGGCCGCTCGCGATGCACCTGCCGGGTCCTTCTCGCCCGTACGGCGCGCCACCACCGCCGTAATGCCCATGCCCAACCCCCAGGCCAGGGAATAGATCAAGGTCATCACGCTTTCCGTGAGCCCCACAGTGGCCACCGCGTTCACGCCCACCCGGCTCACGAAGAACACATCCACCAGGGCGAACATGGCCTCCATGGCCATCTCCAGCACCATGGGGATGCTGAGCAGGACGATGGCCCTGCGTACACCCATGGTGGTGTAGTCCTGGTCCTCGCCGCTGCGCAGGCTTTCCCTTACTAGGTCAACGATCGAGCGTAGGGTCATGGAAAGGGTCGGATGCTCCCGGTCAGCAGGCAGGTCCGGACCGCGAAGGTCGCGCTCAGCAGCGTGTCATGCGCCCTGTTCATCACAACATGCCGGTCCACTTTGCCTTGTTCAAACCCGGCCCGCTCCTTGCCTGCAGCCCCCCCGTACACCCGATAATTTTGTTCCATGCAACGTTCCGCGCTCCTCCTTCTTACCCTCCTGCCCGTTGCGCTCAATGCCCAGAACGTGTTGCAGCGCACCTTGCAGAACGACACCATGCCCAATCTGGTGGTCAACCCTGGGTTCGAGGACGTGGAGCGCACCTATTGTGCATGGACCACCGATGTTTCGAAGTTCAACGCTGCGGTGCGCAGCTGGAGCTCGCCCACCCAGACCACGCCCGACCACTTCAGCACCACGCTGGACCCTGAATGCTGGGCGCACCCGCGCAAACACAGCAGCGGAAAACAGACCACCCACGGCGGCAATGCCATGGTGGGCATCAAGACCTACGGCAAAGGCAACACGCCCACCTACTGGCATGAGTATGTACAGACCGAACTGCCCGAGCCGTTGCAGGCCGGCGTGCGCTATATCGCCGAGTGCTGGGTATTGCGTGCCCACCGCAGCAACGATGCCAGCAACAACATCGGCATGTACTTTACGGACACGCCAGTGAGCACGCGTGACTGCCTGCCGCTGTACCTGACCCCACAGGTGAACGAAGAGAAAGTGGTGAAGGGTGGCTGGCATAAAGTGAGCGGCGTGTTCGAGGCCACCGGCACCGAGAAGTTCCTTCTGATCGGCAACTTCTATGGCGATGAAGTGACCAACCATGAACGCCAGCCCGATGGTGAGCGAGGTGCCTATTACTTCATCGACGATGTGAACGTGCGCATCGCTCCAGCGGGTACACCACTTCCCCCGAAACCCGGAACGAGCACGCCGCCACCGCCGCGCCCCGTGGTTCCCGACCATACCAGCAGCACCACGGTGGACATCCACCAGGTGGAACCGGCCGTGGGCACCCGGGTCCGGTTGGATAATGTGCAGTTCGCGTTCGACAAGGCGGAACTACTGCCCGGCTATGAGAAGGAATTGGACAAACTGGTGGACCTGATGACGGACTTCCCCTTCCTGCGCGTGGAGATCGAGGGGCACACCGATGACCAGGGCAGCGATGACTACAACGCCAAGCTGAGCGAAGCACGCGCCAAGGCCGTGGTGGACCACCTCCTGAAGAAGAAGGTGGAAAAAGAGCGCCTCACGTGGAAGGGCTATGGTGAGAGCAAGCCCTTGAAGCCGAACACCAGCGAGGAACACCGGGCCATCAATCGAAGGGTGGAATTCCGGGTGATCGAGCGCTGACAAAAAGAAAGCGGCCCGCCGGAACGGACCGCTCTCTCCCCTGCCGCGTTGCAGGGCCATCGACCTCCTCCCTTGTTCGACCGTTATTCGGCCAGGATCTGCTTGGCGCGCTCCAGGATGCGGGTATCATCCAACGCCACGATACCCCCATCGGGGCCGCTCTCCAAATGCACGCCCATGGGCCTGCCATTGGTATGGCCATAGCCGCCGAAATAGTTCCAAACGGTCTCCACATTGAGGTCAAGTTCCCGGGCGATGCGATGTATGCTACCATCGGGCAGGGTGTCCTTGATCCGCCGCAACTCGTTGAAAGTGATGTTCATGATGAGGTCGGTTTGGGTTGGTGATGTGCCTTAAAGCTAACATCGTCCGGGGCGGGATCCCAAACGCGATCGGCACGGTGTTCGCGTAGCGGCGCTATCTTTCCAACCATGTGGCGCCGTGTCGTTCCGCTATTGCTGGCCCTGTTCCAATGGCTGGCACCTTCTGGCGCCCAACAATACGACCTGCGCACCTTTTCATTGGAGCACGGACTGCCCAGTGCAAGCGTGAACGACCTGTGCGAGGATGCCGAAGGATTCCTGTGGGTGGCCACTGACCAGGGAGCTGCGCGCGGGCAAGGTCTGCGCTTCGAGGCGATCGGTGGCACCCAAGGCCAGCCCGCCAGCGAGGTCACCGCACTGCTGGCCATGCCCGATGGTCGCATGTGGCTCGGTGCACGTAATGGCGCCCTCTCCTGGTGGCAGAACGGCAGTACGGTCAGCTGGTCCGGACAGGCACTACCCACGTTCCCCGTGCGGGCATTGGTACCCGATGAGAACGGAACGCTCTGGCTGGCAAGCCGGGGTGGCGGTATTTGGCAGATCAACACGGGCACGCAACAGGTCCTGTCCGTGAGCAATGGACTGCTCTCTCTCCGCATCAATGCCTTGGTACGGCTGCCCGATGAACGCTTGCTGGCCGCCACGGACAGCGGCTTGGCCGTATTGGAGAAAGACCGCTGGGTACCGATACGGTCATCCGTACTACCCTCGCAGCGAACCCTTGCCTTATACGCTGACGAGCAGGGCGTGCTCGTGGGCACCGACAAGGGCTATGCTGAGCTCGACCCGCAACTGCGTCCGCTGCCCATCAGCGAACGTTTCGCGGGCTACCAACCCTTGGTGCTTCCACATCCGGTGGTGCTCAGCGTGCTGCGCACCAGCACTGGAGAGATCTGGCTGGGCACACCAGCGGGCAGCGTTCATCTCTCCCGTCGCAAAGGCGTGCCCACGTTGACCACGATCGCCGAAGCGAACGGCCTTGGCCATGACCTGGTGCGGTGCCTTCATCAGGACCGCAGCGGAGGCATTTGGATCGGAACGGCCTTCGGAGGCGTGAGCAAGTTCACCAGTGATGCCTTCCAGTATTTCACCGAGCGCGACGGATTAGGCTCACGGATCGTAAGCGCCATCCACCGCACGGCCGACGGTGTGCTTTGGATGGGCACCCAGGGCGGTGGTGTGGCGCGGTGGGATGGCAACCGGATCACCACCTTTGGACGAGAACATGGGCTTCCCTCCATGTTCATCACCTGCCTCGGCGAGGATGCGCGAGGATACCTGCTGGCGGGCACGGCCATGCACGGCCTGCACCGCCTGAAGGGTGATCGATTTCAACCCGCACTTGAAGTGGGCCGCTTGGAGAGTGCCCGAGTGAACGCCATAGAACGCGGACCGGATGATCGCGTATGGGTAGGCACCGCGAGCGGGCTCTTCCTCGAGAAAGGCGATGGCAGCTACGTGTCCATGGGTCCGAAGGACCGCGCCATCAACGACATGCTGATCACTGCGGACACGCTTTGGGCCGCCACGGACAGTGGGTTGTACCGAACAGCTGATCTGCAATGGACCCGGTATGGATCCATTCCCATCACCACCATTACAAGCCTAGGCCGTGATACGCCCGGGAGCATATGGATAGGCACAGCGGCAAGCGGACTTTACCGGCTCAGCAATGGAAAGGTGGATCACTTCGAAATGAGCGATGGCCTGCAAAGCCTGGCGATCGAAGGCATTATGCTGGACGCGTGGGAGAACGTGTGGTTGGGCACGCGCAAGGGCGTACACCAAGTGGAACTGGACGTGCTGCAGGAACAGGTGCTCAACATCAAACAATACGGGCCGGATGAAGGCTTCATCGGGATCGAGAGCCTGAGAAATGCCTGCATGCTCGATGGCGACAGCACGTTGTGGTTCGGCACCGTGCGCGGCGCCATCCATTATGATCCGAGCGAGGTGGTGGAAGAGACCCGCGAACCCTTGATCCACCTCACCGAACTACAGCTCTTCTACGAACGGCCCGACTGGACACCCTGGTGCCACGGCATGGGCAGGAACGGATTCCCACAGGAGCTGGAACTTCCGCACGACAAGAACCACCTCACGTTCGCCTTCACGGGCATATCGCTCGCCTACCCCGAGAAGGTGCGCTACCGTTGGATACTGGAGGGCTACGACCCGGACTGGTCTCCGATCACGGCCACACAGCGCGTCACGTACAGCAACATTCCGCCGGGCAGCTACACGTTCAAGGTGATGGCCCGCAATGCCAGTGGCATCTGGAACGAAGAGCCGATCACCTACGCCTTCACCATAGCGCCCCCGTTCTGGCAGACCAACACCTTCCGGATAGCCGTTGGTGGTGCGCTGCTGCTGCTCCTGTTCGGCATTGTCCGCGTGCGCGAACGAAACCTCCGCAAGGACCGCGAACGCCTGGAGCGCACCGTGGCCAATCGCACCCGCGAGCTCGCCACCGAGAAGGACCGTAGTGAACGCCTGCTATTGAACATCCTGCCTGCGTCCACGGCCGAGGAGCTTAAACTGAAAGGGACCGCCGAAGCGCGCCGGTACGAGCACTGCACCGTGCTCTTCAGCGACTTCAAGGGCTTCACCACGTTCAGTACGAACATGGACAGCGACACCCTGGTGGCCGAGCTGGACCACTACTTCCGCCTGTTCGATGGGCTGTGCGAGCAGTACGGCGTGGAGAAGATCAAGACCATTGGCGATGCGTACATGTGCGCGGCAGGCATTCCGGAGCCAACACCTACGCACGCGCTCGATGCCGTATTGATGGCCCTGGGCATGGTGGAGGCCGTGGACCGCAGTAACGCCGAGCGCCGCGCCAAAGGCTTGCAGGAATGGCCCGTGCGCATTGGCCTGCATACAGGGCCCGTGGTGGCCGGCGTGGTGGGTGAGAAGAAGTTCGCCTACGACATCTGGGGCGATACCGTGAACCTGGCCAGTCGCATGGAGAGCAATGGCGAGGCCGGCCGCGTGAACATCAGTGGACCGGTGTACGCCCAAGTGATGGACCATGTGGAGGCCCAACCCCGAGGCCCCATCCAAGTGAAGGGCAAAGGCCAGGTACAGATGTACTTCGTATTGCGCTTGAAACCCCAGTACAGTGCAGATGAACGGGGGCTATTGCCGAACGAGGCCTTTTTGATGTCATCCCGGGCCACACCTGACTAAAGATCCTTACCAAGAGAAAGGGCGGACACCTTACGGTACCCGCCCTTCCTTGAGATGGTGTCCCCTTACTTGACCACCAGACGTTGTGCGGTGCGCACGCCGTTCATGGTGAACTGGGCCGTATAGTTGCCAGCCGCCATACCCGTGAGGTCGATGGTCTGCACGCCGTTGGCGCTCACCTGGCCGTACCAGCTGTGCACCACGCGACCGGTCACGTCCATCACCTGAATGGCCGCTGCGCCGTTCTCGCCGGTGTACTCCAGGTTGAACAGTCCTGAGCCCGGATTGGGGTACACATGAAAGGCCAGGGAAGCTTCATTCTCGTTGATGCCGATGGTGCTGCCCGCACCCTCGGTCACGCAGATCTCAAAGTTGTGCTCATCAGAACCATGGCCATAGTCGTACACACGAACGAAATAAGTGGTGCCGACCGTAAGACCGCTCTGCGTGAGTTGCTCGGTGGTGGTCTCCGTGGCGCTCATGGGGAAGGTGGCATCCGCACAGGCCAGGGAGGTCAATGCATCACAACCGGGTCCGGAGAACAGCTCCACCACGGCATCGGCGGCATTGAAGCCTACCACACCAATGGTCTGGGTCGCGTTGGTGCACTCGAAGGAGAACCACGCGTCGAACGCGTTCGATGAGGTGAAGTCCGCACAGGTGATGGGCGCAAGGGACTGGGTGGCACCCAGTGTACTGAAGGGAGTAGGCGCGCAGGTGGCACCGGAGACCAGGTCGATGGCAGTGGCACAATCATCATACGCAGGTGGCAACGGGCACGCCGTTGCGTTGATGGTCAGTGTGTAGGGTCCGGCCGTGGCAGGCTCGCCGCGTACAGGGATGTAGTAGGTCCCAGCAGGCACCGCGGTCCAGAAGATGGTGGCATTGCCGTCCGGGCAATCATTGAAATTCCCCCCGCTGAAGAAGACCAGGTCATCGCTCATGGGGCAGGTGGGCGCCAACACCGCCTGGTAAATGGCCGGTTGGGTGGCAGTGCCGCAGTAGGCCACCGAGAGGTCCGCGCAACCGGTGAGTGTGATCCGGTGGAACACGAACACGGTATCACCACCCAGGTCCAGGGCGGAACCGGGTTCAGCGTCGCCGGCGTTGGTGGCACCCGTAGTGGTACCCGTGAACACCAAGGGGATGCCAGGCACCACGACCTCGGCAGTCACTGCCGTGCAGAGGTCGTTCGGCGGTACGTCACCGCGCGCGGCATCGACCGCGTTGGGGCGTGCACCCGGGTTCACCAGTGCGGTGGGTGTGATACCGCCGTTCGCCTTGTTGGTGAATACGCCTTGAGCATTCAGCCCTGTTGCCAGGAGCATGAACGGGGCGGCAAAAAGGAAAGCGTTGTATTTTTTCATGGGATCGATCTTGTTCTTGACAAAATCAAAGATGATGTTTTGCTCGCAACTTTCAGTTCATGTCGGAGCTCTGGAACATGACCTTCACTGACCAAGCCTGAAAATGCCCCGACCATTGACACACTCCGATGCAACCAGGCAAGGCTCCGGACATCGGTCATGCCGACCTCAGCTCAACCCACTGATCACCCCGTTCGCATCGATATCCATGCCTTCGGCGGCGGGCACTTCGGGCAGACCCGGCATGCGCATGATCTCGCCGCAAATGGGCACCACGAAACCCGCACCGGCGCTGATCTCGATGTCGCGCACGGTGATGCGGAAACCGGTGGGTGCAGCGCGCAGCTCCTTGTTGTCGCTGAAGCTGTACTGCGTCTTGGCCATGCAGATGGGCACACCATTGAGGCCGAGCTTGTCGATGCGGCGCAGGGCGGTCTCGGCATCGTTGCTGTAGTCCACCCCTTCGGCGCGGTAGATCTCGCGGGCGATGGTCTCGATCTTCTGCTTGATGGGGAGATCCAGTTCGTAGAGCGGCTTGAATTCGCTCTTCCCTTCCTCGATCACACGGAGCACGGCCTGTGCGAGATCGGTCATTCCATCACCGCCCTTCGCGAAACCCTGCGCGAGCACCGCTTCGGCACCACGTTCCTTGCAGTACGCCTTGATCATCTCGATCTCCTCAGGCGTATCCGTGGGGAAGTGGTTGATGGCCACCACGGCCTTCACGCCGAACTTGGCCACGTTCTCGATGTGGCGACCCAGGTTGGCCAGACCTGCCTTCAGCTTGTCCGGCGCGGCGGTGTTCACCTCCTTCACGTCCACACCACCGTGGTAACGCAACGCGCGCACCGTGGCCACGATCACTGCAGCCGCAGGTTTCAGGCCTGCCGCACGGCACTTGATGTCAAAGAATTTCTCGGCGCCCAGGTCGGCCCCGAAACCGGCCTCGGTCACCACATAGTCGCCGAGGCTTAGGCCCATCTTGGTGGCCAGCACACTGTTCACGCCTTGCGCGATGTTGGCAAAAGGACCGCCGTGCAGGATGGCGGGGTTGTTCTCCAGGGTCTGCACCAGGTTCGGCTTAATGGCGTCCTTCAGCAGGATGGCCATGGCAGCCTCGGCCTTCAGGTCGCGGGCATACACGGGTGTGCGATCCCATCGCTGGCCCACGTAGATGTCGCCGAGGCGCTTTTTCAGGTCCTCGAAGCTGGTGGCCAGGCACAGGATGGCCATCACTTCACTGGCCGGGGTGATGTTGAACCCGTCCTGACGGGGAATGCCGTTGCCGGTACCGCCGAGGCCGATGGTGATGTCGCGCAGGGCACGGTCGTTCATGTCCATCACGCGCTTCCAGGCGATGGTGCGCGGATCGATGCCAAGCGAACGTTTGCGGTTCTGCAGGTTGTTGTCGATCAGCGCGGCGAGCAGGTTGTTGGCCTTCTCAATGGCGCTGAAATCGCCGGTGAAGTGCAGGTTGATGTCCTCCATGGGCAACACCTGCGCATAGCCGCCACCAGCAGCACCGCCCTTCATGCCGAACACGGGACCGAGGCTCGGTTCGCGCAGCACCACGATGCTTTTCTTCCCCAGCTTGTTCAAGCCTTCGTTGAGGCCGATGCTGGTGGTGGTCTTGCCTTCGCCGGCCGGCGTGGGCGACAAGGCGGTCACCAGGATGAGCTTACCGTTGGCCACCTTGCTATCATCGATCAGCTCGATCGGCAGCTTGGCCTTTGTGCGCCCGTACGGCTCGATCACTTCGGGGTCGATGCCGAGGCGTTCGGCCACCTGCACAATGGGCTTCATCTGCGCTTTCTGCGCGATCTCGAGGTCTGATGGGAAGGACATGGTGGGCAAGGGTTGGTGTTGCGAAGGAACCGATAAGGGGCGAAGGTGGCAAGTGGGCCTATTTCACGGAGAAACCTGCCTGGCGCAGATCATCCCAGAAACCGGGATAGCTCTTGTTCACCACATCGAGGTCGCTGATGGTGAGCGTACCGAGCACCAAGGCCAGCGGAGCAAGCGCCAGGGCCATGCGATGGTCGCCCTGCGGATCGAAGAACGGCGTGCCGAGCGAAATGGCCTTGCCACTGATGTGGAAGGTGCCGCCATCGGCCTGGGCCCTGCAACCCAGCGCGCTCAACGCATTGGCCACGGCGGACAGACGGTCGGTCTCCTTCACACGCAGGTTGTCCAGGCCGGTGAAGTGTGCTTCCTGTCCACGTCCGGCACAAGCGCAAACGAGCGGCTGGAAGAGGTCCGGATAGTTGCGGAGCTCGATCGCTTCCGCGGGCCATGGACCCGGCGCTGCACGATACGTGAGATGCGCACCATCAGCTTCGAAACGGGTATCCACCCAAGGGGCGAAAAGCTGGCGCGCATGACGATCGCCTTGCAGGGTCTCATCATCCAGGCCTTGCAGGAACACCTCGGCCCCGGGCGACAACGCCACGGTCTCGTACCAGAACGCCGCTCCGCTCCAGTCGGCGGGTACGGAATAGGGCGCGGGACGATATTGCGCAGGCGGCACGCGCACACCATCGAGCTCCATGAACGGGTAGACCCCGAAGTGCGACATGATCTTCAAGGTCATGTGCACATAGGGTTCGCTCAGCCGCGTGCCGGTCCAGCGCATGGACAACCCCTGCTCCATGGCCGGTGCGATGAGCAGCAATGCGCTGAGGTACTGGCTGCTGATGGGCGAATCGAACTGCACTTCACCACCACGCAGTTCGCAGCCCTTC
>Ga0209985_10002264_pt1 | contig 17691 bp, 14 predicted proteins | sample NOAtaG_FD_187305 | JGI IMG/M metagenome (GOLD analysis project Ga0209985, IMG submission 187305) | Freshwater lake microbial communities from Lake Erie, under a cyanobacterial bloom - NOAA_Erie_Diel6S_1000h metaG (SPAdes) (version 2) | ecosystem: Environmental > Aquatic > Freshwater > Lake ...
GAGCGGACCCGAGAGCCGGCCCCCCGCGCCGATCGACGACGCCAGCGAAGGACGGAAGTCCTCGTGCAGCGAGACGCGGGCGCCGACGGCCGGGACGGCCTCGCTCGCCATGGGCGGCGGGCGGCGCGACTTGCCCGAAGCGTCGAGCTCGATGTCGATCTCGAGCGAGGCGCCGACTCCGCCCGAGCCTGCGACGAGCGCGAGCGCCGCTCGAGCGGCCTCCTCGGCCGAAGCGAAGCGGGCGGCCGGATCGGGCGCGAGGCACCGCAGCAAGAACGCATCGGCGGCCGCGGTGGCCTCCGGGTGGGCCGCGGAAGGCGGCACGAATTCCGAAGGCGAGCGGCCGCAGACGAGGGCGTAGAAGACCGCGCCGAGCCCGAAGATGTCGGAGGCGACGGAGGGCGCTGCGCCCGCACGCAGCTCGGGGGCGAGGAACATCTGCTCGGAGTCACCCAGCGCGGCAGACCCGCCGAGGAGCGCGGCGCGCGTCACCCCGGCCTCGCCGAGCTTCACCCGGGGGCTCGCCCACACCACCGCGGGCCGGACGCCTCCGTGCACCGCGCCCTTGGCGTGCAGCGCGCCGAGCGCCTCGGCGAGCTGCGCGGTCGCGCTCACCGCATCCGCGAAGGAGACGTGCCCCGCACCGAGCCGCTTTCGCGCGAGCTCTTCGGCGAGGTTCGCGCCCTCGATCCACTCGGTGGCGACGTAGCGGGCGCCGCTCTTCTCGATGCCGGTCCCGAAGGTGGATGCGAGGTTCTTGTGGGTGATCGGCGTGACGAGCTTCACCTCGGCCTTCAGTTGCTCGTCGGAGGGCGCGCGCAGGCCGGCGGGCAGGACCCGGAGCGCGATGGGCCGCTTGGTGCGCTGATCGATCGCGCGAAGGACGGTGCCGAGGGCGTCGGTACGCACCTCACGCTCGATGGCGAAGCGACCGCCGACCACCTGGCCAGGGGCGAGCGGGGAAACGGGGTCGCTCGGGGCGGGGTCCTGCGTCATGGGCCGAGGAACGTAGCGGAGATCCCGGGACCACTTCAACCGCCGCTGCGAGACCGCGGCCATCCCGAGAGGTACGCTTCGGGCCTCCCCATGGACCACTGGCCCTTCTACCTCGGCGGCGCCGCCCTCGGCGGCGTGGCCCTCCTGCACTGGCTCGTCGCCGGACGGCTGATGAGCGTCTCGAGCCGCTTCAGCGCGCTCGTCGACCGGCTCCGCGGCGTGCGGCCCGAGTCGAGCGAGACCAGCCTCGAGCACCTCGCGTTCTTCGGTGGGCTCATCCTGGGCGGCCTCGTCGCGAGCCTGCTCGCCGGGACCTTCGCGCCGACGCTCTTCGATCTCGGCCCGGGCTTCCGGCGCCTCTTCGGCGACGACCCGGTGCTCACCGGCGCGATCGTCACGTTCGGCGGCGTGCTCGTCGGCTTCGGCACCCGGATGGCCACCGGCTGCACCTCGGGACACGGGCTCTGCGGCGTCGCGCGCTTCGAACGGGGCAGCCTCCTCGCTACCTGCGCGTTCTTCGGGAGCGGCGTGCTCGCGTCGTTCCTCTTCGAGGCGGTGCTCTCGTGACCGCGATCCCGATGCCGCTCCGGCTCCTCGCGCTCGGCGCGCTGCTCGGCTTCACGCTGAGCCACGTCGGCTTCACGTCGTGGGACGAGGTGCACGCGATGTTCGTCTTCGCCGACCTCCGCATGTTCCTCACCTTCGCGCTCGGCGTCGGAGGCCTCGCGGGCGCGTTCGCCTGGATCCGCCGGAGGAGCGCGCCGAACTGGCCGCCCCGCCCCATCCACCGCGGCACGCTCGCCGGCAGCGTGCTCTTCGGCGTGGGCTGGGCGCTCGCAGGCGGCTGCCCCGGCGTCGTGCTGACGCAGCTCGGCGAGGGCAAGCTCTACGCGCTCTTCGCGCTCGCGGGGATCGCCCTCGGCAACGGGCTCTACGGGGCCTTGCTGGAGGCGCGTGTGCGCACGGACCGGCAGCCCGCCGCTGGCTGAGGCCGGCTCAGGCGGTCCCGGTGAGGTACTCGCGGTAGCCGATGCGGGCCGCGGTCTCGGTGCGCTCGACCGGGGTCATCGCGAGCCAGCCGCAGAACGCGCGGCACGCCGCGACCACGCCGGGAGCCGTGTCGGCGAGCAGGCCGAGCTCGACGAGGCGGGTGTGGGTCGCGGGGTGGAAGAAGCGCATGCCCACGAACTGGTCCTTGCGACGCAGGACCTCCGCGAGCTCCGGGAGGTGGTGGGCCTCGACGTTCACCGCGAGCACGGCGCCGCCCGAGAGGTGTCCCTCGATCGTCGCGAGCGTCGCCCGACGGCCCCGCGCAGGTCCCGCGCTCGACTCGAGGACGAGGTCCGAGCCGCGGACCGCCCCGAGGTCGTGCGCGAAATCGATCCGCGCCCGGACCACGGCGCGCTCCGGCTCGTCGAGGTGGCCTGCGTCGACCTCCCAGCCGAGCCGGCGATCGATCCGCTCGAGGGCGAGGGTGCCGTCGCCGCGGTGGGCCCGCACGAGGGTGACCGGGACCCCGACGCGGGCGACCGCGATGGCGATCCCGCACGAGACCGGACCGGCGCCCACGATGCTCACGCTGCCGAACGACACGGCTCGATGGTGGATCCGACCCGGCCGATCCGTCAACGCGCGAAGGCTGCGCGCCGCTCACTCGATGACCGAGTCGATCACCTCGATCGGCGTGTCCGCGTGGTTCGAGATCTGCGGATAGGTCGGGTACCACGAACCGCCGACGTTGTCGGTGATCGTGGAGCGCTCGATGCGGATGTTTCCGGTGTGATCGTTGGACACGAAGAAGATCGCGCTGCCGTGCTGGACGACCTCGTTGTGCTGCACGAGCGAACCGCACAGGGACAGCGTCATCGTGTTGCCGTCGTTGTAGATCGCGCCGCCGCTGCCTCCGCCGGGGGTGCCCGCCATGGACGGATTGCCGCCCGCGCCGATCGCCTCGTTGTGGCTGAGCACGCTGTTGAGGACCGTCCACGACACGCCGATGCTGCTCAGCGCACCGCCGTTGCTGCCGACGTTGCCCCAGCCCTCTGCGCCGCCGAAGGTCGAGTTCACCACGAAGACGGGCCGGCCCCCGGACTGGCTGAACACGCGCACCGCGCCGCCGCCGACGTCGGGTCCGGTCGCGGCGCACACGTTGCGGAAGAAGCGGGAGTTGACGATGCGGAGGCGGCCGCCCCGCGCCCAGATGGCACCGCCCCCGTCGAACTCGGTCTCCCCGGTGGAGTCGCCGTCGACGAAGGTGAGGTTCTGGACCGTGAGGCGCGGGTGGTCCTGGTCCTGGCAGTGCGACGTCGTCCAGCGGAGCTCGGGGTCGCAGGTGTTCATGTAGAGGATGCGCGTCGTGCCGCCGCCGCTGAGCGTCACGAGCCCGCCGCCGTCGATGACGATCTCGGGCCCGGTGTCGTTGAAGATGCGGGCAGGCCGGTCGAGCGTGATCGTGTGCGGCATCGGCCCGCAGTCGAACGTGACGACCCCGCCGAGGGCCACGGCGTCGACGAACGCGTCGGCGGTGCAGCTCTCCGGCGTCCCGGTGCCGACGACCGTGCGCGGCGCGCTCGCGTCGGCGAGACCTGCCTCGACCGGGACGACGCAGCCGCCCGCGGGGTTGCCGGCGGGCGGGCCGCTCGCCGGATCGGTGAGCGGATTCGGCGTGTCGGCGCTGCCGCCGTCGAGGGGCGCGTCGGGCACGCCCGCTCCGGCGTCGCAACCGAGGAAGAAGAGCGCGGCAAGCCAGGACGTCGTCGGACGCATCGAGTCCCGAGGATAGCGCGGCGACGGCCCCGAGAACGCGAGCGGCGCGGACCGCTCTCGCAGGCCGCGCCGCACGCTCCCCGGTCCGACGCCAGGCTCAGTTCGAGTCCTCGAACTCCGCGTCGATCACGTCGCCCTGGGGCTGCTTCTTGCCGCCCGCCGCCGGGCCCGCGCCGCCCGGCGGTGCGCCCGGACCGCCGCCCTGCCCGTAGGCGACCTGCGCGATCTCGGCCATCGCCTTCTCGAGGCCCTCGGCCCCGCGCGCGATGGCGTCGTGGTCCTCCTTGTCGATCGCGCTCCGGAGCGACTTCACCTTCGCCTCGATGTCGGCGATCTTGTCCGCGGGGACCTTGTCCTTCACCTCGGAGAGGGCCTTCTCGACGCCGTAGCAGAGCTGGTCGGCCTTGTTGCGGGTCTCGACCTGCTCGCGGCGGCGCTTGTCCTCGGCCTCGTGCTCCGAGCCCTCCTTCACCATCCGATCGATCTCGCCCTGGTTGAGGCCCGAGCCGGCGGTGATGGTGATGCGGTGATCCTTGCCCGTCGCCTCGTCCTTCGCGGTGACGCTCAGGATGCCGTTCGCGTCGATGTCGAAGGTGACCTTGATCTTCGGCATGCCGCGGGGCGCCGGCATGATGCCCTCGAGGTGGAAGCGGCCGAGCGAGCGGTTGTCGCGGGCCTGGGCGCGCTCGCCCTGCAGGACGTGGATCTCGACCTTCGTCTGGCTGTCGTCGGCGGTCGAGTAGGTCTCCTCCTTGCGGGTCGGGATGGTGGTGTTCCGGGGGATCATCACCGTCATCACGCCGCCGAGGGTCTCGACGCCGAGCGAGAGCGGGGTGACGTCGAGCAGGACCATGTCCTTCACGTCGCCGCTCAGCACGCCCGCCTGCACCGCCGCGCCGATCGCGACGACCTCGTCCGGGTTCACGCCCTTGTGGGGCTCCCGGCCGAAGTACTTCTTCACCCGCTCCTGCACCAGCGGGATGCGCGTGCTGCCGCCGACGAGCACGACCTCCTGGATCTCGCTCGGGCTCTTGCCGGCATCCGAGAGCGCCCGCTTGGTCGCATCGAAGCTGCGCTCGACGAGGTCCTCGATCATCGACTCGAGCTTCGCCCGGGTCAGCTTGATGTTCATGTGCTTGGGGCCGCTCGCGTCGGCGGTGAGGAAGGGCAGGTTCACCGTCGTCTCGAGCTTGCTCGAGAGCTCGATCTTGGCCTTCTCCGCCGCGTCCTTGAGCCGCTGCAGGACCATCTTGTCCCGGCTCACGTCGATGCCGGTGTCCTTCTTGAACTCCGCGATCAGGTGGTCCATCACGCGGTGGTCGACGTCGTCGCCGCCGAGGTGCGTGTCGCCGTTCGTGCTGATGACCTGCACGACGTTGTCGCCGACCTCGAGGACCGAGATGTCGAACGTGCCGCCGCCGAAGTCGTAGACCGCGATGACCTCGTCCTTCTTCTTGTCGAGGCCGTAGGCGAGCGCCGCCGCGGTGGGCTCGTTGACGATGCGCCGCACCTCGAGGCCGGCGATCTTGCCCGCGTCCTTGGTGGCCTGACGCTGGGCATCGTTGAAGTACGCCGGGACGGTGATCACGGCCTCGGTGACGGTCTCGCCCAGGTAGTTCTCCGCGGCCTTCTTGAGCTTGCGGAGCACGTGGGCGCTCACCTCGGGGGGCGCGAGCTCCTTGCCCTTCACCTCGAAGCCCGAGTCGCCGTTGCCGCGGCGCGCGACCTTGTACGGCACCCGCTTGGCCTCCTCGGCGACCTCCTCGAAGCGGCGGCCGACGAAGCGCTTGGCGGAGTAGATCGTGCCTTCGGGATTCGTGACCGACTGGCGCTTGGCGATCGTGCCGACCAGGACGTCCCCCGAGTCGTCCCAGGCCACCACCGACGGGGTGATGCGGTCGCCCTCCTCGTTGACGATGACCTTGGCTTCCTTGCCCTCCATGACCGCGACGACCGAGTTCGTGGTTCCCAGGTCGATGCCGATGATCTTTCCCATGGCCGCGTCTACCTCTTCCTTCCGCGCTCGAGCGGAGCGCCTTCGTCGTTGCTTTCGTGGTTGCTCCCGTCCCCCGGCGTCCGGGAGCGTGAAAGCGGCGCCACCCTAACCAGGGCCCTCTGCCGGTCAAGCGGGCGCCTCACGGCCCGACGCGAAGCCGTGAAGAAACGTCTCCCGGCGTGCACCACCAGCGGGCCGCGAGCAGAACCGGGCCACGATGCGCGCCGCCGTCTCGGTCTCCGCCGCCTTGCCCCTCGCGCTGCGCGAGCTGCCCCCGCGCCCGCTGCGCCGCGGCGAGGTGCGGGTCCGGACCGGAGCCATCGGGGTGAACCCGGTGGACTGGAAGATGCGCGAGGCGGGCCCGCTCTACTTCGCCTACCAGCTGCTCGGCCCGGGCGGCGGCTTCGTCCCGGGGATCGACTTCGCCGGCACCGTCGTCGAGCTGGGCCCGGAGGCGAGCGGGCTCGCGCTCGGCGATCGCGTGGTCGGCGGGACCGACTTCTCTCGCGGCCAGCGGGGCAGCTACGCCGACGAGGTCGTCGTGCGGCCCGACCAGTGCGCGGTCCTGCCGCCCGAGGTCTCGGACGAGACCGCCGCGTGCCTGCCGGTCCCGGCCGTGACGGCGTGGATGGCCCTCTCGGAGCGCAGCCGGCTCGGGCCGGGCAAGAAGGTGCTCGTCCTCGGCGCAGCGGGCGGCGTCGGCCTCGCGACGCTCCAGCTCGGCGCGATGATCGGGGCCTCGTGCGTGGGGGTGTGCTCGACCCGCAACGTCGCACTCGTCGAGGCCGAGGGCGCGGTGGCGATCGACTACACGAAGGGCGACGCCCTCGCTGCGGCGGCGGCCTTCGGCCCCTACGACCTCGTGCTGCACCTCGTCGGGACCGACGTGTACCCGCTCGCGGCCTGCCGCGCGCTGCTCGCACCGGGCGGGCGCGTGGAGCTCGTGGTGATCCGGCCCGCGGACTATCCGTTCCTGCTGCTGCCCTCGGTGGGCACGCTGCTCGGCGCGCCGAACCGGGCCCGGCTCACGCCGCTCGTCGAGGCGGCCGCACGGGGCGCGCTCCGCCCACGCATCGAGGCGATCCTGCCGCTCGCCGAGGCCGAGGAGTCGCACGCGATCAGCCGACGCGGCAAGGTCGTCGGCAAGCTGCTCCTCCGGCCCTGACGCGGCGCCGGCGGGGCAGCTACGCTCGCGCGATGAACGGCCCAGAGGCATGCACCGACGTCTGTTTCGTCGCGGGCGCGGGCCACTCCGGCTCGACGCTGCTCGGCTACGTGGTCGGGGCACACCCCTCGGTCACGTACGCGGGCGAGGCGCGCAAACACCTGTTCTTCGGCAACCTCAAGAAGCCGCTCCGCAAGCGGGCCTGCAAGCGCTGCGGCGAGGACTGTCCGGTCTGGGGCGGGCTCGAGGTGCCGGCAGGGAGCGACGTCTACGAGGCGCTCGCCCGCCGCACCGGCAAGCCGCACGTCCTCGACTCCACGAAGAACGCCGAGTGGGTGCGCGAGCGGAGCGAGGCGCTCTGCGGCCGCGGCGTGCGGGTGCGGCTCCTGTTCCTCATGCGGGACGGGCGCGCGGTCGTGGCCTCGCGCCTGCGCAAGGAGCCGGAGCTCGGGCTCGACGCGCACACGCTCGCGTGGCGGGCGCAGATCGAAGCGGCACGGGCGCTGGTTTCGGGCTTCCCCGGGCCGGTGCATCCGCTCCACTACGAAGCGCTCGCGAGCTCCCCCCAGGCGGAGATCCAGCGCCTCGCGGACTTCCTCGGGCTGAGCTTCGATGCCGCGATGCTCGCGCCGTGGGCGAGTCCGCAGCACCCGCTCGGCGGCAATTCGGGGACCCAGGCGCTGCTCGCGAGCGAGCCCGCGAAGGAGCCTGCGCTCGCCGCGCCGGGGGCCCACACCGCCGCCTACTACGCCGCCCATCCCCGGGCGTTCGTGCTCGATCTGCGCTGGCAGCAGGAGCTCGATGCCGCGGCCCGCGCCCGCTTCGCGGAGCTCGCCGGCGAGACGAACGAGGAGCTCGCCTGGGAGACGGACGCGCCACAGCGCCCCGGTTGACGCGCTCGATTTGAATCGACCGACGTTTCACGCCGTCCGGTAGAATCCGCCCGTGGCCGAGCTCTTCCTCTCCGGCAACCAGCGCTCCGGCAAGACGCTGGTGCAGCTGATCCTCGCGAGCCACCCCGAGATCACGATCAGCCCCGGCACCAACGTCATCGCGAAGGTGCTCTACGGGCACCGGCACGATCGGCCGCTCACTCCCGAGGCCCTCCGCGCGGTGCGCGCGGTGATGCAGAAGGACCGCAAGCTGAAGGCGTGGCGGGTCGATCACCGGGCCTACCAGGCGCTCGTCGCGGGCTACGCGGAGCGCCTGCCGACGCCGAAGCAGTTCGTGCACGATCTGATGTCCTTCTTCCGCGACCAGACCAAGCCCGGGGCGCGCTACGTCGGCAACAAGAAGGGGTGCTACTGCCGCGAGGGCGACCTCGTGAAGCGGATCTTTCCCGAGGCGAAGCTGGTCTTTCTCCTGCGGGATGCGCGGGGCGCGGTGGCCTCGATGCTCGAGACGCAGCCCGAGCACGACCTCGAGTCCGCGGCGCTGCTCTGGACGTCGAAGGCGCAGCGGATCCGGACCATCGCGGCGGCCTTCCCGCGGGACTGCTTCGTCGTGCGCTACGAGCGCCTGGTCGCCGACCCGGAGGCCGAGAGCCGCGCGCTCTGCCGGTTCCTCGGCCTCGACTACGCGCCGGAGATGCTCTCGGGCTACCGCACGAACGACGCCATCCGGCACGCGACCGACACCACGCACCACGAGACCTACCAGGCGATCACCACCTCGATGGTGGACGCGTGGCGGAGCGACCTCCGCCCCGAGCAGATCGAGGCCATCGAGGGCATCGCCGGCCACGAGCTCGCGGCGCACGGCTACGCGCCCACCGTGCTGCGCGAGCGCATGGAGAAGTCGGCGCGCGCGCGCTACCGCTGGCTCCGCACCCGGGACGCTGCCTCGTTCTGGCTCGCGCACGAGCGGCGCAAGAGGGCCATCGGGTGAGCGCCGAGGGCACGGCGGAGACAAGCGGGCTCGCGCACGTCTGCTTCGTGGCGGGCGCAGCCCACTCGGGAAGCACCCTGCTCGGGCTCGCGCTCGGCGCCCACCCGCGGGCCTTCTACGCCGGCGAGGCCGACAAGAGCGCGCTGCTCGCCGACCCGAGCGCGAAGGAGCGCAAGCGGACCTGCAAGGTGTGCGGCCCCGGCTGTCCGGTGTGGACCGGCCTGGCCTGGGGTGGCGCGCGCACGCTCTACGACGCGCTCGCGGAGCGCACCGGGCGGGCGTTGCTCGTCGACTCGACGAAGCGGGTCGACTGGATCGACGCGCGGCTCGGCGAGCTCGCGGGCAGGCCGGTGCGGGTCTCCCTCGTGGACCTGCGGCGCGATCCGCGGGCCATCCTCGCCTCGCGCCTGCGCAAGGCGCCCGAGGCCGGCGCGCGCGCACACGCCGAGACCTGGGCCGCGCAGCGGGCGGCCGTCGAGGCGCTCGCGCTGCGCTTCCCCGGCGACGTGCACGCGGTGGACTACGAAGCCCTCGCCGCTGCCCCGGAGGCGACCCTGCGCGCGCTGACGGCCGCGCTGGGCCTCTCCTGGGACCCGGCTGTGCTCGACCCCTGGAACGCGCCGCAGCATCCGATTGGCGGCAACGCGGGCACCCAGTCGCTGCTGGTCGGCGCGCGCACCGCGCCCGGCGGGGCGCTCGCCGTGTCCGGGGAGAAGGGCCGCTACTACGGGTCTCATCCGCGGGCGTTCGTGCTCGACACGCGGCACCTCGACGAGCTCGGCGCCGACGCGCTCGGTGTCCTCGACGAGGTCCTCCGCGAGCGTGGACGAGGCCCCAGCACGAAGGAGGCGACGTGATCGAGAGCAACGTGGGACCGGGCGGGGAGATCCGCGAACTGCCGGGCAACTGGGGAAGGCCCGGTGAGAAGCGGATCGACCTCGTCTTCCGCACGATCGGCGAGCGCACCAGCGACCTCGCGCTCGAGCTGGCGCTGCGGCACGTGCGCCCGCACCGCGCCTTCGTCATCGACCGGGTCAAGCCCTTCGCCGCTGCGGTGAGCCGCATGCTCGAGCTCCGGCACGAGGCCGAGGCGGTCGTCCACATGGACGCCGACTGCCTGATCCTCGAGGACATGCGCCCCTTCCTCGAAGCGAACGAGCGGCCCTACGTCGACTGCTATGTCGACGATCGCTTCCGCGGGCGGATCCACTGCGGCGTGCACATCACGCGCATGGACGTGGTGCGCCGCATGGCGAGCGTGCCCATCCCCGCCGACGACATGGCCTACGTGCTGCGGCCCGAGTCCCGCCTGCGGAACCTCGCGCTCACCGACCTGAAGCTGGAGAAGGAGCTGAAGAGCTTCCGCATCCTCCACGATCACTTCCAGCGCTACACCGACATCTTCGCCAAGTACGCGCTGCGCGAGCTGAGGAGCCGTACCGAGTTCCAGCGCAAGCGCCTCGACGCGGCGACGGCGCGCTGGGGCGCGGGCACGGACTTCGACGTCGCGCGCGCGGCGATCGCCCACGCGGCCCGGGTCGTCCCGCCGGGAGCCAAGCCGAAGCACGTCGAGGCGTACATCCACAACCTGCCCCACACCGCCGAGATCGAGCTCGCGCGGATGGGCCTCGGCGGGCAGCCGCCGCTCACGATGGACGAGGTCGAGCGCAGCATGGGCAACGGTCCTACCCCCTTCACCCGCTGGGAGCGGGGCAAGAAAGTCTTCGGCCTCGGGCTCTCGCGCACCGGCACGCGGAGCCTGTCATCGGCGCTGCACGTGCTGGGCATCGACGTCGTGCACTACCCGACCGACGAGGCGAGCTTGCAGGCGATGGTGCGGGGCGATGGCGCCTTCCCGCTCCTCGATCACTTCGACGGGCTCACCGACATCACGACCATCCCGTTCCTCGAGGAGCTCGACCGGCGGTACTCCGGCGCGAAGTTCGTGCTGACGGTGCGCGAGAAGGCGGGCTGGCTGAAGTCCTGCTCCAACCACTGGCGGGGACGCACGCCCTTCGAGCCGGTGGTCAGCCCCGAGCACGGGACGCACATGGAGATCCGGCGGTTCCTCCGCGCCGCGGTGTACGGCAGCTACGACTACGCGCCGGAGCGCTTCTCGCGCGTCTACGACGAGCACGTCGCGCGGGTGCGTCGCTACTTCGCCGACCGCCCGGGTGACCTGCTCGAGCTCGACATCTGCGGCGGCGAGAAGTGGGAGCGCCTCGCGCCCTTCCTCGGGCTCGACGTCCCCGACGCGCCGTTCCCGCACAAGGGCAAGAAGCTCTCGGAGCGGATGGCCTCGCTCGAGGTCGACGACTGATCGGCGTCAGCCCTCGGCGGCGGGGGCCTCGTCGGGCTCCCGGGGCCCGCGCGCGGGCAGCGTCTCGGCGAACCCCGCAGCCTGGAGCTGGAAGAGCCGCTGGTAGCGGCCGCCTTCGGCCATGAGCGACTCGTGGGTGCCCTGCTCGGCGATGCGACCCTGGTCGAGCACGACGATCCGATCGGCGGAGCGCACGGTGCCGAAGCGGTGCGAGACGAGGATCACCATCTGCGTCGCATCGTCGCCGCGGGTGGCCTCGCGGACCTGATCGAAGAGGCGCGACTCGGCCTCGGGATCGAGCGCGGAGCTCGGCTCGTCGAGCACCAGGACCGAGGCGTCGGGGCGCATGTACGCCCGCGAGAGCGCGACCTTCTGCCACTGTCCGCCGGAGAGCTCTTGTCCGCCGCGGTTCCACTTGCCGAGCGGCGTGTGGTAGCCAGCCGGCAGGGCCGAGAGGATGGGATCGGCGAGCCCCCTTTCGGCCGCCTGCCGCCACGCCGCCTCGTCGCGGAAGTGGGTCACATCCCCCGCGCCGACGTTCTCGCCGGCCGCGAGCTTCAGGCGCAGGAAATCCTGGAACACGAGGGCGAAGCGGCGGCGCAGCGCCGCGGCGTCCCACGCCCGCACGTCGAGCCCTTCGAGCCGGATGGTGCCCTCCTGCGGCGCGTAGAGGCGCAGCGCGAGGCGGAGCAGCGTGCTCTTGCCCGAGCCGTTCTCGCCGACGAGCGCGACCAGCTCGCCGGGCCGTACGCGGAACGACACGCCGCGCAGCGCCGGGGCGTGCGCCCCCGGATAGGTGAACCACACGTCCTCGAATTCCAGGCCTGCAGCCGGATCGGGGCCGTGCTCCGCGCCGCCCTTCGCGCCGGCCGGCTCGAGCGCGAGGAAGGACCGGAGATCGACGAGGTAGAGGTGGTGATCGAGCAGGCCGCCGAGCGTGACGAGCACCGTCGCGACGCTGCTCTGCGCCTGCCGGAAGAGGGCGAGGTACATCGTCATCTCGCCCACGCTGAGGTGCTCGTGGATGGTGCGGCGCACGATCCACGCGTACCCGAAGTAGAAGAACCCCGTGCCGACCGCGTTCAGCACCGTGCCGGCGAGGCCGCGCTGCACGGTGACGCGGCGCGCGTCGTCCTCGATCCGCTGCGAGAGGTCGCGGTAGCGGCCGAGCAGGGTCGGCCCGAGCGCGTAGGTGCGCAGTTCGGTGGCGGCGTCGTCGCGGGTGAGCAGGTGCTCGAGGTACGCCTGCTCGCGGAAGGTGGGCGAGCGGCGTCGCTGCTGGTCCCACGCCTGCGCCGAGAAGCGGAGCTCGGCGACGAACGCCGGCAGCCCCGCGAGGAGCACGATGGCGCCCGCCCACCACGAGAGGTGCGTGAGGAGCGCGACCGCCGAGAGGATCACGACACCGGTGCGGGCGAGGGTGAAGAGCGCGACGACGAGCTCGTAGGGCCGCGTGGCGGCGTCCTTGCGGGCGCGGACCATGCGCTCGTTCGTCTCCGGCTCCTCGAGCTGCGCGAGGTCGAGGGAGACCGCCTTGTCGAGGAGCAGCCCGCCGACCGCGTGACCGAGACGGAGACGAAGGAGCGACTGCGCGGTGGTCGCGGCGCGCTGCGCGACGAGCAGGGCGACCGCGAGCGCGGCCTCGAGGCCGACGAAGCCGAGCACCGAGCTCTTGCCCGCGGACCAGGACGGCTCGCCGCTGGCGAGTTCGTCGACGACCGCATCGACGATCTGACGGCCCACCCACGCGATGGCCGCCGGCAACATTCCCGAGACGACCGTCGAGAGCGCCAGGACGAGGACGAGTCGGGGCGCCGCGCGGTAGGCGACGCCGATCATCCACCCGCTCGCCTCGAGGCGTCCGGCCCAGCCGCCGGTGCCCGGGCCCGCGCCGACCTCGCTGGACGTCGCCTTCGGAGGCGCGACGGGGTCGGGCAAGCTCGCCATGGTGCTGCTTTCCGATCCCGACCCCACATCGGTCAAGGGAAAGCTCGCGGGCGCCCTCCGCGCTCGCCGTCGAGGGCGCTCCCTGCGGGCATGGCCTCGGACCGCACCCGCTGCGAGCGCGGAGGGCGCCCCGTGCTGCGGAGCGGCGCGACACCGACGCCGCGGTCAGCCGAGCGCGGCCGCGTGGAGTTCACGCTCGGCCTCGCGCAGATGCGCCGCGAGCGCGGCGGGCTCGGGGATGGCGTCCTCGTCGGTGTGCACGCCCACGAAGATCTCGCCGCAGTAGCTCAACAGGGCGATGCCGACCGACTGGTGCGCGAAGAGCGGGACCATCGGATAGAGCTCCGCGAGCCGCGCCGGGCCGAGGTAGAACGGAACCGGCGGCCCCGGCACGTTCGTGACGACGAGGTCGAAGGGCCGAAGGTGCAGGGCCGCGGCGAAGGCCATGCCGACGAGGCTGGTCGGGCCGAGGTCGGCGAGCTCCTCGACGAGCTCGATCGCCTCGACCTCGTGCGAGGCCTGCTTCAACGCCGCGGTGTCGGCCCGGACCGCGGCGTGCCGGGCGCGCGGGTCGGCCAGGCCCACCGGCAGGTGCGCCAGCACCATCGCGATGCGGTTGCCCGGCGCGTCGCCGCCGCGGCGCAGGTTCACGGGCACGAGGGCGCGCAGCGTCTCGGGGGGCGCGTCGCCCCGGGCGTGGAGGTGGCGGCGGAGGCCCCCCGCGACGATGGCGAGCACGGCGTCGTTCACCGTGCCGCCGAGGGCGCGCCGGATCTCCTGCACTCGCGCGAGCGGCCAGCGCGCGCTGGCGAAGGCGCGACGCGGACCGACCGCGCGCGAGCTCAGGGGGCGCGGCGCCGCGGGCTCGAGCGCCCGCCGGAGCAGGTGGACGAGGCCGCGGGCCGAGCGGAGGGTCCGCGCGCGCTCGGAGGTCGCGAGCGCGACGAGGCGTGCGCCGAGCCGCGGCAGCTGGGCGAGCCGATGGGCGAGCAGCTCGCGGGCCACCTCGCCGGCGCCGGGCGGGGGCGGGCCCGCGCCGTCCACCGGCGCGACGGGCTCGATGGCACGCGGCGCGAGCGTGAGCAGACCGGCCAGGACGCCGATCCCCGCGACCCCGTCGGTCATCGCGTGGTGCACCTTCGCGACGAGCGCGAACCGGCCGCCCTCGATGCCCTCGACCGCCCAGAGCTCCCAGAGCGGACGGCGGGGATCGAGCGGCAGCCCGAAGAGGTGGCCGACCAGCGCGTGCCATTGCGACGGGGTCCCGGGGCGCGGGACCGCGACGTGGCGCACGTGCTGCGCGAGCGCACATCCCGAGGCGGGGCACCACGCCGCGCCGAGGAGCGGCACCTTGTGCAGCTGCTGCCGGAGGCGCGGCGTGCCCCCGAGGGCGCCCGCGACCACACGGCGCACGGCCTCGACGTCGAGGGAACCATCCGCCCCGACGAGCCCTGCCCCCTCGAAGATCGCCACCGCGCCGACGTGCATCGGCAGCGCGGCCGACTCCACCGTGAGGAACGCGCGATCGAGCGACGAGAGGACCTCCGCAGAAGGACGCATCGAACACACCCTGTGCGCGGCCGCCGGCGCGGCTGGCCCGGATCCCGCGCGCCTTTTGCGCGCCGGGGCTCTTTGGTACACCCGGCGCATGCGACGAGAGCAGCGGGACCGCGCGGAGCGCCCGGAGACGAGCGAGCCCACGCACGAAGAACTGCAGCAACTGGCGGCGCAGCTCGCGCACCACGAGGCGGTGTACCGGGCGGGCCGGCCGGAGATCCCCGACGCGGTCTTCGACGAGCTGATGGACCGCTACGTCGCGCTCGCGGACGCGCTCGGCGTGCCGGCCGAAGAGCGGCTCGATGCGCGTCCGGGGGCCGAGCACACCGAGGGCTTCGTGCAGGTCGAGCACCGCGTGCCGATGCTCTCGCTCGAGAAGCTCACGCCGAGCAAGAAGGACGGCAAGGGGCGCGACCTCTCGCTCGGCGAGCAGCTCGCGCAGTGGGTCGAGCGGCGGCGTGAGGACGTCGAGCGCCCGGCCGGCGCCCTGCCGCTGATCGTCGAGCCGAAGGTCGACGGCATCTCGGTCTCGCTCGACTACGAGGCCGGGCGCCTCGTGCGCGCGGTGACCCGGGGCGACGGACGCCGCGGCGACGACATCACCAAGCAGGTGCGTGCCGCGGGCGCGGTGCCGACGCGCCTGAGCGGCCTCGGCGGCAAGGTGGAGATCCGGGGCGAGCTCTACTGGCCGCGCTCGCGCTTTCGCGCCTACAACCAGGCGCTGATCGAAGCGGGCGAGGAGCCCCACGCGAACCCCCGCAACGGCTGCGCCGGCATCATGAAGCGCAAGGAAGTCGCGGGCCTCGAGCGCGCCGGCATCGCCTCGTTCCTCTATCAGGTCGCCTGGACCGAGGGCGTGAGCCTGCCGCCCACCCAGAGCGAGACGCTGCGGTGGCTCGAGGCCGCGGGCGCGCCGGTCTACGTCGAGTCCTTCACCGTCTGCGCGAGCCCGGCGGAGGTGATCGCCTTCTGCGAGAGCTGGGAGCCGCGGCGGAGCGCGCTCGAGTACGACATCGACGGGATGGTCATCAAGCTCGACGAGCTCGGGCTCTACGCGCGCCTCGGGGGCACGAGCCACCACCCGCACTGGGGCGTGGCCTACAAGTTCCCGCCCGAGCGCAAGACGACCACCGTCCTCTCCATCGAGGTCTCGGTGGGCAAGAGCGGCAAGCTCACCCCCATCGCCTACCTCGAGGGCGTGGAGCTGGCGCAGACGACGGTGACCCGGGCCAGCCTGCACAACTTCGTCGAGCTCGAGCGCAAGGACGTCCGCGAGGGCGACACCGTCGAGGTGGAGAAGGCCGGCGAGATCATCCCCCAGGTGGTGCGCAGCGTGGCCCACGCCGAGGGCAGCCGGCCTTTTCCCCGCCCGACCCACTGCCCGGCGTGTGCGAGCCCGGTCGTCGTCGAGGACATCTTCATCTCCTGCCGGAGCCCGACCTGCCCGGCCCAGCTCGAGGGGCGGCTGACGCACTTCGCGAGCCGGCGGGCGATGGACGTCGAGGGGCTCGGCGAGTCGCTCGTCGCGCTCGTCACCAAGGAGCTCGGCGTGCGCGGCCCGCACGACCTCTACCGGCTGACGAAAGAGGGGATCGCAGGGCTGCCCCGCATGGGCGACAAGAGCGCGGAGAACGTGCTGAAGGGCCTCTCGGCGAGCAAGGCCCGGGGCCTCGGCCGGGTGCTCTACGCGCTGGCCATCCCCAACGTCGGCGAGTCCACCGCCGAGCTGCTCGCGCGGCACTTCGGCACGATGGAGGCGCTGCTCGCGTTCGCCGACCGCTACACCGCCGGCGATCCCGCCGCGGTGCTCGAGGTCGCGCCCGAGACCGGCACCGGGGCGATCGAGGGCATCGGCAAGAAGACCGCCGACGCGATCTTCGGCGCGCTCGCCGAGCCGGCGCTCCGCGAGGTCATCGCGGGGCTCGCGGCGGCGGGCGTGTCGATGGCGTCGGCGAGCAAGGCGGTGGTGAAGAAGGACGGCGTCGCGGGCAAGACCTTCGTGCTCACCGGCACGCTCCCGACCCTGAAGCGCGACGAGGCGGCCGAGCGCATCAAGGGCGCGGGCGGCAAGGTCGCGGGCTCGGTGAGCAAGAAGACCGACTTCGTCGTCGCGGGCGAAGAGGCCGGCAGCAAGCTCGAGAAGGCCAAGGAGCTGGGCGTGCCGGTGATCGACGAGGCGGCGCTCCTCGGCCTGCTCGGATGACGCTGCCGATCCTGCTCCGCCGGCCGCGCTTCGTGGTCATCGACAAGCCGAGCGGGCTCTCGGTCCACCGCGGCCTCGACGCCTCACGGGACAACGTGATCGCCCGGTCGCGCAGCGCGATCGGCGCGTGGGTCTGGCCGGTGCACCGGCTCGATCGGGCGACCTCGGGCTGCCTGCTGCTCGCGCTCGATCAAGAGGCCGCCTCGGAGCTCTCGATCGCCTTCGCCGAGCACCGCGTCGAGAAGACCTACCTCGCCCTCGTGCGGGGCACGCCGCCGCCGGTCTTCGAGGTCGACCGCGCGCTGCCGCGCAGCGAGGACGACGCCGAGCGGGTCCCGGCCCACACCGCGTTCCGCACGCTCGGCGCCTCGCCGACCGGCCGCTACGCGCTCGTCGAGGCGCGGCCGACGACGGGCCGGCTGCACCAGATCCGCCGGCACCTGCGCCACCTGCGGCACCCGATCCTCGGCGACACCACCTGGGGCGACAACCAGGCCAACCGGGTCGTGCGCGGCCTCGGGGTGCACCGCCTCGCGCTGCACGCGGCGCGGCTCGGCTTCACGCCGCCCGGCGAGCAGGAACGCCTCGTCGTCGAGTGCCCGCTGCCCGAGGACCTCGCCGCCGCCCTCGGCGCGCTCGGCATCCTCGGCGAGGAGGGAGGCTGAGCCGATGCGGTGGGCTGCGTGATCGAGAGGAGAGGGCGAGAGGGTCGCTGAGGAAGGCAGGAACGAGAGGGCGTCCAAGTCTCGGCTTTCTCCCGTCGTTCTCTCTTCCTCGACAACGCGCCGAGACCGAGACCGTGACCGCGACCGCGGCCGAGACCGAGACCGAGACCGAGGCCGCGACCGCGACCG
>Ga0209985_10002265_pt1 | contig 17687 bp, 17 predicted proteins | sample NOAtaG_FD_187305 | JGI IMG/M metagenome (GOLD analysis project Ga0209985, IMG submission 187305) | Freshwater lake microbial communities from Lake Erie, under a cyanobacterial bloom - NOAA_Erie_Diel6S_1000h metaG (SPAdes) (version 2) | ecosystem: Environmental > Aquatic > Freshwater > Lake ...
ACCAGGGCCGCGGCGGCGTCGACCAGGTGTTCGCAGTTGTCGACCACGAGCAGCAGCCGCCGGTCCTGCAGCGCCGCGGCCAGGGCCTGCAGCAGCGAGCGGCCGGGTTCGTCCTGCACCTGCAGCAGCCGCGCGGCCTCGTCGGCCACGCGGGCGCCTTCGCGCAGCGGCGAGAGATCGAGGAACCAGGTGCCGTCGGGGAACTCGGCCCGCAGCTCGGCCGCCACCTGCAGCGACAGCCGCGTCTTGCCCAGGCCGCCCATGCCCAGCAGCGTGACCAGGCGCGTGCGGCCGAGAAGCGCCTTCACTTCGTCGAGCTCGCGCTCGCGACCGATGAAGGCCGTGCCGGGCTGCGGCAGGTTGTTCGGCACCTCGCGCGTCGGCAGCCAGCGGCCGCCGGAGCGCAGCACGCGGTAAGCCTTGTCGGCATCGGGCGGCGGGCCGAGCGCGCCGAGCGCCGGCTCGTGCAGCTCCACGGGCTCGGCCACGCCCTTCAGCCGCCAGTGGCCGAGCGACACCAGCGCGGTGGCGCGGCCTTCGGCGGCGAGCGCGACCGCGGCGTCCTGGCTGAGCAGCGTCTGGCCACCGCGCGCCAGCGACATGACCCGCGCCGCCGTTGGCTTGGCCAGGCCCTCGACCTCGATGGGCTTGGCACCCTGGGCGATGTCCTCGGCGCTGTTGGCGCGCAGCATCACCGGGCCGACGTGCAGGCCGGCGCGCGCCGCCAATGCGTGGCCGGCGGCTTGCGGCAGCGCCGCCAGCCCGGCGTGGTACGCCGCCGCAAAGGCCAGCGCGTCTGCGGCGCGCTCGAAGAGCAGCAGCATGCCATCGGTCTTGTCGATCTCGCGGCCGCCGTGCAGCGGCAGCAGGTCGCGCGCGACGCGGTCGTGGGCCTGCCACAACGCGGCCATGCGTTCGTCGCCCAGGGCCTGGGCGAGCTGCGTGCTGTCGACGACGTCGGTCAGCAGCAGCGCGCGCACGGCCGCCTGCGCGGCGCCGGGGGCTGGCGCGGGCGACGGTGCGGCAGCGAACGCGGACATGACGAGAGTGTGCCGCTCACCGGGCCCTCCAACCCAGTGAAGGTGCACATTCAGGTCGGGCAGGCGCTCACTTCAGCCCGCTCAGGTAACTGGCCACGGCCTTGGTTTCGAGCTCGCTCAGCTTGCTGGCGATGCTGTGCATCACCGCGTTGTCGTTCGTGCGCTCGCGCTGATTGAAAAGCTTGAGCTGGCGTTCGGTGTAGGCCGCGTGCTGGCCGGCCAGGCGCGGCAGCGTGGCCGAGCCCTGGGCCGTGGGGCCATGGCAGCTGGCGCACGAGGGCACACCCGAGAACGGGTTGCCGCGGTTGTAGATGTAGCGGCCCACCTGGGCGAGTTCGGTGTCCTCGACCGGGTGCAGGTGCACCTCGCGCTTCTCGAACCAGGCGCCGAGCGCGTCGAAGTCGGCCTTCGTCAGGCCCTCGACCATGGGCTGCATCGCCGGGCTCCTGCGCTTGCCGCTGGCGTAGTCGGCCAGCTGGCGCGACAGGTAGGCGGCATGCTGGCCCGCCAGGCGCGGGAATATCGGGCTCGAGCTCTCGCCTTCGGCGCCGTGGCAGATGAAGCACTTGCCTTCGACGATCTCCTGTGCGCGCTTGAGGTCGGCCGCCGCGGCCGGCCGGCCGGCCACGAAGGCCGCCAGCGCGGCGAAGGCCAGGAGGGGGGGAAGCAGGCGGTCGAACTTCATCTCGGGCGTGCGGAGTGGGTGGTGTCGGGAGGTGTTCAGGGATGCACTGGCGCCGGCGTGCCCGGCATGGCTTCGTCCAGCGGCTGGGCGGCCGGCGGACGCTGGTCGACGAGCCGGTCGGTCAGCGCGGCGGCGGCCCACATGGCCGACAGCGCCACCCAGCTGGTCATGGTGAAGACAGCCGCGCCCGACAGGCCCGCGCCCACGGCGCAGCCACCGGCCAGCATGCCGCCGAAGCCCATGCAGGCCGCACCGATCATGGCGCGGCGCATCGGCTGGCCGCCGGCAAAGCCCTCGAGCTTGAGCTCCTTGAACAGCCAGGCGGCGACGAAGCTGCCGAGGAACACGCCCGGCATCAGCCCGAGGTCGAAGTTCAGCGGCTTGTCCGACGCGAACAGCGTGCGTGTCAGCACCTCGGCCGACGGGCCGGTGAAGCTGAGTGCCTGGATCGGATGCGGGTCGAACGAGGCCTTGCCGATGGCGTAGGTGGCCCACCAGGCGGCGGCGATGGTCAGGCCCACGCCCACGGCGCCTGCCCAGCCCCAGACCGGCACGCGCTGGCGCCGCGCCCAGACCACCGCGGCCGCCAGCCACACCAGGCCGAAGAGCAGCGCGCCACCGTGGCCGATGCCCAGCCGCGCGACGAGGTCGCGCGAGGCGCCGCCGTCCACCGTCCACAGCGCCGCGAGGGCCTCGCGCGCCGGGGCCAGCAGGCCCGTCCAGCTGGCCTGCGCCACGACGGCGAAGACCAGGCCCGACATCACCGAGCGCAGGTTGCCCTGGCCGGCCAGCACGAGCAGCCGGCTCGAGCAGCCGCGGGCGAGGATCATGCCCACGCCGAACAAGGCGCCGCCGATGGCCGCGCCCGACAGGCTGCCGCGGGCCGAGATCTGCCGCGCCTCGGTGGCATCGAAGGCGCCCAGCAGCACCAGGGCCTGCGTCGCCACCACCGCGGTGGCAAAGGCGAACAACCACACGGTGAGCTTGCCGCCCACGAGGTTGCGGCTGAACTCGATGACCGCCGAGCGCAGGCAGAAGCGCGAACGCTGGGCCAGAAAGCCGAAGCCGAAGCCGATCACCACACCGGTGGCGGCCAGAGTCCCGGGTTCACCCAGGCGGTCGATCAGCCAAGTCCAGGCCGGCATCGCGGCAGCCTCCGGTCAAGCGGCAGCCGTGGCCCGGCTCCGCCGGGCCACCGGGTGCGCCCCCTTGAGGGGGAGCGCCGCAGGCGCTCCGGGGGTGGGCCCATTCACGGCTTGATGTAGGCCGCGCCGGCCTTCTGCATCTTCGCCAGGCGCACCACGCCGCTGGGCGTGAACTCGGCTTCCTGGATGAATTGCTCGCGCTTGAGGTTGCGGTTGCGCAGCGTGATCTCGCAGATCTCGAACTTCACGCCGCGCGCCACCAGCGCCGCCACCGGGCCGGCAAACGGGCTGCCGTTGACGTCTTTCTGGCCCTCGAGCAGGAAGTCCACGCCGAGCGCGTGCGTGACCACCGTGATCTTGGCCGTGGGGTCGACATCGAGGTGGTTGCGGATGTTGCGCAGGCCCTTGAGCGCCTGCAGCGACATGTCGTCGATGTGATAGACCACCGGGTCCTGTGCCAGCGCATGGCCGGGCGCAGAAAGCGCCGCGGCGACGAGGGCGGTGGCGATGAAGGTGCGGATCAACATGGCGGGTCTCCTGTGAAGGGCGGCGATCATGCCAGCCCGGGGTTGCCCTGCACGCCCACGAGCCGGGGCGTGTTGATGCGGCGCGGCTTCACGCGGCCGCCCGGGTGGCGGCTCTTGTCCTTGAGCCAGGTTTCGACCACGTCCCACACCGGCTTGTTGCCGGCGCGTGCGGCCTCTTCGGCCACCGGGGCCCATCCGGCCACCTTGTAGTTCTTGCCGGCCTCGATGGGCTTGCCGGCCAGGCGCATGTCGGTGATGCGCGAGCCCATCTTCTCGCCCGGCGTCATCGTGTACTGCAGGCCGCCCACGCGCACCATGTCGCCACCCTGCTGGTAGTACGGATCGGGGTTGAACAGGTTGTCGGCCACGTCCTCGAGCACGGTCTTGATCATCTCGCCGCTCATCTGCGTGACGGTGGCGTAGGGGTAGGTGATGGCCAGCTGGTCCATCATCAGCTCGCGCGTGATGGTCTCGCCGAGCAGCAGGCTCGTGCCCCAGCGGAAGCCGGGGCTGAAGGCGATGTCGGCGCCCTGCACGTCCATCAGCGCGTCGCAGACGAGCTGGTCCCAGCTGCCGTTGAAGTTGCCGCGGCGGAAGAGCAGCCCGTCGGTGACGGCCAGCTTCTCGGCCAGCTTGGCTTCGTACGGCGCGCGGATCTTCGTGATCAGCGCGTCCATCTCGGCATCGGCCTTCAGCATGTTCGCGAACACCGGCAGCAGCCGGTAGCGGTAGTTCGCGACCTTGCCGTCCTTCACTTCGAAGTCCATCACGCCGAGGAACTTGCCGTTGCTGCCGGCGTTGGTGACGAGCGTGGTGCCGCCCGCGTTCTTGACGGGCACCGCCACCGGCACGCCGTCGTGCGTGTGGCCGCCGAAGATGGCGTCGATGCCGCGCACGCGGCTGGCCATCTTCAGGTCGACGTCCATGCCGTTGTGGCTGATGACGACCACGAGCCTGGCACCGGCCGCACGCGCTTCGTCGACCACCTTCTGCATGTTCTCGTCCTGGATGCCGAACTCCCAGTCGGCGACCATGTAGCGCGGGTTGGCAATGGGCGTGTACGGGAAGGCCTGGCCGACGATGGCCACCGGCACGCCGTTCATCTGCTTCATCACGTAGGGCTTGAAGACCGGGTCGCCGAAGTCGGTGGTCTTCACGTTCTGGGCGACGAAGTCGAGCTTGCCGGCAAAGTCCTTCTCGACGATCTCCTTCACGCGCTTCATGCCGAGCGTGAACTCCCAGTGGCCCGTCATCACGTCCACCGTCAGCGCCTTGCAGGCGTCGACCATGTCCTGGCCGTCGGTCCACAGGCAGGTGGCGCTGCCCTGCCAGGTGTCGCCGCCGTCGAGCAGCAGCGCGCCGGGGCGGCTGGCCTTCATGCGCTTCACCAGCGTGGCCAGGTGGGCAAAGCCGCCGACGCGGCCGTAGCGGCGCGAGGCGCGCTCGAAGTCGAGGTAGGTGTAGGCATGCGCCAGCGCCGTGCCCGGGCGCACGCCCGCGGCCTTGAGCAGGTGGTCGCCCACGAGGTGCGGCACCTTGCCCTGCATGCTGCCCAGGCCCAGGTTCACGCTCGGTTCGCGAAAGCGGATCGGCTTCAACTGCGCGTGGCAGTCGGTCATGTGCAGCAGGCTCACGAAGCCCGGGCCGGTGCCCAGCGGCGGCAGGTCGTAGAGCGCGTTTTCGGCTTTCGCCGCGTCGGCGTCTTCGTGGGCGGCGAGGTTCATGCCGGCCACCGAGGCGGAGGCCAGCACCTGCAGGAATTCGCGCTTGCTCAGGCTCATGGTGTATCAGTGACTGCTGATGTTTTCGGGCTGAAAAAGCCCGGCAGTGCCGGGCTTGAGGAACGCATCACCTGCGCACTACTTGTTGACGGGCGAGTTCGGGTCGAGCAGCAGCGCCATCACGTGCGCGATCTGCTTCTCGTCGAGGATGCCCATGTGGCCGAAGCGCGGCATGTTGGAACAGGCGTTGTAGCTCTTGCTGTTCCAGATCTTCATCCAGGTGTACTCGATGATCGGCTGCGAGGTCGGCGCCATGATGTCGCGCACGCCGCGGTTCTTGCCGTAGTTGTAGAGGCTCGGGCCGATGGTGCCGTAGCTGATCTCTTCCTTGCTGACCTGGTGGCAGTTGTAGCAACTGCCGCCGTTGGCGCTGGTGGCGGCGGAGCTGTCGGTCCAGGTGAGGCCGCGGCCGCTCTGGGCGATGCGTTCGCCCTCGCGCCAATTGCCGATGTACTGGCCGCCAGTGGGCCACTTGACGGTGTTCTTGGCCTGCGCAGTGACGGCGTCGGCCACCGCCTCGGTGGGTTCCTTGTCGGACGAGCAGGCGCTCTGCCCGAGGTCTTGCTTGATGCGGTCGACCTTGGCGATGCCCTGGTCGCGGAAGGCGACCTGGATCAGCTTCAGGGTTTCGGCATCGAGTTCGGCGGCCGTGGGGCCGGCGGGAACGCTGGCGCACGACGCCAGCAGCACGGCAGCAGACACAGCCGCCAGCGAAAAGAGGAAGGGCTTCTTCGTCATGATGTCGTTGCGTCCTTTGCCTTGAGTGCTTTGGCTTTAGCGCTTGATCGAAGGCGCGATCGACTGCGCACCCTTGGCATTGACGCCCATGTAGGTGCCCAGGGCGACGGTGATGTCCGATGCGAAGCCCGGGTACGGGAAGCGCTGCTGCCGGTAGCAGTCGTTCAGGCGCAGCTGCATGCTCCACATCTGGCCGTTGCTCACGCGGTAGGCGGGCCAAGCGGCGAAGCCGACACCGTCGCCGGGGTTCTTGGTCAGGTTGGGCAGGTCCTGCAGCCGGATGCGCTGGCCGTCGACGCTGTGGCAGCCGGCACACGAAAAGTCCATCGGGCCGCCGCGGAAGAAGAACACGCGCTTGCCGATCTCGTAGCTCTTCTTCTCTTCGGGGTGGCTCTGCGGCAGGTTGAAGCGCATGCCGCGCGACGACGCGGCCACCCAGGTGGCCAGCGCCGTGACGTTGGCCATTTCGCCGCGGCCGAAGGGCGTCTTGGCGATCTCGGCCGCATCGAAACCCTGCAGCGTCTCCATGCAGGTGACGAGGCGCGACTCGAGATCCTGCACCTTGCCGGTGTCGGCAAAGAAGCGCGGCAACTCGACGAAAGTGCCCTTCACGACACCCGGGCCCTTGCCCAGATCGCACCTCTCGAGCGAGGCCGCCTTGGGGCCTCGCTTCTGCTTCCAGAGGTCTTCACCCTTGGCCTCGAAGAGGTCGGCCGGGTTGCCGTCCTCGAGCATCTTGCGGTACTCGGCGATGCCGTCGGCGGTGGACTTCTGCTGGGCCTGCACGGCCATCGGGGCCATGGCGGCCACCAGCACGGCCGCCGTGAGCGCCGTCATGTGGGGGGACTTCTTCATGTGGGCTTGTCTCCTGTTGCTGTGTGCAGCAAGCGCTTCTGGTGGCGGCCGGCGCGGCAGCGCCGCGGGTCAGGTCACGGTGGCTTCGTCGGTGCGCTTGTCGCCCTTGTTGTCGATCCAGTTCACGGTGATCTTGTCGCCGGTCTTGGCTCCCTTCACCGAGAACTGCAGGAACGGGTTCTTCGCGATCGACGGGCCCCACTGGGCGGTCAGCACGGCCTTGCCGTTGTGGCTGGCGCTGACTTCCTGGATGAACCAGGCCGGAACCACCTTGCCGGCGGCGTCGCGCCGCTGGCCGGTTTCCATCTCGTGGCTCATCAGAACACGGACGGTGGCCTTGTCACCGGCCATCTGGGCGCGGATGCGCATCGGGTCTGCCATGATCAATCTCCTTCAACGATGACTAACGTTTCAAGTGGCCGCCGCGGATCCGGCTTCGCCGGGCCGCTGGCAGCGCCCCCTTGAGGGGGAGCGCCGCCAGGCGCTCCGGGGGTGGTCCGTTTATCCGCCACAGCCACCGAGGGTGACCTTGATTTCCTTGACCGAATAGAGCACCTTGCCGTCGGCCATCATGGCCACGGCGAAGACGTTCGACGACTGGCCCATCTTCACGCGCGTGTTGAAGCTCGCGTCGACCGCGTCGCTCACGTCGAAGGCCGCCGCCAGCACGCTGGGGTTCTTCTCGACAAGGATCATCATCCGCTTCACGCCGGGCAGCGTGGTGCTGCAGCCCACGGGCACGACAGCGCCGTTCTCGGCGATGTCGGGGCCGGTGACCGTGATGTCCTTGCTCTCGGCAGGGGCGCCGCCGCCAAAGGCCTTGGCGGCGTCGGCCATGGTCTTGGCCTCGAACGCGTTCTGCGGCCAGGCCGCGTGGGCGGTGGAGGGCAACACGCCGGCGGCGGCCAGCAGGCCGGCCACCTGGGCGCTGGTCGTCAGCATCTTGCGACGGGTGGTCATGTTCAGCTCCTTCAAAGGTGCGGTAGGGGCGCCAGAGGCGCTCAGGGGCGGGCGCCGTCGGTCAGCCATTTTGCGATGGCACGGGCGTCGGCATCGGGGAGGGTTTGCTCGGGCATCGGGATCGCGCCCCAGACACCGGCGCTGCCGGCCTTGATCTTGGTCGTGAGGTAGGCCAACGCGTCCTCACGGCCGGCGTACTTGCGGGCCACCTCGCGCAGCCCGGGGCCGACGATCTTGTTGTCGACGCCGTGGCAGGCCAGGCAGTTGTGCTGGCGGGCCAGCGCGACGGCGGCCTGGCCCGCGGCGCTGGGGGCGGGTGCGCCCCCCGCAGCGGCCGTGGGGCGCACGCGGTTGCCGGGCGGCCGCGTGGTGTCGGCGCCGATCTGGGCGCCCACCAGACGCTGCTGCTCGGACAGGTTGCCGTGCGCGTTGCGCGCAAAGTCGGGCAGGTAGCTGGCCACCTTGGGCTCGGTGGCGCAGTTCGTCATGCAGGCCGTGGCCCGCACGTCGGGCTTGCCGCCGTTGCCCATGCTGCGGCCCGACCACAGGCCGTGGTCGGTGGTCATGCCGTTGCGGTTGGGCATGCGCGCCTGCACCTCGGCGATGTTGGCGTCGGACATCGTGAAGTTGTCCGGCACCACGCCGCCCAGGTTGAGCAGGAAGGCCGTCACCGCGTAGACGTCGTCGGTGCTCAGCGACTTGGGCGCGTTCCAGGGCATCGCGCGGTTGATGTAGTCCCACAGCGTCGAGACCGTGGGCACCTTCATCAGCGTCGTGCGGCCCGGGAAGCCGGGGTCGCGCAGGCGCGCCACGCGGCCGGTCTTGATGTCGTCCGCGGTGGTGCCGCCGACCAGCGGCGAGAAGACCTCGTTGCTCTCGCCGAAGACGCCGTGGCACGAGGCGCATTGCGCCTCCCACACCACCTGGCCGCGCGCCACCGAGCCGGCGCCCTTGGGCAGGCCCTTGAAGTCGGGGCGCACGTCGATGTCCCAGGCCTGCACTTCCTTGGGCGTGGCCGGCCGGCCGATGCCCGGGAAGGCGGTGCTCTGCGCCCACACCGCACCGGCCGTCAGCAGCGCCACGGCGGCCAGACCCCAGGCGCGAAGCTCACGACAGCTGAACATTCTTCACCTCGCCGCTCTCGGACACGAGCCAGGTCTGGATCGCGTTGTTGTGATAGATCGAACGCGTGCCGCGCACGGCTCGCAACTGCTTGAAGCTGGGCTGCACGTAGCCGGTGTCGTCGGTGGCGCGGCTCTGCAGCAGCGCGGGCTTGCCGTCCCAGACCCAGGGCAGCGAAAAGCGCGTGAGGCACTTGTCCATCACGGGGCCCTGCAGCGTGGCCTGGCGCCAGCTGCGGCCGCCGTCGGCCGAGACATCGACCCGCCGCACCTTGCCGCGGCCGCTCCAGGCCAGGCCCGACACCGAGTAGAAGCCCTGGTCGAGCAGCACCTGGCCGCCGCTGGGCGTGGTGATGACGCTTTTGCACTCCTGGATGCCGCTGTACTGGCGGTGCAGGCCGTCGGGCATGAGGTCGACGTAGTGGATGGCCTCGTCCTTGGTGGCGTAGGGCTTGTCGCCCACCTCGATGCGGCGCAGGTACTTCACCCAGCTCACGCCCTGCACACCCGGCACCACCAGGCGCAGCGGGTAGCCGTTTTCGGGGCGCAGCATCTCGCCGTTCTGGCCGTAGGCGACGAAGACCTCGCCGTTCTCGATGAGCTCCATCGGAATGGTGCGCGTCATGCTCGAGCCGTCGGCGCCCTCGGCCAGCACGTAGCGGCCGCGCTTGTAGTCGGCGCCGGCCATGTCGAGCAGCACCTTCAGCGGCACGCCGGTGAACTCGCTGCAGCTGATCATGCCGTGGCTGTACTGGCAGGTCGGCACCGCGACGTTGCCCCACTCCATGCCACTGTTGGCCCCGCACTCGATGAAGTGGAAGCGGCTCACGCTGGGCAGCCGCATCAGCTCGTCCATCGTGAACACCATCGGCCGCTTCAGCAGCTTGTCGTCCGAGCCGTTGAGCATCAGCCGGTGCTTGCTGGGGTCGATGTCCCACCAGCCCTGGTGGTGGCGCTCGAAGTGCAACCCGCTGGGCGTGACGATGCCGAACAGGCTTTGCAGCGGCGCGAAGCTCACGCTGGCCTGGTTGGTCTGCGTCAGGCCCGGGCTCTGCCGGCGCTGCACGTTCTTCTCGTACTGGCTGGGCTTGCCGTAGCCGTCGGTGACCACGCTCTGGCCCAGGCCGGTGGTGTGCTCGGGGTTCTTCAGGATGTTCGGGTCGCCGCCTTCGGCCGGCACCGGGTTGGCTTGCGCCGCCGCCTTGCCGGCCGCCAGGGTGCCGCCAGCGGCCACCGCGCTGGCAAAGGCCGTGCGGATGAAGTCCCGCCGGCCCTCCCGGGCCTCGCGGAACACGGTGCGCACACCCTCGGCATCGAGAAAGCTCTCGGGCGCCTTGAGCAGGCGCCCCGAGGAACCAGGGGAAAGGGAGTCAGCTTGTTCGGGCACGTCAGACCTCGGTCGTGCTGCAGTTGTCGATCTGGATATAAGCAAGTACGAATATACAGAGCAGTCTTGCACCAAGCTGAAGAACTTGGTCCGGATTTACCCTCTGACGCACCGCACCAAGGCCTTGTGGGCCCTGGCACGCACCGTGTCAGGGCTGGCCGACGATCGAGGCCGTGGCCATCAGCTCGTCGAACAGCGCCAGGCTCACACGGCCCGACACCGCAAACGGGTCGAGCGTGGGCAGCGCCGAGTACTTGAGCATCAGCGCCGGGTTCAGGCGCGACAGGTTCACCTGCCCCATGCTCCAGCCGGCGAAGCGGCGCTCGCCGATTTCCTCGTAGACCATCAGCTCCACCTGGCGGTGGCGCGGGTCGGTGGCGATGCGGTTGTAGAGCTGGTTGACAGCACTGCGTCCGCCCTCGAGCACCTGCAGGAAGATGCCCTCGCTGAAGCAGAGCACGCCGGTGATGCCCAGCGCCGGGTTGTTGGCCTTGCTCTTCTTGAGGATGGCCATCAGTTCGGTCTGGTCGACGGTGTCGACGGCACGGCTGGCATAAACGAGTCTCACGAGCATGGCGTTCACCCCTGCTTGCGCGGCAGCAGCGACAGGAACTCCCGCCGCAGGTTCGCGTCTTTGAGAAAGGCGCCACGCATGACGCTGTTGACCATGGCGCTGTCGGTGTCCTTGACGCCGCGCCAGTGCATGCAGAAGTGGTCGGCCTCCATCACGATGGCCAGGCCGTCGGGGCGCACACGCTCCTGCAGCTCATTGGCCAGCATCGTGACGGCTTCTTCCTGGATCTGCGGCCGGCTCATCACCCAGTCGGCGATGCGCGCGTACTTGCTCAGACCGATCAGGTTGCTGTGCTCGTTGGGCAGGATGCCGACCCAGACCTTGCCGAAGATCGGGCACATGTGGTGGCTGCAGGCGCTGCGCACGGTGATGGGGCCGACGATCATCAGCTCGTTCAGCCGCTCGACGTTGGGGAACTCGGTGACGCTGGGCATCGGCTGGTAGCGGCCGCGGAACACCTCTTCGATGTACATCTTGGCCACGCGCTTGGCCGTCTCGTTGGTGTTGTGGTCGCTCTCGGTGTCGATCACCAGCGCCTGCAGCACCTCTTGCAGCTTGGCCTGCACCTCGGCCTTCAGCTCGGTGAGCTCGCCCTCGCGCACATGGGCCGCGATGTTGTCGTTGGCGTGGTAGCGCTGGCCGCTTTGCACCACGCGCCAGCGGATGCGCTCGGAGGCGGGCAGCGCCGCCAGTTCTTCTTCGGTGCGGAAGATGCGCGGCGGAACTTGCGTCAAGGTCGGGGGCATGGGCAGACGGGCGGGAGAGCACCCGCGGCAGAACGTGGACGGGCATTCTGCGCCGAGACTGTCAACCACGCCTGACGCCAAACCCTGACGCCGAAATGCCTAGACTCGGCGCATGACCAGCCCCTCCCACGGCCCGCCGCTGGCCCGGCTGCTCGACGCCACCGCCGACGCGGTGCAGGCCGTGCGCAGCGGGCGCTCACTGACCGACGTGTTGGCCAAGGTGTCGCCAGAGCTGCGGCCGGGCGTGCAGGCGCTGTCGTTCCACGCGCTGCGCTGGCTCGGCAGCGCGCAGGTGCTGCGCGAGCAGCTGGCGCCCAAGCCGCCGCCGCCGCCCGTGGACGCGCTGCTGCTGGTGGCGCTGGCCCTGCTGTGGCCCACCGGCACGGCCGACGGACTGGGCAACACCGCCCCACCCTACCCCGAGCACACGCTCGTCGATCAGGCGGTGGCCGCCATGCGCCAGCGCGCGCCGGCGGCGGCCAACTTCGCCAACGCCGTGCTGCGCCGCTTCCTGCGCGAGCGCGACGCCCTCGTGGCGGCCGTCAAGCACTCGCCGCTGGGCGCCTACAACCACCCGCTGTGGTGGATCGAGAAGCTCAAGCGCGACTGGCCCGAGCACTGGCAGGCGCTGCTCACCGGCGCCAACCGCAAGCCGCCGATGACGCTGCGCGTGAACGCCCGCCGCGGCAGCGGCACGGCCTACGTGCAACGCCTGGCCGCGCTGGGCCGTGCCGCCACGCTGCTGGACGATCCGCCCTGGCAGACCCTCGGCCGCGGCCAGACCGTGGTGCTGACCGAGCCCTGCCCGGTGACGGCGCTGCACGGCTTTGCCCAAGGCGAGGTCTCGGTGCAGGATGCCGCGGCCCAGCGCGCTGCACCGCTGCTGCTCCAAGGCGGCGCCGGGCACGGCCCGCTGCCCGCCGGCGCCCGCGTGCTCGACGCCTGTGCCGCGCCGGGCGGCAAGACCGCGCACCTGCTGGAACTGGCCGATCTCGACCTGCTGGCCCTGGACAGCGACCCGGTGCGCCTGGCGCGCGTGCAGGACACGCTGAACCGGCTGCAGCTCAAGGCCGCGGTGCAGGCCGGCGACGCGCGCCAGCCGCGCCAGTGGTGGGATGGCCGGCCCTTCGACGCCATCCTGCTCGATGCGCCCTGCACCGCCAGCGGCATCGTGCGCCGCCACCCCGACGTGCGCTGGCTGCGCCGCGCCGACGACGTGCACGCTCTGGCGCAGGTGCAGGCCGAGATGCTCGACGCCCTGTGGCCGCTGCTCAAGCCGGGCGGGCGTCTGCTTTACGCCACCTGTTCGGTGTTCCGCGCCGAGGGTTCGCAGCAGATCGACGCATTTATGCAACGTCCGCACCCCAGCGCCCCCAGACGGGACGACTCATCGCCCGGCCATCTGCTGCCCACCCCCGACAATGGGCCGAAGGGGGTATCCGCCGGCGGCCCGACGCCGCAGGACGGGTTCTTCTACACGCTGCTCCACAAGACCTAGAACCGCCCAGCCAGCTTCGTCGCGCCATGTCCGCCTTGCTCCGGGTCTGCCGGATCCAACGGATCCACCGGGTCCGCCATGCCTTGCAGCGCGGCCTGTGCGCGCTCGTGGCCTGGGTGCTGGCCCTGTCGGCGCTGACGGCGCAGGCGCAGGGCGTGGAGCTGCTCACCCTGCAGGCCACGCGCGCCGAGGGCGCGGTGAACCTGGAGTTCTCGGCCCGCGTGGCCCTGCCCCGCGCGGTGGACGACGCGCTGCAGAAGGGCGTGCCGCTGTACTTCGTGGCCGAGGCCACGCTGCTGCGCAACCGCTGGTACTGGCGCGACGAGCGCGTGGCGCGGCTGTCGCGCTCCTGGCGCCTGGCCTTCCAGCCGCTCACCGGCGCCTGGCGCGTCAGCCTGGGCGGCCTGCACCAGACGTATGCCTCGCTCGACGAGGCGCTGGGGGCCGTGTCGCGCAGCGGCGGCTGGAAGCTGATCGATGCCGACCGGCTCGAGCGCGACGGCAGCTACTACGTCGAGTTCAGCTACCGGCTCGACAGTTCGCAGCTGCCAGGGCCGATGCAGTTCGGCCTGGGCGGCGGCGCCGACTGGGCCGTGGGCGTCTCGCGCACCCTGCGCATCGACCCCTGAACTCACCGTGAACGCCTCCCGGCGCTGGGCCTGGGTCATCAGCAGCGTGGCGGCGCTGGGGGCGCTGCTCGTGCTGGCCTTCGTGGTGGGCTTCTCCAGCCCCGAGAGCCGCTTCTACGAGCGCAACTTCGTCTGGCTGTTCTGGATCAACGCCGTCGTCGCGGCGCTGCTGGCGCTGGTGGTGGTGCTGGTGGCGCTGCGGCTGCTGATCCGGCTGCAGCGGGGCAAGTTCGGCAGCCGGCTGCTCATCAAGCTGGCCGGCATCTTTGCGCTGGTGGGCGTGCTGCCGGGCATGGTGATCTACACCGTGAGCTACCAGTTCGTGTCGCGCAGCATCGAGGCCTGGTTCGACGTGCAGGTGGCCGGCGCGCTCGACGCCGGCCTGGCGCTGGGCAAGGGCACGCTCGACGCGCAGCAGGCCGACCTGCTGACCAAGACCCGCGTCGCCGCCGACCGCGTGGGCGACAGCGGCGCCAGCCTGTCGGCGCTGTCGCTGGAGCGGCTGCGCGAACAGCTCGGCGCCGGCGAAGTCAGCCTCGTGGCCGCCAACGGCCTGGTGCTGATGACGGCCGGCGGCGAGGCCGCGCTCGGCCCGCCCGAACGACCCAGCGCCACGCTGCTGCGCCAGGCACGGGCCGGCAACACCGCCAGTGCCGTGGAGGGCCTGGACGAGGACACCCTCGCCGCCGGGGGCGGCAAGGGCGCGCGGGTGCGCGCGATGGCCCGGGTGCTGCACAGCCAGGTGGCGCTGTCGCCGGGCGAGGAGCGCTACCTGATGGTGACGCAGCCCATCCCGCGCGCGCTGGCCGCCAACGCGCTGGCGGTGCAGGCGGCCTACAGCGAGTACCAGCAGCGCGCGCTGGCCCGCGACAGCCTGCGCCGCATGTACGTGGGCACGCTGACACTCACGCTGGTGCTGGCGGTGTTTGCTGCCGTGCTGCTGGCCATCGTGCTGGGCAACCAGCTGGCCAAGCCGCTGCTGCTGCTGGCCGACGGCGTGCGCCAGGTGGCCGCCGGCGACCTGACCGAAAAGCCCGTGTTCAGCAGCGCCGACGAGCTGGGCGGCCTCACGCGCAGCTTTGCCGACATGACGGCGCAGATGGCCGACGCACGCGCGCAGGTGCAGCGCGGCATCGGCGCGCTCGAAGCCGCGCGCGGCCGGCTGCAGACCATCCTCGACACGCTGACCGCCGGCGTGGTGGTGTTCGACCGCGAAGGCCGCATCGACACCGTGAACCCCGGCGCCACGCGCATCCTGCAGCGGCCCTTGTCGGTGTGGCACGGGCGGCGGCTGTCGGAGATTCCCGATCTGCAGACCTTCGCCCAGGCCGTGGAGCAGCGCTTCGAGCTGCTGGCCACCAGCCCCGAGCTCGGCGAACGTGATCAGTGGCAGGACAGCTTCGAGCTGCAGCGCGGCGACGGCGCCACGCTCACGCTGCTGGTGCGGGGCGCCGTGCTGCCGGCGGAGCAGACGCTGATGGTGTTCGACGACATCTCCGAGGTCGTGTCGGCGCAGCGCAGCGCCGCATGGTCCGAGGTGGCGCGGCGCCTGGCGCACGAGATCAAGAACCCGCTCACGCCCATCCAGCTGTCGGCTGAACGGCTGGAGCACCGGCTCGGCCACAAGCTCGAAGGTGCCGACCAGGCCCTGCTGACCAAGAGCGTCAACACCATCGTCAACCAGGTGCAGGCGATGCAGCGGCTCGTCAACGAGTTCCGCGACTACGCCCGGCTGCCCGCCGCGCAGCTGGCGCCGCTGGACCTGAACGCACTCGCGCACGAGGTGCTGGCACTGTACGGCCAGGCGCAGGACAACGGCCTGCTGGTGGCCGATCTCGAGCCCGGGCTGCCAGCGCTGCAGGGCGACGCGACGCAGCTGCGCCAGGTGATCCACAACCTGGTGCAGAACGGCCTCGACGCCGTGGCCGACCGCCCCGACGGCCAGGTGGAGCTCATCACGCGCAGCGCCCGCGGCGAAGACGGCAAGCTGCGCGCGGTGCGGCTGGCGGTCGTCGACAACGGCCCCGGCTTCCCCGACAAGGTGCTCAAGCGCGCCTTCGAACCCTACGTCACCACCAAGACCAAAGGCACCGGCCTGGGCCTGGCGGTGGTGAAGAAGATCGCCGACGAACACGGCGCCCGGCTGCGTGCCGCCAACCTGCATGCAGGCGACTTGCCCGACGGCCCGGTGACCGGGGCGCGGGTTTCGCTATCATTTTCAAGATTTGCCGATGCGCCGGCGGCCGTTGCAGGCCCGGTGAACCCCGCCAGTCCCCTCGGCACGACCCCGGCCGGCGCGGGCGGCACCTCTCAGATTTCCTAGGACGCATGGCAACCATCTTGGTCGTGGACGACGAGCTCGGCATCCGGGCACTGTTGTCCGAGATCCTCACCGACGAGGGGCACACGGTCGAGCTGGCCGAAAACGCGGCCCAGGCGCGCCAGGTGCGCGAATCGCTGCGCCCCGACCTCGTGCTGCTCGACATCTGGATGCCCGACGTCGACGGCGTGACGCTGCTGAAGGAGTGGAACTCCGGCGGCCAGCTCACGATGCCGGTGATCATGATGAGTGGCCACGGCACCATCGACACCGCGGTGGAGGCCACGAAGGTGGGCGCCAGCGCCTTCCTCGAAAAGCCCATCACGCTGCAGAAGCTGCTGCGCGCGGTCGACCAGGCGCTGATCAAGCCCGGCCAGCGCGGCCTGCCCGCTGCGGCGCCGAGCGCGGCGCCGGCGCTGACGCGGCCGCCCCTGCGCTACGACCCCTACGGCAGCGGCCCCGACCTCGCCGCCGTGGGCACGACGACGTTGCTGGCCCCGCTGCACGAGGGCCCGCGCGCCGAGCAGAGCTTCGACCTAGACCGCCCGCTGCGCGAAGCCCGCGATGCCTTCGAGAAGAGCTACTTCGAGTTCCACCTCGCCAAGGAAGGCGGCTCGATGACGCGCGTGGCCGAAAAGACCGGCCTGGAGCGCACGCACCTGTACCGCAAGCTCAAGCAGCTGGGCGTGGACCTGGCCCGCAACAAGCGCGGCGGGCTCTGAAGCCCGCCAGCACGCGGACCCGCGATATACTCGCGGGCTCGGTTCACCCGACGGCCTGGTAGCTCAGTTGGTAGAGCAGCGGATTGAAAATCCGCGTGTCGGTGGTTCGATTCCGCCCCAGGCCACCAAATAGCCATTCCACGACGTGCGCCAAAGTGCCAAAAGGCCTAGAGAATCAACGCTCTAGGCCTTTTTCGTTGTGCCAGGGAGTGCAGTAACTTCCGCCGACGTGCGGGCCCTTGATGCAGTAACTTCTGCAGTAACTCACAATCCGGCCCTCGAAGCCTGGAAAGTTACTGCATGGCCCGCGACCTGATCCCCGGTGACGCCACCATCAAGGCCATCAAGGGCGGCGACCCTCGCAAGCGGCTGAACGACGGCGGCGGGCTTTACCTGCTGCTGTTCGTGAAGGGTGGCGCCCATGGCTGGCGCCTGGACTACACCGTCAACGGCAGGCGCAAGACACTGAGCCTCGGCACCTATCCCGATACGGGGCTGGCGCTGGCCAGGCGCAAGGCAGCCGAGGCGCGCAAGCTGGTGAGCAGCGGGCACGACCCGAGCGAGGCCCGCCAGCCACCAAGTCAATCAACGACCCAGCCCAGCCCCACCCGCTGGGCTTTGTTGTTTCTGGGCACCGCGTAGGCACCACGTAGGCGCTGGCGCTGGGTTTCGGTCACTGTCGCGCCCCGCCCGTCGGGGTTGCGCGACCCTGCTGCAGCTCGCACAGGGCCCGAACCAGCTCGGCCGACTGCACATGGCAGGCTGGCGGCGCGGCCAGCATCGCGTCGTCGACAGCGGTCGCGGCGTTGGTGTCCAGCCGCAGCTTCAGCGCCAGCAGGAACTGCCGTGGCTCTTCGTCATGCTCCACACGGTGGTGGTCGCGATCGCCTCGTCGCCCCCCACCCCCAGCGCGGCCACCCGGCGCGCTGAGGCTCGCCGCATCCCGCGCAGGGCCTAGG
>Ga0209985_10002271_pt1 | contig 17654 bp, 13 predicted proteins | sample NOAtaG_FD_187305 | JGI IMG/M metagenome (GOLD analysis project Ga0209985, IMG submission 187305) | Freshwater lake microbial communities from Lake Erie, under a cyanobacterial bloom - NOAA_Erie_Diel6S_1000h metaG (SPAdes) (version 2) | ecosystem: Environmental > Aquatic > Freshwater > Lake ...
TTTTTGTTTTGTTTATTTATAAAGAGAGAGAGAGAGAGAGAGAGAGAGAGAGACAAGGGTGGGGAAACTGTTTTATTAGTCAGTTGTCAATGTGAAGGCATTGGAAACGGTTCAGCAGCAGAGGCAGAAGACATGAGTGAAAAAAAAGTAGTGAGGGAGGGTTCAGCCAATGCGGATCGGAAGGCGGATGTCCAGCAGTCAGATTGTGGCAAAAGTGGGTACCGGGTCGATGGGTGGTTTGTGTTTGGGGTGTTTGTATCAATTTTGCTAGGCATCTTTTTTACCGCGGCTGTGTGCTATCTTTGGTTACTCTTTTTATGGTATCTCTATAGTTTGGCATGAATTTCGCAACGTGGTGTAATTGTCAACTATTGCGCAATGATATTGATGACGCAACGTGGTGGGGGTCGAGACACGCGCGAGGTGCGGGGAGAAGGGGGGGAGGGGGGAAGAAGGAATAATGTGTGCGCGCTGCGGGGGGGAAGTCTTTTCAGTCCGAGTTGAGCGCTCAGGCCAGCCGGCTAGCCATGGAGGAACGCAATTGGGGAAGTTTTGAAACCCTCCATCTGGACTGGGAGATTTTTCATGTGGTCCGGCAGATGCAAAGTTTGTCTGAGCGAGAGAGGTGGTGTGGCGTGACTCGACCGTGTTTGGATCTGATTGTGAGACATCTCAGCTGTCCTCAAAGCAAACATCGTGTCTACCCTCTTTTGAGTCGGTACCTCCAAGTCGTTTTCGGTTTCGACGTTTTCGAGCACGACGCGGAGTTCAACATTGTCATCTTGAAGTGGATGTTTTTGTTGGATCGGTTGGCGTCTGAATCTCAGCCCATCTCGTTTCCCGTCGCCAACCACCTTCTCTACGGAGACGATCAGTGGCTTCCGGGTCGTGAGCAACGGAAATGTCTCCTTCCTCCTTGGGAACTTCTTCCTCGCGACTTTTTGTTTGACCACGAGATTCCTCTCGGGTCGTTGGACGTGGAGTTTCGCGTGAAGGACATTGAATCCTTTTTGGAATCTTTTGTCAAGGACGAGATTGAGGACGAGAGATTCGACTTTTTGCCCTTGCTTTTGGGTTGGATTCTTTGTCCCAATACTCGGGGTTGGCACGATTACGAGTGGGGGGCACCTCATCCCGACAGCGGGGAGGCTCGAACGGCTCGTCTTTGGCAGGTGTTGGTGCATTTGCAAAAGATTGTTCATCGCAACCGTGTTCCTTCTTCGGGATGCGCGGCCGACGACTCTTTGGAGATTATCAAATGGGCCTCTAGCCTCCACGATCTCACGAGTTCACATTGGGATCGCGGTTCCGAGAGTTGGTTCGAATTTCTCGGTGTGCCTCAGATCTGAAAGAGAAGAAAAAAATGTGCATCAGACATACTTATTTTTGTCACAGTTGTCGTCATTGTTTTGAAATTCCGAAATTGAGTTCGTTTTGTCTCAAGTTTGACAAATTCACTCACAAGTATCTTTGTTGTTACGTTCAGCGAGCCAACATTGTGGTGGAGCGGTTGTGTTTCGACGACAATTGTTTGCGCCGGACCGAGGAGGGAGCGCTCGTCGGAGTGGGCGGTTCTCCTTTGGGCGGGGGAAGGTGCTGCGACGATTGCCAAGCCAAGTGGTGCCGGGTGGAAACTTTGTGCATGCCTTGCGTGAGTTGCTGGCGGAAAGATTCCGTTGTCTTGCACACTCGCAGTTTGGGTTACTTTCGTCCTCACCGTCGCGTCGTTCAATCTGACCTTCCGTTTCTGTCTAGCGCGCCCACTTGCGCTTTGAGGAAGGGGAGCAGATTCTGCTCTCCTGGCTTGGCGTCGGCGCTTGCTGCAAACATTGAAAAAGAGAGGGAGAACAAGGTGTCTTTTGCAGTTTCTTCTGAAACGTCTCAGTAGCAGCAACCATCATCATGTCGTTATTGAATCCTCAGGAGGAGGTGGTGAATCCTCAGGGAGGAATCAGGTTTCGTGCTCCTCCTCCTGACGCGGACCCCTGGAATGGGTTTGCCGATTGGAAAGTTAATGACGGGTTGGCTTGGGAGGTTATGAAAAAAGTGGTCAAAAGTGTCTTTGACGTGGAGACGGCGGGACGTCTGGATCTCGTTCGAGACGCCTATCGTATGTCCTATCGGATCATGAAAATGCAAAGCGAGTTTCCTCTGGGCGAAGATGCGTTGAATGTCCTCCGGGAAGAGATGTATTTCAGGACGCAAGAATTGCGTGAATCTGACGATCGCGGTCTCGGTATCGACCATTCCGTGGACGTTTCGGACGAGGAAGTGGAAAAGGCGGATTGCCAAGTGGATCACGATCGCTTCGTCCTCTTGGCCGAGTGGCGATCTCTCGAGAAATTTGTCTCTGCCAAAGAGGATCTGGTGAGGATGATTGAAAATGTTTACGACGACGCGTATCAGCGCTTGGAGTCGGACGAATTGGACGAGGACTTTGTCTTGTTTGAATTCAGGCGAATGTTGGTTCGTCAGAAGGCCGAAATCCTGGCCGCTCGGCGTTACTTGGACATGTCGCCATCGTCATCGACTCCGCCTCCGTCGCAGCCGCAGCAGTGATCCTTTTTCGTCAGTCTTGTGTCAGACGTTCTCGCCATCACACGCACGTGGTGAAAATTGTCAACTGCAACAACGATGGACGATGGACAGGAGCAGGAGATGGCCGTCGGGAGGCTGGAACGCGGGAAGAGGAAGTTGCAGCGTGTCATGAACAAGTCTGTTCGTCGATGGATGATTGTCATTTACAAACAGGCTTTGATCTTGATTCGTCAAGCTTTCAAGATGGTGACCGATCTGGAAAAAAACGGGGGAGATGTTGTCGGCAACAGCAACAACTATGTTATACGAGACTTGATTGAAAAAACCAAAAATTGGCTCGTCCAACGGATGGGAAAAAAATTTCCTTCGCTTTCCGCCGATCCGCCGCCGCCGCCGGTCGTCGGCCGCAGAGGAAGAGGAAAGAAGGTTCGTTCGTCTTCTTCCGCGGTCGTCGCGGCGGCCGACACGTCGTCTTCTTCTTCTCCTCCTCCGTCTCCCCCTCAGTAATTGTTCTCTCCTCAGTTTGAAATGAGCGCTCAAAGCGACTGGAACCACTTGGTGGTTGATTTGCGAAATAACATCTTCAAGTTGGTCTTTTTCGCCTTTGATTGTTCCAAGTCAGCAGCCGATGACGTCCTTCCGTCAGCCTCCGGAAATGTGGAAACATCTCGCAGCGGCAGCAGCAGCGGCGGCAGCAGCAGCAGCAGCGATTCTTCCGTTCGCCGACGACAAAAGAAGAAGAAGAAGAAGACAAAGTTGTCGCTCCGCAAACAGGTGAAGCGGGTTCCGCCGCCGCCGCCGCCGCCGCCGCCGCCGTCCAAGTCTCGACGTTTGTCGCCGTCCGTCAAGAGGAAGAAATCTGCCGCGTCGTCGCCTCCCCCGGTCGAGGATGCCGGAGCCGTTCGTCGTCTTGTTGAAGATGCTAATTTTCAAAATATGTTGTATTGATGATATTATGCTGAAAAAAAAATAATAACGAAACATGTTGCACACCATCTGGTTGTTTTTCATTTTCGGGTGGGCGGGTTGCGCGCAAGCGCACGGCGGGGAACGGGGAACGTTTCGGCCGTCGCGGTCGTCAGTTGTTGGACCATGTCGCTCCGAGTCGGAACGCTGGTTGCAGCTGGCGGCCGCGGCGGCCGAAAGTCAAAGAAAAGGAAAGCACGTCATGGGGAGGGGAGGAGGGGGAAAGAGGAGGCGGAAAAGCAATTGGTTGAGCTCATGAGTTGGGTCACTGATCGAATTGATCAGGCGGGTCGCGTCCCTCGTTTGAGCGATGTCGTGGAGCAGGCGGGAAAGGGATTTGGATTTCGCGGGTTGAGTCGTCGCGCCATTTCGGCGGCTCTCAGGCGACACCCCTATTATCACTTGAGTTCTCACCAGGTGAAGGGTCCTCGTCGTCTCGGTCGTCACCGACCCATCGTTTGCAATCAGTTGGGGGTTTTGCACGCAGACATTGCGTTCTATTCTAAGCGAAGAGAGTTTGAGACGCCCAAGACTTTTCAGTCTGGTTTTCTGATTGCCAAAGATGTGTTGTCCCGTTTCGTTTACTTTGTCATCTTGAGGGGAAATCGAACGGCTAAGGAAATGGAGCGGGCCTTTCGTGTTTTGCTGCAGCAACACGAGGAAGCGTTTGGTTCCGACGGTCACAAGATTGTCAGCATTTCCTTTGACAAAGAGCCCAGCGTCATGTCGCATCGAGTGCAGTCGTTTTTTCGCGACCACTTTATTTCCTTTCACGGTTTTGAAATGAGCGACAGCAAATCTAAAATGGCCGAAAACGTGATTCGGCTTTTGAGAACTACTCTGGCTCGATTGATGGCTGCCAAGCCGCCTTCCGAAAGAAAGTGGTGGCATCACATTGGCGAGGGGATCGCCTCTCTGAATTCTCTTCCGATCGAGATTGACGGACAGCGCTTTCACCGATGGACTCCGGCTGACGTCAACAAGCGCACCCTCTCGTCCTTTCTCCGGGTCCTTCACCGAAAGGTCCCGGTCTTTTATTTCGCTCAGTTTGAAATTGCACCTCAACTGGTCAAGTTCAAATATTCCGTGGGCAGCGTGGTCAGACCGAAGCTGTTGGCGACCTCGTCGGCTCTCATCGGCACCAAGAGATCTGAGGAAAACTTGAAGAAAGATCGGTTTCGAATTGAAGAACTCGTTCCGTACGTGGCTCGAAATTATTCTGTCGGTCGGGCTTATCGCTGCGTCAATTTGCGTACTCGCCAATCGGAAGTGTTTGACGAGTGGGATTTGGCTGTCAGCAATTGAACATGTCGTCGTCGTCGTCGTTGTCGCCAAATTTCGCCATCCCCTTCCGAACTTTTCTTCCCGCCGAATCGTCCACTTTTGAGGTGCCCGTTCCTCTGCGATATTTGGACGGCCGGAAATTTCATTTCGAACATTTGTCGCTCAATCCCCAGCTTTTGAACAGGGCAGCGGCCGGCTACGGGGTGGAAGCCGAAGAAGAAGGACTGGTGTTTTACAGGTCCGACGTTCGATTGGTTTGCGATTACGTCGGCGATAAGAAAAACTTTTTTCCCTCGAGTTTCAAGCCGTCCTCGACCGCCATGAAGGCCCGCGATTTCGTGCCGGAATTCAACGCCTTCTTTGAAAGCGAAAAACCCGATTTCATGAAAAGGTGTCCTCTCTTTTTCGACTGGACCGACTTGCGCATCGACGATTCCACGACCGACTACGCCGTGGCGGCGGCCAAAGGTTACGACACCGTTTGGTTCAACGAGACCTTTTCGTTGGAAGAGCACGGGAACGGTCTGCCCGATTCTCTCGAGACCATGCGCGGCATCAATCATCTCCAATACCCCGAAAAGGGGGCGTTCAGCGTGGCCCAAATGAACGAAGAAAATTTTAGGGTTCGCTTGTTTGTGGCTCCTTTTGTCAAGGTGACCTTTTCCGTGCTCGGTCCTTTGCAAGACTTGGGTTTCACGGCCTCCCAATTTGGAGAGCAGAGCGCTAAACGCCAAATTACCATCGTCAACTCTGAAGCGTTTTACACCGAATTCACGGCTCTCGCGGCTCCCAAAGTTGAGCTGACTTCTGCCGTCTGCACGGTCAACCTCTATCCCGCCGAGACGTCGGCCAATTCCTTTTCTCGGACCTTGGAAATTTCGGCTAAAGATTTCAAAAACAACGCAACGCTCGCTACTCTGCTCGACGCGAAAATTCAAGAGTGCGCCGAGGAGCTCAACGTCAACTTTTCGCTGAAATACGACGAAGGGGAAAAGAAGTTTCTCTTTTCCTTTCCTTCCAGCACAGATCACATCGTTTTGTCGTTGTTTTTGCAAAAGCCCGAATTGCCTTTGCGAATGGGTTACTTTCACACTAACCTCATTCAAAAAGAGTCCGAGGCTCGGGAAATGAAGGACGGCGGCGGCGGCGTCGCCAGCGAAACCGAAGCCTTCAACAAATGCAAGGCGTTGGTTTACGACACCGGCATGGTTCTGTGCACTTTGGATCAGATGAGTTCCAACACGACCTGCGGAGTCCTGGACGTTTGTCTGGCTTCGCTGTTTCCTCGCAAGAGCGGCGTCATGAAGATGGCCAAGTACTTGTCGTGTCCGCCTCCCGGGGTTGTCTTGACGTCGTTCTCGGGATCGTCGGCCATGGTGCCTTTCACATTTCGACTCTTGCGAATTTACGACAATCAAGAAATTGGCAAATTTGCCTGGAAGGAGGGGGCGTTTGTCGACGGCGTGTTGATGGGAATTCGGGACCCATCGTTTCGTCGTTAATTTTCATTTTCGTCCAACAGAGGGCAGCTCTCGCAGGGTCCTTTTTGATTTCCGTTCCCTTTCGTTTTTGAGTCAGTATGTCGTTGACCTCGGTCGAGGACGGTGGGGAATGAATTATTCCTCTCAGCAGCGCAAACCTCCGCTAGTTCGATATTCCGCCCAGAATCGGGCCGTTCTGTTGTCTTCTTCCATGCCTCGAGCCAGAAGGGCGAGAGCAACGTCGAGACCTGGGCGAAGAAGATCTGTCGCGACTGCCAGGAAGGTGAGAATTGTCAAGGGTCGCGTGGTGCTCAATAAGGTCAGCGGACATCCGGGAACTCATCGTTTCGGTGCCGGCCAGCTGATTCGTTTCGTGCCTCTCAACAAGGTCAAGCTCGCGGCCAAGCGAATTTTGGGGTCGTCGTCGGCGGGTCGTCGCCTTCGAGGAGTGAGTCGTCGTCGTCGCGGTCGTCGCGGTGGGCGTCGTCGTCGGCGAAAGACCAAGAAGCGGTCGAAAAGGAAGAAGGTAGCCGGCGGCAGTCGTCGTCGTCGTCGTCGTCGAGTTCGAAAGGCGTAGAGAGGAGACGATGGCACCTCCCAGTCGAAAAAAGGCCAGGGGGAACGGCAGCGGCGGTGGCGGCGGGGGAGCGTCGGACAGGCATTTGCCTTGGCTCAACGCTCGCAACCAAGATGTCTTGAGCACCGATTACGTTGAAATCGATCCCATCAACAAGGCCGATTTGGACGGAGAGAAGGCTCCTTCTCAGGTCGACTTTGAGTATTCAGCCACCAAGCCGGTTCTGTTTGGTCCCATGACTAAATTTGCCGTCAAGGGTTGTTTCTACGTCAAGAAAGATGCCGCGAGCGATTGGAAGGAGGCCGAGGCTGCGGACATTGCCGACGTTGTGCTGCAATACAATTGGTTCGAAATGCTCATCAAATCGGTGGACGTGTTTCACAACAACCAGCGCATCACCAGTTCCAACGAGCAGAGATTCATCTCGGCCTATCTGAACACGATGCTCTACGCGTACATGGATCCGGACACCAAAAAATTTCTTTGCCCGCAAGCGGCTCATCCGGCCAATTGCCTTCCGAAGGAGAAAAATAAGTGGAGCACGGCCTCCCAATCTTGGAAAGACTACGCCGCTCACGTTTTCAAGGGAGCCTCCTTCTACTTTGATTTTTTCCCCATGTTTCAATTTCCCTTCTATCTCGGCAGCAACTTTGTGAACGATCCCAACGTTCCCAGGCTCCTCCCGCTGGATCGTCTGGGCAAAATGCACGTTCGTTTCACCTTTTTCGACAAGCAAGATCACATTTTTCGAAAACCCGGCGCGGGAGTCGCCGCCGCCAACAAGATGTACCGGTTCGCCTTTGAGGAATTCAAAATGTGTCTGGAGGAAGTTCGGCTTTCTCCCGCGTTGGAGAGACAGCTGGCGACCAAATCCAGGATGGAATTTCCCGGGGTCACTCGCCTGCAACTGGTCGACACCGTGCCCGACGCGTCGCCCACTCACAAGATTGTGTTTCAAGACATTTATCTTCCCGAGGCCATTTTGATCTTTTGCCTCGACAAACAAGTGTCCTCGGGCACTTTTAATTTTGGCACCGCCACCGATCAAAACGTTTTCAAGGATCATCGCATTCGCTATCTGGACTTTAGCTTTGACAACAAAAAATTTTGTCTCAAGGAGCCCAATTTTGGAAAATTTCGAGAAGATCGTTTGGTTCTCAAGCAGCTAGCCGATTATCTCATGTTTCCCATGTTTGGAATCTATCCCGATCCGGCAAAGCTCAATCTAAGCGCCATTCAAGATGGCGGAGCCCAGTCGCCCTTCCCGCACGTTTACGTTCCTCTGTGCGGCAATTTTGCCAAAAAGGAACGTCTCGTGCCCGCCACCGACGACGGTTCGTGCATTTCCCGCAAGAGCGATTTGGAAATTGCCATTCAATTTGAATTGGCCAATTCTCAACCCAGCGCCGTTTACGTCTGCTACGCCATCTACACCGACGTGGGCAACATTTTGGATGTCAAAAGTCAATATTTTTCGTCTCCCTATCTGAGATACATGTAGGGCGTGCGCTCAATAAAATGTGCATCTGTTTCTCTCTTTTAGTCTAGTTTCAACATGTGTCTGGTAAAGACTGCTATTTGTTTCAAATGCAATAACGCTTTCCTCGTGCCGGAAAGAAAAACTTGGAAATTGAGAAGCTGTCAAAATCCATCTTGTCTGAGACGGACTCGGTCAGGAGCTGCAGCCCATTCTCTACTCTCTAGCCCGTGCAGCTCTCTCTGCGATTCTGAACCCTGCGGAAATGTTCTCTTTTATACTCATATCCCTTGTAATGCATGTTGTTTAATTAAAACACAGGAATGAATGCTGAATCATTTATTGTAAAAAAGAAATGAAAAAAAAATAAAACAAAGGTTTCTCCACCAAAAAAAAATGTGTTTTTTTATTTTTAAACTTAAAACTAAAAATAGGTTTGGCTTAAATCTAAAACAAGGCGTAGAGAAAGGAAAAAAAGGGGGGTGCTTGCGCGCGCGCTACTAATAAGCTAAGTAAATGAAGGTGTTAAAAGAGGTGAAAAAAAATCATGATAAATGAAAAAAATGGGGGAAAAAAAACATTTTTCGCTTGCTCTCTCTCTCTCGTCATTTCCTTTTCCGGGTCGGGTCGGGGGGGTCAGGCAGATTGCGCGTGGCGACTCAGCGAGGGATGGCGATGCACTCGCGAGCCCACATCATGATGGTCTTTGGGTTGTCCGCGTCTCGGTCCAGCTGAACGCAGCACCCCTTCGAGGGGACGAAGCCTTCGGCGTCGGGCGTGATGGTCGGACCAGTGTAGGGTGCTCTTTTGGTCGCTTGAAATTGGGGCAATTTCCTGATGGCTTCCGGCTTGCTCATCCTTTTGAAAAAGATGTACAGGCTATTTTGGAAGTAGGAAATTTCCACCACAATCTTGAAGCAATCATTTTTGCTCACCGTCTTGCAAAACAGGGTGCCTTCGTCGTATTCTTCCGCGTCTCTGAGCATGGCGTCGTACGCCTCGTAAGCTTCGGGCAAGACCTTGTTGAGCAGATTCGCCATGGCCTGGCGAAAAAGCAGAATGGGTTTTCCCAAGCTGTCGTTGAGAAATTCAAAGACGTGATCTCGAGTTTCTTCGTGGAGGCGGACTTTGATGTCTCCGTGTCGGAGGAGGAATTTCATCTGGGACAGATCCCTCGGAAATTCCGTCTGGGCGGGAGCGACGGGGCCTGGGTCTTGGCTGAGAATTCCGACTTGGACCGCTTTCGCTTCCCATTCTTCGTCTTCGGGGAACAGGTTTTGGGAGGCTTGTTGGCTGTCGCCATTCCGTTCATGGCGTTTGGAGGCGTTTTTTCTGGGCTTTTTGACGGGAGTAGCGGGGGGGACGAGAGGGACTTTTTTTCGTTTGACGGCGGCAGAGGCTTCGGCGGCGGCGTCCTGGGAAGCCAAAAAGTCTTCGGCTTGTTGTTGTTGGATGGCCTCGTTGCGAGCGTCCTCGTCGTCGTCGGCGTCACTGATGTTTGGCGGAGTCAGGGGAGCCGCAAATTGTGTCTGTTGAGACATGACACTCTCGGTCGTTCGTGGAGCACAAGAGCAGAGGTGAGATGTTGAAATCTCAATGATTTGTCTGGATTCTTGGACTGCTTCTTTTATAGTCATTTCAGTTGCGCTCGAGGCTGGCTTTTTTCAAAGACAAGCGCAGGGCAGGCTGGATGGCTGGTGGGCTAGGAGGCAGGCTTGCTTCAAGGTGATTGGTGGATCTGGTTGTTGATTGGGCTGGCTCTGGCGGCGCGCGAGGAAAAAGGTGACTGGGGAGGGGGGGAGAGGGAGGAGTCAGTCTTGAGATTCTGTTTGAATTGAATGGTAGTCTGATGATGAGAGGAGATGTTGATGGAAGATGATGACAGCAGCAGCAGCAGCAGCAGCAGCAGCAATCACGAGGACAGACTTGAGCCGAGTCCGGATGTTTTAGATCAATTCAAAGTAGACATTCTTTCTCTCGAGGACGGACCCGCCGCTAGAATTGTTTTGTACAACGTCAATCTTCCTCGTCGACTCTGGCAAGACGAGTCTTCCTTGATTCGGATCCGCGATCTAGTGACGCGAGATTTTCACAATGTTTCTGGCATTTATTTTCAAATGTCGGCAACGTACACTTTGGTAAATCGCGAGAACGGCGAAATTCGTACCTGGTCGGGCAGCTTCAATCCTCGAAATCGGGTCATTAGCGAATTGACGTCTCACTCGTCTTTTCAGTCCGATTCTTTTGTTCCTTTTGTGTTGGCTCATTCTTCGCCGGATTGGGTTTTCGACAAGTTGACGACCGGAGGAGGACAGCTGACGGCCGGAAAAACGTCGGTGTGGGTTTTGGACGAGGTGAAAAGCATAGTCATTTCTTTTCAGGCTCGAGTAGGGGTTTCTCATTCTTTTTTCAGTCGTTATCCTTCCCTGAATTGGCGGACGAGACGGTCCAGTCGGAGGAGACATGGCGGCGCCGCAGCGCCCGGCGGCGGAGGAAACAAAAGAGGTTTCGGGTTTCAGCTTGACTGAGGCCCACGCTCTCGCTTTTCGAGCAGCCCGTGTTCCTCGCCGTTGGCGTCCCGAAGTCAAGTGGCCTTGGTGGAAACGTCTCGAAGGTCTTTCTTTGGTTCGATTCGTCTTGCATCATTTGGATCTCGCGCTTCAATGGCAAGCCAGCCTTCCCGTTGCTCTCCTCGTTTTGATGGATCGACAGAAAGGAAAAAAAGTTCTCTTGTTTGACGGTCGACTTTGGGCCAAAGCTGCCGGCGAAAGACCCGAACCCATCGGTTGGCTGATTTCTCGACGCAGCGAAAGATTGGTGTGCCAATACGACGACGCCTCTCAATTTCCCAGGATCACTTTGCCGTCGTCGTTGCCCCCTCCCACGGAGCGACCTAGTTTGCGCCGATTGCTCGGATTCGACGACGACGACGACGTTTCTTTTTCGGATCCTCAAAATCTGTCGGATTTGCAGCAATGTTTGAAAGCCCATCGCAGCGGCGGCGGCGGTTGGGACGCCCGGGACGGAGGAGTGACGGTCGTGCAAGGAGAAGACGGAGACGTTTGTTTTTCCAACGGGCGTCAATTTGTCGTGGAGGCCAAGACGGACGAAAGCTGTCGAATTTTTTATCAAGACCTCGTGAGTCGACCTGTGAAACCCCTGCGGTCGCCCGCGACGTCGAGCGAGGAGGAGGAGGAGGAGGAGGAGGACGAGAACGGCAGTGACTGTTTGAACGACCTCGAGGACGGAAGAAGGATGGCGGAAATTTTGCGAGCCAATCGATCGGCCGCCACCTCCGTTTGTCATTCGGGTCTCAATCTGGCCTTTCGTTTGGGAGTCATTTCTCTCCAAGAGTTTCATTTTCTGTCTCTGGAATTGGGAAAAACCGCCGCCAGCTTGGCCCTGCACCTGGACGAACGAGGTCATTTGAGGCACATCTTTTACAGAGACGCAGAAAGTTCGTTCGGTCAGGAGGTGACGTGTTTCGAAGAGAAATCCGAGGACAAAAAAGAAGACGAGTGTCGAGAAAAGGCTGTTTTGAACATGAACGCCTTTTGGAACGACGTTTGGAATCGTCGCCGAATCTGGGGGGTGCCAGCTCGCGCGCAAATATTGCGAGACGTGCTGGCCCGACTGGAGCGTTTGACCGTGTCCTCTCACTCTTCTCCTTTCGACAAATGTTTGCGAGACCTCAAGAGGTGCGTCAATCTCCAATGCCTCGTTTTTTTTTCTTCGCAGGAAGATCAGATTCACAGCATCAAATTCTATTTGGCTCATTACGCGTGCAAAGTGATTGGAAATCAGAGAGGTTTGCAGTTGAAGACGAGCAGCGACAACAACATTTACGCTCTCGTGGTGGCCGGTCAGGTGTCCGTCTTCAACGTGCAAGCTTACGTCAACGCCAAAGAGGACGCTGAATTTTTCGACCGAAATTCCTGGATTCCTCCCCCCGCCATTTCGCACTCTGCGCGCAATTTGCAACATCAGCCCGCGCCCCACCAAACGAGGAGATCGATGGTTTCTGCAGTCGTGTCGCGGGCTCGCGCGGTGGCGTTTGCTCACTTGGAATTTTGGACTCGTTTCGGCCGAGACTCTGTTTCTTTTTTCGGCGTCGATTTGCACGGAAACGGACAGGCTTTTCGATCCGCTTCTCTTTTGGCATTTGAAAGTGTTTGGACGCGTTTCATTCATTTGGGAGGTCCCCTCGTTCAGGGCCCGGAAAAGATGAAACCTCATTACGCCAAGATGTTGCGTTCGGCATCTCGAGGAGGATTCGCTTTCAGCGCCCGGAAATTTCTCGACGCGGGATCGCGAGGCAGTCGTCGCAGCATCATGGAATTTGATCTTTCGTCGGCCTACGGTTATTCCGCTTCGAACGCCCTGATGCCTTCGGGGTTTTGCACGGGCTTTTTTCGAAAGACGGAAGAAGAAGAAGAAGAAGAAGAAGAAGAAGAGGTCGCCGCGGCTGGTCCGTTGATCAAGACAGACGTGGTGCGACGGCATCAAACGTTTGAATTCAAGGCCGTCTATTTCACGTTGCGAAAGCTGATGTCTCAAACCGACGACGACAGGATTCGCACCGTTTACAGCAATTTTTCTCCGTCTGGTTTGTTTCACCTCGACCAATATCCGGCGGATTTGGTAGTCATTTTTGACAAAGGTCCGATGAAGGTGTATCAATTTGACGGTCATTTCGTTCACGGCTGCGACGTTTGCGCCTCGTCGACGACGAGGTGGAGAAAATTTTTTGCCCACGGTCAGACGCACGAGGAGGTCCGAGCCAAAACGATCCGACGAGATGGAATCTTTCGAGAGTGGGCGTCGTCATTGAATTCGTCGTCGTCGTCGTCGTCGTCGTCCGTGGTGGAATACGCGGTCATTTCAGATTGTCACTCTCCGGGCTATTCGCCTTGGAGTTTGGACAAGGCCTTTCAAACGGATCCCGTTTTAGCTCAATTGGTGACTTGCTATCAAACGGTCGGCAGATTGGAGAGGAGAAAACAGGGAGGGCGAAAGCGAAAGAGAGAAGAAGAAGAAGAAGAAGAAGAAGAGAGCCGAGGTCGGCAGCGGCGGATCCTCTCTTTGTCCGAGGTGACGCTGGAATCGTGGTTGAATTTCATGAAGAAAGAAGAAGAAAACAATTCTTTCACGTGCATCGCTTGGGTCAAGGGATTTTGCCCGTCGTCGTCGTCGTCGTCCAATCCAGCCGCCGACGGTTGTCTCATTTCTCATTCGTCGTCGCCTTCCGGCAGCGGCGGTTGCCGCCTGTCGACCAGCGCACTGGCCGAACCCGTCGTGTTGATTCGAGATTATTTCAGATATCTAGTGTCTCATCGCGGCTTTGTCGTCACGGACCTGGAAGCTGTGTTGTTTTTCAAAACAGAACCCATCTTCAATCAAATTTTTCGAGAATTGATTGAAAGACGTCGTTCCAGTCAAGACTTCAAAGAAAAGAATTGGATCAAACGTCTAGTCAATTTGTCTTGCGGATTTTTCGGCTTTCAGGTGAACGGCCGCAGCGGTTTTCGTCATTTTTCCATTCGTTCCCGCATCCCCCGGACGTTCAACGTTTCCCGTCACCAAATCGACTTTCGCCAAGGCGCCGTTTGTTTGGACAGCACTCAATACTACGTCGTGTCCCTGGGTCGCCGTCCTCGTCGTCGTCGTCGTCGCTGCGGGCCTTCCAACAACGCTCTGGCTCTTTTCTTCACGGTGGTCGAAATGGGCAAGCTCCGTTTGGTGCAGGCTCTGCAGTTTTTTTCCAGACATCTTCCTCCCGCCAGTTGGTCTTTGCTCTATTCCAACGTCGACAACCTCATCATCGCCTTGGAAGGAGCCGGCAATCTCGAGGAAGCCGTTTTTTTGGCTGCCGGCAGCGACGGTTTGGCCCGATATCTCGCAGAAAAACCTCTCTACTTGGCTGCTTCCAGCCAGGAGGCTGAACCGGGACAACTCAGATTGGAATGGTTGTGCAATTCGCCCTCTTGGAGGTTCATCACTCTGGGGATCATGCACTACGTTTTGAGAGACAACGGCAATCACGACGACGACGACGGCGGCGGCGACCGCGGACTGCAGCGACAAAAAACGGCGGGTTTGTCCCGTCTTTCGAACCGACGGGCATTTCGTTACGCTCTCAGTCTCATGTTTGGCAAAGAGTCGTCGGTCGTCATTCCCCAAGATCGCCGCATCAGCAAGTTGCACTCGACAGCAACCGTGCGTCAAAACATGGTGTGTCGCCGTCGCGAAAGTTCTCCTCCCCCCCCCTGATTATTTTCATTTTATTATTGTTGTTGGTCGCGAATAAATTATTTTTTTGACATTCACGTGTAATTATTTTTATTCTCTCTCTCTCTCTCTCAGCAGAGCGTGGAAAAAAAATGACCCTGGCCGAGATTCGAACCTCCGCTCGCCCCGTTTCCAGCCCGTGAACGCGCGTTAGACCGCTCGGCTACAGGGTCATTCGCTCAAAATGAACTCTCTTTCCCACCTTTATATTACTAGTCGCCATTCTCATCTCTCTCTCTCTCTCCCATTCTCCCCCTCCCCTCCCTCCGAAAAAAAGAGAAAACTGGTTTTCAAAAGTTGGTACAGTGTTATTAGCAAAACAAACAAATCAATGACAATAACAATAATAGCAAAACAAACAAATCAATGACAATAACAATAATAGCAAATCAATGACAATAATAATAATAATGCATGTATTTTCACAATCCGTGTACCCCGTATTTTTTTGCTAGTTCAAAAATTCTGACATAATGCATTTGGAATCGATCTTCTTCTTCCTCAGAGCGGGCGCGCAGCGCATGGCGACAAAGGGCGTCGTCGTCGTCGTCGTCGTCGTCTTTGCGGCCGGCTTCATAAAACAAATGACTGTCGTTCTCGTCGTTCTCGTCGTCGTCGTTCTCGTCGTCGTCGTCGTCGTCGTCGTCAGCGGCGGCGGCCGTCTTTTTCTCCTCTCCGTCGATGGTGCCGTTCAACACCTCCTCGTAGTAGAGAGAATTTTTTCTCAGGGCCCCGATGACGTAGGCGTAGAGGTGTTGAGACGGAAAGTCGGAAGGCGAATATTTCTCCAGGGTGGAGAGGGCTCTTTCAAACGTCCCCACGATGAAGTGGTACCGGTCAAATTCTTCGGCCAGGTTGATGTGAGCTTGTTCCTGGGGCGGCACCTTGTGGACGTACAGCTCCAGAAAACGGTTTTGAACGGCCGCCAGATTTTCTCCGCCAATGTTTTTTTTGATTCCCCCCGCCGCAACGTCCTGCAGTGGCCAACGTTACAAAACTTTTCATTGCCGTCGTGGGGGCGGGGCGATGCAAGCACGTCACCCCCCACGACGGCAATGAAAAGTTTTTGTAGCATTGACACCTGAACTTGGCTCTCCATCGTTTGAAGGGTCCAGTTGGAGGGATCGTCGGGGATCGCCAGCTCGGCGTCCGCAAAGCGCTCCGCCGCCGTCCTCTTTCGCTTGCGATTTCTGACGGCCGCCGCCTTGGCGGTGGCAAAGAGATTGGGCACCCGCACCGCGTGAGTCTGCATGCGTCCGTTGCTGGAACGAAAAAAAACACACATCAACAGGAGCGTCACAAGAGAGAGAGAGAGAGAGAGAGAGAAAGAGAGAAAGAGAGAGAGAGAGAGATTATTACCTGGTGTAAAAGAGATGGAGGGGCGGCAAGTTGGTCACGTTCCCGTAGATCTTGACGGCGGTGGACTCTGCTCTCGAGATGGCCTTGAGCTTGTCAAAATCCACCCCGAAAAACTTGCCGATGGCGATGTCGTGGAGAAAAATCATATTCTTTTTCCCCACTTCGAATCGGCCGACGCCCGCGTCGCCGCCGCTCTGCGACGTGGAGGAGAGGAGTTCGTGGGCCGTTTTTCGAATGACCGCCTCCAGGATGGTGGATTTGCCGCACGACGATTTTCCGACGCACCCCAGTTGAAGCAATTTGTCGCCTCGGACGCGTCGACAAGTGACGAAAACGAAAAACGTGAGGAACCACATGTCGACGGGAGCAATGTTGCCCAACATCCGAGGGGAGCCGGTGGCGAAGCTGACGTAGCGATCGTTGTCGATGAACTTGCCGAACATGACGCCGTAAATGCTGCTCAGTTCTCTCCTCGTTTTTTGAGGCACCAGCATGTTGTAAAAGAGGCCGTCCATTTCGGCCTCTTCTCGTCGGGTCATGAACGACTTGAAGAGCTTGTGGAGCTTCAGGTGCAGGCAGGAGGAGGCCGCGCTGAGCTTGGCCAACACCGCCCTCTCCAGAGTCGCTCTTTTCTCTTCTTCCGACAGTTGAGGGGGGATCTGAGCCTCAACGGCTTCGACAAACTTGGCCACCAGCTCGTCCGATCTCACCTCCCGAGAGTTGAGGATTTTCGGCTTGTACTCCGTCAGCAGTTCTTCTTCGACGTCCGTCACCTCTCGAACAATTCGATCGAGGGTTTGGGCGGTGAGGCCGGTGGCTGTTGCTGCTGCTGCAGGGGTGTGGTCTTCGTCGGCGGCGGAGGTGGTGAGGGCCACGAAACGAGCCACGGTCCTCTTCCTCCTCTTTTCGGCAATCATTTCGTCTTCGGCAGAAGGTTCCCGGGACGACAACGGCAAGGGAAAGGAGGCGCCGATTCCCCTCCCCGCGATGTTTTCAAAGTTGGGGGGACAGTTTTCCATGATGTGTGTGATGCGAGCGGCGAGACTGCAAAAAGACAAGTGGGGTTGAACAAAAAAAACGCTTTCATTGGGGAACGCGGCGGCGGGGGGGGCGACGACGTGATTGCATGTAATTCAACGTCAGAGCGTGCAAGCGTTTATTTTTGACATACGAGACCGGAGCGTGGTTGGCCAGCAAGACGGCCAGGAGAGGCACAAAGCTCGCGACAAAATCTCGCGGTGCCGGGCGTCGACGGCTGCCGCGGGCCGCCGACGCCGTCACCTCTCCGGGACCCGACTTGCGGGTGGCTACTTGCAAAAAGTCAATGATGGAAAATTCTTGTCGGTCCACGTAGGCCAGGCGAAAGTCTGAGCTGATGCACACTTGCGGACACTTGAGAACTTCCCTCATCAAATTTTTGGCCACGTTCCACTTGGCAAAGTCAAAGCCGGTTTCAATTTCACTCTCCAGCTGCCGGTTCATCTCGTCCCACTGCCTTCGCAGACACACTTTCTTCTTCTTCTTCTTCCCGTCGTCAACGTCGTTGTCGTCGTCTCGGTCTTCTTCTTCTTCGTCGTCGTCGTCTTCGTCGTCGTTCTTGCCAACTTGCACGTTTTGCAACGGGACGAGGACAAAGGCCTCGTCCGAAGCGAAGCCGGCGGCGGCGGCGGCGGCCGGAAGGCGA
>Ga0209985_10002273_pt1 | contig 17643 bp, 10 predicted proteins | sample NOAtaG_FD_187305 | JGI IMG/M metagenome (GOLD analysis project Ga0209985, IMG submission 187305) | Freshwater lake microbial communities from Lake Erie, under a cyanobacterial bloom - NOAA_Erie_Diel6S_1000h metaG (SPAdes) (version 2) | ecosystem: Environmental > Aquatic > Freshwater > Lake ...
GTGAGCGGTGGGGGGGTGGGGGTGGGCAGTGCCACGATGCCCATCGATTTCACCCTCCCGCTCAACCTCGTCCGCCGGGGCAAGGTCCGCGACGTCTACGAGCTCCCCGCCTCCGTCGTCCCCGCCAACCTGGGCAACCATGGCGAGGACGCCCTGCTCATCGTCGCCAGCGACCGCATCTCCGCCTTCGACGTCATCATGCCCACGCCGATCCCCGGCAAGGGCCGCCTGCTGACCAGCCTCGCGACCTTCTGGTTTGAGTTCATCCGCTCGCGGAGCATCGTCGAGACCCACGTCCTCAGCACGAACGTCGACGATCTCCCCGCCTCGGTCCTGCCCATGAACGACCCGCGCCGAGAGGTGCTCCGCGGGCGCATCACCATCGGCCGCCGCTGCCGCGTCATCCCCATCGAGTGCGTCGTCCGCGGCTACCTCGAAGGCTCCGGCTGGAAGGAGTATCAACAGTCCGGCACCGTCTGCGGCGTCGAACTCCCCAAGGGCCTCCGTCAGTGCGACAAACTCCCGCAACCGATCTTCACCCCCGCCACCAAGGCCGACAGCGGGCACGATGAGAACATCTCCTTCGAGCGAGCCTGCGACGAGCTGGGCGTCGGCGGGCTGGAGACCATGAGCATCCTGCGCGACACGTCGCTGCGGATCTATCAGGAAGCCGCCGACTACGCCCTCAAACGCGGCATCATCATCGCCGACACCAAGTTCGAGTTCGGCCTGCCCGTCGACAGCGAAAAGAAACAGGGGCGAGTCTGGATCCCGCCGATCCTCATCGATGAGGCCCTGACTCCCGACAGCTCACGCTTCTGGCCCGCGGCGGACTATCAGCCCGGCCGAGCCCAGAAGAGCTACGACAAGCAGTTCCTCCGCGAATACCTCGAATCGCTCGTGGAAAAAGGCCAGTGGAACAAAACCCCCCCCGGCCCCACCCTGCCCACAGAAGTCATCCAAGGCACCCTCGACCGCTACCAGCAAGCCGTCACCAAGCTCTCGGCCGAGTGAAGTGCTGAACGAAGTGCTGAGTGCTGAGTGCTGAGCGTTAAGCGTTGAGCGTTAAGCGTTGAGCGTTGAGCGTTGAGCGTTGAGCTTTGAGCTTTGAGCTCTGAGCTCTGAGCTCTGAGCTTTGAGTTTTCTCCCAGTGCCCAGTGCCCAGTGCCCAGTGCCCAGTGCCTAGTGCCCAGTGCCCAGTGCCTATCCCTCACTTCACTTCCGTCGTCCCACGCTGCTCTTCGATCAGCGCTTTCCGCGCCATGTCCTTGCGGTGCTGCTCGATCCCCTCCGGCGGCGGGAAGATCGTCGCCAGCTCCTTCATCACCTCCGCCGACTGCTCTTTGCTCAGGCCCTGCGGCGTGTTCATCGAGATCCACGTGTCGTACGTCCAGACCTTCTGATCCTCCGCCAATCGCGACCAGATCGTCAGCGCGCTCGTGGGTCCGACATACTGCATCGTGATGGCGGTGTAGAACGCCGCCAGCTCGCGGAAGTCCTTCTGCATCACCCCCATGCGGGCGGCGTTGGTATCCACGCCCGTCGTCCGCCACTGCTCGCTCGTGTACGCCTTGTGGAACCGCTCCGCGTACGCCATCGACGCGTTGTAGACCTTGATGTCCCCCGCCAAAAGCCCGTTCACCAGCGCTCCCTGAATGCTCGCCGCCACCTCCTGCACCGCAATGTTCGGGCTCGTGATCCGCTCCTGTAAGTTCCAGATCACGAACTGATCCAGGCTCTGCTCGAGCCACATGGTGGCCGACGGATCGTTCGTGTTGATCCCCTTCCACGTCGCGAGCTTCAATCGGTACGCCTGCGCATCGTCGATCTGCCCGCGCCGGTACAGGAACGTGATGGCGTCGTGCAAGAAGTTCTCGTACCCCGCGGCATAGAACCGGAATGTCCGCCCCCGGATATCCGCGTCGTACTGCTGCATGTACTGCTTTTCTTCACGCTCCATCAGCTCCGTGATCACCTGCCCGTACGTCGAGATGAAAAAGTCGTTCGGCATCGTCACGTAGCGGTCCGGGTGGTTCACGTCGAACATCACCAGCCCGTTGCGGAACATCTCCTGCAAGGCCTGCACCACCATCCGGTCCGTGTTGATGAAGTCGAAGTTCTTCGCGTTGTTCTCGTTCAGCCGCGCCAGCGCTTCCTCAACACCCCGTGCGGCCCAGTAGATCGCGTGCGCCGCCGGGTGCCGCCAGTCCAGCGGGCCGTACTTCTTCGTGTAGCGGATCATCCGCTCCGGTTCCATGTGGTACTCGTCGATGAGCATCCGCTTGCGCAAATGCGCAATCAGCGCCCGCATCGACTCCACCCGCTCGCTTTGGCTCAGCAGCGCCAAGAACGGATCGATCGGCATCTCCGCCAGCTTCGGGTTCACCGCCGCCAAGGCGTCGAACTGCTTCACCGCCGAGCGACGCAGCTCAAGATTCGCCAGGAATGTCCGCCGGCCGCTGAGGGTCTGCACGTCCATCTGCTGCTGATCGCGCAGCTCGTCCACGATCGCCTTGGCATCCGGGAACTTCGCGTACAGCGCCTCGAGCGTCGGCTCGGCCCGTTCGATCCGCCCGATGTAGTCGGTCGTGAAGGCCTCGATCGCCGAGGGCGTGTCGCGCATCTTGTCCGTCCGCGCCGGCGGCGTGCCCGTCACGATCGTCCACTCGATGGCGAACTGCTTCTTGTAGTACTGGTTCGCGTCGTCCATCAGCCCCTGCACCTTGTGCAGGTGGATCCACGCCAGCTCCTTGTGCAGCAACAGGTCCGACGGGTTCTGCGGGATCGCCTCATCACGCAGCAGCCTGATCCCCGCGTTGACCCATTGCCACCGCTCCTGAACCGTGTTCGTCACCACCGAGATGTTGTACGCCAGATTCCACGCATGAAAGACCCACACCCGCGGGAACCGCGGCTGCAGCCGCGTGATCGTCCGCGCCAGGTCCACCGCCTCGTGATACTTCCCCGCCTCCTTCAGGTCGTTCGCACGCATCCACAGCGCGTTGATGAACAGCCCGCGGAACGCCCCCGCCGCGATCCCCAGCGCCTCGTCGGGCTTCATCCCCTCCTCGGCCTTGTCCGTGTACGTGAGCTGGTTCCGGCTCGCGGAGGCCGACAGCAGCGACGTGGTCACCACGCTCAGCCCGCCGCAGACGGCGATCAACCCCGCCGCCACAACGCGCACATACCCGCGCCGCGCGTTCACGCGTCGACCGCCCACCGCCACCGAGCCCCGATCTGTTCCAGCCGACTTCTCGCTCATGCTTAGCCTCGCAGACCGAAGCACCCGCCACCACCGTTCGACCGTTCACCCGCCACCCTTCGTACGTCTTAGTTGCCCGAGTAGATCGCCAGTTCCCGCTGGCGGAAGATCGCCGAGCCGATGGCGAACATCAGCGTGCCGATCAGCAGCAGGATCAGCCCGCTCTGCGCAACCGACTCCCACGAGAGGTACTTGCCCTCAACCACCGACGAGATCGGGCTCAGCTCCGCGTAGGTTTTGAAGACCATCGAGACGTTCTCGCTGATCCACGCGACAACCTCCTTGTACCAGATCGACTTGTTCTCGTTGTCCGTGGTGGAGTAGTTCTCAACCGCCTTCTGCACGAACGACGCCGACTCGGCCATCAGAAAGACCCCGAAGCCCATCAGGCACGAGACCGAGAACGAAAGGAACGTCCCTGCGCAGATCGCCACCGACGAAAGGAAGACCATCTTCATCCACAGCACGAGCATCGCCCGCAGATAGTTCGGCGCAAAGGTGCTGACGGGGTAGCTGATCTGCAACCCATCGCCCGCGCTGAAGGTGATCGTCTGCGGGTTCCCGCGCAGGGTTTCGATATCGCCGTTGTACACCGTGATGTTGAGCTTGCCGTCGGGCCCGATGTCCTTCGGGTAGACCGCCAGCGTCATCGACTGCCCGAGATTCACCGTCACAACCTTCGGGTCAGACCGCCCGACAACGAACGTCAGGCGGTACGTCTCCGTCGGGCTGTTGTTCCCCGCGTTGACCTTGTAGCGCAGCACCATGGGCAGGTTCACGCGCTTCGCCGCCTGCATCCCCTCAAAGGTGAACGTCGTGCCCTGCCCGCCGATCTGCGCCGGCGCGACGCTGAGGAACGCCTGCAGTTTCTCCGACGCGACTTCCTTCGCGATGCGGTTGAGATCGGGCTCGGGCTCCAGCGGGTTCCGCAGGCGGGCCTCGTCCTGAAGCCGCGCCCGCCGCTGGATCTCCGCGTCGATTCCCGCCGCATCCGCCGGCGGGATGTACGGATTCACCGTCTCCCGCCCGGCAAGGACCTGGAACTCCAGCACGAAGCGGTCCTCGCTGAAGGCCGTGGGATCCTCTTTGCTTGCCACAAACGGCGCTTCCTCGCCCAGGGCCTTCTGATGCCGAAGATACTCGGTGAACAGGTACACGCCGGTTGCCGAAACGCCCAGCAGCAGCGCCCCGACGATGCTCACCCCCAGCCACTTGCCCAGCACATACTCCCACGCCTTCACCGGCTTGGTCATCGTCTGCCAGATGATCTTGTCGCGCTGCTCCTGAGAAACCGTGGCGGCGGAGAGAAAGACCACCAGAATCGCCGTGAGCAGATAGCTGCCACCCGTGCCGTACTGCAAAAAGTTCTGCACCTTGTAGCGCAGAGGCCCTGAGCTCTCCAACGCGCCGGGCAAGGCCGCCAGCGCCAGGATGAGCATGACGATGAAGACCAGCGAGATCTTCATCCGCACCGCCTCGTGGATGACGTTCCGCGCAATCGCCAGCACGGGCGTCGCGCCCGACAGCAGCATCGCCGCCCCACGCACAAGCGTCGAGAACGCCAGCGCCAGGCACAACACCGCCGCCGAGAACTTCCCCAGCCCCCCAACGGTGGGCCAAACTCCACCGGTATTGACCGCGCCCAGATAGATCATCGGCCCGGAAACCCCCGCACCCAGCATCAGCACCGTCAGGTACGTCAGCCCCAGCCCCGCCCATACCGCCGTGAGCCCGATGGCCCCCGCACCGACGATGATCAGCGTCACCCGCCCGGTCGAAAGGCTCTGCTCGCTGAAGCGGTTGACGATGTCCGCCACCGTCTGCATCGTCCCCTTCTGCTCCGCCATCGATTCGTCAAACAACCGCAGTTGCCCGGGGTCGATCTTCTTGCGGGCCTCGTCGATCCTCGCCTTCTCTTCGGGTGAAAACGTCGGGTCCACCACCGAAAGCTGCCGGCCCCTCGCGTCCTCAAAGCGCGCGCTCTGGCTGACGCTGTACCACACCAACGCCGTGATCATCCCCAGCACGATCACCCCGCTGGCGACGAGCTTGAACAGCATCGACTGCTGCACCGAGTCGATCTTCGCGATGCGCTCCGACCATGACATGAACTGCACGCTCCCGCTTCAGGCCGCTGCGCCCAAAGCTCAAATCCACTCGGCCCATTCCCCCTGATCGCTCAACCGTCCAAACCCATCAAGATCCGCTCAGCACTCAGCACTCAGCACTCAGCACTCAGCACTCACGCCTGACCTTTGCCCGCGTCGTTGTTCCCGTCGCCGCCACCACCCCCACCCAGCAGCGAGTCGATCACGGATTGATCCACCTCGGGCTGCTTCTTCGCCGCGGCCGCTGATTCACCCGTGCCGCCCGGGCCCGAAAGACCACTCATCGGCGGCTGCGGCCTCTCGCCCCCGCCCCCCGTGCCCCCGCCGACAAGCTGACCGATCAGCGACGCGTCGGGCCCCGTGGCCTTCTTCTCCGCCGCGGCGACATCCTGCTCGTCCTTTTGGCGCGCCCACTTCGCCGCGTCCTCTTCCTTCGTGTTCTGCACCAGTTGGCTGATGAGCTGTTCGCCCTTGGGCGTGTCGGCTTCGCTTTCACCGCCGACGCGAAGGAACCCCGCCGTCTGCCCGCCGTGGCGCGCGCCGCTGGTCTCCACCCGCTCCTGCATCGCCTTCTCGACGATCTTGACGAACTTCTCTTCGAGCTTCTGCCGCCCCTTGCTGACGCGGTTGATGCTCTGCCGCCCGCCCGTCCGCTCACGGATGAGCTTGTCGATCGCCTCGATCGTTCCCTCGTCCAGCGGCTCGGTCTCGATCAGCGACCGGTCCTCCGCCGTGAGGATCTCATCGCAGGTCCCCTCCTCGCGGATCTTCCCGCCGTAGAGAATGACCATGCGGTCGACGCAGTCTTCAACGTCCGCCAGCAGGTGGCTGGAGAGGATGATGGTCTTCTTGCGCCTTCCGAGCTCCAGGATCAGGTCCTTCACCTGCCGGGTGCCGATGGGATCAAGCCCGGTCGTCGGCTCGTCAAGGATCAAGAGGTCCGGGTCGTTGATCAGCGCCTGCGCAAGCCCGATGCGGCGCTGCATGCCCTTGGAGTACTCGCGCACCTGACGGAACTGCACGCCCGTGAGCCCGACCATATCCAGCAGCGCGTCGATGCGCGACTTGCGTGTCCGCGGGTCGAGCTGGAAGAGCTTCGCGTAATACTCCAGCGTCTCGCGCGCGTTCAGGAACGGGTAGAGGTAGCTCTCCTCGGGCAGATAGCCGATCTTCTTCTTGATCGCCACGTCGCTGGGGGACTTGCCGAAGATCGCCACGCGCCCGGAGCTCTGCTTCAGCAGCCCCAGGATGATCTTGATGGTGGTGCTCTTGCCCGAGCCGTTGGGCCCGAGGAGCCCGAAGATCTCGCCGTGACGGACCTCGAAGCTGACCCCGTCCACCGCGCGGGCGCGGGTGCGCATCCAGAAGTCTTTGAACGTCTTGGTCAGGCCCTGCACCGCCACCACCGTCGGGGCGCTCTTCTGCTGAACTGAAGTCTGGACCATGCCTTCGATCTCCCGCGCGCCGTCGGTCCCGCGCTCAACAGTCAAAGAACCCTCCACCCCCAACCACCGCGAACGCTCAGCCCCGACCACGCCGACAGGTTTACTGCGACTTCACTTCCTTCGACGGCGTCGTCAGCGTGTTGAACTTCCCGTCCTGGATTGTCTTCATCTCCTGCTTGCCGATCTGCATGCGACGATCCTCAAGCAGCTTCATCTCACGCAGACGCGCAATCTCCGGGTCCGTGTTCAGCCACAGGTCCAGCGCCCCCGGCGGCACGTACCACACCACCACCTTCTCCCCGCGACTCATCATCTGCTGGTACGCTTCCGCCCAATCGCCCGTCACCAGCAGCTTCGGGTTCGTGCGATAGATCGCCTGCTTCGCCTTGTACAACTCCGCGTCCGCCGCCGCCCGACGCGCAACGCCCGAGCGATAGCTCTGCGCTTCCTTGATCGTCGCCGAGGCCTGACCCGCGAGCATCTTCCCGCCCGGCGTGGGCTTCGAGCCGTCCAGAATCCCGTTGAGCGTCTCCAGGGTCGCGTCGGCCTGCGCCCGATCGCCCGCCGAAAGGTGCGTCTCAAACTCGCGCACGAGCTTCAGCAGATCGTCCGCCGCCTCACCCGCGGTGTTCGCCATCTTCGTGCGGCGCTCCTGCTCCGCCGACTCAACCTCGCGACGCGCCTCCGCCTTGCTCGAATCCACCGTCGCGAAGTCCCTCCGCAGGTTCAGCGGCGGCGTCCGCGTGTCCATGTCCAGGTTTGAGATCACAATCCCCGAGCGGTTCTCATCCAACGTCTTCTGCGCAATCTCCCGCGCCAGGCTCTGCACCAGCGGCATCGGGCCCTTCCGCTCCGCGTCGGGCTGATCCTTCAAAAGCTCATCGATCGAAACCTGCGCAACCGCCTGCACCACCCCGCGCATCACCGCGCGGTTCACCAGCAGCCATTCCGACTGCGGGTTGATGTTCCGCGCATAGTCCAGCACGCCGTTCGCCGACCGCTGGTACTGCACTTTCCACCGCGTGTGCCCGATGCTCAGGTCGCCCATCAGGTTGTGCCCGTCGGCGATCGGATCGAGACGGAACTTCGCCTGTCCCTCCAGCTCCGTGACGGCCTTGCGCCGGTCCTCCTCACGCACACCCTGAAAGAACTGGCGATCCATGTCCATCGTCTGCGCGCTGGTGTCGATCTTCACCACCTCGCCCAGCGGCGCGGGCAGACTGAAGGCAAACCCCGGGGGCACGGGCTGGCTCTCCGCCTCGCCCAGCGTCACGCGGATCCCCGTCTCGGTGGTCTTCACCGATTGGAACCCGCTCGCCGCGTACGCCACCACCAGCCCCAGCATCGTCAACTGGATGATCCGGTACGTGATCTTCAACGCCTCGGCCAGCGATTGGTTCGCCGGGTCCATCAGCGACGAAACATCGCTCCCGCTCTGCCCGGCGCGCAACTGCACCGACGCCGGCCGACGACGCATCATCGCCGGGTTCGGCGCGGGCGCGTTGCCGCCGCCGCTATTACCGCCGCCCTGCCCGCCCGCGTTGTTCCCAGGGATCTGGCTCACTTCAGTTCCCTCCCTTGGTGCCGGCGGGGCCCTTGCCCGAGTCCACGCCGGTCTGCTGCGGGAAGAGCGTGGGAACGCCCTGCAGGTTCTTATCCAGCGCCAGGTTGGGGTTGAAGACGCTCATCCCCGGCGCGCTCATGGGCATCACCACCGTGGTGGTCTTGCCCAGCCCGGCGCGCATGATGTCCAGCGAACGCAGGAAGACCGCCAGCTCCGAGTCCTCGCGCATCATCGCGTAGTACTGCGCCGCCTCCTGATCGCCCTGCGAGCGGATCGTGTCCGCACGCTGCTTGACGAAGTCCATGATGATCGCCGCGTCGGACTCGGCCGACGAGCGGATCGCCTGCGCCTCGGCCTTGCCCGTCTCCACGCTCGCCGCCGCGATACGCGTCCGCCGCGCTTTCATCGAGTCAAAGACGCTCTGCGTGATCGCCTCGGGCATCTGGATGTTCGCGATCGCCACAGTCACAACTTCGATCCCGCCCTCGGCAAGGGCCTTGCCCGACCCGCCCGCCGCCTCGCGAGACAGCAAACGCTCCTTGATCTTCGCCTCCAGCTCGCCCAGCTTGCTCGCGCCGGGCTCAACGCTCAGCAGTTCATCCAGACGGTACTGGCTGACGGCCGAGAGCGCCGACGACAACGACCCGCGCAGCGTGTCGCTCGCCTCGCGCACGTGGTCGATCGGGCGGCTGCCACGACCGTAGAGCTGATAAAACTTCAGCGGGTCCGTCACACGCCAGGTGACAAACGCCGAGACGATCAACTGCGACTCATCGCGCGTGGCGACCGTCTGCGGCAGGGCCTCGACGACCTGCTTGCGCGTGTCGTACTTGATCACGTTCTGGATCGGGTAAGGCCAGCGGAAACCCATCCCCGGGTTCTCGCGGATCGACTCCGCCGAGGCCTTCCCGAAAGTGGTCACCACGGCTTTCTCCGTGAACCGCACCGAATAGGTGGTCATGAAGGCCAGAATCGCCAGCACGATCACACCCGCGACGACAAACTTCAAGAGCTTCTGCATACCTGCTCCACTGTCTACTCAAACCACTTCACCCGACACAACCAACCATCACCCCAGATCCCACGATCCCTCGATCCCTCGATCCCTCGATCCCTGTCTTTACTTCGGCGCATCGCTCGTAAAGACGTTCCCGCCCGAGCCGGTTTCCTCGGCGTTGATGCGCACGCGGATGTCCTTTCCATCGGGCACGAGGTAGACGCGCGAGTCGGCGAGCTCTTCCCTGAGCATCTCGAAGTAGAGCTGCGCTTTGTACAGGGTCGGGTTGGCCTTGAACGCCGCGAGGCGCCCGCCGTAGGCCAGGGCCTGCCCGCGCTGGCGCATGTGCTTGGCCCAGCGTGCCGCCCGCGCGTTGGCGAGCGTCGAAGCCGCCTCACCGCCCGCGGAGAGGATCAACTGCTCGACCTTGGCGGTCTGCTCGGCGATGAGCTTCGCGTCGCCCTTCTCGCGCGTCAGCTTTTCGAGCTGGCGCAGTTCCTTCGCGATGGTGTTGCCCAGCTCCAGCGAGCCCACCGCGCGGGTGATGCTCTGGATCGCCTGCGTGCGCCCGGTCTCGACAAGCTCTTCGCGGGCCTTGCTGCCCTGCACGATCTTCTCAAACTCGGTGGCGACTTCCTTCTGCGGGTGGACGCTCTCCACCCCGGCGTACAGAACCTCGATCCCCGCCTCCGCCGCGTCGAACGACGCCTGCACACGCTTGAGGATCTGCTCGCCCGCACGCGCACGCCCGGCGCCGATGATCTCCTCGTCGTTGTACCGCGCCAGCTCCAACATCACCTCGCGCTGGGCCATGGCTTTGACCAGATCCTCGCGGGTGCTCGTCGTGGCGAAGCGTTCCCACTTCTCAACGTCGTTGATGCGGTAGCGCATCGGCACGCGCACCGCGATTAGCGCCAGCTCGGCGCTCGCGCCGCCCGGGCCCGCGGCGTTCACTCCCGCGGCGTTCGCGCCCGGAACCGTCCCGGGTCGTGCCGCCCGAAGCACCGCGTAGGTTTCCTTCACCTTGTGGTCGTTGGTCCACAGCAGGGCCTTGACGTCCGCGGGGGCCGAGGGCGTGGCGAGCTCGACCGTCCGCATGTCCGTCACGGGCGTGCGGTCGATGCTCTCAAAGGGCCAGGGCAGCTTGAAGTACAGCCCGGGCTCGAGCGCACCCTGCGCCGCACCGTTGCGAACGCGGATTCCCCGCTCGTTGGTCTCCACCACCGCCACGCACGTCAGCAGCCAGATCACGGTGGCGCCCATCAGCAGCAGCGGCAGGGCGGTGCGTGCGACCAGCTTGTACGCCCAGGTGCCCGTGACGTCGATACCGACCTGATAGCTGATCGCCCCGCCGATGCTCTTGGCGATGCGATCCGGAGAAGCGACGAAACCGAGCACGGGGGAATCGAAGGCCGCCCGGGGAACCTCGCCGGGCTTGCGCGGGCGGTAGAGGTTCAGCAGCAGGTTGACGAAGATCTCAATCCCCAGGAACCCCGCCAGCCCCGGGATGATGATCTGCAGGTACCGCAGCACATCGTCGCGACCGGCCATGTCCGTGAAGTGACCCGCAGACATCGCCAGACCGATCACCGACGCGAGCACGGCGTACGCCGCACCGCCGCGGAGATTCGCCCAGACCTTCTGCTTCGCCATCCCCGAGACGAATCGGGCGAAGATGAACCCCACCACGCCCAGACCCAGCCCAACCGCGATGGCCCACCCGCGGTTCGGCGGCTTGATGAACTGGTCCAGCCCCGCCTTGTCGTAGGTCATCCGCGTGCTGGCGTCGGTGATCCGCCAGTACGCAAGCCCCAGCAGCACCAGCGCCAGCAGCACGCTGAACCCGGGGACCAGGAACTTGTGCATCCACGCCAGCCGACGGGCGGCGACTTTCAGCTCGTCGCCCGAGGAAGCGAAGACCGACCCACCTTGGGCGGAGTCGAGCTGCTCGGCTTCGAGCGCTTCGATCCGCTCGCGGCGGTGCTGATCAAAGACGATGGCGAGGATCAGCCAGACGGCCGCCCCCAGCAGGACCGCGTACGCGCCGCTGGTGGCGGTGTGGTCCTTGCCCAGCACGCTGTAAATGAGCAGCCCCACGCCCATGAGGAGCTGGATGACCAGCCCCAGGACCGCGACGCTCGTTGCCCTCGAATAGCTCAGGTAGTCCGGTTTCATACGCCTCCGAGGGCTCCCTGCCTGACCTTTGCGGTGCGTGATCCCGGCTTACACAAGCAAGGACCCTGCAACGCGCCTCAAACCACGATCTCACCCGTCCACCCTATCCGATTCACTCAGAACGAGCGAACCGATCTCTCCGACACCCCCCCGCCCCTGATCCTTACCCCCACGCCCACCAACCTCTTTCCGCCTGACCCACCCGGGTGGGCGGTGAGGGGAACTGGGGGGGCGGGTATTGTCGCCCAAACGCATCCCGCTGTCCACCGGGAAAGGTGGGAAGCTTGAGGAAGGGGCAAGATGGGCGGGTTTCGGTCGGAGTGATCCTCAGGCCGTCCACACGCCATCGTCGTCCGCGCAAGTTTCGCGTGTGATTGAAACGCGAAGTCCCGGCGCGTGCGCGCGGCGACGGGCCTCTCTCGAAGCCCGTCGACGTTCGCTGTGACCTCCGTACGCACAAAGCGGCGGTTGGTTCGTGGTCGAGCAGAACATTTGAGCGCGGTCGCCCGTACGCTGGCGGAGGGAGTGGGGGGGCGGCGGTAGAGCGCGTGCCAACCGTCGGCGGCGGGTGGGTATGCTTGTGCCCTCAATCCCTCGTCGGCGGCGTCGGTGACGGTTCGCGTCGGCGTGGTTCGTGGTGCGTCGTTCTGATCCTGCACCCATTCTGGCACCCGCCCCGGTTTGAAACAGAAGACACCATGCTGTCGCAAATATTCACCATCGCGCGGACGACCTTCATCGAGTCGATCCGTCAGCCCGTCTACTTCCTGCTGATCATCATCGCGGGGCTGGCGATGTTGCTGACGACCTGGTCCACCGGGTTCTCGCTGGGCTATTCCGAGGCGGGCGAAGTCTCGGGCGACAACAAACTCCTGCTCGACGTCTGCCTGGCGACGGTCTTTCTTGCCGGCACGCTCATCGCGGCCTTCATCGCCACCAGTGCTATTAGCCGGGAGATCGAGAACAAGACCGTCCTCACGGTGGTCAGCAAACCCGTGCCGCGGCCGGTGCTGGTCATCGGGAAGTACTTCGGCGTCTCCGGCGCGCTGATCATCGCCATCGTGCAGATGGTCATCTTCCTCCTGCTGGCCCTGCGTCACGGCGTCATGACCAACGCCTCGCAGGAAGTCGACATGCCCGTGGTGGTCTTCTCCTTCTCTGCGCTGGGCATCGCGGTCTTTGTCGCGATGGTGGGGAACTTCCTCTACGGCTGGCACTTCGCGCAGACCTCGGCGCTGCTGCTGCTGCCCTTGATCATTCTGGCGTATCTGCTGGTGCTGATCATCAGCCCCAAGTGGGAGATCCAGCCGCTGCTGAAGGACTTCAAGCCCCAGTCGCTCCTGGCGTGCATGGGGGTAGTCATGGCGGTGCTGGTCTTGGGTGCGGCGGCCATCGCGGCCTCCACGCGGCTGGGGCAGGTGATGACCATCGTGGTCTGCTTCGGGCTCTTTCTGCTCGGGCTCATGAGCAACTTCCTGCTGGGCGATCGGGCGTATGTCAACGACCCGGTGGCGCGGATCGCGGTGGCGAAGCCCGAACGCGACCGCTTCGAGTCCTTCACCGGGTCGGGTGACATCTACGAGCTGACGCTGCGGTCAGGGCCCAAGCGGGCCATCAAGCCCGGGCAACCGGTGTGGTACGGGCCCGCGGCCAACGGCTCGGCGAACAACGTCCCCAACTACGAGCCCTTCACCGGGGCGGTGGGGTCGGATGAAATGCTCCGCGTGGGGACCAAACCCGCGCTGATTGTCACCAACTATGATTCTTCGGGCCTGAAGGTCACCATCCGCAACATCGGCGGCGCCGGTCTGCCGGTCAAGGCCCCGCCGAAAGAGAACGACTACCTCTTCGATCAGCCCACCAAGCTGAACGCGCCGGCGTTGGTGGTCTGGGGGTTGATCCCGAACTTCCAGTTTTCGTGGCTGCTGGATGCCGTGGCGCAGAACCAGCCGATCCCGATCGGGCACATGGCCCTGCTTGGGTTTTACACGCTGATCTGGATCACGGCGATGTTGTCGCTGGCGGTCCTGCTCTTCCAGAAGCGTGACGTGGGTTGAACGCGACGGCCGGTCGGTTGGGGCGCGGGTTTTCCCCACGTGGGGACGGTTTGGGTGTACACTACTGTTGAACCTCTCGTCTCAAGGAGATGCCCATGGGCAGTCTGACCGAAGGCCTGAACTTTGAAAAGAACGATCCGAAGAAGGGCAAAGGCGGCGGCGGCGGTGCGGGCGGTGGAAAGCCCGCCAGCGTCACCGACCCCGCCAACCGCGTGAAGCTCATCGTCGTGGTGTTCTGCTTCGTCGTCGCGGGTGTCATGCTGCTGTGGCAGTATGGCGTGCTGGACTTCGGCGGCGGCGCGGCGGCACCGAAAGCCGACCCGGTGAAGGAGCAGGAGTTCCAGAAGCAGGCCGAGAAAGCCAAGAAGGCGATGGAAGACGAAGAGAAAATGTGGCAGAACCTGCCCCCGGGCCAGCGCCCGATCAAGGTCGGTTCGGATTGATCGTCGTTGCGTTCTCTCGTTGTTGATTGCTGAAGTGCGCAGAAAAACCAAGCCCCGTCCGAAACTTCGGGCGGGGCTTGTTGTTTGTCTGTGCGCTGGTGAGTCTTCAGTGCAAAGCGGCCCTCGACTGAAGTCGAGGGCTCCGAATCAGCCGATCATCAGCTCGGCCTGACCGGCCATCGCCAGCTCATAGGTGCTCTCGCAGGCCTTGGCGGCGCCTTCCCAGGTGAGCTTTTTGATTTCGAGGTTGCCGTGCTCGCGGAGGGTCTGGCTGAGCGGCGGGTGGCGCAGGACGGCGACGATCTTGTTGGCCATTTCGTCGATGTCCCAGAAGTCGACCTTCAGCGCGTGGGTGAGGACTTCGCTGACGCCCGACTGTTTGCTGATGATCACGGGCACGTCGTTGCGCATGGCTTCCAGCGGCGCGATGCCGAAGGGCTCGCTGACGCTGGGCATGACGTAGCAGTCGGCCATGCGGTAGATGCGGTCCACGTCGCCGCCGCGGAGGAACCCGGTGAAGAGCACGCGGTGCCCGATGCCGTAGTGGGCCGCGAGCTCGATCATGCGCAGTTCCATGTCCCCGGAACCGGCCATGATGAACTTGGCGTTGGGGACCTTTTCCAGCACGCGCCGGGCGGCGCCGATGAAATACTCCGGGCCCTTCTGCATCGTGATGCGCCCGAGGAAGAGGACGATCTTGTCCTTGCTCTGGATGCTCGCGCCGCTGGGGGCCTGGTGGTCGGCGTCGATGCCGTTGTACACCACGTCGACGCGTTCGGCGTCGATCCCGTAGCGCCGCGTGCAGATGCTCTTGGTCAGCTCGCTGACGGCGATGATGCGCATGGCGGCCATCATCCCGCGGCGTTCGATGTCGTAGACGCGCTGGTTGACGTTGTCGCCGCTGCGGTCGAACTCGGTGCTGTGCACGTGCACAACCAGGGGCTTGCCCGTGACGCGAGAAAGGGCCTGACCGGCGGGGAAGGTCAGCCAGTCGTGGGCGTGGACCACGTCGAACTCTTCGTTGCGCGCCAGTGCGACAACCAAGCGCGCGTAGCGCTCGCTCTCGGCGATGAGGTCGCCCTTGTAGTGCGCCCCGGCGCCCGAGCCGCCGGCGGCGAAGATGGCCTTGGCGTGGTGGACGTCCTCTTCGTGGACTTCCTGCCAGGAGATTTCTTCGACGGTTTCGATGATGGTGCCGTCGGGCTGGGTGGTTCGGACGGTGCGGAACTTGCCGGTGGTCCGCCCGCCGACGCCGGAGCCGTCGCCGTAGGGCGAGGAGAAGTGTGCCGGCAGGCCGACGAACTTGGCGGAGCGGAACTGATGCGTTCCGGTGGAGAGGGTGGTGTGGTGTTCGACGAGGTCTTCGGTGCCGACCTGGACGGGGGAGCCGTTGGTGGAGGTGACGGGCTGTCGCGAGCTGACGGGGATGCCGTCGGGTGAGAGGAGGCGGATGTGTGAGGCTTTGGAGCGGTCGACGGGGCGAGGGAGGACGAACATGACCTGATGCCCGCGTTGATCGAGGGCTTTGGTCAGGCCGTAGCACGCGGTGCCGAGCCCGCCGGAGATGAAGGGTGGGAACTCCCAACCGAGCATGACGATGCGCATGAGAACTGCTCCGAGGCGAAACGCGGCGAGGCGGAAAAAGACGGACCGCCCGCCGATGCGTGGGAGCACCGACTCGTTCCCGAACGATGTGCGGGCGGAATCGAGGGAATATAGGCAAGATGCCTGAGGTTGTGCGGGGTTCGGGTGCGGGCGCTTCGATGTGAAGCGCGGCGGGCGGATCAGTTTTCGGCGCGGTTCTCGTCGATGAGATCGGGGTTCGGTGCGACATCCTCTTCGCTGGCGTCGATGTCGCCCAGGTTCACAAAGCACGCCTGGTAGGCTTTCAAGAGCAGCCACACGCGTTGGGCGGGTTCGTCGCCGGGGAGGGAAAGTTCAGCGGCGGGAACGGGCGTGCGGAAGGTGAAGAGTTTCTCGCGATCGCGGAAGTGCTCAACGGTGGGCGTGTACGGCGCGGGGTGGTCGACGTCGATGAGCTCGTCGTGGAGCAGGTCGCTGAGCTTGTCGCCGGTGTGGACGAGGTCCTGCTCGACACTCTGGCTGAGGTAGCGGTCGGGTGTGACGAGCGCGACGAAGAGTTTGCCCTGATCAAAACCGACGCGGTAGAAAGCCGGTGCGGCGGCGTCGGGGGCTTGCAAGGAGAGCGTCTGTGCATCGATGAGGGCAATCTCGCCGAAGAGTTCGCTGCGTTGGGCCTGATCACGCACGAAGTCGAGAATCCGGCGCTGGTCGCTGGACGCTTGGGTTTGGGCTTTGGAAGACGGTGTGGTCATGTTCAGAAGCTCCGCCGAGAAAAGCACGCGTTGAATCGGACAGCGGTGAACGAATCGGCAACTCGGGAAACCGCGCCCCGAGCACCGACGGCTGAGGGGTTCAAACTCCGGTGAAACTCTAGCTCTAAACCTCGCGATGGTGCGTGGTCTTTGCGTGCGGAAAGGGTATATTTAAGTCGCCCCGTTGGTGTGAACGACGGGTGTTTTCATGAAAAGGGTTCCCGGCCATGCTCAAGAATCTTCGTTCGGCGGCGGTTTCGGTCCTGGCAGTTCTCGCGGCGGTGGCACCCGCGTTCTCACAGACGTACTCGAACACCACCCAGATCAGCATCCCCACCTCGACGACCGTTTCGGTCGTCCCCGCGAATCCCTACGGCACGAGCATCACCGTCGCCGGTGCCCCCACGCGGATCAGGTCGCTTTCGGTGGCGATCCAGAACATCAACCACCCGTACGCCTCCGATATCCAGGCGATTCTGGTTGGTCCCGGCGGGCAGCGTGTTGTGCTGGTGGCCAACGCGGCGAGCAACACCAACCTTCTCGCGCAGACGTGGATCTTTAATCAGGAGGCCACGCAATCGCTGCCGACGACCTTCGGTGTGCCGTCGGTCTCGGGGATTTACCGTCCGACGACGAACGGGATCGCCAACTTCCCGGCGCCCTTGCCCCCGGCGCCGTATTCGACGAACCTCGCGGACTTCTACGGCACCAACGCCAACGGCACCTGGACGCTCTTTGTCTGCGATAACTTCGCTTCGTCCGCCTCGGGGACCATCGCCGGCGGATGGGCCATCAGCTTCGTGGGCGATATCGAGACGGGCTTCACCTATCAGGGTGTGCTGAGCGATGCCGCGGGACCGATCAATGGCAACGCCAACGTGCGTTTCTCGCTGATGACCAGCAGCATCCCCACGCTGGGCGAAGCCGCCCTCGGCACGGTGACCAAGTCGCTGGCGGGGATCGTCGACGGGCGAATCACGACCAATCTTGACTTCGGCAACGCCATCACGCAGAAGACCGCGTTGTTCCTGAAGATCGAGGTGGAATCGCCGACGGGCAGCGGGTTTGTGGAGGTGACCCCGCGGCAGCCGATCACCATCACGCCGCAGGCCGGGCGGGCGTTGGTTGCGAACCAGGCCGACACCGCAACGACCGCAACGACCGCAACGACCGCAACAACCGCGACCACCGCGACGACCGCGCAGAGCGTGCCGTGGTCGGGCGTGACGGGCATTCCCACGGCCATCAGCGTCGCG
>Ga0209985_10002274_pt1 | contig 17643 bp, 16 predicted proteins | sample NOAtaG_FD_187305 | JGI IMG/M metagenome (GOLD analysis project Ga0209985, IMG submission 187305) | Freshwater lake microbial communities from Lake Erie, under a cyanobacterial bloom - NOAA_Erie_Diel6S_1000h metaG (SPAdes) (version 2) | ecosystem: Environmental > Aquatic > Freshwater > Lake ...
GGCCAACGTTTTGATTCAAGTACGCCTGGAACTAGTGCATGAATGGATTTAGCCGACAGACTCTCTACATAGTTGTTATCATCTGTGAGCAGCGCCCCGATCAATCGACTACTTTTTTTCATGGTCAAATCACAGTAAGGCAGTTGATCGCAATCAACGGCATACTCCTTGGCCGCAAACCAGTCTCTGATTTTATGCTTCAAATGCAAGCGACCATTCTCTTCGGTTATCACGCGTGGCTTGAATTCTCCCTGCGAAACCTCTCGTGAAAACTGTAAGTATGCCTTTAAGAGTTTAGGTCCTTCATTTTTTGCATCTGCCACCATCAGCTGCTCAGGCCATAGGCTGGTTACCACCATCACTTTTTCGCGGGCACTTTTTCTAGCGGAGTCTCCGCCTCGGGACTCCGCGCTTTTCCGACATTACTATTCCTTCACCTATACATTCCTTCGCCTTCAACTATTCCGTTAGCTATCTATTTTTGCGGGTTCATTATACGCGGAGTCCCTGAGGCGGGAGACTCCGCTGCGAACGGGTTCGAGTTCATTGATCTGTTGTTGAAGTTCCTTTATATACTGCTGTAATTGCTCTTTTTACTTTTCCGCTTGCTCACACCCTTCGTCTACTTAGTCAGTACGGGATATTTTGGCCATCTACTCTTGCAGTTGGGCATCTAGTTGTTCCAGTTTTTTGGAAACATGATCTAAATCAAAAGATCGGCTGGCATTCGCTCGTATTTTCTTTCCGTCTACACTAATACAGTCTCCCTTTATATACGCTGACTGTTGAAGCCATTTACCAAATGTCAATACAGATTGCTTTATAGCTTCACTGTTGTCCTTACGAAAATCAGCAATGGTTTTAGGATCTGGTACAAGTTGATTCATTAGCCACATCAATTCTAAATTACGTGTACATTCACGCTTAAGCTTTCTGCTACTGCTAATCCCATTCAAATAACCGTAGATATAAAGTTTTAATAAGTAAGCAGGTGAATAGGCCTTCCGTCCGATGTTTTGTTCTCCTTTTTCACAAAAGATTGAACCCAAACTATGCATTAGGAATGCATAGTTTGCCCAGGGGGTTGACGAATACTGACGGTACCGTCAGTATTGTCAAGGTTAAACCCTGACAATGAAAATCACCAACTTAGTTTTCTTACTTGGGGCTAAATCGTTGATTTTCATTCGTCAATTATGCAATAGAATTTCTATTGCATAATCTGGGTTGAATCGTTCTCTACGAAAAATTTCTCTGCTAGTAGATCAATGAGCCTTACGTAGTGTTGTGCTGATACTAAATCTTCGAGCCTAGTGAAAATTTGAGCTTGTTCCCTATCGAGGCCTTTTAGATAATGCATTGTCGATTCCTTTTGTTGACAACACAATGTAAAACTTTTCTTCATTTTCACACAGCCTCGCAAACGCGCGCCAACGGTAACCAGGTACTTCTGAAATGCGCCTTTGGGATGTCCCAGTCGTCCACTCAAAATGCAGGTTTACAATTGCTATAACCCGCACAGCCGTCCGCTGTCTGCCCGTGATGGTGACCGATAATTCAAGCCCTATTCTTTCCTTTCTCCGATCTCGTGGTTGATTGCCTTGTAGATGAATTCCAATGCCTTTTCGATGCGGTGCCAGGTGTCGTCCTTCGTCAGGTCGAGGTCGGCATATTTTTTTCGTTTGTCTTCCGCCAGCGCCAAGTAAACAATGCCAGCCGAAAGAATAGCCGTAATCGCAGCGGTATCAATTTCCTTTCGGGTTGCCGAGGCCGCGATCATCTTACTCAATTGCTCATTTCGGGTTTTGGTGAAACGGGATAACAGGTCATTGTTGGCTGATAACTCCCACAGCAACATCGCTTTCATCGCTTTCTTTTGTCTCAGCTCGCGGGCAACGCCCGCGAGCCGCCTGGCCCAGATTTCGCCCCGGTCCTCAGACTTCATGCTCACTAACTCGGCCAGTCGCTCGGGCTTAAAAATGGTGTTTAGCCGGCCGCTCAGAACAAATGCCGCAATCAGGCCATCAATACCGTTAAAATAGCGGTAGATCAACATTTTAGATACCCCGGCTTTTTCGGCAATTGCGTTTACCCCGAGCGATGAAAAGCCCTGACTGACAATCAGTTGCTCCACCGCATCCAGGATCTTTTCTTGTGTGGCACTTCGGCCGCGTTTTAATTTTTTTCTAACTGGCAATTAAACCTTGTTTACAGCTACCTGTCTATAACATGTTACCAAGTGGTAACAAAGTCTAAAACGTAAAAAGTCGCATCTTATGAAAAGTAATCTGTTCGTGTCGCTGATCTTGTGTCTGTTCATGGTCTCCTGCTCGGAAAATCCCGATGAACCGGCTGGCCCGGCATTGCCTCCGGCACCGACCAACAAAGATTTCAGTCCTTTGACCACTATCATGCAGAACAGTTTAACCCAGTTGGGTGGAAATGCCGGGCTGGTGTTGATGTACAAAGATGGCACTATTTTGTACAAACAATATTTTGGCAGCTGGAATGACAACACCTACATACCCATCGCCTCGGGCTCCAAGTGGACCTCCATGGCTGCGGTGATGGCCATGGTTGATGATGGGCTCATCAAGTTAGACGAAAAAGTGAGTGCCTACTATCCAACTGAATTTGCCGCGGCCGACAGAAAAGATATCACGGTCAGACAATTGATGAGTCATACCTCCGGATTTGCGGGAGGCAGCAGTTGGATCAGCACAGATGCCGTCAACCTCCAGCAGGCTACGCAGGGCATTGGCAGAGGCGGTACTATTTCCGGTACAAACACCAATCCGACCGCAGTAAATTTTGGCCCCAACGGCAGCAAGTTTGCCTATGGCGGAGTAAGTATGCATGTGGCGGGCGGTATTGCCGAAAAAGTTTCCGGAAAAACCTGGGATATACTATTCAAAGAAAAAATTGGCGATAAGTGCAACATGCCCAACACCAATTATACCGGCCTCGGTCCCACGACTAATTACCGGATTGCCGGTGGGGCCGGAACCCGCATGATGGAATACACCAACTTCCTGCTCATGCTGCTCAACGAAGGAAAATTCAACGGGCAGCAGGTGCTGAGTGCGGCCGCTGTAAATGAGATGCTGAAAGACCAGACCACCAACCTGCCCATCGCGTCCACCCCTTACGAGACGGATGCGCTGCGGTCGGGTTACCGGTATGGGTTGGGGTGCTGGATTGAGGGTACCAAGAACGGGGCGCCCACCGAATTCGGGTGCCAGGGCGCGTTTGGGTTTAGCCCGTGGCTCGATAAAGGTCGAAACGTGATCGGAATTCTTTTTGTACAGCGTTCGCTCGGTACTGTAAACACCATGCCCAGCGAGAACGATGCTCCCTACACCTTGCTGCGAAACCGCATTGCCCAGATTCTCGACAACTAATGCTGTTGTTACAAAGGCCTGCGCGCGCTATGAAACACGATCTTACTTTTCTCTTGCTGTTGTGCTTCGCTTGTGCGGAACCAACCGAAATGACTGTTGACGCGCCAACCAACCCGGAGTCTCAATGGTTGATCTCGATCAGCGGCCCGGGCGATGAAGTAACCCGTGGCGTGACAGGAGATGCGCAGGGAAACACCTATATCACCGGAAGTTTTACGTCATTTGTCAACATCGGCAACACAACGTATGGCACAAAAGGGCTGAACGATATCTTCCTGACAAAACTTGATGCGGGTGGCAAGGCCGAGTGGTCGCGTGCGTTTGGATCTCCGGGATCGGACTTTGCCTTTGATGTTGATGGAGACGCCAGTGGCAATCATTACGTAACGGGCATGTTTAGGCAAAGCATGCAACTGCCCGGTGGGGGTACAGTGAACAGCGAGGCAGAGGGTGATGTTTTTACAGCCAGATTTTCACCCTCTGGCACCTGCGAGTGGGTAAAAACAGGCCGCGGCCCTGGCACCGAATACGGCAATGAAATCAACCTCACCTCCGATGGCCACGTGCTCATCATCGGCCCCACCGATCGGGGCATCACCTTCGAAGGTATGCAGCTGACGAACACAGACGACCAAGATGTGTTTGTAACCAAGTACAGCACTGCCGGAAATCTGCGCTGGGCAAAATTACTGGGCGGGCCCGGAAAAGTCTCCGGGCGCGGTATCAGTTCGGACCGCAGCGGCAACTCGCTCGTTGCCGGTTCATTTAGCGGCACGCTTTCCGTTGGTAGCCTGAATCTGAACGCCAGCAATTCGAATTTGGATATTTTTATTGCCAAACTGGACGATGCCGGTGCCGCGATCTGGGCCAGGTCATTTGGCAGCACCGGAGACGATTATGCCCGGGGCATTGATGCCGATGCAGACGGAAACATATATGTGTCGGGCGTTTTCACCGGAACCGTGCGTTTCGATGCGATTACCCTCACCAACCTTTCCGGAAGTAAAGATATTTTTCTGCTAAAGCTGAACCCACAGGGTACTGTGCTGTGGGCAAAAAGTTTTGGCGGGGCGGGCGAAGAAGAAGGCTGCGAACTGGAGGTCAACGATGCGGGCGCTATTTTTATCAGTGGAAGTTTTTCTGCCACGATGCAACTGGGAAGCGCAACCCTTACAGCTGCAGGACAACGAGACGTGTTCGTGAGTAAAGTAAACACCACCGGAGAAGTTCAATGGGCAAGGGCTGCAGGTAGTACCCAGGATGATGTTAACTATGCGATCACCCTCCATCGGGGAAATGAGGAAGTTGTGACGGTCGGAACCTTCACGGGTGTTTTCTGGCAGGCAGGCCGTTCAGTAAGTTCCGCAGGCGGTTTCGATAGCTATGTATCGAAGGTGAAGTGATTTCCTCTGCTGTCCTGAGTTTGCAACTCAGGACATACACCTATCCTACTCATCATTCCAAAAATTCAATTTGCAACAAACCAATATTCTTTCCTTCAAAGTAATCTCTGGCACTGCTGTGTAAATACTCCTCTGCTTTCTCCACGATACCAGCTTCCACCGGATTGTTATGAATGTAACTTAACTTTTGTTCAGTAAATCCGCTCGAAAATAACTCCTTTGGTTGATTATCTTGTCGCCAAAATTGATAGGTGCTATTTCTGTTATTGGCATCACCTGCTTTCTTGAAAATCTCTAGCATCCACTCTTTCCTGCTTTCCGTTTTACTCGATTCAATCGCTCGTATAATTTCTTTGGATGTAAACTCTGTTATTGTTGGTCTCCCGACCAACAATCCTAAATCTCCGAATGATGTGTAAGAAACCCAAACTCATCGTCCCCAGTCTCATAAAAACGTGCAGAGCTATATTTGTAATCTTCAGGCTGCAACGACAACTGCCAATGGGGCTGGCACGGATTATGATGAAGATAGTCAAACTTTTGCTTGAAGAACCACTCATGAACTAAATCGATGCTCATTGAGTTTCGCTTCCATACTTGAAATGTTCTGTCCTTTAATCCAACATACAATTCTTCTACTCCTTGATCGCCCTTCTTACTCTTGATCAACTGCAACAATTCCTTTGCAGTGAATTTAAGAAAGTCACGCTGTACGTCTTCAAGATTATATTCATTTTGAACCCGCCAAATGATATGAAGATGATTGGGCATGATCACAAATGCTGCAATCTTAACATGACCAATCTCTACTTGATATTTAAGTGCTTTGATAGTTGTATCCTTCGCTTCATCCGAATCGAGCAACCGAATCCAGTCATTGCGAACAGCAGAGAAGAATTGAACATGATTAAGATCCAATTTCATGCTTTAAAATAATGCAAAAATTAAAAATAAGATATTTGAGAATAAGATTGTTGGTCGGGAGACCAACAATAACTAATTTCGACCAACATCAACTAGGGCGTAGTACCTGGCCGAGCTATGCATATACTTATTCTTCGCAGAGTCTCGCCTCTGACTCTGCGCTCGTCTGATCCCTTTTTTCCTAGCAGAGTCTCCGCCTCGGGACTCCGCGCTTTTCCGACATTACTATTCCTACACCTATACATTCCTTCGTCTTCAACTATTCCGTTAGCTATCTATTTTTGCGGGTTCATTATACGCGGAGTCCCCGAGGCGGAAGACTCCGCTGCGAACGATGCTCTTTCGAATATGTTATGCTTTTGTCCATTCAATTTGTTCATCTGTTATACTGTTTCATCTTGTTTATTGGTGCACCATCCCTCTTTCTCACGCGCAACACCAACAAAGGCGAAGTGTCGTTATTCACTTTTTAAATATTTCGGAGCGGTAGATTTTTTTATTGTTGGCTTCGACAAACAATCCTATAAACAGAATGTGCTTAAAATAATCAAACCCATCTCTATAATTGGCCTATTCTTTCAAATTATTAAGCGCAAATTTTCCAATCTCATTAAAAAATCGGTCTTTGTCTTGCCAATAGTTGCGGCTATACAATTGCAAAAACGGCCAACGTTTTGATTCAAGTACGCCTGGAACTAGTGCATGAATGGATTTAGCCGACAGACTCTCTACATAGTTGTTATCATCTGTGAGCAGCGCCCCGATCAATCGATTATTTTTTTTTATGGTCAAATCGCAGTAAGGCAATTCATCGCAATCAACGGCATATTCCCTGCTCGCAAACCAATCTCTGATTTTATGTTTCAAGTGTAAGCGACCAGTCTCTTCAACTACCACGTTTGGCTCAAACTCTCCCTGCGAAACATCTCGTGAAAATTGTAAATATGCCTTTAAGAGTTTAGGTCCTTCATTTTTTGTATCTGCCACCATCAGCTGCTCAGGCCATAGGCTGGTTACCACCATCACTTTTTCGCGGGCACGGCTGACAGCAACGTTCAATCTGTTTTCACCTCCTTGTTGGTTTAAACTACCAAACTGAGTAGAAGCTACTCCCTTTTTGTTGGCTGCATAACCTACAGAAAAAATAATAATGTCTCTCTCATCGCCCTGAACGTTCTCAATATTCTTCACAAAAAGAGTAAGCGGGATTTCTTTCCCCAGCCGTGCAAAATTCACCTCCAACAAATCCAGAATTAATGATTGCTGTGGTGCGTTGAATGTAATCACTCCAATGTTCTTTCGCGGATCTGTTGTTGTTAAATCAACGATCAGATCAACGACTTTTATAGCCTCTATCTCATTGCAAAAATTTTCCCAAACTCCATCTACCTTAACATATTCAATCGCTCGCACCCCGCTGTTGGCAACTGCTAGCTCAGGCAACATTTGCAGCTTACCTCCATAAAAATGTTTGTTCGAAAACTCGATCAGCGCAAGTGATTTGCTGCGGTAATGCCCTTGCAATTGAACATTGGGCAAATAACGAGCACATAACTCTAGTAGTGAATCTACTTCCGTATCCGGCTCCGCCTGTTCTTCGTCTTCCTCCCAGCGCGACTGGAAAAAGTCACCCGGCTTCAATTGTTGCGAATCGCCCGCCACTACAGCTTGCTTGCCTCGAAAGAGTGCGGGTATGCCACGTTCTGCAAAGCATTGTGAGGCTTCATCGAAAATGACCAGGTCGAACGTTTCTTTCATTGGAAAAATAGCTGACACTGATTCGGGCGAAGCCAGCCAACAAGGTAGCAACCGGAAAACATCGTCTTCAAAATCAGTCAACACTTTGCGCAACGGCCAAATCTTTTTCTTTTTGGTAACCTGATGAAGTAAATCGCGATAGGTCACGCGATTGTTTAACCGATTAAATGCCAATTCATCCGTCACTCGCTCACGCGAACGAAGCAGCAATATTTCGTTGCTGATCGACTGTTTGCTAACGATCAATTCTTTCAGTTCTTCTTCCAGCAAACCGATTTTCCCTGATGAAGCCATTCTCAACAATGGATGTTTTGCTTCAAGATTATCAATCCAGGCTAAGTAAATACTGTTTTTAAAGAGTTCGATCATCGATAATTCGTCCCACGCCTGGCATTTTTCGAATAATTTAAGGAGGATACCTCTGGCTTCGTCCGTTAGCGATTCTTTTAATCCATCAAACTCAACCAACTGATCAAAATCCTCTAGAAGCACTTTGCGAAGTTCGTCCTTCTGTGTTTCCGGTTGGGTAAGCGCGCTGATCTGCGAAGACAAGAAATAGCGCATCCACTCATCCTTCTTACCCGGCAACTGGGCAATCACCTTAAAAAGGTTCTCTAAGGCTCCCACGAATTCCCTTTTTGATGAGCCGATGGGCGAAATCAAATTACCAAGGCCACGGATGGATTTAAAAATCGTTTTTGCTTTAATAGCGCTTTGTTGATCGGTAAACCAAGTCGCCACTGCAGACTTTGAAGTTCCATCCGGAAAATCGATAAGCCAATTTTTTCCTTTTAGTTTAGAAATGTTGTACTCCAAATTCAATCGGTGATCTAGTTTTTGCTCCAATAGCTTGAACCCTTCCTTCGAACTATCAAGTTGATTACCTACCAACGCACGCTTTACCAAATACTTATCTTTCGAAAACAACTCCCATCTGATAAGCCCAATCAAACTTTTACGCACTTTCATGCTGCGGTGCAACGCAACTTGCAATTGTCCTAGCTGCGCAGCAGGTAATGATTTCTCTATCGCCACTCCTTCAAAACAAGCCATAATGACGCGCTCAATATTTGCCAGCCACAACGCGCTTGTTTCGTCCTCGGTTTCAGGTACCATTTTTTGAAAGTAGCGGTACCGCTCGTCCGATGGTAACAATTGTTTAATTGTAATCGCATCCAAGCGTTTGTCGATGAGTGCCTCACATTGCTCCCAATCAAATTGCGTGTTAAAGTGTTTTAAAAATTCACTCTTTACTTTGCCAAAGTATACCGGTATCTCTTCCAAATAATCAGCCATCAGCTGGCGATCACTTGCCTGAAGTTGAGAAAATGATTTTCGTTCGCGCCATTGATATTCTTTGTGATCTAACTTTTTTGCATAGAAACAATACACTCCAATTGTCCTGTTAAAATCCCTTATCTCGGCCGTCTTATACTGATTGCATTCTTGTTTCAGTGCAATGAAGGGATGTAGTGGTTCGCAGGAAAGATAAAGTTGCTTAATGCTCATTCCGCAATCTGATTCGCTCAACAGTGCGCTGCGAAACGATTCCAACTCTTCTGTGATCTGATCGATACGCTTACCCAACTGAAAAAACTGGCGATCCAATTGAATGGCATCCAAACTAATATTTTTGGATTTGTATTCATCCACCTTTTCGATCTGGTGCGCCAACTTTTCAAAAATCTCTTTGCGATCGTTTTTAAAATCGTGAACAAGCGCAACAAAATCGGCCAATCTTTTTTCAGCAAGTCGGGCATAAACCACATCCAGTGCAGCACGTTTCTGACAAACCACTAACACTTTTTTGCCCTGAGCAATAGTATCAGAAACCAGGTTACAAATCAGTTGCGATTTGCCAGTGCCTGGCGGACCTTGCACCACCAGCGAATGACCCAGCTTGGAAGTTTTCAATGCGTGTTCCTGCCACGAGTCCATGGGAACGATGGAATAGACTTTTTCTTCTTTCACTAAATGAAAAGCATCGCCTAAGGAAGTATCGTTTTTCTGGGGCGACCGCGCGTGAAAAAAATCTTCTAAGTCAACAAATGTTTCACTTGCCAAAAGTTGTTGATAGTCGGGCACCAAAAAAGAGCCAGCCTGTGGAAACAATCCTAAAACCGCTTCTGGAAATAACTTTAGTTCACCCGATTGATGCTGCTCTTCAAATTCATCTTTTTTGTAAGTAGTAAACAAAGTCAATTCATCTCGATAGTTATCAGGATTGAAATGAATGGCCATGTTTGCTTTCTGCAAGAGCTGATAAAGCTGAGTTCGAAAAATCGTAGTATCTACATCACTACCTTCAAATGTTTCTTCCAGCAACTCCTCTGCAGCTTTTGTTTTGTTGTAGAAGGCATAGGCCAGCAAAAACGACTTGTTAAACGTCACTTCAGCTTGAGACCGCAATGCCATCGACCAATAACCGTCTTTGATCTCCAGCTGAACCGGAAAGTAGAGAAGCGGACAATGGACGAAGGTACCATCTGAAAATTTTCCACGCACAAATGGCCAACCTACATGGAGTTCACGCGAACCAGACTCTTCGAAAATAAAATGGTCAGCGCGTTGAATTTTTTTTAGCCTGGCACTTTCCAGGTTGGCGTCCTCCATGCGCGGGTCCAACACCGGGCAGATCACTTTTGATTTACCGCTAATCAAAGATTCAACAATCGAAAATGCTTTTTCACCATTGAGCTGACTCAGCGTTTGGATATCCAAAAAACGATCTGCATTCAGACGCGGTAAAAAAATTGACTTATTACGCCCGGAAAGATTCGTAAGCTTCCGTAGGTAGTTCGTCAATATTTTTTTTGTTTGGTCTGAAGCCACATTAAGGGTTTATGGTAATATAGGGCTTAATCCTTTGAAAATCTTTTTCCGTTACTAATTTCAAGTTAACAAGATCTTCAATCGATGTGAAGTTTCCATGTTGAAACCGATAGGCGACAATCGCAGCCGCCAATTTGTAAGAAAAATACGGGTGAGCAGCGAGTTCCCTTTCTACCACAGTGTTGAGTTGCATTTGTCGGGGGCGGTAATCTGGCAACACAAAGAATTTTTTCTTGAGGCGACCAACCGCTGTGGTGTCGAGACGGTACACCTCGTTCAGCTGATCCATTGAAACAAATCCACCCAAGCGCTCCCGGTATTCTACGATGCGCTTCGAAAACTTTGAACCTATACCGTAAACGGTTATAAATTGAGTAGTGTCGGCCACATTTAAATCCAGTTTTGTTATCGCAACAATTGGGCGTTTTGGAAACGAATCCCTAGGAAATTCCCTTGTTTTCTTTCCAGCGACAATAGGCAAATCGATCAACGCGTAAAGCTTCCGGTAGAGCAGCGTATCGGCACCATATATTTTCAGCAAATCACTTTTGATTTTGAACACTCCACCCTTTGTGCGGTAGTTGACTATTCTGCGAGCAAGCGATGGTGAGAAACCTAATTGTAATAAGCTATCCCTCGAAGCTGTATTTGGGTTAAACCTAAAAAGTGGTCGATCAACTGATGCGGAAATACTATCTGCTTTTTCCCATTGCCATTTGGCAACCAGGCTATCAAGCCGCAGTGAGTCTTTTGAAAAACTTAACTCTTTATTCGTAAACCAGTAGCGATACGCGGGCTCAGAGAAAATCAATAAAACCATCAAGGGCAACAAAACGAGAAGTGCATTCGTCTCAGTTCTTGAGAACGCAAAAAAACTTCGAATCCAGGCCTTCAACCTATTCACGGACAAAAGATATCTCTTTTAAACCAAAAAATCGATCCATGCCATTTGTATGAATCTTTAGTCTACCACTTTCATCAACGCCTTCAATGCGACCCTGCATCTTTTGGCCGTTAACCAGAAAAGGGTGCTCCTCACCCACTCTATACAGATTCCTTAAATAGGTATTCAATAGTTCCAATCGCCTTCCCGCACGAAGTTGCAAATACCTTCCTTCCAGTTTTTCAACTAGTGAATTGAGTTCATCGTTATTCACAAAATCAAGCCCGGTCTCCAATTTCAATGAAGTTGCCTTATCGATAGAAAATAAAAACTGGTTAACATTTAATCCGATCCCAACTATGCTTTGCTGAATTTGTTCGCCAGCCAGCCCGTTCTCAATCAAAATTCCGGCAATTTTTTTGTCACCGATAAGAAGGTCGTTGGGCCACTTGATTTTTACCCGCCCCGGGATTCGTGCCGAAAGAAAATCAAAAACGCCCAATGAAACAGCCATGGTTAGGTCGAATTGCTGCTTAGCCAACATGAAATGAGGCTTCAGCAGCAGCGAAAAAGTCAAATTCATGCCTGGTTCCGCCTCCCATCCGTTGCCTCTTTGACCACGACCTCGGGTTTGTGAGTGGGTGATTACGATGGTGCCTTCAGGTTGATTGGTCTTTTGTGATAGTTCTAACAAAAGCGTGTTGGTCGAGTGACATTCTGGCACGAAAACCACGTTTTTTCCAAAGAACAGCGTATTGGCAAGGATTTTATACAATGGAATTTGGTTAGATTTGTTGCTTTACTTTTTCCCAAAGATCCTAAGATAATTGAATGACCAAAAAAAAGAAGAAAGCAGACTCAGAAAAACTATGCAAAGCCATCGTGCACGGAATGCAGGAAAAGAAAGCTTCTGAAATTGTTGTGATGGATTTGAGGGAAATCAAGAATGCAGTCGCAGATTTTTTTGTCATTTGCTCAGGAAGCTCGGATAAGCAGTTAGATGCGATTGCCGGATCGGTAGATGACGAAGTCTACAAGAAAATAAAAGAAAACCCATGGCAAATCGAAGGGAGAAGCAATAAAGAGTGGGTGATTCTCGACTATATCACTGTTGTCGTCCACATCTTCCGCAAAGACAAACGAGGATTTTATGCCATCGAGCGTTTATGGGGCGATGCCCAAATAACAGAAATTGAGGACTAAGAACTTAAATCAGCAGCAGACGTTAGTAATTTGAACTTTAGATTTTATAAACAATGGCAGACAAAGAGAAAGACAAGAAGATAAATCCTCCAAAACTCCCCAAAACGAACTATCAGACCTGGCTTATTTTGGCACTGATCGTAGTGATTTTCGGCATTAGCCGTGTCATGAACAGTGGTGAATTGACGGAAGTGCTGGATAGTCGATTTGAGGAAATGGTGCGTTCCCGTGATATCAAAAAACTGGTTCTCATCAAGAATGAAGAAATGGTTGAGATTACCCTGAAGGCGGAAGCCCTTCAGAATGCCAAATACAAGCAGGAAATTGAAAAAACAAGCAGCCCCTTAGGCTTCAATGCCAATGGCCCCCATTATAAATTAAAAATTGGATCGGTCGAAAAATTTGAAGATCGCTATGAGGAACTAACTAAAGGTCTCAGCGCCAATGACAAGATCGATCTTAAAAAGGAAGATCGGGTGGATTACACCAATACGATTTTCAATATCGGATTTTTGTTCTTGCTGGTTTTCGGCTTTTGGATGTTAATGCGGAGAATGACTGGCGGTGGTGGTCCGGGCGGCCAGATTTTTAACATCGGAAAATCGAAGGCTGCTCTTTTTGATGCTGAGAGCAAAGTAAAAATCACGTTCGCGGATGTAGCAGGATTGGAGGAAGCAAAAGAAGAAGTAAAGGAGATTGTTGACTTCCTAAAAACACCGCAGAAGTTTACAAAACTGGGTGGCAAGATTCCAAAAGGTGCACTCTTAATTGGCCCTCCGGGAACAGGAAAAACGCTTTTGGCGAAAGCCGTAGCCGGTGAAGCAGGCGTGCCCTTCTTTTCCTTATCAGGTTCAGACTTCGTAGAAATGTTTGTGGGTGTTGGCGCTGCGCGTGTACGCGATTTGTTCAAGCAGGCAAAAGAGAAAGCTCCTTGTATTGTTTTCATTGACGAGATTGATGCAATTGGTCGGTCACGTGGCAGAGGGCAAATGCCCGGATCGAATGACGAACGTGAAAACACCTTGAACTCGTTGTTGGTAGAAATGGATGGTTTTGCAACAGACAGTGGCGTAATTATTCTAGCCGCTACCAATAGACCGGATGTGTTAGACTCTGCGTTGATGCGCCCAGGTCGTTTTGATAGACAAATCAGTATCGACAAACCAGACATAGCTGGACGCGAACATATATTTAAAGTACACTTGAAGCCTATTAAGCTCTCGAAAGATGTAGACGTAAAAAAACTAGCGGCACAGACACCCGGGTTTGCTGGTGCGGAAATCGCCAACGTGTGTAACGAAGCGGCCCTTATTGCAGCTCGCAAAGACAAAACAGAAGTTGAAATGCAGGATTTCCATGACGCGATCGATCGAGTGATCGGAGGATTGGAAAAGAAAACCAAAATCATTTCACCCGAAGAGAAAAAAATTGTGGCCTACCACGAAGCCGGTCATGCAGTAGCCGGTTGGTTTCTGGAGCATGCAGATCCACTCGTAAAGGTGAGCATCGTACCTCGTGGCGTAGCTGCGTTGGGGTATGCACAATATTTGCCTAAAGAACAGTTCTTATATCAAACTGAACAATTGCTCGATGAGATGAGCATGACGTTTGGCGGTCGTGCGGCCGAAGAGATTATTTTTGAAAAGATTTCAACAGGTGCATTGAGTGATTTAGAGCGCATCACCAAAATGGCGTATAGCATGGTGACTGTTTATGGTATGAATAAAGAGATTGGAAACATGTCGTTCTTTGATTCCAAGCAATCTGACTACACGTTCAATAAGCCTTATTCAGATGCAACTGCACAACGTATCGATGAAGAAGTAAAGAAGATCATCGACAAGGCGTATCAGCGCACCAAAGATTTGTTGATTCACCACAGAGAACATCTGGATATTATTGCGAAAGAACTATTGGAGAAAGAAATCTTATTCCAGTCTGACTTGGAACGATTAATAGGAAAACGTCCTTTTGCGGGCCAAACAACCTATGAGAAGTTTACTAATGGAACAGACAAAGAAAAAGTCGAGGTGGTGGCAGAAACTACCGCTCCAATTGAACCAGTAGCAGATTCAGTAAAGGAATAGTATCTATTGAAAACACTTGAAAAGCCATTCAGCTATTCTGAATGGCTTTTTCTATTTTTGCAAAGACATAGCCAATGGAGATTCTCCTTCCATCCGATAAAAAAATATACTTTGCCTCCGATTTTCATCTGGGAGTTCCGAACTATGCGTCTAGTTTGGAGCGTGAAAAAAGAATCATCATTTGGCTGGATCAAATAAAAAGAGACGCGCACAGCATCTATTTACTAGGCGATATTTTCGACTTCTGGTTTGAATACAAACATGCGATCCCCAAAGGGTTTATTCGCTTTCAGGGAAAGTTAGCCGAGTTAAGAGACGCAGGCATTCCTATTTACTTTTTTACTGGCAATCACGACATGTGGATGTTCGACTACTTTACCAAAGAACTTGACATTGTGATTTACCGCGAACCACAAATTTTACAAATCAATGGCAAGGTTCTTTTGATCGGCCATGGCGATGGGCTTGGCCCAGGCGACTCTATGTATAAAATTCAAAAAAAGTTTTTTAACAGCAAGGTTTGCCAATGGCTGTTTGCGCGCATTCATCCCAATCTGGGTATGGGCATTGCTCAACTTTGGAGCAAACAAAGCAGATTGGCGAATACCAAAAGAGAAGAAAAATTCAATGGGGAAGAAAATGAATTCCTGCTCTCGTATTGCAAGACAATTGAAAAAGAGACGCACCACGATTTCTATGTCTTTGGACATCGTCACTTGCCACTTGACCTGGAAGTGGGCGTAAATAGTCGCTACATCAATTTAGGAGAGTGGGTTCATTTCAACACTTATGCAGAGTTTGACGGACAGGCAGTTGCTTTGAAGACCTATCGCCATGTCAATTAGTAAAATAATTTGCTTTTTCTTTTTCACGTTGTTTTCCTGTTGCTTCGTAAACGGCCAGCAGATCGGTAAAAAAATTAAAGAAATTAAGAGTGCTGAAGTTATCTGTGCAACGGTTGATCGGCTGGGCAATTTCTTTATCGTGTCAAAGAACAATGTGATCAAAAAATTTGACGCACAAGGGAAGTTAATGGCCACTTTAAAAGGTAAGAACACGACATTGCTAGAGCCCTGGTATCATCCTTCCATTTTTTTATATAGTCATGTAAACCAAAAATACTGGATCTACGGCCGTTATTTTGAGAATGGAAAAGAATACCTGTTAGAACCCTCGTGGGCTATTCAGCCGACTTTGGTGTGTCCAAGTAATGATAATAAGCTTTGGCTTTTTGATGCCGCAGATGCGTCTATCAAAAAAGTCAATCCAATTACAAAAGAAGTTGTTATTGAATTCTACACAGATACTTTAAAAGCTAAGGTTGCACCTGTTTACACTCACTTAAGGGAATACCAAAACATGATCTTTTTGCTAGATCAACAATCTGGGATTTCTGTGTATAGCCATATTGGAAAAAGGATCTACCAAATCGATAAGAAAGGCATCAACAATTTCAATTTCTTTGGTGAAGAGTTGTATTATTTAGATGGAACTAAAATGAAGTTCTTTGACCTCGGAACAGGGGCGATCAGAGAAATTGAGGTGGGCGTTGAGTATAAGTATGTCTTAGCTTCTGACGAATCCGTCATTCTGATCAGCCAAAAGAATAGAATCTTCCTGTTCGAAAATAAGCTCCCCGAATAAGTCCAAATTGGGACAATGATCTCAAATTGAAAGAATCCTAGCCTAAAAAGCTTGAAGAATGGCTGCTAAAATGGCTTTGTTGTCTGGCACAATTGTGTGATGGACCGTACAAGCACAATCACCCATTTAATGAACAAGGATTTATTCAATCGGCTTTACTTCTTGCTAGTCACGGTAGACGATGATATTAGCGAAAAAGAAATCTTGCTTTGGAAAAAGATAGCAGAACTAAATAAGTTCCACGATGACATCCATCAGAAGCTGAATTCGCTAAAAGCCACGGATCGTGTTCAAATGCGAAAATCTTGCGTTGAGGAACTGAAACATACTTCGAAAGAACAGCAAATAAACTTGATGGCGTAGCTGTGTGTGATGGCAAATGCTGACGGATTTATGCATAAAGCAGAGTGGGAACTAATCTACTCCATCTACCATAAAGAGTTGAAATTGAACCAACTCGAAATACTAGAAACCGAACGCCATCTTAAAAAAACACTGCTGTCGGCTTAACATTGCGAAAAGGAGGCGAATAAGAAAAAGCAGGTGTCGAATGCAACCAAGCGTGAACATCGTGCGTCTTTTGGTTAAATTGTTATTCTATGCGCATTTTATCCTCGCTGGCCCTATTAGTTCTATTTTGTATTTCGGCAAACGCCCAAATTGATACTATCAAAATCAATGACTTTCAGGTCATTTATGTTTTTGGCCCCTTCCGAGTTGATTTAGTGAAAGCAGACGCGCCCAGTGTCAAGATCGACTATCATGGTGTTGACAAAGATGCGATCATTGTGAAATCGAAAGACGGTGACCTCACCATTCGATTCAAGAACAAAGACTTTGTCGACTTTGAAGACGGGCCCTGGAGACGGAATCGCGTTCGTTTCACAAATGTGACTATCTATTACACTCATCTGGAGGCCATCGAGGCCCGCGCAGGGGCTTTGATCGAATCAACAGAAACGATTAACGCAAAAAAAATATTCCTGGTGAGCAAAATGGGATCCCAAATGAAGTTGTCCATCAATGCGCAAAATTTGGAGTTGGAATCTTCCATGGGGAGCGAAGTTGACCTGAGTGGTGTGGCAGATCGGTTAACAGTTAGATCCAAAATGGGCAGTGAGGTAAATGCATCAGCGTTGAAGAGCCAGCATGTCAGGGTGAGCTCCTCTATGGGATCAGAGGTTTCCGTTTTTGCGGAGGAAGAACTTGACGCTTCGGCTGATTTTGGTGCTTCCATTACCTACCGAGGAAATCCGTCAACCAGGCATACTTCAAAATTCCTCGGGGCCGAAGTGAATCGAAAACATTAACAGTCTACTTCATTTTGGTTTTTTTTTGACCACCTGAACAATACTCACCTGAAGGAGTTATCTACAATGCATGAGATGGTCTAATAAATCCGGACACAAATCTGACATAAATTTGTGTAATCATGGAGAAGAAAAAACAACATCGCAAATACGACAACCAGTTCAAAGAAGGAGCCTTACGGCAATTGGCCAATGGGC
>Ga0209985_10002275_pt1 | contig 17636 bp, 22 predicted proteins | sample NOAtaG_FD_187305 | JGI IMG/M metagenome (GOLD analysis project Ga0209985, IMG submission 187305) | Freshwater lake microbial communities from Lake Erie, under a cyanobacterial bloom - NOAA_Erie_Diel6S_1000h metaG (SPAdes) (version 2) | ecosystem: Environmental > Aquatic > Freshwater > Lake ...
CTAGCGAAGCCGGTTGCAGAGTAATCCTTTGCGTGAATGCGGCAGATGTCGAATCCGCACATGAACGGATCGCTCAATGTAACGGGGTATCACTCAAAGACTTGGTTGTCATCCTTCAAGCCGCCGACGCTATCGGATCAGATGTATTGATGGACTTGATTCAATCCGCTAGGAGTGTACTGGGCGACACCGTTACCAGTCTTCGATTTGGCGTAGAAATCTCAGAAGCAAATGCAAAGCGATGGACGCCCTCAGAGCACGTTTGTGGGGTGTTCGTGGTGGGCGAAAGCCATGACATATTTTGCCGCATCCTAGATATTGCACGGGACATATCGGACACGGAGGGATAACTAGATCGAACCAGTTTTCAGTTCCTAGGTATCCTTCTTGAGAGTACCCTCGATCGATTAAGTACCACCAACTCATCTCAGTCTCAAGTACTGAGACGGGCAGTTCTGCGACGGAAATATCCAAAGCGTGTTGCGCTAGCCACTGATGCCAATCTGCTCGCTGATCGTGGATTAACTTGCCTTGCCGACGAAACCTAGCCACCCTTACCTCCGCACCGTCATTGTATTTGCACCTAGCATGGCCTAAACTTTCTTGGTAATCCATAAAGGTATCCAAAGCCTTCATGACCTTCGTAGTAAGCGATCTCGGAGCTGATGGAAAAGACGAGACTATCTGTCATCGATCCACAGCAATGCTTCAGCAATTCGTAAAAGTCACCTCGTGCTCCGTCTTCGAGGGGACCGCAATGGCCGACTAAATAGGCTTCACCTTGGACGCCAGCCTTTCGCAGAATTTCCGCGACCTTGTCGACTTCGCGATGATCCGACGGGATTTCGTATAGTATCCGAGAATCGATGTGCCTAGCATCATGAAGTAGTTCGTCGAGAAACTGTGAGTATCGTTTCTGCGCATGAAGAAATCCCATCAGCCGCTGTCGGCGTGCTGGCAAAACGAATAGTTCAATAATTCGAGCGAGTATTGGTTGTTCGTAATTTCGATCGCCATCAATCACAATCAAAAACACCTTTATGGAAGAGCTAGGAAACTACTCTGTGAACAAGAGATAACAATCGTCGAGGAACTCACCGCAATAGAAACCCAATCGACCAGCCACACAGGAGACGAGCGTTCCAAAAGCTGTATCGAGTGCAGCTTGGACGCCTTCCTCCAAGCTACACTTTTGACCATTCAGTTGTCCGCAATTGGACAATACAAAGCACTCGTTAGGTGCACCAAGCGACTTTAGACGCTGCACGACGAACTCGGAGTTGCGCTCGCTCTTAGAAATCAAAACAGCCTTCTTCTTGTCCAAGCGTGTGCCATGCTCGATCAGCATCAACGCAGAATTGAGTTGCTTTTCGGACTTGAATGACGCGCACGTTCGCCAACGTGCGGCGGCGCTAGGCACCAAGAAGTGTTCGGCGAGTTGAAAGTGTTGTTCGTAGCTTTCCATAACATCATCCCTTGACGATTACACGGTAGATGGAAAGTTCACGATGCTTGGACGAAATACCAACCTTATCGACGATGTCTGTTCCTACGCAAGTTCCCACCGGAAGCTGAGCGATCTTCTGTGCGATGAAGGTGGCTACTTGCAGAGGAAGGGCTTGCGATTCTTGAACTGTAGAGTCGCAGATTCGGGCTGCGAACTCGTCCAATGTCATCGGTTCGATGGATTCGACGAACGCTATTTCGGTTGGCAATCCAGTCTGAAGACCAATGAAAAAGTGCACGAGCTTGCGTATGCGCCGCCGTGGAACTGCATCGACCGGCGCTGGGATCAACCATTCCCCCTTAGAGACATGATTGTTCTTGCCAATCCCAGCACGGCCTACCAGTATCTTCTCAACTTTCGTGATCGTCGGTTGGAAATTGGGTGGCAGTAGCCAACGATTTTCAGATGGTGCGACCAGCTTGTCCTGGTTAAGAACCAGAGGTCGTTCTTCGTCAAGGTTTAAAACAATCTCGCAATCGCAAAACAGACTTGTTTGATCAAGAGCATCCTGCAGATCTTGCCATGGAACGTGGTTCTCCTCCGCCCAACAACTTACAAATCGCGTCGTGTGGTTACAACCTTCGGATTGCACATGTTCATCAACATGGTCAATCAGTTGAGTGACTTGTTGTAGAGAAAGTACCTGTTTTGACATCTTGGGCCCGCCTCACTCCTCTACGTTGAAAGAAATAGTGGCACCGTCTGGTAAGTCACGAATTTGCTTGGCAAAGTCAGCCAAAAAACGCAGCCTATCCAGCGAGCTGATGGCTCGGTACGAGTACTTAGTATCCGGCTGTGCCAAAACAAAGGGAGGCATAACACTCAACAACTGCCCTGGCTCCAATGCGCCTCCCTGGTCCCAAAACTCTTCCAACGGCTCAAGATTTAACGCACCAATTGGTTCACTCTGCACTTCTTCTAGGAATGTCTTAAAGTCCATGTCGAGCGATTCGATTTCGTCGCATTCGGTGTCTAGTCGATAAACCTCGTTGTCGCGGATGAAGTACTGATCGCCGAGCGCGCTTTGAGCAAATGGAACATCTGACCGCTTGACCGTTCGATAGTGACGGTGGAAAGCATCTGTCGATTCCCAAGCATGGCGCAGCGAATGCCATTCGAGTTTTTGGCATGCACCACGTACATGCAATGCGCCGCCAAACTGAATGAAGCCATTAACCGACTTCAGCAGTTTAGTCAGATCGTCTGGCAGCTTGCTCAGCAATTGCAGATCATCGATGGGCGGACCAGCCCAAGTGATGTCTAACTCCATGACCATCGTCCTCGCTTCTTGATTATCTCTGCGATATTCAGCGGATGGAATTGTAATTCATCACCATTTGCTGCGGCGGAGTGAACTGGATCATTATCAATGATCCCAGTGTAGTAGCCATCGTCGTCATCGACTTCGGTGATCGTAACCCACATCCGCTCAGTTTCGTTGTCCTTCCGTGCCGCATCTTCTTTCGCAAAGCGGAAGAGCAACTTAACGCTGTCGCCAACTTTGCAGTTCTCGCGTCTCCGCTTGGATGGCGGCTTGAGATCATCGCGATGTTCGGCTAGCTCGACTGCGTCCTCCAGGCAGTAGCCAACCTCGTCAAAGCTTGGAAACGGATAATGCTTGAGACGTTTCCACTTGTGCTTAGGTGATTTTCGCTCAGCTGCCCAACCACACGGAAGATCGCGTAACTCTTCGATTGATACATCCATCTCCATGATGCATGATAGGCATACGACTTGCGGCTTCACTTGGTCTGGAGATTGAACACCGTGAAACTGCCAGTCACCTTCGAAATCATGCGAGACATATGTGATAGGCGATCCCTCAAGGACATAGTTGCTCGTAAAACAAGCGGTGTCTGGGGAATCGGCGAATCGCCAAGGTTCGTCGATCAATTGCGACTTGGGCAAGCCAGTTTTCTCCACCGATTGTTCGTATAGCAGCGGCTGAACTTTGCGACTCCGTTTATTGCAGTGATCGTCCCACGGGAAGTAACCGTGACGATCCGGCCAAAAGTACTGCAACACCGGATACTCTTCGTAGTGGTAGTACCAACTCGCTGAACGGAGCAATGGCTCGCGCCATGGAGCATGAACTTCGCGGAGGACGCATGACTGGCCCGGAATGATGCCGTCGAGCTTGACGCCATCGCCGTATTCTTTGCGGGCTTGTAGGAGATCGGCATAGCGAGCAATCATCTCATGCATCGTCTCGATCTCTATTCCGAAAACGATCAACTCGGGCTGACCGTACTTCGCAAAGAGACCAACGCTGTAGGTCCAGGTGGGCGACGATCCTTCACCTGGAATCCCGTTAGCATGCCAGCCATGCTTTTGAATGTTTTTGAGTACCCCACGCTCAAAGCGGTTGAGGTCCTTGTCGGTAAGCGATCGCGTTTTTGGTTTCATTTTTCTAGTAGTTTAACTCCCCTTCTCCTCCTCAGGAGGAGAAGGGGTCGGGGGATGAGGAGGTGATTCACGCGTGAGGCGTCGTTTCAAAACAGTATCGATATCATGAAGCACTCGTTATGTATCCTGTTCGATGTCTCGGCTAGTGAATCGAATGACTTCGATCCCTTGTGCATTGAGCCATGCGGTTCGTTTACGATCCTTCGCCATTCCTTCAGGAGTGAGGTGGGGTAGTCCATCGCACTCGATACAGAGCTTTGCTTCGGGACAATAGAAGTCGAGGATGTAAGGTTCTTTCACGTATTCGCGCCGGAACTTGGCACCGCATCGTTGTCGATTGCGGAGTAATTGCCACATCAGGAATCCAGCCGGTGTCGCAGCCCTTTTAAGGTGTTTTGCAAAATCATGCGGGTCTTGCCATTCCATCGCCATACTCAAACCTCCTCATCCCCCAGCCCCTTCTCCTCCCGAGGAGGAGAAGGGGAGCAAGAACATCAAATGCAGAAACCAATTCGCCTTGGGCGTCGCCTCAACGGAAGGATAGCAAGATCGAACTTCTGCAGATAAATCGTGTTGAAAAATGCCAGTACCATCAGCTCCCATCATTCCACCTATTTGCTTTCGAAAAGCCGGATATACCCATAAGGATTGAAGAAAAAGTCGTCTTCGGCGTAACGCAGGCAGTTGTCGAGTTCGATGATGCGTCGCGGTCCGCTATCGCAAAGTCGAAATCCTTCACCCGCTCGTAGTGCCCGCTTGGGTTTATCAGCGACCAGATACAATCCCATCAGGTCAATCCACTTCACGGCATCGGTAACTTTGAGGTCATCGTCTACTTCGACGTCTCGATGCCCCAGCAGATGCATGCCAACGGAGTACAGCGAACTTGTGTCTTCGTCATGAATGGCGCGCTGCACCCATGCTCGATACAACGCGGCCGACGCAGCATGGGCATCGCCATCCTTGATCGCCTTCCGGTACTGAAGCGCCAGCTCAAGCCAGCGCTCTCGACCATGAGCCAATCCAGCGCTCTCGCTCTTGGCAGCAACGCCGCCACTATTCAGCAACTCAGCAACCAATAACAGTGCCATCGCAGAAATCGACTCCGACTCCGCTTTCTTAATTGGTGGTGACAGAATGTAAGCCACAGCCGAATGCGAATCGATCGCTCGCCATTCATCGCCCATTATCGTGGGATTATTGCGATCCAGCGATGCTTTGAAAGCAGCCTTCATGCGCGTATCAGGCTCGAGCTGCGAGTAATCGAGATCGAGCGTAAATTCAAGGCTCACACTATCTATCATCGACTGTACCGATGAGAAGTCATCCCACTGTCCTAGCACGCAAATTACATGTCGCGGTTGTATTTTCACAGTTTCACTTGCCCCAGAAGAAATTCATTCATCCCGCCAAAAGCCGTCTCGCAAGTTCGTTCGCAATCCGCTTCGCGTCTCGATCGAGTTGTTCCTTGGTGATTTGTCCTTTAGCTGCATCAACAAGATGCAGACCTGTTGTCTTGTCACGAATCCAAACGATGACTTTTCTGCCACCACTTCCCTTTTTCTTGCTGATTGCTACATCCCAGCGATTTTCATCCAAGCCAACCAATTCAGCGAACTCACGTAAATAAAGAGGTTCATGTTTGGACATCGTGAACTAAACCTGAGTTACTTTCTTCTGAAGGAACTCAAGGAAAGTGTCAGCGACTTTGCGAAACTTCCACGATCCCAGTCCATGTTTGGCCGTCAACACCGGGGCGTCGCCTTTCTTTGCAGCAGAGAGATCGAGTACGAATGGATCGCCTGCCATCTCCGCGATCACGACATAGTGCTTTGGCCAAATGGCGATCACTTCGTTTTTGATCGGATTGAATGAGTAGCCATGCTGTGCTTCCTCAAGCTCGGCAGCACCAAAGAGTTGCAAATCCTCAACTTGTCGCTTCAACGAAATCAAAACCGAGTTGGGTGAGTATTTTTTGAGAAATCGCACATAGATCGCTGGAAGCTTCCATCGCCCCAAAATCGTGTCGATGGTTTTCGGATCTGATGGCAGAAGTCGCCCCCGCGTCGGCGACCGTTCTCTTTGCTGTGCAAGCTGCGACGCTAGTACCCGTTCTAGAGCCTGTGCTGCTCTATCCAGTTCCGTTTTCGGTCGAAGGAGGTCTGGATGACATTTGACTTTTGATATGTTCGACTTCGCAGGATAGCCTTGCTTGATCCATTCCCGCAGTTCCTTAAGTGGTAAATCTTTCGATAGCCATTCCCCAGGATCATCTGGCAATTTCTCGATCCATGGCAAATGAGCGTGTTGGCATAGTACCTCTATCGCTTTCGCGCGATTGTCCAATTTATTCCGTCCGTTGAGAGCGAACTTCGCCAAAACGGGATAACAGTCTCTACCTAGTACCTTCATCAGCGCATCCATCGACCAATAGGTTGTCTCCGGTCGTTCCATAAGGCGATACAGGATCGATTCAAACGCGGTGTCGCTTGAATCCAAGAAAGGTACCGCGTCAGACAATGCTATTGATCGATGAGGAACAGACGAGCCTTTATCGGCGTAGTCTAATAACGCTTTCACCACGGGCAGGCGAGCTGAGCTAGCAGTTGCCTTTTTGGTCAATTTTTGGATTTGTTTGTAGACCTTGAGCCCGTCTCTTTGTTGATTCAGTTGTTGGATTTCTAGATCGAGGTTTGCCACCGAATGTTTCAGCCTTTTCATGTTTTGTAAATTATCTCCCCTTCTCCTCGCTGCGAGGGTCGGGGGATGAGGAGGTGGATGCTGATTCACTGGTCGCGATCCTTGCCCCAATTCGACTTGATGTACTCTTCGTAACGATTGAAAAAATCAGGCCATTTCTTGTCGAACTTTTTAAAAACGGGAAGCTTTTTACCGAGAATCTGCTCAAAGCCAATTCTCGGAGTCCATCCAGTCACTATACGGTATAAGAATAGCGGAGGGTTCGGACAATCGTCAGGAGAAAGGTCCTTCTCTTGTTCTGTTGCGGAATATAGGTCCACACGTAGCCAGTTGTTGCTACCTATAGGGCGCTCGACAACAAAGGTCTCTAATTGGTCTCCCTCGTCAGCAATAGTGTTCTTCAAAAACAACGGAGGTTCCTTCCATTTCATATGGATAGGCAATTGCCCAACCCGTCTTACCAACTTTCGTCTCGTTAAGAATTCCATTTCTTGATAGGTGTACCAAACCTCTTCGGTCAGACTCAGCCTACTTAGATCTTCAACAGCATTCTTGAATCGGCCGGGAATCACACGGACCAACATTCCTTCTTTCTTGTCCCATGCAACTTGCTGTATGTACGCGAATCCCTTAGGTGTTGATAATTCATAAACCCACGAGACATACTTCTTATCTGCAATGCTACCTTTCCTAGGCAAGAAAAACGAATCACGGTCAAACTCAGGTACTGAACTCTTGGTGGTTGCTTCCTTGACGATGACTTTCGCTGAATCTGCGGTGCGAGGCTGTCGTCCATCATTTGGTTTTCGAATCTCGCGATTTGTCAAGTTATCACTTAGCCTCTTTCGAAGGGCCAACGTCGATCTTCGCCATTTAGGGTAGAGCTCTTCATTCTCCTTCCATAGCTCGCATGCTTCGGACTGATCATCGAGAACGGCATCAAGTCCTCGGATTGCGGATTTCAACAGACGCTTTACCGCGAGTGATTTATGCGTCTGAAGCCATTCTTTAGCCTCGGAAGGCAAAGTCCTTTTGGGACCATTCAGCAATCCGTCGATCATAGCACATGTGCCAAGAACCCCCGAACACTCGATCAATTCAAGGTCGCAATCATCGATATCAAGACACTCTTCAAAGAACTCCTTTGGATCATCGTGTTCGCAAAGATCTGCAAGCCAATCGAGCGCGTAATCTTCTTCAAAAATCTCAATTCCCCAACTTCCCATTCCGATCTCCATTTTGCAATTTATTGATTATTCGAACTCCCCATCTCCTTCTCAGGAGACAGCTGATTTAGTGAGCCGTTGTACGCTAGCCCCGGTTTAGTGGCTTCGCCACAGGCGGCAACCGGGGCTAGCGCCCGACGGCTCACCATGAACCAACATCATGGAGCACTCGTTGTGTATCTTGTTCGATTTCTCGGCTGGTGAATCGAATGACTTCGATCCCTTGTGTATTAAGCCATGCTGTTCGTTTTCGATCCTTCGCGATTCCTTCAGGAGTGAGGTGGGGTAGGCCATCGCATTCGATGCAAAGCTTTGCTTCGGGACAATAGAAGTCGAGGATGTAAGTTTCTTTCACGTATTCGCGTCGGAACTTGGCACCGCATCGTTGTCGATTGCGAAGCAATTGCCACATAAGGAATCCAGCAGGTGTCGCAGCCCTTTTCAGGTGCTTTGCAAATTCATGCGGGTCTTGCCATTCCATCGCCATGCTCAAACCTCCTCATCCCCCAACCCCTTCTCCTCCCGAGGAGGAGAAGGGGAGCTAGAACATCAAATGCAGAAACCAATTCGCCATTGTCGTTGCCTACTTGAAACTCCACGACACCGGCTTTATTGAACCGTTGTGTTCATTGCCCGTTACTTGCCCTTCCTCAACACCTTTTGTTCTTGAAAAAACTTCAAGTATTTTTTATCGCTCGGAAACCCCCTTTTTCCCCATTCTTTGTCTAAATGTTCAAAGAATTGGAACGCTGTATCAAAGTCTCCTAACTCAAAGAAAATCTGCCCACCCAGTTCGAATGGTGATGCGTCAATATCGCTGTACGCTGATTTTAACAAGTTCTCCAACAGCTCCTTGGCTTCTGACAATTTGCCTTTCTTGAGGGCGGCAGAACAGCTCGCCGTCGCGATGTCTACTCCTACGTTCCAATTAAGCTTGGGCTCTGGCACCAATTCCCATGCCTTTTCGAATTCACCCGCAAACATCAAATCGTAAATCGGCGTCGCCTGAACGAATTCCATGCGTTGCGAGTTGAGGTTCCGCGGCCACCGAGCAAACAGTTCGTTGGCTAGAACATTCTCATTTTCGTTGCCATCAGGCTTAACGAAATCAGCCGAAGAGCCACTACTCTTTACCTTCTTGAGAAAATCGAGAATTTCCTGCGGTTCACCTTCGAACAGTTCGTCACCCTCGAGCATGTAAGCGCCGATGATGTCAATGGACGCCTTCTGGTGATCGCCGAGATAGAAGCAACATTCGCCTCGTCGAAGCAATACGAACGGATTATTGAAGCCGTCATCGCAATTAGCAGCTTCCTCCAAATGCTCTAGCGCAATTTGGTAATTGCCCAAAAGAAAGTGTGCGTCACCGATGGCCGCGAAGACTCGAAGAGCAACATTGGACTCACGCTTCTCGTTGGGCAATAGCTCGATCGCCTCCTCGAGAATGCGAACAGACTCCGCGTAATTGGACTCCGCAAATGCATGCTCTGCTTGTTCGATAAGCTTCTTGATCTTTCTGATCATCGTTCTCTTTCTGTTGTTTGTTGTTAGTATTCATTGAGTGCTGGCTGCAATTCCATCTCCCGTTCTCGTCATCCTCGTCACCAGTACGTTCATGGTACGGCTTGCGCGAAGCGTGCAGCTCCCATCATCGCACCTATTGCTTTCAACAAGACTGTCCTCAAGTTCATTGACACGCAACATTTTGATTCGTTCATCTCCTGAACCTACCCGATTTAGTCCCACCAATTGAAGGCAAGTTCACCAATAGTCTGCGGCTTCCAGTACTTTATCTGGTCGCGTTCAATTCGGTCTAGTTGCTCCAAGTCCGACTTCTCGATCTTCCTCGAGAGCTCCTCGCATGTGGCGATGGTCATTTCCGGAAATAAGACGTTGATGCGTGAAGCAATCGCAAATGCATTGCGAAAACGAATCTCGCAAGTCACCAGCGGCTCTGCAAACGCAATGATTGGAAACGACGCATGGCCAAGGATAGAAATCGTATCATCCTCGCGCGACTTTTGCCGCTTCAAGGTTGCTAAGTGAAAATTTGGCGTCACGCCTCGTTCCTTCATTTCGACTATTTCGTATCCCATGGGCTTTGCAAAGGAAATGACGATCTGATGAAAACAGCCAAAGCGGAATTCGGGAATGTCGCGATGCACGAAAAAGCTCGTGATTCCTTTGCGTAAGATCATACAGAGCCTCGTCCAAGGATTCGCAATTCTTTGCCACCGTGAGCAAACGCGATTGATTGGTGTAGCTTACTCCTACTATAAGAATCCTGTGTGATGATCCTGGGTTCCTTCACTTTATTCCTCGTTCACAATTCTCGAATAGTCCGCGAACGACGACTCGGCCAAGTTCGCTTGAATGATCTGTTTCGCAAGACGGAAATTCACAACAGAACAACTCACCTCCATCGTGCCTGAACCGATACTTCCGCCGTCGACTTGTCCCATCCCCGTCTTGCCGAGCGTGTCATCAAGTCGCCTTTCAAGTCGATGTCTTTTCGCGAGGTCTTTCGCGGTTCCCATTCCGTCGATTTTGTACTCGATATTGAAACACTGCCAATCGTCAGGGTCGAGTTCCGCGTACCCATCCGTAATTGCTGTTTCTAGAACTCGCTTCAAGTTCTTTTCAACGGAGATTTTTCGATCTCGCTTGTGCTTTGCGTGACTGCCAACCTCGCCAACTTTTCCCCAATGTTCGCCAATCGTTTCGCCATCCACCCAGGCTTCATGGTAATGCCACTGGCGATTAATTCTTTTGTAGAGCTTGATGACTCGAACGATGCTGCGAGTCGTTGGAGCCTTTACACCAGAAGAAACAGAAAGCGATGTTGACTTTGCTTTGCTTGAAGCTTGCGCACCACCCGGATCAAGATGCTTGACGGCAGATTCAAAGTCTTTTCGCATTTGCTCAACATCGAATTTCGGAATGTTCCAAGACTCTAAATAGTCTAGGCTTCTCCTCAGCATGTCGCAGTAGAGCCGGTTTTGTTCGGCCTGAGATCCCTTCTTGAATTTCGCATGATCAATGTACAGTCGAAACTCGCAATCGCGCTTCTTTTGGCTGTACTTCGCTATCTCGGGATAATCGATTTGCCTTCGTTTAGGCATGATAATCGGAATCACATTCCAAGACTTTAGGCCGCTTCCGTAGTTCAGTTTTTTCAGTCGATCGTTGACGATGCGTTCAATTTCATCTCTCGAGAAAACATGCGCATCATACACATCTTGATTAATCTCACCACCTATCCAAAGCCTCATTTCGATCCGTTCTTTCTTTAACGATTGTTATTCCGGTAGAGCCGTCGCCGTCGCTTTCGAACGCAACAGCTATCTATCCGTGCAACGATTTCAAGCCAAGGCACCTAATTCAAAATCGCTCCAAGGTCGCTAAAGCGACTGATCCAGCCTTCTTCAGTAACGAGCTCGCCAGCAAGACCATCACTGATCTCGTTTAGATCGACGAGGTCGTTTTCGTTTTCTTGAAATGCGATCAAAAACTCCTCTGCACCTTCAAAGAAGCTGAGCAAATCGTGAAGCGTCGAATCCACCAGATCCGTCGCGAATCCCTCGATCAATTTTCGCGTGCTCTCGGGGACGGGTGCAAGCGCTGCGTCGAGTTCCTCTGACTCCTTCACCTTCATACGACCTCGCAGTGTATTGAGTGCGACCGCAACCGCTACGTCTCGTACTTCGGAGACGAGCAATCGACCGAATCTATCTAGTACATCGCTCATGTTTTGGGGCTCTCATTTTGCGATTATGCTTGCTGGCGACTTTTGTTCTGATCCAACCAAATGCCGTTTGTCGTGCGCGTGATTCACTTTGACGTTACGATTTCGCGGGTTCGGAAATCAGATCCAGCTCTTGGCCCACCAAGTCGATAATCTTCGTTCCACTCTCCCACAATTCCCGTGCACTATCAGAGTAACGGTGCGACTTGTAAAAAGAGCCATCGCACTTAAGCCGCACGCCAGATTTTGTTCGTTTCTTTACGTATTTTGCTAGGGAAAGGAAAGGTTTTGTTGCACTACCGGTGAAGTGTGATTCCTCCAATTGATTGCGAGATTGACGCCCTACATCAAAGAAAGCTCGATTGATCGTCGAGTTGGAAAAGAAGTCCATGTCGACAACTAGCGACTTAGGTACAGGCTTTTCTAGAATCACTATTCGCAAATCTCTATCTTTCTTGAGCAAGGCCTTCAAGTCGGATGTCAAACCCGCTTTTTTGTCGGAAATGTTGAGAGGGCACTCTCGCCACTCTACTTCGAATTCCTCCATCCAGGTAGTGATCCACGTGAGTACTTCGGCTCGTGTAACATGCAATTGAATTCCGAACAACCTTGTCATTCTCGTCATTTCGTATTCTTTCAGTTGTGGAACAGGATTCTTACGATTGAACCCTCGACGACCAAAAAACCTGCGCTGATTCATCGCTGCAACTTGCCGCGTCTATGCTTACACCAACGCCTCCAGATTCTGACACGTTTTTGCCCTATTTCTATACTTCTCCATCCGGTCATATGCTGGAAGCCTCCTCATCCCCCAACCCCTTCTCCTCCTGAGGAGGAGAAGGGGAGCAAGAACAACTAAATGAACAACCCAGCTCCCCTTCTCCTCGCTGCGAGGAGAAGGGGCCGGGGGATGAGGAGCTTCGTCCTCGTTCTAGTCATCCTCGTCCTCGTCATCCCCGTCTTCACTCAGCGTCGCCATTTCGAGCCAACGCTCAAATGAATCAGCCAGTCGCTCGACATCAGCTCCTTCGTGATACCAGATCCAGACCGTATACTCATCTGTTGGATCCAGAAACACGACGTCGCCATTGTTGTCGCCAATAGCCAACCCGGCCGCTAACCGGTCTAGTGAATAGGGTTCACCGTCTTGGTCCTCTGTTTCATCGCCGACGTGCTTACGAATGGAACTTACGTACGCTGACAACTGAAGGATGGCCTGTACCTTATAGCGGTTCACACGAATCACCTCGGTGAGTTCTTCGACGGTGTAGAACCGCCATCCATCGATGTCGTTGAAAAGGTAATAGGTATCGCCGTTATGCTGCTCAAGGAACGCGAGATAGGCTGCAGGTAGTTTTGGTAATGTATTCATAGAGGTCTTTCCTTTCGTTAAACGCGTATTAGGACCCCAAAGCGGTGTCCGGTCGGGTCTAGCCCGGGCCGGACAATGCAGCACGGCGGTCAAGTATTCAGGAAGTGAATGGCACTTCCTGAGCGAAGCGATCCACTATACCTGTCGTTTAAAACGCGGAACAAGTTGGTGCACTATTGCTCCAACATCCGTATTTAGGCACAGTTACGCAGTACCGTCGTTGCGCAATTGGTCTCCATCTAGATTGCTGCCTTAAGTTCCTTTGAGTAATTCGGAGCGAACGAATAGCGCACGATGATTACCAATGGGCAACGAGCTTTGCTTTGCTCACGCTTCTCGCAGGACTCTTTCTATTTCATTCAAGATCTTGATTCGATTCTTGCTCGGTCTGAACGCCTTGTGGCGTTGACGAGCGATAGCGATTTCTGCAAACGACTTGATTGCTGGTTCGATATGTCCTTCATCGATTAATTGCGTTAAACAAATCGCAATAATAGTGACATCGAGAACTCCCTTGTCGAATTCGTTGCCTAGAAACGACTTCCTGGGATTCCTTACGGATTCAATGATGGCGTCGTCACTCGTCAACGTCTTATTGTACCCCCTGGCTCTTCCAAGCATTATGGCGTTGATATAGGTTCGAATTCTAGCTTTTGGATTTTCCCTTCGCCAATCGCGAAATTCGTAGTACGCGTCCCAGCCTTCATCACTTCCGAACGGACTGTCCTCGTCGACACAATCCCAGAAGTACTCTTCAGTCATTAGTTCGCAAGATCGCTTCGATCGTTGGCGAGGGTTGTTGAATGGGTCATGCTCATCATCAGCATTGTTCGTCGGCTTATCCCAATTCTTGGGCGTAACTGTTTTGGCTGCCGACTTATCTGACAAACGCGTTGGCCGTGCCAGAGATCGGCCATAGGGATAGACGCAACGCTCTGGATCTTGAAGGTAGAATTCTAGGATTTCAGACTTGTTCCACGAGGCAGGCACTTCGAGTTCGAAATTTGCAAACACGGTCTCAACACAGCTCACCAGGTTCTTTATTCCCGTAGCCGATCGACGTTTCCACGATCTGTCATTGGCTGAAAATGTTAGAGTCAAGGCACACTCAACTTCCTTACTGGAACGATGGTACTCGGTTCCCCTTACGTGCCCCTCTTTGATCTTCGAAGAAGCAGACAAACTGAAATCCAGCCGTTCTGCACCTGGATACTTCTTATGAAATTTCTCGGAAGGCAACGATTTTCGTGAGATTCTTTTTTGCAATTCAGAAATTAGTCTATCGGAAAAACCGTAAGCTGCTCCAGGTTCGAGATAGATTTGGCTAAAAGATATCAATAGTCGTTTCATAGTTGATGGTGTTGGTGGTTCCCAAAAGAGATGCGCTCATTTGTATCGACAAGCTACCCCTTTAGCAGCCAGTAAGGTAACCGATGGTAATGCATTGGCTATTCAGCGGCCTAAGTATCGGTCGTAACATCATCCTATGGTAAGTCGCCAACGATTTCAGGACAGAGCCAATTGGCACGTTTAGGCGATGTCGTTTTCGACTATACTAACGACTATACTCGTGTTATTTGGCGAGTTGCTTGATGCGCGCCTTCACTGCTCCATTTCCTACCCTACAAGAGGAGGGCTTCCATGCGCCTTCGACGATTGTTTTCATTGCATAGTATTCGCATCGCAATAGTCGGCGCAATGGCTTTGGCTGGTCATGCATGGATGCACGGCACGGTCGCTAATGCACAGTCGGGAACAATCGCACAACAAAGCGCAACCGCAGCGGATGAAAAGGCATGGGAACCGCATGATCTTAATCGTCCAAAACCGGTGATACGTGACCCTGGCCCGGGCACTGAGAAAGAATTTTCCAAACCGCCAACCGATGCCATCGTACTGTTCGATGGCAAGGATCTATCACAGTGGGTGCGAAGACCAGGTGCCAAAGAGCAACCGCCGGTACTCGAACCGAAATGGAAAGTCATAGACGGGTACTTTGAAGTAGTCCCCAACAGCGGCAGCATCTACACCAAAGAAAAGTTTGAGGACTGCCGTATTCACGTGGAGTGGGCTACGCCAGCTTCCTTCAAACCGCAAGCGAAAGGTCAGAATCGCGGCAACAGTGGACTCTTTCTCTTAGGACATCCGGAACTTCAAATCTTGGACTCGTTCGACAACGAAACCTATGCCGATGGACAAGCAGCAGCTATTTACGGAAGGTACCCGCCTCTTTTCAATGTGAGTCGTCGTCCAGGCGAATGGCAATCGTTCGACATCACGTTGGAACAACCTCGATTGGATTCCAATCGCAAAGTAATCAAGCCTTGCACACTGACCGTGATTCACAATGGCGTGTTGGTTCAAGACCACGTCGCCGTTGGTGGAAATGCAACGTCAGGAACACTTGGGATTCAGGATCACTACACTCCTGTTCGCTTTCGAAACATCTGGGTCCAAAAAAATCAACCGTAGTCACTAGATGCGAGAAAAATCATGCCCTTTGAGATCGACTCGATCGTACCGACTCCGCCAACGAGCCCAGAGGCAGCCGTAAAGCAATCTCTTCCTACTGCCTCGGAACCGATTGCACGCGTCCGCTTGTGGCGACTCCTCCTGGCCGCTCTCTTGGTCGTCATGGCATGGGACTGGTTAATCTATCAATCGAGCAATGGCAGAGCGGCGTGGGGAGCATTCTTGCTCGTAGTCCAAGGAGCATTGCTACTCGGTTGTTGTCGAGGACGTTACAAAGGTAGCGAGAAAGTATTGCTACTGTTGATTGGGTTGGCGTCGGCTGTCGTGTGTTGGCGATCGTTTTGGCAATGGAACGATGGGCTATGGTTGTCAGCCCTGGCTCTGGCGGCTGCATTCTCTTTGACTGTGCAACATGTCTTTCCTTGGATCGAGCAGTTGTTCTTGTTTTTGATAGGTGCTCCATTCCGATCTTCCGAGCCCATCGGACGAGCCGTCAATGCGATCCGAGTCGTGGACCGCCGTTACTTTGGATCGCGTTGGGCTGAGTGGATTGTACCGATCGCCATTGGCAGTGTCTTTATCTGGATTTTTCTGCAAGCGAACCCCGACACACTGAAGCTATCCCTAGAGTGGCTTTCCACGTTATCCGATCGTTGGGCAGGTTGGCTCGGCAGCCATTTCTTCGCACAATTGCTCGGTTGGATTGTTGTTGGTGTATTGATATTAGGATGGATAGTGCCGCCAACCTTGCGTTTCAATTTCGAGGAACACTCGAAAGCCACTTATCAGAGCGCTGTAGACAAGCCCGCTTTTCCTCAAGCCGATTCGCATTTTCGTATGGCAGAGAATACACTCGTCGCATTGTGCTTTCTGTTCGTAATCTATTTGATCAGCGAGCTCAATCATTTCTGGTTTCGAGAAATTCCGGATGGTTTCCCTTACTCGGCCTATGCCCATCGAGGAGCTGCATGGCTCACGTTTGCGCTTGCCGTTGCTACCGTAGTTTTGTCTGTAATCTTCCAACCGGAAATGCAGTCGCATCCGAAGAATAGTCGACTGCGAGGCTGGGCGTGGTGCTGGTCTTTTCTAAATCTGTTGTTGGCGCTCAGCGTCTACAATCGAATGTGGATTTACGTCGAGTTCAATGGAATGACGCGCATGCGAATCCTTGCCTACTTTGGGATCACATGCGTGTTGATAGGTTTTCTGCTCGTGGTCGCCAAGATCATTCAAAACAAATCGTTCGGATGGTTGATCCAGCGACAATTGATGACACTGATGATTTTTTGGATTGCGCATTCCTGTACTCCACAGGACTGGATTGCTTACACATGGAACCGACAATCGATTCTTCAAGGAGACTTGAAGCCGTCAGTTCAGATCACGGTTCATACGCTGTCATCGGATGGGTTCACATCGATTGTTCCCCTCGTGGATTGTGAAAACGAAATCATCCGCGAAGGAGTTCGGGCCATGCTCGCTCAACGGTTTTTAGCCTCATCTTCCATCGAAACCACCGAGGGTGACTGGAGAAACTGGCGATTGTCCGAAGACCACATGCGATCGTCTTTGCAGAAGGTTCAAGCAAAAATGCAACCCTATCTGTCGGATCCGACCGAGCGGAACAATGCTATCGAGAAATTCCGTTCCTTCGCCTACCGTTGGTACTGATATTCCATGGATGTGCCAGCGATCTTCCGATAGTACGATATCCCCTTCCTTCCCTACTTTCGCACGAACCTCTCCACCTCGTTCTTGTTGCTCCGCAAAAGACCTTATGAACCTATCCACCTGGAAGATTGAGCTTTTTTTGGCTGTCTCGTTGTTTCAGATAACGAATTCTGTAGTGAACGAAGTCGACGCGGCGGGCACACTGAGCGAGCGGATTATGGTCCCCGTTGCCGGAGAGACGGAAATCTGTTCAAGTATTTACGTCTTGCCCAGCATGCATACCATAGCACGCGTCGTTGGAGCAGATGTCCTCAATCCATACGGGATCGGATATCTATCGCTCCTGCGGAGCTTTGCGTGAGGCCTGGCCATAGCCGCGACTCGAGCCGCCGAGCAATCTCTTTCACTCAACCGGAGTTAAGCCTCAATCGCGTACGGGCCGAAGTTCGAGGATCGAGCGCCAAAAAACCTTGGACGACGCACACGGCGCCGGCATCATCATTGTGTCGCAGCCACGCTAAGCCAGAGAATGCTATA
>Ga0209985_10002280_pt1 | contig 17614 bp, 12 predicted proteins | sample NOAtaG_FD_187305 | JGI IMG/M metagenome (GOLD analysis project Ga0209985, IMG submission 187305) | Freshwater lake microbial communities from Lake Erie, under a cyanobacterial bloom - NOAA_Erie_Diel6S_1000h metaG (SPAdes) (version 2) | ecosystem: Environmental > Aquatic > Freshwater > Lake ...
GAGCCGGAGACGTTCGAGCGGCTGAAGGCGACTTTAATGGCGTTGACGGCGGAGGTGGATGCGGAGGGTCCGGACTGGTGGAAGACACTGAGTCCAAACGGTGGCAGTCAGCCGAAGGCGAAGCAGGAACCGGGTGTGAAAAAGGGTAAGCAGCGGGCGAAGCAGCCGGCAGCAGCGGGTACAGAACAGCGAGGGGAGCAGTGATGCGCAGTGGATCGAGTGTTTGGGGTGTGTGCCGGGTGGTGGTATTGCTGGGTGTGCTGTGCGGGGGGTTCCCTGCAAATGCTCAGCAGAAACCCTATGACGTTTATCCGGCAGCAGCATCGCCTTATTATCGGGTGCGTTACGAGGCAGCGAAGGAGCCGGGCGGTCTGATTTTCCCGGTGAATTATGCGCTGTGGGTGCCACCGGGAGTAGAGCGGCTGCGTGGTGTGGTGGTGCATCAGCATGGGTGTGGTGAGGGTTCGTGTCGTTCGGGTCTGACTGGTGCGTGGGACCTGCACTGGCAGGCTCTGGCGAAGGCTCATGATTGTGCTTTGCTGTCACCATCTTATGAGCAGCCGGAGGGTGCGGACTGTCAGCAGTGGTGTGATCCGCGGAATGGATCGGCGGCTGCGTTTCTGCGGTGTTTGCGGGACCTGGGCGTGGCCAGTGGTCACCCGGAGTTGTCGGAGGTTCCGTGGGCATTGTGGGGTCACAGTGGTGGTGGTCACTGGGCGGGAGGGATGGTGCTGTTGTATCCGGAGCGAGTGGCAGCGGCGTGGCTGCGTTCGGGGGTACCGTTGCTGCAGGCGGATCCGGGTCGTGCCGGGGTTCGGGCGCACGAGTTGCCGGAGGGTGCGCTGGGTGTGCCGATGATGTGCAACCTGGGGACTCAGGAGGGCGTTACAGTCAAAGACGGTCGGTTTGCGGGAGTCTGGCCTGCGAACGAGACATTTTTTCGGGCGGTGCGTGGTCGCGGGGGGCTGATAGCGGTGGCGGTGGATCCGTTGTCGAGTCATGACTGTGGCAATCAGCGTTATCTGGCGATTCCGTGGCTGGACGAGTGTTTGCGGCGGCGGCTGCCGTTGGCGGGTGCTGTGGAGGGTGGGCTGCGTCGGATATCGCCGGAGGATGCGTGGCTGGCACCGGTGTCGGGTGGTACGGCGGTGTCGGCGCAGGGTTTTGCGGGGCAGGTGAATGAGCTGGGCTGGTTACCGGGTGAGCTGACTGCGCGGCGGTGGGAGCAGTATGTCCGGGACACTCGGGTGTCCGATCTGACTCCGCCGCCGCAGCCGGTGAATCTGCGGGTGCGTGGGAATGAGCTGACGTGGGAGTGTGAAGCGGATCTGGAGAGTGGATTGGCGGGGTTTGTGATCGAGCGGGACGGGCAGGAGCTGGTGCGTTTGCCTGAGCAGGGCAGGAATCCGTTCGGGCGTGTGCTGTTTCAGAATCTTCAGTATAGTGATACTCCGACACTGCCACTGGCGGAGATGCGTTATGTGGACAGCACAGCGGAGTCGGGGAAGTCGTATGAGTACCGCGTGCGGGCGGTGAATACGGCGGGTTTGTGAAGGTTCCGGGCAGCGTGTAGTTTGGTGGGCGATTTGGTGGGCAGGTTGTGTTTTTAAGTTTGTGTCTGGAGGTGAGCGTTATGCGACATGCGGTGGTGGCATTGTTTTTGGCGCTGGGGTGTTTTGGATTGTCCTGGCGGACAGGTGCGGGCGAGGGTGGCGGCGGGGTTCGAGTGACAGCAATGGTGCGGGACGAAGTACGTCCTGAGCAGTTGCTGGGTGCGGGCAGTTTTCTGGCTGCTCGATATGACGGTGCTGACGCGCACATGCTGGAGATTAAGCAGACGGCGGACTGGCGTGCTTTGGAAGAGACCCAGCTGATGGCTCGAGTGCTGGATCTGGTGCAGATGGTGGCGACGGCATCGAGTGAGCAGACGGGGATTGTGGTGCGTCAGCTGCTGGATCATATTCGCAGGAAGGGCCTGACGGCGGCAGTGGGGATGGGCGGTGAGGGTGGTCGTCTTCCGGTGCTGGGCGTGGTGCTGCACGAGGCTGGCAAATACGGGGCACTGGTGGCATCACTGCTGCAGGAGTTGCCGGAGAGTACTGTGGGGGTATTGCGTGAGCGTGAGTTGCTGGCGGGTCGGAAAGCGTACGTGCTGCGTTTTCCGGGCGGGGTGGAGCTGACGTGGTGGGAGGAGGGTGGTCATCTGGCGCTGGGTCTGGGTACGGGTTCGTGGCAGTGGATGCTGGCGGCTCGGGCAGGCGACATCGAGTCATTGGACAAGAGTTCGATGTGGGCGGGTTTGCGTTCGGCGGAGGGGTATGAGACGACCAGTTTTGGCTGGTTTGATGTGGGCGATCTGGTGCAGCGGTTTGGTGCGCAGGAGCTGCCGCCGTTTGCTTCCGGGATCTCGCTGACTGTGAATCAGCTGCTGCAGCAGCTGGGCATTTCGGGGTTGCAGAGTGTGACGATGCAGACGGGATTTCGCGGCGAGGCGACCTGGTCTGAGACTCGTATCAACGGCAGTGTGGATCCGGGTCTGCTGCAGCGCTATTTGCAGCCGACGGTGCTGAAGCTGGACGAGTTGCCTCCTTTGCCGCAGAAGGTATCGGGATTTTCTGCTGCGAAGCTGGATCTGGCGAGTCTGATGGATGCGGCGATGGCGACGGGCGTGCGGCTGCAGCAGGTGATGGGCGATGATCCTCTGATTGGAACGGACGGAGCGTTCAACTGGCTGCAGTCTTTTGTGGGCGGGTATACGTTGCGGCAGTTTCTGGGCGGCCTGGGTGATGTGTGGTGTGAGTACAATGATCCGCAGCCGATGGTTGTGCCGGTGGGATATTCACCGGTGCTGGCGGTGAGTGTGCGGGATCAGCAGGCGGTGGCTGGGGGGTTATATCGTCTGGAGGGTCTGCTGCAGGGTTTGCTGTTTGCAGCGCCCGGTGTGACTCTGGAGAGGGCTCAGAAGGGCGACCGCAGTTACTGGACATTGAAGTCGGAGCAGCTGCCGGTAGCGCCGACGCTGATGCTGACGAAGAACTGGCTGGCGATTGCAGTGAATCCTGTGGCGCTGGAGAGTCTGGTACTGCGTGAGGCTGGCGAGCAGGCTCGGTGGGCCCCTGGCGAACAGGTGCAGTCAGCGCTGTCAGAGCTGCCGGGGGAGTTTGGTTCAATTTCGGTATCGGATCCTGTGCCCACCTATCGGCAGATGTTTGAGACATTGCCGATGGCATTGCTGGTGTTGAATTCGCAGGTGCTGCCGAATCTGGGTGAGGGGATGGAGCTGCCGTTTGGTCTGGAGGACATGCCGGCGGCGGAGACGGTGCTGGAGCCGATGTTTCCGAATGTGTCGGTGGGTTATGCGACTGAGGGCGGGTATGCCTGGAAGACTCGGCAGAGTGTTCCGGGGACACCGGTGGGCAATCTGTCGGCTGGTGCGGTGGGCGGGGTGCTGGTGGCATTGCTGCTGCCGGCGGTCCAGCAGGCAAGAGAGGCAGCTCGGCGGACGCAGTCGAAGAACAATCTGAAAATGATTGGTCTGGCGATGCACAATTACCATGATGTCTTCAACCACTTTCCTCGCGGTACTCCGGAGCAGCCTGACAGACCAGTGGAGGAGCGTCTGAGCTGGGCGTATGAGCTGTTGCCGTATCTGGAGGAGGCAGTGGCGTATGAGGGTGCTGATCGTGAGCAGGGCTGGGCAGGGCAGGGGAATGCGGAACTGATCGGAAAGAAGTTCGATGTGTTTCGCAATCCATCGCAGCCTGGTCAGCGTGAGCATGAGTCAGCGGGCGATTATGTGGCGATTGCGGGAGTGGGTGCGAACGCTGCGGAGCTGCCGGACAAAGAACCGCAGGCCGGTATTTTTGGCTACAATCGAAAGACATCACTTCGTTCGATCACGGACGGAACATCGAACACGATGATGATTGCCGATTCTGCTCAGCCGAATGTGTCGATGTTTGCGGGCGGTAAGCCGACGGTACGCGGATTCAGTCAGCAGCCGTATTTGAATGGTCCTGACGGGATTGGTTCACCGCATCCGGGGATTGTGCATGTGCTGATGGCGGACGGTTCTGTGCGTGCGCTGGCGGTGGAAACAGATCCGCAGGTTATAGAGGCGCTGGCGACGAAGGCTGGCGGCGAGGTGGTTGGGGACTTTTGAGCTGTGAGTTGTGATGTGTGATGTGTGATGACTGAGCGGGCCGGGCACGAGTGTGTCCGGCCTGCTGTGTTCAGGGAGTGGAGTCGAGGGCAGTTTGCAGGAGGCTGTTCCAGATTTTGTAGCCATTGTCATTGAGGTGCAGGTCATCATCGGCGAGCAGATCTTTGCTGGGTTCACCTTTGGCATTCAGGCCTGGGGGCCAGGTATCGACGAAGGTGGCGAGCGGGTGAGATTTGCAGAGTTCGCTGACGAGCTGATTGGTTTTGATGGCTTTGTCGCGAATGGCCCAGCGTTTGATGCTGGGTTTGATGCCGAGGAATACGACTTTGCGGCAGCCGGGCAGTTGTTGTGCTTTGTTGAGGAACAGCTGGAAATCGCGGAAGACGGTTTCGGGCGATTTTCCGGCGCTGAGGTCATTGTCACCGGCGTAGAGGACGATGGTGTGTGGTTTGGCGGGAGTGACGAGGCGATCGAAGAAGTGGACGGAATCGGCCAGTTGTGAGCCACCGAAGCCGTGGTTGACGGCGTTGAGATTGGGGAAGGAGTGTGTGAGTTTCCAGCGGCGGATGGTGGAGCTGCCGATGAATACGACATCGGCAGTGGCTGGTGAGCGTTTGTTGAGGGCCTGTTCAAGTTTTTGGACATCGGGTTCCCAGCGTTCGGGTGATTTTTTTTCGGGTGCGGATTTTTCGTCGGTGTGAGTGTTGCCGGCGGCAGTGAGTGGGCTGGTGGAATGCAGCGTGGCGAGGAGTGTGATGGCGGTCAGGAGTGTGAGCAGGTGGAGTGAACGCTGGCGTGGGGACAGTTGCATTGGGGGGGACTCGGGCTGGCGACGTGGAGCCGGGAAATTGTGAAATGCCCGGTGTGTGGATGTGGGCACTGCAGGTGTGAGATGTTAAAGAGGGGGGCGATTGAAAATCCAGTGAAGAGTGCTGCGTGGTGGGCAGGCTGGTGTGTGGGCTGGTGTGGGAGAGAGTGATGCGGATTGTGCTGATGGGGACGGGGGAGTTTGCTTTACCGGCATTTCGGGCGGTGCTGGGGTCGGTGCATGAGGTGGTGGCGGTGGTGACTCAGCCGGACAAGGTGGGTCGTGGTCATCATCAGCATGTGAACGTGGTGAAGGCGTTGGGTGAGTCTGGTGGGTTGCCGGTGCTGCAGCCGGAGCGTGTGAATCGTCCTGAGGTTTTGGAGGAGTTGCGGGGGTTTGGTGCGGATGTGTTTCTGGTGGCGTCTTATGGTCAGATTTTGAAGCCGGAGCTGCTGTCGATTCCTCGGCTGGGTGCATTCAATCTGCATGGATCCTTGTTGCCGAAGTATCGCGGGGCAGCTCCGGTGCAGTATTCGATCTGGGAGGGTGAGCGGACGACGGGGGTGACGATTTTTCAGATCGAGCCAGCGCTGGATTCCGGTCCGATGGTGGGGAAGGTGGAGACGGAGATTGGTGAGGAGGAGACATCTGGGGAGCTGATGCTGCGTCTGGCGGAGTTGTGTGTGCCATTGACGCTGGAGGTATTGGATCAGCTGGAGCGAGGTGTGGCGTGTTTTGAGAGTCAGGATCCGGCGGGTGTGGTGCTGGCGCCGAAGATTCCGCGGGAGGCAGGTCAGCTGGATTTTCGGCAGGGAGTGCGTCGGATTGACTGTCAGTTGCGGGCCTTGCAGCCGTGGCCGAAGTGCAGTGCGGTGCTGCAGCGGTCGGGTCAGCCGCCGCTGCGATGTTTGTTGCTGCTGGGGAAGCGTTGGGGTGGTGAGGAGGAGTTTGGAGCTGGCGCGGAGTTATCAACGGGTGTGGTGCGTGTGGTTGAGGGTCGTCCGCTGGTGCGTTGTGGTGACGGCTGGCTGGAGTTATTGCGGGTGCAGCCGGAGGGTCGGAAGGCGATGGACGGTCGATCTTTTGTGAACGGGACGGCGGGAATATCGGGGGCTTTCTTTGGCGACGCGGCTCAGATTTCCTGAAAAACCGTAGCGTGCGGGCTCGGTTTTTTCAGGAATGGTGCGCGTTTTGCGGGGTTTGGGATAAGTTTTCCGGCGGGGTGGGTGTGATTTTCATAAGTCGATTTGTGCAAGGGGTTTGTGTTCTTTTTCGGGGGTGTGTTGTGGGCTGTGTGGTGTGTGTGGAGCGTGGGAAATTGATCTTTGGGTGAAGTTGGTCGGGATTCTGCCTGCGGAAGCTCGTCCACTTTTGCCAATTTCCCGCCACAGCGCAGTAAACCCCGAATTTTACCGTTAGAATTCACGATTTGAGGCACAGGGTTGTCGTTGTGGAGCTGGTGTGACTGGTGACGAATTGTGGGTGCCGTGAACCCGTGTTGAGCGAGTGAATTTTCATGACCGCTGAGACTGCTCGAGAAGTTGTAATTACGGGTATCGGTGTCTTTTCTCCGATTGGCATCGGTCGCAGTGCATTCTGGGCTGGTTTGTCGGAGGGCCGTTGTGGTCTGAAGCGGATCCAGCATGCGTCGTGGGTGGCTGCGCCGGGGTGTATTGGCGGAGAGGTCAGCGACTTCAACGACGAAACGGCGAAGAAGGAGCATCTGAAGACTTTGCGTAAGAGTCTGAAGGTGATGTGTCGTGAGATCCAGATGGGGGTGGCCTCGGCGCTGCAGGCGATGGACGATGCGGGTCTGGCGGTGGGCAGTGTGCCGGCGAATCGGATTGGCTGTGATTTTGGTGCCAATCTGATGAGCAGTCCTCCGGAGGTAATTCTGGAGGGAGCACTTCGTTCCAGGACTCAGCGTACCGGCAATCTGGCGTTTGATTACGACCAGTGGGGTGAGATTGGCATGCCGGGTCTGGAGCCATTGTGGTTGCTGAAGTATTTGCCGAACATGCCTGGCTGTCACATTGGGATCGCCCTGGAGGCTCATGGTCCCAACAATTCGATTACGCATGACGAGGCTTCCGGCGGACTGGTACTGGGCGAGGCGTGCAATGCGATTCGTCGGAACCGAGCGGACGTGATGGTGGCTGGCGTCACGGGGACTCGGCTGCACACAGTGAAGGCCTGCCAGTCAGCCAGGCTGGACCCGCTGGCGGACGGACCTGCGGAGCAGCGGTTGCGTCCGTTTGATCGGGAGCGTCGTGGAGAGGCGCTGGCGGAGGCTGCATGCAGTCTGATTCTGGAATCGCGTGCTCACGCTGAGGCTCGCGGGGCCCAAATCCTGGGCACGGTGCTGTCGTGCGGAGCCAGTTCTGTGGCTGGTCGGGACGGTGTGGCTGACGAGGCTGAGGCGGTGTATCTGGCGGGCCGGGCGGCGTTGGATCGAGCGGGGGTTTCGGCGGCAGATCTGGGGCATGTGAATGCCTGTGCTGCGGGTAATCCGCAGCGTGATCGCTATGAGGCGCTGGGTCTGAGGAAGCTGCTGGGTGCAGCGGCGGACAGTGTGCCGGTGACAGCGGTCAAGAGTTACATAGGCAGTTCGGGCAGTGGTGCATCGCTGGTGGAGCTGGCGGCGTCGTTGTTGTCGCTGCGTGAGGGTTACATCGTTCCGACTCTGAATTATTCGCTGGCGGACGAGGCAGCGCCGTTGAATGTGGTGCATGGTGCTGCTGCAAAGGCATCCAGTGGTTTGTTTCTGAAAACCAGTGTGACTCGCATGGGCCAGGCCAGTGCTGTGGTGGTGCGGGTCTGATTCTGACCGGGTGGCAACATGACTGTGGCTGGTTCGGGTGGTAGCGGGGATGCGTTGTCGAAGCTGCGGATCCGGCGTGACGAGCCAGTTCGTGGTGGTGGCTGGCTGGGTCGATTCGTTCGGCTGCTGGTGACAGTGGTGGTGCTGGCGCTGCTGGGAGGAGCCGCCTGGATGTTTTCGCGTTCGCCGGGGATGCTGGCGGATGCCGACCGGCTGATGGAGTCGGTGCGTACGAAGCTGGAAGTGCGGGTGGTACTGGCCAGTGTTGAGGAGGGGCGTTCGGCGGACGCCACGGTGGTGGCCACGGGATATCTGCAATCCCGTCAGCAGGCTCGCATTGGTGCTCGAGCGACCGGCCGGATTGAGGCGGTGCTGGTGGAGGAGGGTGTGCGTGTTGCGGCGAATGATGTGCTGGCAATTCTGGAGCATGCGGATCTGGATGCTTCGTTGGCTGCGGCGAAGGCCTCTGCGGCGCGCTGTCGCAGTGAATTGCTGGAGCAGGACGTGTTGATTGCCAGGACTCAGCGGGATCTGCAGCGTGCGGAGAAGCTGCTGGCCGGCCGCACGATGACTCAGGCGGAATTCGACACGGAAAAGTTCGAGTATGATGCGGCGGTAGCGCGGCGGGAATCTTTGCAGGCAGCGCTGCAGCTGGCTGAGGCTCGAGTGCAGGAGGCCGAGCAACTGCGTGAGAACATGTTCGTGAGGGCTCCTTTTGCCGGCACGGTAATTTCCAAGGATGCGGAGCTCGGTGAATCGATTATGCCCGGGGGTATGGGTGAAGCGTCGGGCCGTGGTTCGGTGGTGACGATTGCGGACCTCGAGCATCTGGAGGTGGACTGTGACGTGAAGGAGGACTTTATCAGCCGTGTGCAGCAGGGTCAGGCGGCGGAGGTGGCGGTGGATGCGGTTCCGGGTCGTCGTTATCGTGGTCGTGTCCGAAAGGTGATCCCGATGGGTGACCGTGCCAGAGCGACGGTCAAGGTGCGAGTGGCTCTGGAGGATGCGGACGAGAGGTTGTTTCCGGAGATGAGCAGTACGGTGTATTTTCTGCCGGCGGATGCGGTAGTTGGGGACGGGGTAGTTGGGGATGGGGTGGCGGCAGGTGGTGTGCAGGAGACGAAGGGTGTTGCCGGGCGGAGGATCTTTTGTCCAAACGACGCTTTGCAGACGATGGGCGGGGACGTTTGGGTTTGGGTGGTGGGAGCGGAGGATCGTTTGAAGCGTGTGGTGGTGCAGGTGGGTGAGAAGAAGGAGGGTCGGACGGAGATTGTGAATGGTTTGGCAGGTGGGGAGCGACTGGTGGCTGGCAGTTCTGCGGAGTATCGCGACGGTCTGGCGGTAAAGGTGCTGCAGTGAACTGGGGTGGTCGTGTGTGGTGTGTGTGACTGTGGCGGTGCGACAGTTCAGGTGTTGTTTGGTTGTGGTTGTGTGTGGGGGGGGGTAGTGCAGTGAGCGGATCGGGCGGTGAGCGGCTGGTGGTGGTGCGGAATGTGAGCAAGGAGTTTCGCCGTGATCAACTGGTGATTCCTGTGCTGAACGGGATGAATCTGGAGCTGGAGGCGGGTGGTTATCTGGCATTGATGGGGCCATCGGGGTCCGGCAAGACGACGCTGCTGAACCTGATAGCGGGTCTGGATCGACCGACATCGGGAGAGGTGATCGTGTGTGGTCAGGATCTGTCGCGTGCGACGGAGGGCGAACTGTCGAGGTGGCGTGCGCGATACATTGGGTTTATTTTTCAGATGTACAATTTGATTCCGGTGCTGACGGCTTATGAGAATGTGGAGTTGCCTTTGACGCTGACGTCGCTGAGTCGGCGTGAGCGTGACGAGCATGTGAAGGCGGCGCTGGAGGTGGTGGGACTGTCGGAGCGGATGGATCATTATCCGCGGCAGCTGTCGGGTGGTCAGGAGCAGCGTGTCGCGATTGCTCGAGCGATTGTCACGGATCCGTCACTGCTCGTGGCTGACGAGCCGACGGGGGATTTGGATGCGAAGTCCGCGGGTGAGATTCTGGATCTGATGCAGCGTTTGAACACGGAGTTTCAGAAGACGATTGTGATGGTGACTCATGATCCCGGTGCAGCGGCTCGAGCGAAGCGGGTGCTGCATCTGGAGAAGGGTGTATTGGTTTCGGACTCTGCGGTGACTGGTGCGCGGGGGGCGATGTGATGCATACGCTGAAGTACATCTGGCGAAACATGCGGCGGAATGCGGTGCGAAGTCTGCTGACGGTCCTGTCGGTGGGATTCAGTCTGGCGCTGATGACGGTGCTGTACGGATTTTTGGCATCGCAGGACACCTATCGTGATGCGGCATCGCAGGCCAGTCGTGTGGTGGTGATGAACATCCAGGGTTTCAGTGGTCGGCTGCCGATTTCGGCGCTGGATGACGTGCGTGGGATGGATCACGTGGCGGCGGCGGTCCCGTTGTCGTGGTATGGTGGGTCGTATCAGGACGAGCAGATGCCGTTTGCTCAGTTTGCCACGGATCCTGAGCAGTTATTTGAGGTATGGCCTGAGTATTCTCTGCCGGCTGAGCAGCTGGAGGCGTGGAAGCAGAACCGTCAGGGGTGTGTGATCGACCGGCGGATTGCGGAGCGTCGGGGCTGGAAGGTGGGTGATCGCATTCCATTGAAGGGCAATTTGTATCCTTTTGATCTGGACCTGCAGATCTGCGGAATTTTTGATTCACCGAAGAACACGGATTCGGTGTATTTTCACTGGGCGTATTTGAACGAGGGTTTGCGGCAGCAGAATTTTGCGGTGCTGGACAATGCGGGCACGATATTTTTGCGAGTGGACGAGTCGCCGCAGATACCGGCGGTGATTGCGGGAGTGGACGATCGTTTTGGCAGTTCGGAGACGCCGACGCGTTCGCAGACGGAGGCCGCTTTTGCGCAGATGTTTGTGGACATGCTGGGCAACGTGCAGGTGTTGATACGGAATATTGGGTTGGCGGTGGTGTTTTCGCTGTCGCTGGTGACGGCGAATTCGATGGCGATGGCGATGCGTGAGCGGGTGACTGAGATCGCGGTCCTGAAGGCGATTGGATTCAGTCGTGGTCGGATTCTTGGCATGGTGCTGGGTGAGGCCTGTCTGACGTCGATCAGCGGTGGAGTTTTGGGAACAGCGATTGGGTGTTTGTTTCTGCAGGGCATGAATCGGGTGTTGCCGCAGTTTTTTCCGTTTACGGTTTCAGAGATGCTGGGTCCGTGGGTCAGTTACGGGTTGCTGGCGGCGATGTTTCTGGGATTTGTGAGCGGGATTGTGCCTGCGGTGCGAGCGGCGCGGATGTCTGTTGTGGACGGACTGCGTCGGATTGCCTGAGTGTGTGTGTGTGTCCGGGTGTTGTTGTGTGCAGGGTGTTGGCAGTTGACTGCTGATGGGGTGAGTGATGATTCCGGCGAAATACAATGTCCGTAATCTGCGTGTTCGCTGGATGACGACTTTGATGACCGTGCTGAGTACGGGTCTTGTGGTGTGGGCGTCGGTATTGTGTTTCGGTCTGACTGACGGTTTGCGGTATGCGCTGCAGGTAACGGGTCACGAGCTGGACCTGATTGTGCTGCGGAAGGGTTCAGCGGACGAGATTGGCAGTGGTCTTGAGCAGAAGGTGGCTCGCGAGGTTTCGACGTTGTCGGGGATAGCGAAGGACGGCGAGGGTCGTCCGATGTGTTCGGTGGAGTTTGTGACAATTCTGACGAAGCCGCGTCGGAACAATGGTGGCACGGTGAATCTGATAGTGCGTGGTCTGGAGGACGTGGGTCGGGAGCTGCGTCCGGATTTTCGGATCGTGGAGGGTCGGGATCTGGAGCCGGGTAAGTTTGAGGCGATTACCAGTCGCAGCATGGCGGCGCGGTTTGAGAACCTGGCGATTGGTGAGAAGCTGGAAGTGAACCGACAGTTTTTTGAGGTGGTGGGTTATTTTGAGGCGGCGGGGAGTGCGGCGGAGTCTGAGGTGTGGACGGACCTGCGGGATCTGGGTTTGGCGCGAAAGTCACCGGCGGCGGTCAGTTCGGTGTGTTTGCGAGCGGAGAGTGCTGGTCAGCGGGATGAGTTGCAGCGACTGCTGCAGGACGACAAGCGATTTCAGATGAAGGCGATTTCGGAGAAGCAGTATTTTGAGGACCAGATGAATCAGTCGAATGCGATTCAGTACATTGGGTATATCATCGCGGGTTTTTTGATTTTTGGTGCGATGTTTGCGGCGGCGAATACGATGTTTGCGGCGGTCGCCAGCAGGGCTCGTGAAATCGGCACTCTGCGGGCTTTGGGGTTTTCCCGCTCTGCGATTCTTTCATCGTTTTTGTTTGAGGCGATTTTGTTGTGTCTGCTGGGCGGGCTGCTGGGTTGTCTGGCGACGCTGCCATTCAATGGGTTGTCGACGGGGACAATCAATCAGTTCAGTGAGATCACATTTTCGTTCCGCTTTGGGCCTCGCGTGCTGGCTCAGGGTGTGATGCTGGCGGTATCGATGGGTCTGCTGGGCGGTATCCTGCCGGCGCTGCGGGCGGTTCGTTTGAACATTGTGACGGCGCTGCGGGAACGCTGAGGTTGTGGCGTTCCGTGAACGAGGCTGAACAGGCTGCAGGATCAGCACGAACTTATGCGGTGCACGGGAGAATTCGCTGATTCGGCATTTTTCTGCCGGTTGGGAGAGCGCAGGGGTGCGCCGTTTGGTTAATTTCCTCAGTCTTAAGAAGTGATTGCACTTGAGGCGAGTCAAAAAAATTCGCAGAATCTTAGCAGAGTGCCGAACGGATCGGATTTAAGTCAGCGAGGGGGGCAGCGAATGTCAGACCTGCAGACCAGCCTGCTGCTGATGACAGCGCTCAGTGCAGCGTTTGCCGTTTTGGGGGTGGTGCTGCAGGGTTTGCGTGGTGGCCGGCCACTGGCTGTGGCTTTGATTTCGATGACGGTGCTGATGTTTGTGTATATCGTACTGGTCTGGGACAGTCCGCTGCTGGTGCGGCTGCTGCCGTTTTCCGGAGCGATCATTCTGGGCAACTGGCTTCCGCTGGTGGGAGCGTTTTACTCGGGAGTCTGTTTCCGGGCAACCGGGGTGCCGCGGGTGCGTCGATCGCTGCTTTCTGCGGCTTTGCTTGTCCTGTGTCTGTATTCGCTGGCCAGTCCACTGCTGGGGCGGCCTCCGCTGTGTGCTCGGGTGGAGTATGAGCGGGTGATGGAATTCCAGACGACGGATTCGACGTGTTCGGCGGCCTGTGCGGCCAGTCTGCTGCGAATGCATCAGATTGATGCAACGGAGCGCGAGATGGCGGAGCTCTGTCTGACTCGCGAGGGGACTCACTGGCTGGGTCTGTATCGCGGTTTGAAGCTGAAGACAGCGGGAACGGACTGGGACGTCGTGGTGGAGAATGTTTCCGGACAGGATTTGCTGCAGCGGGGCAGCGAGTCCGGTGTGTTGTCACTGACATTTCATGGTCGTGCATCCAACCGTGTCTTTGAGACTGATTTTCAGATGCAGTCCGGGCATTCGGTGGTGTGTCTGGGTCCGGGAGATCGAGGCAGGCTTGAGGTATTTGACCCGTCGCCCGACTATGGTTTTGAAAGCTGGGACTGGAAGCAGCTGGGTCAGGTGGAGTCAGCGATTCTGGTGCGGCTGGTTCCCAGGTCGGGAGCATCCGCGGTGCAGATTCCGGACCCGCGGAGGCTTGAGGATCACAACAGGGTGTACTGGGAACGACATCGTTAGCGGTTTGTTGGTTTGAGTGCAGCGCAAAAAAAAGGGCGACCGGGACGGGTCGCCCTGATTTTTTGATGACTTTCCGGGATCTTCAGGCCGTTGCGGCAGCTTCCGTCGGAGTCTCAGTTTCGACGGCACCGTGGAATTCCAGTTGTTTCTGGTCGCCAACTTCCTTCAGTCCGACGTGGATGACGTTTTTGCCATCGAAGGTACCTCGCAGCAGTTCTTCCGACAGCGGGTCTTCGATGTATTTCTCGACGCTGCGTCGCAGTGGTCGAGCCCCGTAGTCCAGTCCGTCTCCGGCTTCACCCTTGTCGATGATGAAACCGCGGGCTTCGTCGGAGAGGACCATCTTTTTGCCGCGTTCCTTGAGGCGTTCGAAGACTTTGCGAAGTTCGATATCGACGATCTGCATCAGTTCGACGCGAGTCAGCTTGCGGAAGACGACGACTTCGTCGAGTCGTCCGAGAAACTCGGGTTTGAACTGCTTCTGCAGTTCGTGCATCAGGTTGACCTTCATTTCTTCGTAGGTGCGTTCGGCGTCGCGTTCCCGGAGTGTATGCAGGCCCATGCTGCCACCGTGAGCCATGCGGGCGGCACCGGCGTTGGTGGTCATGATGACGATCACATTCTTGAAGTCGACTCGCCGCCCAAAGCTGTCGGTGAGGTGTCCTTCTTCCATGATCTGCAGCAGCATGTTGTAGACGTCCGGGTGTGCCTTTTCGATTTCGTCGAGCAGCACGACGGAGTACGGACGGCGACGGATCTTCTCGGTGAGCTGTCCACCTTCATCGAATCCGACGTATCCGGGAGGAGCACCGATCAGGCGACTGACGTTGTGCTTCTCCATGTATTCGGACATGTCGATCTGGATGAGGGCATCTTCATCACCGAACATGAATTCGGCGAGAGTTTTGGCGAGGAGTGTTTTGCCGACGCCGGTGGGTCCGCAGAAGAGGAAGGCACCGGTGGGGCGTTTGGGGTCTTTGAGTCCACTGCGGCTTCGTCGTACGGCCTTGCAGACCTGGGTGATGGCCTGTTCCTGACTGATGACTCGCTTGTGCAGTTCCTGCTCCATCTGCAGCAGCCTGACGGCGTCTTCGCTGGAGAGTCGCGTGAGTGGGATTCCGGTCATGCGAGCGACAACTTCGGCGATGACTTCCGCATCGACGACGCCGTCGGTCTGGCGTGACTTTTCTCGCCATTCTTCTGTGAGCTGATCTTTTTTGCGTCGGAGTTTATCGGCCTGGTCGCGGAATGAGGCGGCTTTTTCGAATTTCTGTTCTGCGACAGCCTCTTCCTTGGCGTTGTTGAGCCGCTGGATCTCTTCTTCCAGTTCCTTGAGGTCCGGCGGTCGGACCATGGATTTCAGTCGTACGCGGGCGCCGGATTCGTCGATGACATCGATGGCTTTATCCGGCAGGCAGCGGGCAGTGATGTAGCGAGTGGACAGTTCGACGGCTGCTTCGAGAGCGTCGTCGGTAATTTGCACGCGATGATGTTCTTCGTAGCGGTCGCGGAGTCCTTTGAGGATTTCGACAGCCTGTGCCGGGGTTGGCGGATCAACCATGATGGTCTGGAAGCGGCGTTCGAGGGCTGCGTCCTTTTCGATGTACTTGCGGTATTCGTCGAGTGTGGTGGCGCCGATGCACTGAATTTCGCCGCGGCTGAGTGCGGGTTTGAGGACGTTTGAGGCATCGATGGCACCTTCGGCACCGCCGGCACCGACGAGTGTGTGCAGCTCGTCGATAAACAGAATCGTGTTGCGGGCTCGACGAACTTCGTTCATGACCGCTTTGATGCGTTCTTCGAACTGACCGCGATACTTGGTACCGGCGACCATCATGGCGAGGTCGAGGACGATGATGCGGCGATCGGCAAGAATATCGGGGACGGCGCCGTCGACGACCATCTGAGCGAAGCCTTCGACGATGGCGGTTTTTCCGACACCGGCTTCACCGAGCAGTACGGGGTTGTTTTTCTGTCGTCTGCAGAGAATCTGGACGACGCGTTCGATTTCACGTTCGCGACCGATGACGGGGTCGAGTTTTTTCTGGCGAGCCAGTTCGGTGAGATCGCGGCCGAAACTGTCGAGTGCGGGTGTTTTGCTGCGGCTGGCACCTTTCTGCTGAGCTGCCCCGGATCCGCCGCGTTCTTCAGCCCCGGGTTCGGCAGATTCCATGCCGTGTCCGAGCAGGTTGAGAACTTCGTCGCGGACATCTTCGAGTTTGAGTCCGAGGTTCATGAGGACCTGAGCGGCAACGCCTTCCTGTTCCCGCAGCAGCCCGAGCAGCAGATGCTCGGTACCGACGTAGTTATGATTCAGGTTGCGGGCTTCATCCATCGCATATTCGATCACCTTCTTGGCGCGGGGAGTCTGCGGGAGTTTGCCCATGGTGACCATATCCGGTCCGGTCTGGACAATTTTTTCGACTTCGATGCGGATTTTGCGGAGATCGACATCGAGGTTTTTCAGGACGTTGGCGGCAACGCCCGAGCCTTCCTTGACGAGTCCCAGCAGGATGTGTTCGGTGCCGATGTATTCATGATTGAATCGCTGGGCTTCCTGATTGGCCAGCTGCATGACCTTGCGGGCGCGATCTGTGAAACGCTCGTACATGATGCATTCCTGAGTAACTTGCGGAGTAACGTATTTCGATCCGCCGGACGGAAGTCGCGGCGGGATGTTCTGAAGGGAGCGACATTGTGACTGGTTTTGGCGATGACGTCCACCCGTGGAAGGGTCTCAGTGCGGAAGTCGCCGGGAGCAGTCACCAGCAGAACTCTAGCGGGAAATCCCGGCGAGGCCTGTTTTTTTTTCCGTTGCTGCCCGAATCGGCGGCTGATTTTCCGGAATTTTCCCGCCGGTGTCTGCTGCTATCAGGCCTCAATGGGTGCGGTTCCTGCGGATTTGCGGAAAAAATCCTCAGGTGGCCGATTTTTCCGGGTTGTCGGAAGGGCGGATCAGGTGTAGCGGACGGCCCGATGCTGAGGTTCGAAGTATTCGGGCAGCAGGCTGTCAACCTGCAGCAGTCCTTTGCGGGTGAGTCGGAGTGTGTGACCATCGAGCTGCAGATAGCCGGCATTCTGCTGGTTTGCGAGTGGCACTGCGAATTCGGTCAGCGTATCGACTGAGTATTTTTGGTTGAGGCGGGCGAGATCAACTTCGCCTTCCTTCATGAGCAGCACCAATTCGCGGATCAGAAGCTGATGGGGGGTCGGTTTCAGGGCTCGGTTGATCGGCAGTTTTCCGGCCGAGACGGTTTCCATGTAATCTTCGATGCGATCGAGGTTCTGGTAGTGGACTCCCTGGAAGTGTCCGAACGAGGAAACTCCGGTGGCCAGCAGGTCGCAGCCGCGCCAGACGTTGTCGCGGTAGACGAAGCGATCGCTTTGGGGGTTGCGGACGAGTTCGTTACCGCTGGAGATGTGGTAACCGGCATCCAGCAGGCGGTCCATGGCTTCACTGACCCAGCGGCGTTTGGTGGGCCAGTCGGCGACGGGTGACTGAACCCCGTGTTCCCGCATTTCCTTCGAATACACCGTATTGAACGGCAGTTCCATCTGATAGATGGTGATGTTGTCGGGTGCCAGTTGCAGGGCTTTGTCGATGTTGCGGTGCCAGTTTTCGTCGGTTTCACCGACCATTCCGGCGATGAGATCGATGTTGACCTGGGGAAAGCCGATGCTGCGGATCCAGTCGTATGCGGTGAAGATTTCCGGGGACAGGTGGGCACGGCCGTTTTCTTCGAGGATCTGATCGTTAAAGCTTTCGACTCCGAGTGAGATGCGAGTGATGCCGATGTCGCGGAGTGTTTCCAGTTTTTCGACGCTGAGGGTACCGGGTTCGCATTCGAAAGTGACTTCTTCGGCCTGATCCCAGTTGATCCAGGCACTCATGCGTTCGCGGAGAGACCGCAGTTGTTTTGAGCTGAGGTAGCTGGGGGTACCTCCGCCGAAGTATACGAACCGCAGCGATCGTGAACCGATGGCTGATTTCTGACTGATCAGTTCCAGTTCGTTGATGAGCGCTCGGACATAGTCTTCAATGGCTTTGGCGTTCTGGTTGGTGTAGACGCGGAAGTAGCAGAACTTGCAGCGTTTTCGGCAGAAGG
>Ga0209985_10002282_pt1 | contig 17602 bp, 17 predicted proteins | sample NOAtaG_FD_187305 | JGI IMG/M metagenome (GOLD analysis project Ga0209985, IMG submission 187305) | Freshwater lake microbial communities from Lake Erie, under a cyanobacterial bloom - NOAA_Erie_Diel6S_1000h metaG (SPAdes) (version 2) | ecosystem: Environmental > Aquatic > Freshwater > Lake ...
ACCCGCCTTCACGCCGTTGAAGGTCGACGTGGCCGCCGTTGAATCCCAGCCGCCCGTGGCGCTGGCCCCAGCCGCTCCTGTGGCCCAGGTCGCGCAGCCTACCTCGCCGCGTTCACCTCAGCCTCCTCAGGGGGAGAAGGTTAATCAGGCGACCATTCGGGTGGATCCGGAGCGTATCGATAAGCTGATCGACCTTGTCGGCGAACTGGTGATCAACCAGGCGATGCTGGCCCAGCGTGTGGCTGGCCACGGTTTCGCAGCGTCTTCTGATGTTGGCCGGGGTCTGGATGAGCTGGAGCAGTTGACGCGCGACATTCAGGACAGCGTCATGGCGATCCGGGCCCAGCCCGTAAAATCGGTGTTCCAGCGGATGCCGCGCCTCGTGCGCGAGATCGCGGGTCAGACTGGAAAACAGGTCCGGCTGGTTACGGACGGAGAGAATACCGAAGTCGACAAGACCGTGATCGAGAGGATCTCGGAGCCGATCACGCACATGCTCCGCAATGCGATCGACCACGGACTCGAGACGCCGGAAGAACGCGTCGCAGCCGGCAAGCCCACAGAGGGGACGGTCCGTCTGGCGGCCCTGCATCGCGGCGGACGGATCGTCATCGAGGTGGGTGATGACGGCAAAGGCATCAATCGGCCCAGAGTCCGTCAGATCGCTATTGATCGCGGTCTCATCGCCGCCGATGCGCAGCTCACGGACGAGGAAGTCGATAATCTGATCTTCCTTCCCGGGTTCTCTACGGCGAGCACGGTGTCGGATATCTCCGGTCGCGGCGTGGGCATGGATGTTGTGCGCAAGTCGGTGCAAGGCCTCGGAGGCCGGATTTCGATCAGCTCCCGGCCCGGCTTCGGATCCACCTTCACTCTCAGCCTTCCGCTGACCTTGGCCGTCCTGGACGGCATGGTCATCGACGTGGCCGGTCAGACCCTGGTGGTGCCGCTGACCGCAATCGTCGAGAGCCTCCGTCCGGCTGCGGCCGAGGTGAAGAAACTCGGGGCTCAGGGTGGCGTACTTGCGGTGCGTGACGCCTATGTGCCTCTGGTCGACATCGGCCGCGTGCTCGGCTTCCAGACCACCGAGATTGATCCCGCTGAGGGTGTCGTGTTGCTCGTGGATAGCGAGGTCGGCGGCCGCGCCGCGCTTGTCGCCGACAGCATTCACGGCCAGCGGCAGGTCGTGATCAAGTCGTTGGAGTCCAACTACCAGCAGGTTCCGGGGATCGCTGCGGCGACCATCCTGGGTGACGGTCGGGTGGCCTTGATCCTCGACGTCGACGCCCTGGTCGCGATGCGCAAGCGTGAACCCCTGCGGATGCCTGAACCTTCAATCCAAGCTGCGGAGTGAATATGAACCAGCCAGCAAATATCGGGGCCAGCGAACGCCGCGAGCTGACGTCATTTTGGACCGGAGAGCAGGAATACTGCGTCGACATCATGTCTGTGCGGGAGATACGGGGCTGGAGCGCGGCGACGCCTCTGCCACAGAGCCCGAATTACATGCGCGGTGTGATCAACCTGCGTGGAGCGGTGCTGCCGATCATGGACCTGGCCGAGCGGCTGGATCTGCCGCCCACCCAGCCTTCCGAACGCTCGGTCATCATCGTCGTGCAGGTGGGAGAGCGTCTTGTCGGCCTTCTTGTGGACGCCGTCTCCGACATTCTGTCGATCACCCCCGATCAGATCCAGCCTACGCCCGATGTCGGATGCGATCAGTCGAAGGCCTTCATCCGCGGCCTGATCACGATCGATGACAGGATGGTCAGTGAGATCGCCGTCGAGCGTCTGTTGCCGGACCTCGAAGGCCTCGCAGCATGAACGTGACTGTCCTTGGGCGTAGGGTCGATTCCGACTCCCTCGTCGAGGGCGAGTACAGTTTCACCCGCGAAGATTTCCGGACCATTGCGGCGCTCATTTACGAGCAGTCCGGGATCGCGCTGGCGGATACCAAGGCCAGTCTGGTGTACTCCCGCCTCGCCAAACGGCTTCGGAAGCTCGGATTGCCGGCGTTTTCGGACTACTGCGCGTTGGTCGCTTCCCCCGAGGGTGCGGCCGAGCGCAGCGCCATGCTCAACTCCCTCACCACAAATGTGACCCGGTTCTACCGGGAGCCCCATCACTTCGTTCACCTGCGCGACGAGGTGCTGCGGCCGGCGATCCCGTTTCTGAAGTCCGGCGGTCGGATGCGCTTGTGGTCGGCGGCCTGTTCGAGCGGACAGGAGCCCTACTCGATGGCCCTGACCCTGCTGTCCGTGCTCCCGGACGCCCAGCGGTTCGACATCAAGATACTGGCGACCGACATCGACTCGCGGATTCTGGATCAGGCTCGCGATGCCGTCTATCCGGACGATCTGGTCGCGCCTATTCCGGCGGCGCAGCGGGATCGCTGGATGCGCCGGGATCCGAGCGATCGCTACGCCTGGATCATGGGAGAGGAGGTGAGATCCCTGGTCACCTTCAAGGAGCTCAACCTGATTGGTGACTGGCCGGTGCGAGGCCCCTTCGACGCCATCTTCTGCCGGAATGTCATGATCTACTTCGATGACCCGACCCAGGAGCGGATTTGTGCGCGGTTCGCGCCGCTGCTGGCCCCGGATGGGCGTCTCTACATAGGTCATTCCGAGCGTGTCAGCGCAAAGGTCTCGAGCCTGGTTTCAGACGGTCTGACGGTCTATCGCCGCGTGGAGGCCTCCAGGTCATGAGTCCGGTTAGGGTGGTGGTTGTCGATGATTCTCCCACGATGCGGGGGCTGATCGGCGCCTTGCTTCGTCGGGATCCCGAAATCGATGTCGTCGGTTTCGCGGGGGATCCCCATGAAGCGCGCCAGACGATCAAGGATCTGAATCCAGACGTCATCACGCTCGACATCGAGATGCCGAACATGAACGGCCTGGAGTTCCTCGAGCGCATCATGAGGTTGCGACCGATGCCCGTGGTGATGGTCTCCACCCTCACCCAGGCCGGGGCGGACGCCACCCTCCGCGCGCTTGAACTTGGCGCTGTGGACTGCATCGGAAAACCGTCGAACACCATCGACGCCCGGATCGGCCTCGGCGAGTTGGCCGAGAAGGTGAAGGCCGCGGCGGGCGCCCGTGTTCGCCCCTCCTCGACTTCGGCTCCGCCGACGCCGTCGGCGGAGTTTGTCGGCTCGAACGACGTCATCGCCATTGGCGCCTCCACCGGTGGTGTAGAGGCGCTCCTGAAGGTGATTTCCCACTTTCCCGCCAACTGTCCGCCGACCGTGATCACGCAACACATGCCGGCCGTCTTCACAACGAGCTTCGCCGCCAGGCTTGACCGCGCAACGGCAGCCAGCGTCTCGGAGGCCTACGACGGGGCCCCATTGCAGCCGGGGCGAATCTATCTCGCGCCGGGCGGCGACATGCATCTGGAAGTCTCGAAGGCGGGGCCTGGATTGCAGTGTCGCCTGCGCTCCGGCGAACCGGTCAGCGGGCATCGCCCCTCGGTTGACGCCCTTTTTGCATCCGTCGCTTCGACCTGTGGCTCGGCTGCGGTGGGTGCGATTCTGACCGGCATGGGCCGCGACGGCGCTGCTTCGCTGAAACTGATGCGCGATGCTGGCGCCCGCACCGTGGGACAGAACGAGGAAAGCTGCGTCGTCTACGGCATGCCGCGTGTGGCCTATGAAATGGGTGGCGTCGAGCACCAGGTCTCTCTCGAGAAGATCGGTCCGATGATCCTGACTCTTGCCGAGAAGAAGCCGTAAATGCCCGCTGCATCCGCATTGTCAGTGCTGATCGTCGACGATCAACTCACGATCCGTTCGCTGGTTCGCAACGGCCTCCAGCAGATTGGCGTGACAAACACCCGAGAGGCCGGCGACGGCGAGGAGGCCGTGGCCGCCCTCGTAGCCCGACCCGCACACCTGGTCATCACCGACTTCAACATGCCCAAACTGGATGGCCTCGGTCTGCTGCGCGCCATCCGGTCCTATGAGCCCATCCGAAACACAGCTGTGATCATGCTGACAGGTCGGGCCGACCCGGAACTGGTGCAGCGCGCCGCCCAGTACGGAGTCAACAATTATCTGGTCAAACCATTTACAGTAGCCACACTCCGTGAAAAAATCGAAGAAGTATTTGGAGCACTTACATGATTTCTGAGGCTCCAAAACTAAAATCTCCACGCGTAATCAAATTACATGTTGTCCAGGGAGAGCACCGGGTATCGTCGGACCCTGATGTATCGCTTCTGACAATCCTTGGATCCTGTGTCGCGGCCTGCCTTTATGATCCGCTTCGCGGCGTAGGCGGAATGAATCACTTCCTTCTGGCGGATGGCGACGGCGAGGAAGCCATGAGGTATGGGGCTTATGCTATGGAAGTCCTGATCAATGACCTTCTGAAGTTGGGGGCTTCGCGGGAGCGGCTCCAGGCAAAGCTGTTCGGGGGCGCCAAGATCATGGAGCGGCTGAACGATATCGGCGCCGAAAATGTGCTTTTTGCCCGGAGGTTCCTGGCTACCGAAGGCATACCCGTCGTCGGCGAGAGCTTGGGTGGGCGTCGCGCCCGGCGCGTCGAGTTCTGGCCTGTGGGCGGTCGAGCCCGTCAACGAGAGGTCGATCAGTTTATGGAGACGGCTGCTACACGTCCTGCGACCAGCAAGGTCGCAGTGGACGAGATCGAGCTTTTCTGATGTTTGCTCATTCTCAAGCCATGGGAATCGGCTCCGGAGACTCTTCAGGTCAGCTCTCGCTAAGAGAACTGGTCGCAAGAGTAGCTCAAGAATTGGAGGTAAACTCCATACTCGCAAGTGACTTCCATGATGTCATTTCGGAACTTGCCGCAAAGAACATGTCTTCTGATGTCATAGAACGCCTTCAGTCGCTTGACCTCATATCCCAGACATTGGTCGAAATTGGAATATTTCTGGATCTGGTGAGCGCGGCGTGCCCACCGGATCTCTTCGTCTCCGAGAGTCTCCTGGACAATATCAAGCTGGCGGCCCTTCGGGATCGCCTCCAGGGCAAGGCTCCGGATGTCGCCGGTGCGGCCGACCCCGAGCTCTGGTGAGGCGACGAGATGGCCAGCCTGAGGCGTATGCTGGATGGAGACAAGCTCAAGCTTGAGGGTATCCATTTCCTGCTGGTCGACGACAATCCCCACGCTCTCGACATCATGGCTCAGGTTGTCCTGGGTTTCGGCGTTCGGAACATGACCAAGGTGGACGGCGCCGCCGCCGCCCGCCATGCGATCTTGCGAGGCGGGATTGATATTGTTCTGACTGACGGACAGATGCCGGGAGAGAACGGCTATCAGTTGACGGAGTGGATACGTCGGGAGGCTCCGGAGTCTGCGCGCTATGTGCCGATCGTGATCATCACCGGTCACACGCCTCAATCCGATGTCACCCTGGGCCGTGACCTGGGGGCGAATTTCACGATCGCAAAGCCCTTGGTGCCCCGGGTGCTGCTCCAGCGCCTCTTCTGGCTCAGCCATGAGGATCGCCAGTTTGTCCTGTCAGACGCTTACATGGGTCCAGATCGCCGGTTCAGGAGGCTCGGGCCGCCTGTCGGCACCGATGGCCGTCGTAGCGGGGACCTCAAGGGTGAGGTAGGAGAAGCCAGTGAGCCAAATCTCAGCCAGGCTGAGATCGATGCGTTGATGAAGCCAGCAAAGGTGGTCCTGTGAGCGGTGTCACTTTCATTCGAGTGCCCAACAAGCTGGCTCAGCTTACGCGGGGCAAGGGCGGAATCGCCGTCGGAGAGGCGGTCAAGCGGGCGAACGCAGCGCTTGAGGACCTGAAGGACGCCAGTGTCTCTATCATTGACGAGCAGCTTGCCGAGATCGACCGCCTGTTCGGGCCCGGTAACCCGGATCGCGCCGGGCTCAGCCTGGAAGTCCTTTACGATCAGGCGTCAAAGATCATAGACGCGGGCGGGGGGCTCCCTGGCTCCGGGCTGGAGGAGTGTGCCCGTGCGGTGTGCGACCTGGTCTCCCGCAGCCGCGCGCACAATACATGCGACTGGGACGCAATCGACGTGCATATCGCCACCCTGAAGGTGTTGCGCGCTCAGGGCCAGAGCCTGACCGCCGCTCAGCGCAGAACCGTGCTCCAGGGCCTTAGCGACGTCACAGCCAAGCGTGCGGGTGAAGGCTGACCCGCCGCAGGATCCATCAGCGTCCGACATGGACCTGCAGGGCCGCCGCCATCAGACCGCGCCGGAAAGCGATCACGACCCATGCCGACGCCTTGACCCCGCATGCCCTGGCGCGCCAGGCGAGCTTGGAGGCCGCGACGGCTTTACATTGTACGATACCTTCTCCAAAGTGAGGTTGCGTCCTGCAGCCCCGGGGGGATTCAATGAAGGTCTATTTCGCTCCGAACTCGCGCGCCGTGCGCACGGTCTGGCTCCTTGAGGAGATCGGCCTGCCCTATGAGCTGGAGCGCTTTACCCTTGGGCAGAGGGAGATGCGGAGCCCGGAATACACCCGCATCAATCCGAACGGCCGGGTTCCGACCCTGGTGGATGGCGACACGACGATCTCGGAGAGCACTGCGATCGCCCAGTACCTCGGCGCGAAGTACGCCCCTCACCTGATCTGCGGGCCGGACGATCCGGGCTTCGCCCTTTACCTGCAATGGCTGCACTATGCTGAAGGCATGATCATGCCGCCGATCAACAACTATGTGGTCGAGACGATCCTTCTTCCCCCTGAGCGCCGCAACCCGGAAATGGCGGCGCGGGCCCTGAAAGTGCTGAATCGCACCCTCGAGGCCGCCGAGTCCCACATGGCCGGTCGCGAGTACATTGCTGGCGACTTCACCGTCGCTGACACTATCACCGGGCACGCCGTCATCATGTCCAGGCGTCTCGGCGCGGACTTCGGCAATCTTCCGAACCTCGGCGCCTACGCCGACCGGCTGGAGGCGCGGCCGGCCTTCAAGGCTGCCGAAGCCGCCTGAGCGGCCCGGCCGCCGTCGGGTCGTTAACCTCCAAGAACCTCCAGGTTCCGCTCGGTTCCGGGGCGTCCACCGGCCAAGTCGCACCCTCCGGGGTCGGTTCCGGACTGTCCCAGCATCGGGGGCGGTTGTAGGGTGTCCGCCTCTGCGTGCGGAGGCTAGCCTCCTCCCGGGGAAACGACTGCCCGGCCGACACGCTGGGGCCGGGGGAGGAACGGAAATGGCGACATCAGGCCTTGTGAACTCCGTGATGGGGCCGATCTCCGGCGACCAGCTCGGCTTCACCCTCATGCACGAGCACGTCATGGTCGCTGCCAGCGGCCTCTACGACGCCTATCCCGACCTTCTTGGCCAGGACCGGGAGGCCCGCGCCATCGCCGCCCTGTCGGAGGCCAAGGCCGCGGGGATCGACACCATCCTGGACGCCACCACCTTCGACCTCGGCCGTAACGCCGAGCTACTGGTTGCGGCCTCGAAGGGTTCGGGGGTCAACATCATCAACGTCACCGGCTGGTGGCTGGACGTGCCCCGCTTCCTCACCGGCGTCGGGCCCAACCAGATGGCCCGGGAGTTCGTCCGCGACCTCGAGGAGGGCTTCCGCGGCACGGGGGTCAAGGCCGGCATGCTGAAGTGCGCGGCGGACTTCGAGGGGGTCACCCCGCCCCTGGAGACTATGGCCCGGGCCGTGGCCCGCGCCCACCGGGAGACCGGGGCGCCGATCATGGTGCACTCCTTCCCGACCGGCCAGGTCGCCAGGCGCCAGATCGCCATCTTCAGGGAGGAGGGCGTCGACCTCACCCGGGTGAAGATCGACCACTCCAACGACACCACCGACACCGAATACCTGACCTGGATCCTCGACCAGGGCTGCTATCTGGGCCTCGACCGCTATCCGGGCCGGCATGTCAGCCCGCACATGCGCACGGTGACCCTGAAGCGGCTGATGGACGCCGGCTGGGGACACTGGCTCTGCCCCTCCCACGACTGCATCTGCCTGCATGTCCACAACGAGCTGCCCGACGGCTCCATGCCCGACGCCCACGCCTTCACCAAGTCCAACCCTGACCAGTACCTCTACATGCACCGCCACGTGATCCCCGACCTCAGGGCCATGGGCGCCACCGAGGCCGACATCCGCAGGCTGTTCGTGGACAATCCCCGCCGCTTCCTGACCGGCGCGGAGTAGAGCGGGCACAAGCCCGACCACACGCCCCCGCGCGACATAGATCAAGGACCACAGCCTCCATCAGGGTCAATCTCCACCCTCCCTCCGCCAGAGCCCGCCCATTCCCGTGAGTATCGCCCCACCAGGCCAGGACGCCCCGCTAACCCCCGCCGGCCTCACGGACTCCGAAGCGACCGAGCGCCTTCGCAAGGAGGGCTTTAACGCGCTTCCAAGGGACGGCCGGCGGACCCTTCCCCGCATCCTGGCCGACGTCCTGCGCGAGCCCATGTTGGCCCTCCTGCTCGGGGCCGGCGGGGTCTACATGGCGCTGGGGGACCTCAAGGAAGCCCTTGTCCTGGTCGCCTTCGCCGGACTCTCGGTCGTCATCACCGTCGTCCAGGAGACGCGCACCGAGCGGGCTCTGGAGGCCCTGCGCGACCTCACCAGCCCCCGGGCCCTGGTCATCCGGGGCGGGGTGCGCCGGCGCATCGCCGGGCGGGAGGTGGTCCGGGGCGACCTGGTGGTCCTGAACGAGGGCGACCGGGTGCCCGCCGACGGCTGGGTGGCGGAGGGCCAGGGGCTCCAGCTGGACGAGTCCCTCCTGACCGGCGAATCCGTCCCTGTGGGTAAGATTGCCTGTGGTCCCTACGGCCCCGGAGCGCAGGCCCGGCCCGGGGGCGACGGCCTGCCCTTCGTCTATGCCGGCGCCCTGGTGGTGCGCGGCACTGGCCTCTGCGTCGTCACCGCCACGGGTCCGTCCAGCGAGATTGGCCAGATCGGGCGGGTGCTCTCCACCCTCGAGACCGAGGCGCCCCGGCTCCAGCTCCAGACGCGGCGCCTAGTCCTTGGTTTCGCCGCCGCAGGCCTCGCCGCCAGCCTTCTGGCGACCCTGCTCTACGGTCTCCTGCGGGGCGGCTGGCTCGAGGCGGCCCTGGCCGGGATCGCCCTGGGCATGTCCATGCTGCCCGAGGAGTTTCCCCTCGTTCTGACGATCTTCCTGGCCATGGGCGCCATGCGCATGTCCCGGGCGAGGGTGCTGACCCGCCGGGCGGCGGCCATCGAGACCCTGGGGGCGGCGACCACCCTGTGCACCGACAAGACGGGCACCCTGACCGAGAACCGCATGCGGATCGAGGCCCTGCGCCTCGCCGACGGACGCCTGGCGCGGCGCGGGGAGGGCGGGGACTTCCCCCTGGCGGCCGGCTTCCGGGAACTTGCTGAACTGGGCGTCCTGGCCAGCGCGCCCGAGCCGGTGGATCCGATGGAGGTCGCCTTCCATCAGTTGGCCGGCCCGCAGGCGCGCCACAACGGCGGTCGCTCGCTGGTCCGGCACTATCCACTCGACCCCCTCCTCCTGGCCATGACCCAGGTCTGGGACAATGATCCGGCGGCGGGCGACCGCCTTGTCGCCGCCAAGGGCGCACCGGAGGCCATCGCCGGGCTGTGCGGCCTGTCGTCGGTGGAGAGGGCCGGACTCAAGGCCGCTGTGGACGCTCTGGCCGGAGAGGGTCTGAGAGTACTCGGCGTGGCAGAGGCGCGGTGGCCCGCAGGGGCGCTACCAGACTCCCAGAGGGACTTTCCCTTCGTCTTCCGCGGCCTGGTGGGCCTGGCCGATCCCCTCCGGGCGTCGGTTCCGGAGGCCGTCCGCCAGTGCCGGGAGGCCGGCATCCGGGTCATCATGATCACCGGCGACTATCCCCAGACCGCAATGGCCATCGCCCGCCAGGCGGGCATCGATTCAGAGGACCTGCTCACCGGCGAGGACATGGCGGCTCTGGACGACGCCGGGCTGAAACAGCGGATTCGCACCGTCGGCGTGTGCGCCCGTATCATGCCCGAGCAGAAACTGCGGCTTGTGGAGGCCCTCAAAACCGCCGGCGAGGTCGTGGCCATGACCGGTGACGGGGTGAACGACGCCCCCTCCCTGAAGGCCGCACACATCGGCGTCGCCATGGGTGGCCGCGGCGCGGACGTGGCCCGGGAGGCCTCATCCCTCGTTCTGCTCGACGACGACTTCGGCTCCATGGTCCGAGCGATCCGGATGGGACGGCGGATCTACGACAACCTGCGCAAGGCCATGGGCTTCATCGTCGCCGCCCATATCCCGATCGCCGGTCTCGCCCTCCTGCCCCTGCTGACGGGCATGCCCATCCTGCTGGGTCCGTTTCACATCGCTTTTCTTGAGATGATCATCGACCCGGTTTGCGCCCTGGCCTTCGAGGCCGAGTCCGAGGAGGGCGACGCCATGAAGCGCAAACCGCGCCCGCCCAAGGCAACTCTGTTCTCGCCGGCCCTGGTGGTGTGGTCGGTGGTCCAGGGCGGTGTTGTCCTGGGGGTGACGGGGGGGCTGACCCTCTGGCTCTGGAGCCAGGGCGCCGGTGAGGGGCAACTGCGCGCCGCCGCCTTCCTGTCCCTGGTTCTCGGCATCCTGGCGCTCATCCTGGTCAATCGCCGGTTCAGCGCCTCGGTAGCAGCGGCCATGCAGGGGCCTAACCTGGCTCTCGGCGTCGTCCTGGCGGTGGTGGCGCCTATCCTGGCGGCGACGCAGTTCCTGCCCCCGGTCGCCGGACTGTTCGGCTTCGCCCGCCTTGACGGCGGTGAGGCGGCCGCGGTCCTCGTCCTGGCGCTCGCCGTACTGCTGGGGCTGGAGCGACTCAAGCCCCTTTGGGCGGCCCGTCTGTCGGCCTAGCGTCCGGCTACCGCCCGCGCGGTCACGCCCGGTTCGTCCGCGGCTGCCGCGATAAGCGCCTCCCGGCGATCAGTCTCGTCCTGTTCAAGCTTGCCCCGGCGGAAGAGCGCGAAGGCAAGGGCTTCAGACCTCAGTGCTGCGCAAAGGCGCTCATCTGCGGTCGAACAGTCGCGCCAGGAACCCCGGCCTCGGAGCCTCGTCTGCAGGCGCTATGCCGCCAGGATCGCGAAGGTCGGCGGACAGAGCCGGATCCCGCAGTTTCATCAGGTCCTTCCGGACGACCTTCAGGCCCATCATTTCGACCTCGCCAGAGAAGGCGTTGGGATCGAAGCTGCAGATTGTCGCGGCGAGGTCTACCGGGACGTTGAAGAGGGTGTCTGTGTCCTCCAAAGTCTGCAGTTCCGCCAGCAGCTGGTCTCGGATGCCCTCAAGGGCAGCGGGGGGCTCGCCCCAGATGTCCAGGTGCTCGAGTCCGTGTTCCGGGTCGTGCTGAACGGACCAGACAAGACGGCCCTCCTCGGCGCCGAAGGCGCCGCTGACCATGACATGTTCCTCCAGGTAGACCCCGAGGGCGCTTCCACCCTGAGAAGCGGCGACGACCCGTTCCCGGCTGGCGAACCGGTGATCTTCCGACATGAAGAAGCGCCAGCCCCCCAGGTCAAAGGCAATGAAATCCTCTGGTGGGGGAACGGGCTCCCCACCGAACGGCTCGCCTGAGGCCGCGAGGCCCAGGGCCGCCAGGGCGTCGGGTCCCCGGGTTGCGATAAACGATAGGGAAAGTCCCACGGCGTCATCCTTCTTCTGGGAGCGGTCACGTCGATCGCGTGAAGACCGCCCTTCAAGGGCTGCAAGTCAGGTTCAGGCCACTGAAGCAACAAAGTCGGGCGCCCGGTTCGGGCCGCCTTGAAGGACATAAGGACGCCCGGCTGCGGCGGTTTCGTGACGGGAGGGCGCCCGGAACGGGGCCGCTCAGGCCCCGCCGACGAGGCTCCAGCGCAGATCCTCCCCGGCATGGAAGGGCACCACTTCCGCCGACGCCAGGTGCAGCATCTCCGGAACGGGCGCGGGCCGCCGCTCCAGGATCACCGAACCCGTGTTCAGGGGCAGGCCATAGAACCGTGGACCGTTCTCGGAAGCGAAGGCCTCCAGGCGATCCAGGGCGCCTTCCTCCTCGAACACGGTCGCATAGCTCTCCAACGCGAAGGGCGCGTTGAAGATGCCCGCGCAGCCGCAGGAGGATTCCTTGTCGCCGACCGGGTGCGGGGCGGAGTCGGTACCGAGGAAGAACTTGGTCGACCCGGACGTCGCCGCCCTGCGCAGGGCGAGCCGGTGCGGCTCGCGCTTGGCGATGGGCAGGCAGTAGAAGTGGGGCCGGATGCCACCCTCGAACATGGCGTTGCGATTGATGGCCAGGTGGTGCGGGGTGATGGTCGCGGCGACGTTCGGGCCGGAGGCCTCCACGAAGGCGACGGCGTCCGCCGTCGTGATGTGCTCGAACACCACCTTCAGGGCCGGGAAGTCGGCGATCAGGCCCTTGAGGACCCGTTCTATGAACACCGCTTCCCGGTCGAAGATATCGACCTCGTGGTCGGTGACCTCGCCATGGATCAGCAGCGGCATGCCAATCCTCTGCATGGCCTCCAGCACGGCGTGGATGTGACGCACGTCTGTGACGCCCGCTGCGGAGTTGGTGGTGGCGTGCGCCGGGTAGAGCTTGCAGGCTGTGAAGACGCCCTCGGCGAAGCCCCGCTCCACCTCGCCCGGGTCCATCCCGTCGGTCAGGTAGCAGGTCATCAGGGGGGTGAACTCGAGGCCGGGCTCCACCGCCGCCAGGATGCGCTCTCGGTAGGCTCGACCGGCTGCGACCGTGGTCACGGGCGGCTTGAGGTTCGGCATCACGATCGCCCGGGCGAACTGTCGGGCCGTATAATTGACCACCGAGGCCAGCATGGCGTGGTCGCGCAGGTGCACATGCCAGTCGTCCGGCCGGCGCAGGGTCAGGCGTTCGACGGCGGCCCCCGTGCGGCCGGAAAGGGTAGCGGTCTCAGACGGCATGGACAGGACTCTCCGAAGCATTCCCCCGACCGGCATGATGGACCAGAGGCCGGCCCAGACCCAGCAGAATTGACGCCCCCGGGGCGACGCATACCCCCCGGCGGCACAAGGCCATGGATCGTGTCCGTCGTCGCCGGTAAGACGGAGCGTCCAAGCCGCATCGGAGACCGGATGGCTCGCCTCAAACGCTTCCTGCCCCTGCTCCTGCTGCTGGCGGGGGCCGTCGCCGTCTTCGCCAGCGGCGCCGGCCAGTACCTCAACCTGGACGCCCTCCAGGCGCATGAGGCCGGACTTCGGGCCTTCGTCGCCCGGCAGTTGCCGCTGGCGCTCCTCGCCTTCATCGCGGTCTACGCCCTGGCCACCGCCGTCAGCCTGCCCGGCGGGACGATCCTGACCCTGGCCGGCGGATTCCTGTTCGGGACCTGGATGGGCGGCGCGGCCACCGTGGTGGGCGCCACCCTCGGCTCGATCCTCGTTTTCTATGCGGTGAAGACCTCCTTCGGGGCGGCCCTCAGGGAGCGGGCCGAGGCCTCCGGTGGTCGGCTCAAGGCGGTGATCGATGGCGTACAGGAAGGCGCCTTCGGCTACATCCTTACCCTGCGCCTCATCCCGCTGGCGCCGTTTTGGCTGGTCAACGTGGCCGCCGCCCTGGCCCACGCGCCCCTGCGGGCCTACGCCCTCGCCACCTTTCTGGGCATCATACCGGCCACCTTCATCTATAGCGGGATCGGCGCCGGGATCGGCGAGATCCTCTCGCGCGGAGGGACCCCCGACCTCGGAGTCATCTTCTCGCCCAAGGTCTTCCTGCCCCTGGTGGCCCTTGGCCTTCTCACCCTGGGCGCTACCGTCTACCAGCGCCTCCGGGCCCGGTCGGGGAAGACCCTGTGACCCAGACGATCCCGGCGGACATCGCCATCATCGGCGCCGGATCCGGCGGCCTCTCCGTGGCCGCAGGCGCCGCCCAGCTGGGTCTGAAGGTCGTCCTCTTCGAAAAGGGCGAGATGGGGGGCGACTGCCTCAACTATGGCTGCGTGCCCTCCAAGGCCCTGATCGCTGCAGCCTCCGCCGCCCATGCGGCGCGCAGCGGAGACCCGCTGGGCGTCTCCGTCGGCCCGGTCACGGTCGACTTCGTCCGGGTCATGGCCCACGTCCATGAGACCATCCGGACCATCGCCCCGGTCGACAGCCAGGAGCGCTTCGAGGGCCTGGGCGTGCAGGTGGTGCGCGAGGCCGCCCGCTTCCTGGACGCCCGCACCGTCGCCAGCGAGAGCGTCCGGGTCGCCGCTCGGAAGTTCGTCATCGCCACGGGGTCCCGCGCTTCCGTTCCCCCCATCCCGGGCCTGGAGTCCACGCCCTACCTGACCAACGAGACCGTCTTCGAGCTCACCGCCCTGCCGGAGCGCCTGATCGTCCTGGGCGGGGGCCCTATCGGGGTGGAGCTGGGCCAGGCCTTCCGGCGGCTGGGCTCCGAGGTCGTGGTGGTCGAGGCCGGAGACATCCTCGGCCGCGAGGACCCCGAAGCGGCCGCGGTCGTGCGTCGCCAGCTGCTCGCCGACGGGGTCGAGCTCCTGCAGCGACACACGGTGGTCCGGATCGAGCCGGGCCCCGTCCTGGTCGCGAAGTCAGGGGACGATGAGGTCCGGATCTCCGGATCGCATCTCCTCGTTGCGGTCGGCCGGACCCCCTCCCTGGAGGGGCTTAACCTCGACGTGGCCGGGATCGCCCATGACCGGCAGGGCGTCCGCACCGACCGCTCCCTCCTGACCACCAACCGCCGGGTCTTCGCCATCGGGGACGCCGCCGGGCGGGGCCAGTTCACTCATCTCGCCGGCGCCCACGCCTCGCTAGTCGTCCGCCGGGCCCTCTTCGCCCTGCCGGTCAACGCCGACGCCCTGCAGGTTCCGCGGGTAACCTATTGCGATCCTGAGGTGGCGGCGATCGGCCTCGGCGAGGAAGAGGCGCGCCGGCGCCACGGGGCCGACGTCCGGGTCCAGGTCTTCGAGTTCGCCGAGAACGACAGGGCCCAGGCCGAGGGCGACGTCCGGGGCTTCGGCAAGCTTGTCACCAACGCGCGCGGCAAGATCCTGGGCGTCACCCTGGTGGGCCGCCATGCGGGGGACCACATCCACCTCTGGACCCTGGCCCTGGCCTCCGGGCTGAAGCTCAGCCAGATGACCGGGATGATCGCCCCCTATCCGACCCGGGGCGAGATCAACAAGCGCCTGGCCGGCCAGTTCTTTACGCCGGCCCTGTTCTCCGACCGCACCCGGAAGCTGGTGTCAGTCCTCAAGCACTTCGCCTGAAGCCGCCCTCAGCCGGTCAAGGAATCCGAGGTCGATCCGTCGCTTGAGCGCGAGGGCGCCGCGGCCCTGGCTCCAGAGTCCACCCCGCAGGGCCAGGCCCGTCCCGTCGCCGAGGTCCAGGATGGACAGCCAGCGCGACTGTGGGGCGTAGGGGCGCATCTCGCTTCCGTTCGCCAGCGCCCCAAGGTTGTGGACCAGGACTGGTGCGGCCCGGACCCCGAAGACGCCAGCTGCGGGCCGGGGCGCGCCGGCGATCACGGCGCAGTCCCCGACCGCGAAGACAGCCGGGTCCCCCATCGTCCGCAGATCGGGTCGGACTTCCAGCCGCCCGTCTTCGGACAGGGGCAGGCCGAGGGCGGTGATCACCGGCGGCGCCGTCAGTCCCGTGGCCAGCACCAGCAGGTCACATGGCAGGGTCCGACCGTCGGCAAGCACGCAGCGTCCCGGCTCGTGGCTGACCACCTCGCCCTCCTCCTTCGTAACGCAGCGACGGGCCAGGGTGATCGCCAGCCGCGTCAGGGCGCGGGGCGGCGCCCAGTCCGGGGCCGACCGGTGGACGAGGCGAAGGTCCGGGCGCACGCCGTTTCGCTCCGACAGGCCGGCGAGGGCGGCGGCGACCTCGAATCCAGTCGGGCCGCCTCCCGTCACCACGATGGCCGGGCTTTCGCCCTGCTCGCGGATGTAAGTCTCCACCTGCCCTCTGAGGGCGAAGAGGCGCGCCAGGGGCTTGACCGGCCAAGCCCCTCCGTCGCCGCCAAGCTTGCCGGGTGCATCCGTGATGCTGCCGACATTGAAGGAGACCGCATCGTAGGCGAGGTCCTGCCCGTCCGAGAGGCGCAGGCGCCGGGCGCTCAGATCGACCGCGGCCACCTCCGCCGGGACATGCGGGACCCCAAAGCGGGCGGCGAGGGCGGCCACATCGAGCCGGGCCCGCGCGGGGGGAAGGGCGCCGGACAAGACCGCGGTGGCGAGGCCTGAGTAGTCAAAGGTCGCAGGCGAGACGAGGATGGGCTCAACCCCGACCGCCCGCAGTTCGTCCGCGCGCTGCAGGACGTGGAGGTGCGCGTGTCCCGCCCCCGCCAGGACGATCCGGAGACGCGCACGGGACACTCTGGGAACACTTAACCCGCCGCCGCCCGGACCTTGAGGCCCGCCAGGAAGGCCTCGATACGCTTGGCGTTGGCGCCCAGATCGCTGAGGCCGACTCGCGATGTGGAGCGAACGTCCACCACCGACCCGCCCGTAGCCGAGGGCCGGATCCGCACAGCGACATCGTCCTCGAACCCGAACCAGAAGGTCTCCGCCGTCGCCTCGACAACCCCGGCGGCGGGGTCTGAGGTCACCACCTTCCAGCCCTGGGCCTTGGCTTCGGCCTCCGCCGCGGCGGCGACCTTGGCCGGCGCGGCCGCCAGGGTGAGGGGGCGCACGGCCGGATAGGCGTCATGGCCGACCTGGCCGAGCGTCTTGCCGGCGATCCCGGCGAAGGCCGGGCCCTGATAGGCCTTCAGGCTCCCCATGGAGGCGGTCATGGCCTCCACCGGATTGGCCTGAACGGCCTGCCGCGCCGACATGACCGCCGTCGAGAAGACGGGCGGATCGACAATGTCGGTGGCCACGTCGTGGATCGGAGGAATACCCGCCGACCTGAGCTGGACCGTGGCCAGGAAACCGAGGGCGACGACCGGCACGAGCACGCCCACCAGGGCCATCCTCCAACCGGTGCGCGGCTTGCGGACGAGGCTCGTGATGAGGGCGACAAGGCCTAGGAGCAGGGCGAGTCCGAACAGCGGCAGACCGAACTGGAGCGTCATCGTCATGAGGCCGACCTGCCAGGTCCAAAGGCCGAACTTCACCCCCAGGGCGGCGACCATGAAATAGACGGGAAGGAAGAGGGAGAGGGCCATCGAGGCCCGGGCCAGCATCAGTCTCATCGGGGCGTCCTTGTCATGTCGGCGGCCGGCGCCGCAGGGAACTTGCAGGGGTCATCGAAACACACGCCAGGCGATCACGCTACGCTGGATCACGGTGAGGAGGCAGAGGCCGGTGAAGATCGAGGCGATCACGGGGAACCCGGCGGGCCACAGGCACATGAGGATGAAGGCGAGTAAGGTCTCGGCGCCCTCCGCCAGCCCCGTGCTGTAGAAGAAGCTCTTCAGGCCATGGGCCCGGGTCTCCAGGCCCCGCTTGGCCGCCAGGGCGGCGTAGGCGAGGAAACTCACGGCGGTGAGGGTGAAGGTCGCGACCAGAAGCAGGGCGAAGGGCAGGTTTCCGGGTGCGGCGAGGCCGAAGCCCAGGGGCACGGCGAGGTAGAAAACGTAGTCGCAGACAATGTCGAGGTACCCGCCGAAGTCGGTCGGCCCCTTTACCCGGGCGATGGCGCCGTCCAGGCCGTCCAGGAGCCGGCTGGCGAGGACGAGGACGAGGCCCGCCAGGGGCTGGCCGAGACCGATAGCGACGCCC
>Ga0209985_10002283_pt1 | contig 17600 bp, 15 predicted proteins | sample NOAtaG_FD_187305 | JGI IMG/M metagenome (GOLD analysis project Ga0209985, IMG submission 187305) | Freshwater lake microbial communities from Lake Erie, under a cyanobacterial bloom - NOAA_Erie_Diel6S_1000h metaG (SPAdes) (version 2) | ecosystem: Environmental > Aquatic > Freshwater > Lake ...
GTAGATGCTAGGCCCCCCTCTGGGATGTCCGAGCGAAGCGAGGACAATCCCACTCACCGCACGTGAAAAGCCGACGATTCGCGGGGGTTATGCTAGGTCCCCCCTCTGGGATGTCCGAGCGCAGCGAGGACAATCCCCCCGCCCAGTCAGCGCCCCCAAAAACCCCGGATCACCGCCATGGCCCGCCCTATATCTCCCTGAAAGAGTCGTTTGAGGACCACCAAAACATGCAAAAAGTGCATTTTGGGCAAGTATTCCGGGTAATGCTGGGTATAAAACCGTCGTTTGCTCCGATGAAAATGGAATTCGCTGCGGACACTACGGTCGTGATGCCGCTTGCCACTGCCGGCCAAGGCCCCCTGCAGGTGAATAAATTGGGATTTTTCCTCCAATACCACCTCCAACGGACCTGCCTGGCGCAGTCGTTCGGCGGTATCAACTTCTTCAAAATATAGAAAATACCCCTCGTCCAACTGCCAATTCAATCGTTCTAGGGCCTCCCTGTTGAGCAGAAGCGCCGCGCCCGATGCGTAAACCACTCCCCCCTCGGGGTATGAATCCCCCATCAAGACCAACCCGTGCCCCCGCTTAGGCAGCCAACACCCTCCTCTGGTTTGGAGCGTACCGTCTTCGTTCAGAAGACAACCGCCCGCCATCACCGCCAAACCAGGTCTTTGAACCCGGTTCATGGACCACCATAAGGCGTGCACAGCCCCTTCCAACGCAAAGGCATCGTTGTTCAATAGCAAGACCCCCTCTACCGGCGCGAAGCGCAGTTGGGCCAATCCTTGGTTGTTGGCATGTGCAAAACCATGATTGGAACAACGCAAGGTCCGTACCCTCCAACCCAAATCTTGGAAGGTTGGAGCATCACCGTGGGGACTGTTATCCACCAAGACGACCTCCAGGTCTATTCCGCGTTGGTTTTGAAGGTGTTGAATGCATCGCAAGGTCAAAGCAGGTTGACCAAAGTGAACTACAATCACCCCCAAGGAAGGAATTCGATCAACCATCATTTCCTCAAAATGCTAATCAGGGCCTTTTAGGTACGCCTTTGGGCCGTAACAAACCATTGATGGGTGAGAAAGTCATCGGCCCATCCCAGGCTGAGGCGGCTGAACAGGGGTCGAAAACGGGGACCTTGCTGGTAATGCATGGCCGGCACCACTTGGATTTGTTCGTATTGGGATGGATCGGGTAAGCCCTTGGCATTCCGTCGCGCAAAAAATCTCAAATGCGTTTGATCCAAAATACCGTCGGGTGTATAACCAAAATCCCCCCGCACTGCAATCTTCCATAACACAGAGATTTCTCGAATATTGGGAATAGAAATGAGCAGACGTCCACCGGGTTTGAGGTAAACAGACCAATTTCGTAACACATCCCAGGGTTCCGCCAAATGTTCCAAAACATCGGGACATAACAACACATCAAAGGATTTGCATTTCAATGAAGGAACGCCCTTGGAAAGATCGCAGATATGGAATTCATCCAAAACTTGGTTTTGTTGAACAGTACCATCCAGGTTCATGAGTTCAACACCGGCCACGTAGGCCGCTTTTCCGACTGTTTTGGCATGGGCCAACGTATAACCTCCTCCGGCCCCCAATTCAAGGATGCTTTTTCCTTCCACCGATCCCAGGCATCGCAGAACATCCATGCGGGCATGTTCAAAATAATCCGAAGGTTTGTTGAGGTACGATTCCATGGATGACTTCAGGTTGGTTTCAAAATGCGTTCGTCAAAGAAGGTCAAGGTCTGCATTCGGATGAAGGCCTGGAACTGTCCTTTGAATTTTTTTCCATAACACAATGGTCACGATCGCATTGATCGCCATTCCAATCGCGTAAGCGGTCACCGAGGCCTCCCAACCGTAGCGGGGTGTTGCCCAAAAAACACCGAACACATACAGGGATTGAAAGCTCATATCAATCAGCATGAGCCAGCGGGCTTTTTTTCGAGCTAGCATGGCATTATGAAGCCCCCATACACCCGCCTTGATGACATCGGTGGCCAGGTGCAACGGAAGGACCAAGAGCATGGGACTAAAGGCTTGGCTGAACAAAAAAGTGATGGCTCGATCGCCCAAGATCAGGACCACCAAAGCATAGATCCCCACCAAAGCAGACGATCCCAAAGCCGCCTGAAGGGAGAGACGGGTATAGGTTGTACGGTCTTTGGCCTGGCTAAGAGCTGGCAAAAAATGAGAAGTCATCAAGGTTGAAATAACCGGAACCCATAGATTCCCAATGCGTTGAACACCCTCCCACCAGCCCGCTGTTTCGGCCGAAAATTCGGCCAGCAACTGCGATCGGATCAGAACCAGGACCACCTGGGTCATGCCCACCGAATAGAGTGCCATACCAACCAGGGGCCACATAGGCGAATGTAAATAAGTCCGTTGGGTCCCATACCGCCACGCCTGCAGCCACCATTCACCCAAGCGGGGTTTTAGATGCAGGTAGGCATAGACTGCCGGAGGGATTTGGGCCAAGGCCAAGCCCAAGCATGCGCCCACCAAGCCTCCTTGATAGCCCAGGATTCCAAAGAACAAAACCGTGCTACTGGTTTGTGCCATGTTTAGGAGGGCATTCCGACGATAATGGCGCTCCGAAGCGGCTTGGGCCAGGGCCCCGGCCCAAAAAGCAGATCCCAAGACGGTTATTGGTAGAAGGATGGCCAGCCATAGCGGGAAATCACCACCCAAAACCGGGGCTAACAGCCAGGGCAAGACGGCCCACCAAAGCAGGGCCACCCCCAAACTCAGGATCATACCCAGAGCGAGGCCCTTCCGGAGGTACGATTCTTCGTCGCGGCCTTCGGCTTTTTGCTGGCTCATGCCCTGAATAAGGGCGTTATGAACCGCGGCTCCGCCCGCATTTTGTTGCAAATACAACAAATTCTGGAATTGCCCAATCAAGGCCAATCCGGCAGGACCGAACCAAAGGGCCATGAGTTTGCCGACCCCGTAGAGTCCGGTAAGCTTAAAAGCCGATTGAAGGATAGACCAGCCCAGGGCTTTTTGGATGGGTTCAGAAGGTCGACGCAGGGCCATGCAGGGTTGGGTCAAAGGTAACCCAAGCTGTCAGCATCCAAAACCAAAGGCTTGCACCGCGCCCCCCTTAACATGCGCTTTAAATTTTGTTCACGTCAAGTTGATTTGGGCTTTATAAACCCTTAATGCAGCCCTAGGATTTTTGAAAAAAAATGTTTGTAATGAAAAAATCCTTTTTCTTGCTGTTGGGCTTGATCGCCTTGGTGAGTTTACCGGGTCGAGCCGGGGCCCAAGGTCTTGCTCTGGGCCAAGTGTCCGGTTTGGTTGGTGATACCGTGCTCGTACCCGTGACCGTAACAGGCTCGGGTTCCTTGGTGGTATCCGCCATGACCCTGGGAGTCAATTACGACTCCACGCGCCTTCGTTGTTTGTCTTCGTTGGTCGATGTACAACCCGCCGTAACAACGGCGAATTTACTCACCAATTGTGGTTTCTTTTCGGGGACTGGCAGCGCGCTCAATGCCTCTGCTTCGCAGTTCCGCTTGTCGTGGTACGATTTGAACCCCGCCACCATCTCAGGGACCTTGTTCAAAGTACGATTTGTCATCCTACGATCAGGAACCGCTTCCTTGTCTTGGGATTTGGCGACACCGGGCTTGACCGAATTGGGCGATGCCGATGGACTTCCGTTGCCAGGTCTCACCTTTGCAAACGGTTCAGTGCAGGCGATTTCATTTCCATCTGTTTCGTTGGGCAATATCGCTGGACGTGTGGGTGATACGGTATCTGTTCCGGTCAATGTTATCATGGACCCTTCCTTTACCGTTGGAGCTATTTCGTTGGCTATCAACTACGATAGCACTCGCTTGCGCTGTGCAGGATTGCCAACCTCTATCAACCCAGCGCTAAGCAGTTCACTCATTGGTAACTGCGGATACTTTAACAATCTGGGTGCGAATTTTACGGACAGCGGTTCCCAGTTTCGGGCCGGTTGGTTTGACGCCAATGCCATCAATGTGAATGGATTGCTTTTTAATATGCGTTTTGTTGTTTTGCAAAGCGGTCCTACCTCTTTGTCCTTTGACCTCGCCACCGCCGGTAACTGCGAATTGGCCGATAGCAATGCGGCCCCGTTGAGCAATGTTACCTACACGGGTGGGGTCGTGACCGGTCATTTGGGCACGATTTCCTTTGGATCCCGATTCAAGACGGTTGCCGAAAACGGGAGCGGCGCCTTTATTCCAGTGACCCTCACCAATGTGTCGAGCCTGCCTGCCAACGGTTCATTCCGTATTTCCTTGCTCAGCACTTGGAGCAACGGAACCACTGCTGATCTCAGCGGTTGGCAAACCCAACGTATTCAAGTCACCAACAGCCCAACGGCGATCCAAATCCCGTTGACCATCAGCAACGACGCCTTGGTAGAGGATGACGAGTATTTGGTTTTCAAAATCGATAGCCTGGAGGGATTGACCCTTAGCGGGGCCGACTTTTTTACCTATTATATCACCGATGACGACCGTCAGGCCCCTGTTTCCAGTGGCGCCGTTCAAATGACCTCGATAGCCAGCTTTGATCCCACACCTGGTCTTGCGGCCACGACCGAAGTGGTCGTTTACGATCCAATGAGCAAAAGAGCTTTCTTGAGTTCAGGCGTTCAACGTCGCTTTGATATGGTTTCGTTGGCGAATCCTTCCGCCCCGGTCACCTTGGGCTCGGTAAGTATGCAGCCTTACGGCGGAATTACGGGTTTGGCCGTCAAACCCGGTTTGTTGGCCGTTGCCAGTCCGGATTCGATCGAACAGAACCCAGGACGCGTGATCTTCTTTGATACGTTGGGCAATTACAAAGGCCAAGTAACGGTCGGCGCTCTGCCCGATATGATCACCTTTACTCCCGACGGAAAGTATTTGCTCACCGCCAATGAAGGCCAGCCCAATTCTGACTTTTCGAACGACCCCGAAGGATCGGTAAGTATCATCGATGTGCAGGACACCAATTATGTCCAATCCGATGTAACAACCTTGAATTTTACGGGTTTTAATGCCATTAGCGCATCTTTGATGGCGTCGGGTGTTCGCAAAGGTTCAACCATCGGAACCTTCTCTCAAAACCTTGAGCCAGAATATATTACCGTATCTTCGGACAATACCAAAGCCTGGGTAACACTGCAGGAAAACAATTCCATCGCTCATTTGGATTTGGTTAACAAAATTGTGACCAACATTACTCCTATGGGTATGAAAAATCATCAGACAGCTCAGAACGGTTTCGATGCTTCGGATAACAACGGGGTGGTTTTGATGACGAACTGGCCGGTGAAATCGTTCTACATGCCGGATGCTATTGGTAATTTTACGGTCGGTAACACAACCTATTTGGTAACCGCCAACGAAGGGGATGAGCGGGAGTACGCTGTGCTGAACGAGCGCACCACGGTTGGAGCGGTCAGTCTGGATGCCACGCGCTTCCCCAACGGATCGATGCTCAAAGAAAGTCATGCTTTGGGACGCCTACGAATCACCAACCAAAGCGGTGACTTGGATGCGGACGGCGATTACGACGAATTGCACATGGTGGGCCCGCGTTCCTTTGCGATTTACAATGCCGCCACCGGTGCCCAGGTTTACGAGTCCAAAAACCTGATTGAGTCGATTGTTTTGGCCGACCCAACTTGGGGCCCCTTCTTCAATGCAGATAGCGAAAGCAATACACGCAAAAACCGCAGCCGCTCCAAAGGCCCTGAGCCCGAGGGTGTTGCCGTTGGCAAAATCGGCTCGCGTACCTTCGCCTTCATCGCTTTGGAGCGTGTTGGTGGTGTGATGGCCTTTGAGGTCACCAACCCATCCGCTCCGGTCTTTAGTGGTTATTTGAATACCCGCACAACAACAGGTTTGGCCGGCGATCGCGGTGCCGAAGTGATTCAGTTCTTGGGTCACGATCAGAGCCCCAACGGAAAGCCTATGCTCTTGGTTGCCAACGAAATCAGTGGAACCTTGGCCTTGTACGAAGTTGGAATGGGCTTTAACCTACTCAGCGGTCGATTGACCTACGCCAATACCCAGGCGACGGCCTTGGTAGGAGACACCCTGCGCTTGGTGAACACCAACGGTCAGGTGATTGCCACGACGACCACAGGAACCGATGGACGCTTTAGCTTGGAGAATTTTGCGGCCGGTACCTACCAAGTCCGAGGCAATGCAAGCCGCGCCTGGGGTGGGGTGAATGCCACCGATGCCCTCGAAGCCCGTCGTATTTATCAGGGTTTGTTGAATCCGACGCCCATTGTGGCCCTTGCTGCCGATGTGAATGTGTCGAACTTGGTGAATAACACGGATGCTTTGATGATTATCCGCCGCTCCAACGGTTCACTGAACGCTTTCCCTTCAGGAAATTGGCAGTACAGCAGCGGCACCCTGGACTTTAGTACCGGTCGCCTACTCAATGCCTCGGTGACGGGCCTTGCTTCGGGGGATGTGAACGCTTCGTACTTCGGTAGTACTTCCGGTCGCCTTGCCCTGCCTCGTTTGCTTCCTTCGAGCCATGCCATTGCTTTGGAGAAGGGTCAAACCCAGCGCGTATCGGTTTTGGCCGGGAATGCCATGGATATGGGAGCCTTGACGCTGGATATGCCATGGCCCGCCGGCCTGGAACTGGTTGCCATCCACTCCAAAATGGGTGAAAACGCCCTCCTGCATCATTTGGCTGATGGCCGACTGCGTATGGGATGGGCCGCTCTCGAAGGCCACCAAGTCCGTGCCGGGGATCTCCTGTTTGAAATGGAATTGCAGTCCGAAGAGGGTGTTGAAGTCGATTTTGCCTCCTTGGCCCTGGGCTCCATGAGTGAAATTGCAGACCCCATGGCACAGACCATCGACGGCGCGACCTTGATCATGCCTCGTTTGTCTACCAAGGCCCTTCCGATGGAGGGACTGCAATTGTGGCCCAATCCTGCCCGCGATGTCCTGAACCTTCAATGGACGCTGGAGTCTGGGGTACGTTCCTGGTCGGTTGAAATGGTGGATGCCTTGGGTCGAGTGGTGACTTCAGATCGCAAAGCGGTATCCGGTGGTGAACTTGGTGCTCGGTTGGGTTTGGAGGGAGTTCCTTCTGGCACGTACCAAGTACGCCTCCAATGGATGGATGCCTCTGGAACCTCCAAGAGCCTCCTTCGCCGCCTTCAAGTTCAGCGCTAAACGCGGGCCTTTTTTAGTCCTTTTTCCAAAATTCAGTGCCCGGATTCGTTCCGGGCATTGTTTTTTGGGGTGATGACCCATTTTGAGGTCCAAAACCCTTATAATTGCCCCGCTTAACGCTTAAGCAACCCAACGAACCTTTTTCCTTTCTATTTTTGTTCATCCATTTATAAACCATGAAAAAAATCGTTCTTTTTACCGCCGGCCTCCTTGCCATGGCCCTGATGGGTTTCGGTTTCGACGCCCAGGCCCAGGGTAAGACCGCGCAACCTGCTACGGCCAAAACAGCTGATACCGCCACCCAAGTCAAGGGGGACACAGCTGCCAATGCAGCAACCGATACCGCAGCCGCCGAAGAAGCGGCACCGGTGAACGAAGGCGGTGATTCCATTCATTACGTTTTCAAACAGAAGTTCATTGAGGGGGACGTGATTTGGATGGCCCCGGTTTTGATTTGTTTAATTTTTGGGTTGGGTGTTATCATCGAGCGGGTTATTTACCTGAATTTGGCCACCACCAACACCACCAAGTTGTTGGCCAAGGTGGAAGATTCTCTCAAGGCCGGCAATCTTGACGGCGCCAAAGAAATTTGCCGCAACACACGCGGTCCTGTTGCTAGTATTTTTTATCAGGGTTTGGAGCGCTCGGGCGAAGGCATTGACATTGCCGAAAAGGCGGTCACCTCCTACGGATCGGTTCAAATGGGCCAACTCGAAAAAGGGATGATTTGGATTTCTCTTTTCATCGCCTTGGCTCCTATGTTGGGCTTCCTAGGTACGGTCGTTGGTATGATCCAGGCCTTTGATGCCATTGAAATCGCCGGTGATATCAGTCCATCTTTGGTGGCCGGTGGTATCAAGGTGGCTCTTTTGACCACGGTTTTTGGTCTGATCGTCGCCATGATTCTTCAGGTGTTCTACAACTATTTGATTTCCAAAGTAGACTCACTCGTGAATACCATGGAAGATGCTTCCATTAGCCTGATGGATCTTTTGGTTAAATACGGTAAAAAATAAAATCATGGGCTCCGACTTCATGATTGACGCTGGACTTTATTTGTCCTACGCCATGTTTTTTGTGGCCTTCCTGGCTGCTTTAGCTTTTCCAATCTGGGAGATTATAACCAGCATGGAGGCTGCCAAGAAAGCCTTGGTTTCGGTCGGATCAGCCGCCGTCATTTTTGGGCTATCCTATGCCTTGTCAGGTAACGAGGTTCTGCCATCGTACGAAAAGTTTGGTATCACGGCCTTCACCTCCCAGTTAATCGGTGGGTCGTTGATCATGCTTTACATCACCAGTATTTTGACCTTTGTCCTTCTGATCGTCGGCGAGGTTGTCAATTTTTTTCGTTGACCCCAACCGCAATTTAGGTACCTATTATGGCCAGACCGGTTCAAGAAGTCAATGCAGGATCCATGGCGGATATCGCCTTTCTCTTGCTGATTTTTTTCTTGGTAACAACCACGATCGATACCGATAAAGGTATTGCCATCAAATTGCCACCCATGCCTGAGGAGAATCAGCCTCAGAACGATATCCGGATCAAGGAACGCAATGTTCTCAAAGTCCTGGTCAATGCCAACGATATGTTGCTGGTGGATGGGGAGCCCACAGATATCAAGGAACTCAAGCGCTTGACCAAGGATTTTATTGACAATCCATCCAAGAATCCTGATTTGTCCGAATCCCCCCAAAAAGCCATCGTATCCCTCAAAAACGACCGTGGCACTTCGTATAACCTTTATATACAGGTACACAACGAGCTCAAAGCTGCCTACAATGAATTGAGAGATCAGCGTGCGAAGCAATTGTACGGTCGGGTTTTGGAAAAATTGCCCGAAAGTCGCCAAAACGAAATCAAGGATTACTACCGTCAGGTTATTTCCGAAGCCGAACCCGAAGGTTAACCATCCCAATTCCCTGTCATGAAGCTCAAGAAAAAAGAGAAACCTACCCCGGCTATCAGCACGGCATCGCTGCCGGATATCGTTTTCATGTTGCTTTTTTTCTTCATGGTGACCACTGTGATGCGTGAAACGGATCTCAAGGTGAAGGTGGTCGTGCCCCAAGCGACCGAAATCCAAAAACTCGAGAAGAAGTCTTTGGTATCTTATATACACATTGGCGTACCAACCGAAACTTACCGTGCTCAATTTGGAACAGCCCCTCGGATCCAGTTGAACGATGCCTTTGCAACCCCTTCCATGATAGCTGAATTTATTGACAAAGAGAGGGCCGCTCGTTCTGAACAAGAAGTTCCTCTTTTGACGACCTCCATCAAAGCAGACCGGGAGGTCAAAATGGGTATTGTGACCGACGTCAAGCAAGAGTTGCGCAAGGCCAATGCCCTCAAGCTCAATTACTCTTCCAGCTTAAGGACAGAGGTTTACTGATTCGGTGGCAAGTTCTCCGCTGGATCGGATCAAAGCCCCGGTGGCGACCGAATTGGACGGATTTGAATCCGCCTTTCGGGATTTGATGCGGAGCAAAGTTCCTCTGCTCGACTGGGTTACTCGATACATCGTTCGTCGCAAGGGCAAACAAATACGCCCTATGTTGGTTTATTTGGCCGCACGTTGTTACGGTGAATGCGGTGAAAAATCCCGCCGCGCAGCGGCCTTGGTGGAATTGTTGCATACTGCCACCCTGGTACACGATGACGTGGTGGATGGAGCCCCCAAGCGCAGAGGTTTTTGGAGTATCAACGCCTTGTGGAAGAACAAAATAGCAGTCCTCATCGGGGATTATTTATTGAGCCGTGGCTTGTTGTTGGCGCTGGATCACAAGGACTACCAGGTCCTGCATTTGACATCCAACGCCGTTCGGCGGATGAGCGAAGGAGAATTGTTACAAATCGAAAAGGCCCGCAAGCTGGACATCACCGAGGAGGTTTATTTCGAAATTATTTCCGCCAAAACGGCCAGCCTCATGGCTACTTGTTGCGCGGTGGGTGTAGCGTCCGTTCTTGGTGAATCGGAGGAGGGAGTCAAGCGCGTTGAAGAGGCCCGTCAATTTGGAGAAACCCTGGGCCTGGTTTTCCAGATGAGGGATGATTTGTTGGACTTTGACGGTCATCGCACGGGCAAGTCGCCTTTGGCGGATATCAAAGAAAAAAAGTTGACGCTGCCCCTGATTCATGCGTTGGGTCAGGTTTCCTGGTTGGAACGGCGTCGTTGGATTGGCCTGATCAAAGGGCAGCCCGCGGACCCTCGCAATGTGAGTCGGATTGTGGAGTTCATTGAGTCCAGCGGTGGCTTGGCCTATGCCCGTCGGGTTATGCAGGATTTGGTGGAAAAAGGTCAGCGTCAATTGGCGAGCTTTCCGGCCGGCTCGGCTCGGGACAGCCTGGGGGCCTTGCTGGTCTTTGCCGCTGAGCGGGATCATTGACCGAAGGACCCTTCAAAAGGATCCTCAAGAGGGGTTGTCCTGCTTGATTTGGGTTAGGATCGCTTCAACGATTTCTCGATGATTGGCCAAACGGGGAACCTTGTGTTGGCCTCCGAGTTTGTTTCGAGAGGCCAGCCATCGATAGAAGGTTCCCTCCGGAAGGACCACCACTTCGGGTTCCAGCAATGCCAGGTTTTTGTGTCTTTTGGCATCGTAATCCGAATTACAAAGTCGAAGATTTTCGTCCAAAATTTGAATAAATCGCTGCAGATTATCGGGGGCCGTTTCAAATTCAATAAGCCATTGATGAAGACCGGCATGCCCTTGCTCCAAAAAGAGTGGAGCTGCGGTATAATCCCTGACCTGGGCCCCGCAGGCTTTGGAGGCGGCTCCAATGGCGGTTTCAGCATTTTCGGCCATTAACTCCTCCCCAAAAGCATTGATAAAGGAACGGGTTCGACCCAAAACCCGGATGGTATAGGGTTGGGTGGAGGTAAAGGTGACGGTATCCCCCACTTGGTATCGCCAGAGACCGCTGTTGGTGGAAATAACCAAGGCGTAGGCTTGTTGGGTTTGGACCTGGTCCAAGCGCAGGACCGTGGGCTTGTCATGATCGATTTCTTCGAGGGGGATGAATTCGTAGTAAATCCCGTAATCCAACATCAGGAGCATCTCATCTCGGTGCGGTTCCAGCGCCAACCCAAAAAATCCTTCGGAGGCGTTGTAGGTTTCCAGGTACCAGGTTTTGTCCGAAGGAAAGAGACGGTGGAATTGCGCCCGATACGGGTGGAATCCAACCCCGCCGTGGAAGTAGACTTCCATATTCGGCCATATTTCCAGCATGTTTTGTTTGCCGGTCTTTTCCAAAATTTGACGACAGATCAAAAGGATCCAGGTGGGCACCCCGGCCATGTTGGTGACGTTTTCTTTGAGGGTTTCCTGAATGATGCGATCCATCTTTTGTTCCCAATCACCCATCAGGGCGACTGACAAATCGGGGGTTCGGATAAAGTCGGCCCAGAAAGGTTGGTTGTGCATCAGCAATGCCGACAAATCGCCGGTAAAGCTGTTGGTATTTAAGGGGTTAATAGCCTGACTACCCCCGATCGTTAGGCATTTTCCTTCAAAGAGGGCGTTATCAGATCGGAGATTGCAATAGACCGATAACAAATCTTTGGCGCCTTTGAAATGGCAATCCTGCAAGGCAGACTCGCTGACGGGAATGAACTTGCTGCGGTCGTTGGTGGTGCCGCTGGATTTGGCGAACCATCGAATTTCGCCGGGCCATAACACCGAACTTTCGCCCTCCATGCTACGTTGAATCCAGGGAAACAAATCTTCGTAGGTATTCAGCGGTACCTGTTCCGCAAAGTCATGAGGGCCTTGTAGGTTGGCATAACCGTATTGTTCACCCCATGCGGTGGTTTTGGCCTTGGCCAAAAGTCGTTGCAAAACCTCGTTTTGGACATCGTGCGGGTAACGCATGAAGAGCTCCATCTGGTGCATTCTTTTTTTGAACCACCACGAAACCAGCTGATTAAAAACTGACACGGCCTTAGGAGATGATGGATTCCTCAGACCGTTTGGTCAAAGGTTTTGCGTTTGAATTCAAAATTCCGACCCAGGTACAATCGGCGTACTTCGGGGTCATCGGCCATGGATTCGGTGGTTCCTTGGCGGAGGATTTTGCCTTCAAACAACAAAGTAGCCTGGTCGGTGATGGACAAGGTTTCCTGAACGTTGTGGTCGGTGATGAGGACTCCAATGTTACGGCGTTTGAGGGCGAATATAATTTGCTGAATGTCCTCCACTGCAATGGGGTCCACGCCTGCAAAGGGTTCGTCCAATAACATAAAGGCCGGATCGGTGGCCAGAGCCCTGGCCATCTCGGTGCGGCGTCGTTCGCCGCCGCTCAGCAAGTCGCCGCGGGTCCGGCGAACGCGGTCCAGGTTGAATTCGGCGATCAGGCTTTCGGTCTTTTGGGCTTGGGCCACGCGGTCCAGGTCGGTTAATTCCAAAATGGAGCGAATATTGTCTTCCACGCTCAGTTTTCGAAAAATGGAGGCTTCCTGAGGCAGGTAACCGATGCCCAAACGAGCCCTTTCGAACATGGGGAGTTGGGTCAAATCTTTTTGATCCAGCAAAACCCGTCCGCTATCCGGTTTGACAAGGCCGACGAGCATGTAGAAACAGGTGGTTTTGCCGGCGCCGTTGGGCCCCAAGAGACCAACGATCTCGCCTTGTTGAACCCGCAGGCTAACGGACTGCACCACGGCGCGGCGACCGTAGGTTTTGGAGATAAGTTCGGCCCTGAGTTCCATTTTATTCACCGCAAGGTCGAAGATCGAGGATTCGTAATTGCATATCGGATTGGCCCCTGTAATAGTTTTCGTCCAGGCTGTAGGCGATGTCAAAGGGTAAGCCCTTGGCCAAGAGGGGTAGCAGGGCTGCCTGCCCAAAAGCAATGGCCGGGAGGGATGTCCGTCCGTCCTTTTGCTGCAGGCTCAGGCTCAGGTGATTTTGACCAACAATGCGGGGCGATCCGGGAGAAGCATAGACACCCCGGGAACAAAAGACAGGTTGTCGGTTGCCTTGTCCAAAGGGTGCGAATTGCTTTAGAATACGAAAGAACTTGGGGGTAATCACTTCCAAAGGCATTTCGAGATCAATAGGCAGCGAAGGTCTTTGTTGCCAAGGTTCCAGCGTTGCGGCGACGGCTTCTTCAAAACGTTGACAGAAATCCTCGTAAGCCGATGCCTTCAGGGTCAGGCCTGCCGCGAATTTATGGCCCCCGAATTGTTCGATGGTATCAGCGCATTGTTGCAGGGCGTTGTACAAGTCAAAACCCTGCACGGAACGGGCGGAACCGGTCATTTTATCACCCTCCAAGCAAAAAACCACGGTCGGTTTGTAAAAGCGCTCCACCAAACGCGATGCCACAATCCCAATCACGCCTTTGTGCCATTCGCTGCCACAGACCACCGTGGTCATCTTGTTCTCGGATTGGTGCATCGTCAAAGCCTGTTCAATCGCAATCCGTGTTATTTCGGTGTCTGTATCCCGGCGATCCAGGTTGCTGTTTTCGATTTCAGCTGCTAAACGGGCGCATTCTTCAGGGTCTTCGCTGACCAGTAGTTGAACAGCCAGGCGAGCATCGCCCATTCGGCCGGCTGCGTTAATTCGTGGCGCAAGTCCAAAGATCACATCGCCAAGGTCGAGGGTTGGCTTACGGTTTTTGTAATGTTGCAACATTGTCCGTATGCCGATGGATGGGTTGTTATTTAACTTCTGGAGACCGTAATGGGTCAGAACCCGGTTCTCGCCTGTCAAAGGGACCATATCGGCTGCGATGCTAATCGCCACCAATTCCAATTGATCCAAGAGTTCCGACATCGGCCACTCAAAACGATGGCAGAGGGCCACCAGAAATTTGAAGGCCACCCCGCAACCGCTCAGATCCTTGAAGGCATAGGGACAGCCCGGTTGGAGAGGGTTGAGGATGGCATGGGCCTTGGGTAATCGATCGGAGGGTTTGTGATGGTCTGTGATGATGACCTTGAGGCCAAGGGTGTTGGCGTAGTCAACCTGCTCAAAGGCGGTGGTTCCGCAGTCCAAAGTGACAACACAGCGGAATCCGTTTTGAACGGCCCAATCAAGGCCTTTTTGGGAAAGACCGTAGCCTTCGCTGCGTCGATCGGGGATGTAGTATCCAATATCGGCACAGTACTTGCGCAAAAAACGAAAACACAAAGCGACCGACGTGGTGCCGTCGACATCGTAGTCACCGTACAGCAAAATTCGCTCTCCGTTATCAATGCATTCGGCCATGGTTTCGAGGGCCTTGTCCATGCCTTTCATCAAGAATGGATCTCCTAAATCGTTCCAATTCGGCCGAAAAAAAGCCTTGCTTTCATCAAAAGTCCGAATCCCGCGTTGAACAAGCAATTGAACCAGGAATGGGTCCATGCCCAGGGCTTCGGCCAAGGCGTCCCTCACCTCGGGTGATTCGCCTTCTGGAAAAATCCAAGCTTTGGCAGGAGCGGCATCAGGGGTGAAAGGGCGCATGTTTAGAAAGCCTAAAGCTATTTCCTAAGGGCCTTCGTTTTGGCCTCTTTGTTCAAAAAACAAGGAGGCCGCTTCTTGCTCGGCTTTGCGTTTGTTAAAATTTTGGGCTGTGGCGACCGCTTGGCCGTTGACCCAGAGGGTGATGGTGTAGAGGGTGGCTTTGCCCCCGTTGTTGGATGTTTCGGATTCATCGCAGGCCATGCGGTACTTGGCCCGGTGTTTTTGGGCCCATTCCAGCAGTCGGCTTTTGGGGTTGATCCCGCTTTGTTCAAGCTCTTCCCAATCTATGCTGTGGTCCAGGATAGCGTTTTCGATCCAGCGCCTTGTGGCAATCAATCCAATATCCAAGTACAGAGCGCCAACAAAGGCCTCAAAGGCGTCTGCTACCGAACCTTTGCTGTTCAATTGCCGGTCCAGGTGCTTGCTTTTTTGGGCATGCTCTGGATCTTCGGAGAGCCGAATGGAGGTCTCTTTGAGGATGGCATCCAGGCCCAATTGCCGACCCAGTCGGTCCAAAAACTCCCCGTTGACGACTTTGGAACGCATTTCGGTCAAAAAACCTTCTTGTTTGAAGGGGAATTTTCGAAACAAATAATCCGCGACTACCAGGTCTAGTACCGCATCGCCCAAAAATTCAAGGCGTTGGTTGGTGCTGTGGAAACTCAGGGTCTTCTGGCCGTGTACCAAAGGATGGGTAAAAGCCAATTCGTAGAGACCGGCATTGCGAATGCGCAGGCCGGTGAGGGTGCGAAGACGCTTTTGGAGTTCCTTGCGAGGATTGCCGGATGCAAAAAGTCGGGAAAGCAGAGGCATTAAGCCCGGTAAGCTTTGAAGACGACCGAGGTGTTGTGACCGCCAAAACCAAAGGTGTTGCTGAGAGCGGCCCGGACTGTGCGGTTCTGGGCTTGGTTGAAGGTCAAGTTGATGCCTGGATCAAAGGCGGGGTCGTCGGTAAAATGATTGATGGTAGGCGGAATGATTCCTTCGCAGATGGCTTTGATGGAGGCAATGGCCTCGACGGCGCCGGCCGCTCCTAGGAGGTGACCGGTCATGGATTTGGTCGAGGAAACATTCAGTTGGTAGGCATCCTGGCCAAAGACATTTTGGATGGCCTTGATTTCGGAAAGATCCCCGAGGGGGGTGGAGGTGCCGTGAACATTGATGTAGTCGATATCTGCGGGCCCCAGACCGCTGTCCCGCAATGCGTTTTTCATGACCAAGGTCGCACCTAGGCCTTCGGGGTGCGGGGCTGTGATATGGTGGGCATCGGCGGATAGGCCGGCACCTGCAATTTCGGCATAAATACGTGCACCCCTTGCCAAGGCGTGATCAAGTGACTCCAAAATCAAAGCGCCCCCTCCTTCTCCCAGAACAAATCCGTCTCGATCCAAATCAAAGGGCCGGCTGGCGGTGCTGGGGTCGTCGTTTCGTTCCGAAAGGGCCTTCATGGCGTTGAATCCAGCAACCCCCGGTTCATTAATGGCCGCCTCGGAACCTCCGGTTATGAAAAGGTCGGCAACCCCCCAACGGATATAGTTAAAGGCATCAATGATGGCGTTGTTCGAGGAGGCACAGGCCGAAACCGTGGTGTAATTGGGGCCGTGAAAACCGTATCGAATGGACAAGAGCCCGGCGGCGATGTCCGAAATCATTTTGGGGACAAAAAAGGGATTGAACTTCGGCGTACCGTCACCTTCAAAAAAAGCTTTGAATTCGTGATAAACCGTGTACATCCCCCCAATGCCGGAACCCCAGATAACACCAGCTCTTTCCCCGTTGAGTGCTAGACCCTCCAAACCGGCATCCCTGAACGCCTCTTCTGCCGTGACCATGGCATAATGGGTGTAGGGATCCATTTTGCGGGCCTCCTTGCGGTCCATATGGTTTTCAGGGTCGAAACCCTTGACCTCAGCCGCAAACCGAGTCCGAAACAGGGAGGCATCAAATTTGGTGATAGGCGCAGCACCGCTGCGGCCTGCCACAAGGCCTTCCCAATATTCCTGAACGGAATTGCCCAAAGGCGTTAGGGCCCCTAGGCCGGTGACGACGACTCTGCGCATGATGAAAACAGGGCGAATGGCCCCAGGGTCAATTACTTGGCGTTGGCCTCCAGGTAGGTGATGGCCTGGCCGACGGTCTGAATGTTTTCGGCTTGGTCGTCTGGGATGGAGAGGTTGAATTCTTTTTCGAATTCCATAATGAGCTCAACGGTGTCCAGAGAATCGGCTCCAAGGTCGTTGGTAAAGCTCGCTTCCGGCGTTACTTCGTTTTCGTCCACTCCCAATTTGTCTACGATGATGGAACGGACTTTACTGGCAATATCAGACATGTTGTTCTGGGTTAATTTGAACCGCAATATTACAAGGAATTTGAGGTGATGCATCGTTGTTCCACGGTGCCAGAAATCCAAGTGTATTTTTGGGGGTGGCCAAAAAGGTACATAAGTTGACGGAAGGGGCTGAATTGGCCGTTTGGGGCCTTGCATCCACCCTTCCTCCCTATGTTTTGGCTGCATTGCTGAACCAGAATTTGAACTGGAATTTGGCCCGAAGTCGCCAGGATGTTGAATGGGCCTTGGAACCCCAAGGCGAAATTTCAGCCTTTCAGCTCTTTTTTCAGGACCTCGAACTCCACGGTTTGCCCCTTTGCATGGTCAGCAATCGCGGTTCCCTAGGGCTCCTTTTGCCCCGGGTTGGTGGGATGGACTATATTCTGACCTGGCCGGCGGAGGCTTTGGAGTTGTGGGGGACCGATGATCCCCGGCTTCGATTGGCTTCGATTGCCGGGGTGGACTTGGTCGCCGACCTCCGATCTGTTTTGAGTCCCAAAGCCTTGGAGCCCCTGCGATTTGACCCCTTGGGTCGGCACCATTCGGATTCTGACCTCCATTGAACCCCAGAGCATCCCACCTTTTCGTACCTTGCGCACCAAATTTTAAAGTCTACTTTCACCTAGGC
>Ga0209985_10002286_pt1 | contig 17586 bp, 10 predicted proteins | sample NOAtaG_FD_187305 | JGI IMG/M metagenome (GOLD analysis project Ga0209985, IMG submission 187305) | Freshwater lake microbial communities from Lake Erie, under a cyanobacterial bloom - NOAA_Erie_Diel6S_1000h metaG (SPAdes) (version 2) | ecosystem: Environmental > Aquatic > Freshwater > Lake ...
CCTGCGGCGGCTCGACTGGCGGGCCTTCGGCCGCTCCGACCGGTTCTACGTCAAGGAGTACGAGGCCGACACGAACCTCCGGCTGTGCCTCGTGCTCGACACGTCGGGGTCGATGAACTTCTCTGCCGAGGGCCGGCTGTCGAAGATCGACTACGCCCGGCGGATCTGCGCCGGGCTGGGCTACCTCGCCTCCCAGCAGGGCGACGCGGTGGGCATCTCCTGCGTGGCCGACGGCATCGTGAAGACGCTGCCCCCCCGCCGCAGCCCCGCGCACCTGCGGCTGGCGTTCGACATTCTCGAGGAGGCCAAGCCGGCCGGGCCGACCCGGCTGCCCGAGGTGCTCCACGAGCTGGCCGAGACGATCCGGCAGCGGGCGCTGGTGGTCATCGTGTCTGACCTGTTCGTCGAGCCCGCGGTGCTGGCATCGAGCTTCGGCCATCTGCGGTTCCGCCACCACGACGTGGCGGTGTTCCACCTCCTCGATCCGCTGGAGATCGGCTTCAAGTTCCAGCGGCCGACGCGGTTTCTCGACATGGAGGGAGGGGGCTCGATCTTCGCCGACCCCGTCGACATCGCCGACCGCTACCATCAGGCCGTGAACCGGTATCTGGAAGCGATGAAGAAGGTGGCGCTCGAGAGTGGCATCGACTACGGCCGCGTGCTCACCGACGAGAGTTACGAGCAGGTGCTGGCGCGGTTCCTCGTCGGGCGGGCGGCCGGGAGCGGACTGCGATGACATTCCTCCAGCCGCTGATGCTCGCGGCGCTGCCGCTGGTGAGCCTGCCGCTCATCATCCATCTCATCAACCAGCGCCGGTTCCAGACCATGCCGTGGGCGGCGATGATGTTCCTGCTCTCGGCGCGGGCCATGTCGCGGGGCTACTCGCGGCTGCGGAACTGGCTGATCATGGCGATGCGGATGCTCGCCGTGGCGGCGGTGATCTTCGCGATCGGCCGGCCGCTGTCGCGCGGCTGGCTGGCGCTCGCCGGTGGCGCCCGCCCCGACACGGCGATCGTGGTTCTCGACCGCTCGCCGTCGATGCAGCAGCGGAGCGCGGCGGCCGCCGACACGAAGCTCGACACGGGCCGCCAGCAGCTCGTCGAGTCGCTGACCACGCTCGGTGCCCGGCGGTGCGTGCTCGTCACCGACCCGGCGGTGAAGCCGCTGGAGATCAAGAGCCCGGCGGCACTGGCCGACCTGCCGGCCGCCGGCCCCGCGGCCGCGTCGGCCGACCTGCCGTTGTTGTTGCAGGCGGCCTACGACTACGTCAAGGAAAACCGTGTCGGATCCACGGAGGTGTGGATCTGTTCCGACCAGCGGGCCAATGACTGGGCGCCGGAGAACGGCGCCTGGGCAGGGATTCGTGAAGCGTTTGCCAAGCTGCCGCAGCAGGTGCGTTTCCAGCTGCTCTCCTTCCGGGAGCCGGCGGAGGGCAACGTGGCGGTGCGGGTCACGGACACCAAGCTCGAGAAGCGCGGTGACAGCCGCGGGCTGGTGATCACCGTGGCGGCGACGCGGCAGGAGGATGGCGAGCGGGTCGTGCTGCCGGTGACCTTCGAGATCGGCGGAGTGTCCTCGACGGTGCAGCTCGAACTCACCGGCCGGGAGGCGGTGCTCAAGAACCATGTCATTCCCCTCGACCGCGCGGCCGGGAGCCGCGGCTGGGGCAAGGTGTCGATCCCGGCCGATGCGAACATCGCCGACAACGAGTTCTACTTCGTGTTCGACGAACTGGTGGCCCGCAAGACGGTCGTCGTCGCGGAGGATCCGGCCGCCCGGCGCTGGCTCACGCTGCTGGCGGAGATTCCGCCGGAGAAGGACCAGCGGTCGACCGCCGAGGCCGTCGCTCCCGAGGTCTTTATGACCACGCCGCTCGATGAGGCGGCGCTCGTGCTCTGGCAGGGGCCGCTTCCTGCCGGCAAGGATGCGGAGGCACTGACGGCGTTTCTGGCCCGCGGCGGTCAGGTCGTGTTCTTCCCGCCCGAGGCCGCCACGGAGGCGACGTTCGCCGGGCTGACATGGCGGTCGTGGACAAACCATCCGCAGCCCGTGAAACCCGTCTCGTGGCGGACCGATCAGGACCTGCTCTCCAATACCCTGGCCGGCGGCGCACTGCCGGTCGGCGAGGTGCAGGTGTTCCGCTCCTGTGCGTTCGCCGGCGACCATGTGCCGCTGGCGTCGCTGCCGGAGGCGGCGCCGCTCCTCGCCCGTGTCGCCGACGCTGCCGGCGGTGTCTATGTCTGCACCACGACGCCCAATGGCCGCGACTCCGCGCTCGCCAGCGAGGGTGTGGTGCTGTACGCGATCGTGCAGCGGGCGATCGATCGGGGCGTGGCCGTGCTGGGCAAGTCTCGGCAACTGGATGCCGGCCCGGCGGCCGACGTGCTCACCGCGAAGGGCGGCGAATGGAGCCGGCTGGCCGGTCCCGCTGGCCCGCTATCCACGGAAATCGGCCGGCACGCCGGTGTGTTTGCGGCGGACGATCGCCTCATCGCCGTCAATCGGCCGGCGGAGGAAGACGCGGGCCGCATCGCGGCGGATGACCGGATCGACGGCCTGTTTCGTGACCTCTCGTATACCCGGCTCGCGGGCACGGCCGGCAGCACCGACAGCCTGGTGCAGGAGATTTGGCGGGCGTTCCTGATCGCGATGGTGCTGGCACTGATCGCGGAAGGACTGCTCTGCCTGCCCAAGCCGGCCGGCGCGGAGCGGTCGCCGTTCGAGGGCCTGCGGCCCGTGGAGGCTGCGGCATGACCGAGTTTCAGGGGCTCCGCTTCTTCACCACGCCGTGGACGCTGGGCGTCTCGCTGGCGCTGGTCGCGATCACAGCGGCGATCTGCTTTTTCGCCTGGAAGCGGAGCGGCTATGCGCCGGGCCAGGGGCTGCTCGAACTGCTGCGGCTGGCGATCGTGGGCCTGGTGGCGATCCTGCTCAACCAGCCGGAATGGGTGGAGGAATATCGGCCCACCGACAAGCCGACGATCGCGGTCCTGCACGACGCCTCGCGGAGCATGGACACCCGCGACGTGGTGCTGAGCGGCACGGCCGCCCGGGCCGGCGGGCCGCAGACCCGCCGGGAGGCGATCGCTGACCTGACGACGAGCGAGTTCTGGAAGCCGCTCGCCGACCGCTTCAATGTCGAGATCGCCGCCTTCTCGCCGGCGCCCGATGCCGCCGGCACCGACTACGCCGGACCGCTGGGCACGGTGCTCGATAGGTTCGTGGGCCTGCGAAGCGTGGTGCTCGTCGGCGACGGTGATTGGAACGAGGGGCCGGCCCCCTCGACGGCCGCGCAGGCGTTGCGGTTGGCGCAGGTGCCGGTGGTCGCGGTGGCCGTGGGCAGCGAGACGAAACTGCCCGACGTCGAGTTCGCCAGCCTCGACTGTCCGACCGTCGGCGTGGCCGGCAAGCCGGTCCGCGTGCCGTTCACCATCAACTCGTCGCTGCCCACGGAGCGGGTCGTGGTCGTGGACTTCAAGGCGTCCAACGGCGACGCGCTCCGCAAGGAAGTCCGCCTGCCGGCGATGGGCACGGCCACCGACTGGCTCTATTGGACGCCCCGTGACGTGGGCGATTACACGGTCACGGTGACGGTGCCCAAGCAGGACGGCGAGCTGCTCGCCGACAACAACCAGCGGACCGCGCCGATCGCGGTGCGGCGGGAGCAGTTGAAGGTGCTCGTCGTGGAGAGCATCCCGCGGTGGGAATACCGCTACCTGCGGAATGCCTTGTCCCGCGATCCGGGTGTCGATGTCACCTGTCTGCTGTTCCAGCCGGGACTCTCCAAGCGCGGCGGCGGCAACAAGGACTACATCCAGAAGTTTCCCTCCGGGCTCGACGCGCTGTCGCAGTACGACGTCGTGTTCCTCGGCGACGTGGGCGTGGCTCCGGACCAGCTCACCGATGAGGACTGCCGGCTGCTCAAGGGGCTCGTCGAGTATCAGGCCAGCGGGCTCGTGTTCCTGCCCGGCTGGCGCGGGGAGCAGGCGTCACTGATGGGCACGGCCCTGGAGGACCTCTGCCCGGTGGTCATCGACCCGGTTCGCAAGGAGGGCTTCACCACCGCAGGCCCGCGGAAGCTCGTGCTCACCGAAGTGGGCCGCAAGAGCCTGCTCACCAAGCTTGCCGACTCCGGCGCCGAAAATCTCGCGGTCTGGGAAAGCCTGCCGGGCGTGCAGTGGTACGGGCCGGTGCTGCGGGCCAAGGCGGGCAGCGAGGTGCTGGCCGTCCACGAGGACGCCGGCAACGAGTACGGTCGCATTCCGCTCGTGATCACCCGCACCTACGGCGCGGGCAAGGTGCTCTACATGGCGACCGACGGCGCCTGGCGGTGGCGGAAGGGAGTCGAGGACAAATACCACTACCGCTTCTGGGGCCAGGTGGTCCGGTGGATGGCCTATCGCCGCAACATGGCCAAGGGGGAGCGGATGAGCCTGTCGTTCGCCCCGGAGCAGCCGCAGCTCGGGCAGGCGTTGGCGCTCGACGCCCGGGTGGCGCAGGCCAACGGTGAGCCGCTGTCGCGCGGTGAGGTGGCCGCGCGGGTCAAGGCCCCGTCGGGTGCGGTGGAGACGGTGCGGTTCGCGCCACCGGCCGGCGAGGGGGAGTGGGGCGTGTTCGCCGCGAACTTCACGCCGCGCGAGTCCGGCAAGCACGAGGTGACGCTCGCCTGCAAGGAGACCGGCGATGCGCTCGAGGCGTCGTTCTTCGTCCAGGGCTCGACGGCCGAGGGCATCGGTCGGGCGGCCCGGCCGGAGGTGCTCGCCGAGATCGCGCAGGTCACCAAGGGCAGGCTCGTGCCGCCGGGTGAGCTCACGTCGATCATCGAATCGCTCGCCAAGTTGCCGGGGCCGCCGCCGAGCGTGCGGCGGCTGCAGCTGTGGTGCCATCCGGCGGCGGCGGGGGCGATCGTGGGATTGCTGGGACTGTTTTGGGTGATGCGGAAGCGGCAGGGGCTTGTCTGACCGATCTGACAGGAGAAACCATCATGAGTACGGGAAGCATGGACCAACGGGCGACGGGGCAGGGCATCGTCTTGCCAGCCGATCTGGAGCGGCGGCTGCACGCCTTCCGGAGGCTCGTCTGGCGGATCAAGACCGTCGAGGCGGTGTGCGGAGCGGTGTTCGGCTTTCTGCTCGGCTACCTGCTCGTGTTCGCGCTCGACCGTGTCATGGAAACACCGCAGTGGCTGCGGCTCGCCGTCTTGGCGGCGGCGGTCGCCGCCTGTGCCGTCGTGCCGCTGGCCTTCCATCGCTGGATTTGGAACCACCGCGGCCTCGACCAGGTGGCCCGGCTGATCGCCCGGCGGTTTCCGAGCATGGGCGACCAGCTGCTCGGCATCATCGAGATCGTGCGCGAGTTTTCCGCCGGCGGCGGCGGCGAGGCGGGACGGTCGCGGGCGCTGTGTGAGGCGGCCGTGGGCCAGGTAGCGGCGCAGTCGGCCCGCTATGACTTCACGGCGGCGGTCCCACACGCGCGGCATCGGCTGTGGATGGGGCTGGCCGCGTTGCCCGTCGCGGTGGCACTCGCGGCGGCGGCGCTCGTGCCGGATGCCGCCGGCAACGCCTGGCAGCGGTTTCTCGCGCCGTGGAAGGCCGTAGAGCGATTCACGTTCACTCGCGTCGGCAGGCTGCCGGCGGAGGTGGTCGTGCCGCACGGCGAGCCGACGCCGCTCGAAATCGGCCTCGCGGACACGAGCCGTTGGCGTCCGGAGACCGCCAGCGCGCGGATCGGCCGCCACAAGCCGCTGGCCGCCGGCCTGGAAGATGACCGCTACACGTTCACGCTCCCGCCGCAGTTGCAGGACGCGAAGCTGGCGCTGGCCGTCGGCGATGCGCGGCAGCGGGTGCAGGTGAAGCCGATGTTCCGGCCGGAGATCACCGGCGTGCATGCTGAGGTGAAGCTGCCCGACTACCTGAAGCGGCCGGCGGTGCTCGAGCAGGACGTCCGCGGCGGCACGCTCGCGCCCGTCAAGGGCAGCACGGTGACGCTCGCCGCGACGGCCAACCGTGACCTGGCATCGGCCGTGGTCGATGGCGCGACCGTGCAGCCGGCGGGGGCCACCGTGCGAACGGAGGCGATCGTGGCGGCCGCGGAGCGACCGGTGACGATCGAATGGCAGGACACGCACGGTCTGACGGGGACGCGGCCGCTGGTGGTCATGGTGGCGCCGCGGGACGACGAGGCGCCGAGCGTGGCCACGCTCGACATGCCCGCCAGCCGGGACATTCTCCTGACGAGCGACACGCTGCGGTTCAAGATCGACGTTCGCGACGATTTCGGGATCCGCCGCGTGGGCATCGAATGGCAGGGGGCATTCGACGCCGACGGCGCCGCGGCCGAGAAGGGCGACCGGCTGCTGCAGGCCGGTGGCCCAGAGGCCGACGCGCTCCAGGTGGCGGGGACGTTCTGTCCCGACGCGGTCGGCCTCCGCCCGCAGCCCATCGTGCTCCGTGCCTTTGCGGAGGACTATCTCCCCGGCCGCGGCCGCTCGTATTCGACGCCCATGCTGATCTACGTGGTCGATCGGGCCGAGCACGCCTTGATCGTCAACGAGCGGCTCAACCGCTGGCGGGCTTCGGCGAACGAGGTCCGCGATCGGGAGATGGCACTGCTCAAGGAGAACATCGACATCCGCTCGCTGCCGGCCGAGCAGCTCGCCGGCGCGGAGACCCGCGAGCGGATCGAGCGGCAGGCCGCCGCCGAAGAGGCCCAGGGCCGGCGGATGGAGCGCCTGGTGGAAGAGGGCGCCAAGCTCGTCCAGGAGGCGATGAAGAATAAAGAGTTCGAGCCGCAGACGCTGGAGAAGCTCGCCGAGGACATCCAGACGCTCGGTGACATCGCCGAGGAGCGGATGCCGAGTGTCGCCGATCTGCTCAAGCAGGCGGCCAACGCGAAGATGGCGTCGGCCAAGAACGGCAAACCGGATGCGAACACGCTCGCACAGAACTCGGGCAAGCCGGGTGAGGGCAAGCCGGGTGAGGGCAAGCCGGGTGAGGGCAAGCCGGGTGAGGGCCAATCCGGTGCCCAGTCGCCCCAGGGCGCCGAGGGGAGCAAGGGCAGCGGTCAGCAAGGGGACAAGCCGAACGATCAGTCCTCCCCGCAGTCGCCCGATGGCCAGCCCGCGGGCGAATCCGCCAAGGATGACGTGAAGCGGGTTGCCAAGGACGGAGGGGAGTCCGGCGAAAGCGGCAAGTCCGGCCCGCAGGCGCCGAAGGTCGGCGTGGACCAGAACAAGCAGGCTGGCGAAGGCGGCGGCAAACCGGGCGAGCCACCACCCGTCGCCACGCCGCAGGTCGTCGACAACGAGTCGTCACAGCAACCCAAGGATCCGAACGCGAAGCCGCCGGCCGGCGGCGGGAAGAGCCCTCCGGGCCGCTTCGGCCTGCCCACGGTGCAGGCGGGTGTCGCGCCTCCGCCGCCGCCGGGCGGTGAGGAGCCGCCCGCAGCCGAAGAGGAGCCGGCCGAGGAACTGCTCGCCGAGGCGATCGAGGCCCAGCAGAAGCTTCTCGAGGAGTTCGCCAAGGTCGCCGATGATCTGGCCGCCGTGATGGCGAACCTCGAGGGCAGCACGTTCGTCAAGCGTCTCAAGCTCGCGTCGCGGCAGCAGGGATCGATCGCGGAGCGGATCGCCGGCATGTCGGCCGCGGCGTTCGGAAAGCCGGACAAAAAGCCGGCTGATGTCAAGAAGGCGATCAGCGCTGTCGCGGAGGCGAACACCCGGGAAACCGAAAAGGTGTCGAACCTCATGGATGACCTGCAGGCCTACTTCGACCGCCGCCAGTTGCCCGCCTTCCGGACGGTCCTCGAGGAGATGAAGGGCCTCGATGCGCTCGGCAGCCTGCGGACGCTCTCGGACGACATCAACAAGGAGGCGGGCATGTCGATGGCCCAGGCAGAGTTCTGGAGCGACACGTTCGACCGGCTCGCGGACGACCTCGTGCCCCCGCCGCGCGATGGTGGCGGCGGCGGTGGTGGTGGCGGCGGTGGCGGTGGCGAGGGGCCGCCGAGTGTGCCGCCCGAAGTCGTGCTCGAGGCGATGCAGATTCTCGAGGCGGAGGTGAATCTCCGCGAGGAGACCCGCGTCGGCGAGCAAACGAAGAAGGGCATTACCCCCGCGGAGCATGCCGCGGTCGGCAAGAAGCTCGGTGAACAGCAGGAAGGTCTGGCTGACAGGATCGTTCGCCTCGTGGACCGGCTGCTGGAAGAGGAGAATGGTGAGCAGGCGTACCGCGATGAGATTCGGCTTTTCGAGCGTGTTGAGGAGGTGATGGCCGAGGCCGCAGACCTCCTGCGAACCCCGGACACTGGTTCGAAGCCGATCGCCGCCGAGACGGAGGTCATCGAACTCCTGCTCCAATCCCAGGTCGCGGGTGGCGGTGGCGGCGGTGGCGGCGGCGGCGGTGGCGGCGGCGGCGGTGGCGGCGGTGGCGGCGGTGGCGGCGGTGGCGGCGGGTCGGGTACCAGCCCTGGCGGCGGCGGCACCGGCACGACCAGCGCCTTGGCAGAGGTACTTGCCGGCCGCGGCAACAAGACGAAGGGGGGCGGTGAGAACGTCGAGAAGGGTCAGGGCACGGGCCAGTCGGGCCGCGTCCTGCCCGATGAGTTCCGCGCCGGCCTCGACGAATACTTCAATCGGTTCGAGAAGGAGCGGCGATGAGCGGACGTCTGGGCCCGGATCGCGCGGTCCGCGCCGGCGTGGCGGCGGCCCTGGCCGTGGCGGGACTTGTCGTGGCCGCGGCCCAGGCCGTCGCGCAGGTGCCGCTCGAACTGACGACGGAGGTGGAGCGACCGATGCTCGCCCCGTTTGGTCCCCAGGGTGATGCCGCAGGGGATGCGATCGGCGACCCGTGGTGGGATGAGGCGGAAGCTGGCCGGCCGGCAGCGAAGCCGGAGGCCGGGGCGGCCGGAGAGCCCCAGGCCCAGGAGCCCGCCGACGCCCAGGCGAATCTCGAGGCCCAGTTGCGGGGTCGGGCGGAGATGCTCGCCGAAAGCGTCCGCCAGCAGGGGCTCGCGATCCTGCGGCGGGAGTTGTCGCTAGTACGGCAGAGCTGCCCGTCGCTCGAAAAGCAGCAGCGGGCGATCGTGCTCGAGGCCGGCCGCGGAGCTATCGACCGGGCCGTCGACGAGCAGATGCAGGCGGCCGGCGGCGGCCGGCGGCGTGTCCTCCCCAAGAGGGGCGGCGATCTCGAGACGGCGATCCGTGATGCCCTCAAGACTTCTGCGCGGGCCAATGCGACCGACACCGAGCTGGTGGCCTACGAAAGGGAGCACCGGCTGCGGGAAGAGCGACGCAAGGCGGCTGTCGTCGCGGCCCTCGTGGCGGAGGTGGACCGCGAGGCGTATCTCGACGACGCCGAGCGGGAGGCGCTCGCCAAAGGGCTGACGGCGTCATACCGCGAGCGGTGGCGGCGCGGCGTGACCGAGATCCAGCAGAACGTCTCGATCGTGCCGGACGAGAACATCCTGCCGGGACTCGAGCGCTGCGTTGAAAAGGCACTCGGCAAGCCGCGGAAGGATCAGTGGATGGCGGCCCGCGACGAGGCCCGCAGGCTCGCCGGGGGGGCGGGCATGCAACAGGGCCAGGTGCAGATCATGGGCAATGGGGGGGTGCGGGTGCGGGCGCAGCTTTTCTTTGGGCGCGGCCAGCCGGGCGTCCGCCGGTTGCAGGTGGGCGGCAACGGCGGGCAGATGCAGGTCGAGGTGCAGGAAACAGTAGTCGACGGCGAGCAGCCCGACGCGGCCGCGGCCGCCCCTGCGGCGGAGGAGAAATGAACCGCCTGCACGGACTGATCGCTGCTGCGCTTGGGGTCGTGCTCGCCATCGCGGCCGGCCGGGCTGATGACGTCGTGGTCGACGAGGCCGCCGGCCCGACGGCCGGCGGCGGCCAGGGCATGTTGTTCGGCGGGGCCGACCTCGTCCAGATGTTCGACAGCCAGACCTTCGAGAATGGTCCTGCGTTCCAGATGGCGGTGGTGATGGGCGACCAGGCCCAGGTGGTGGGACGGCCGCCCGCCGACAACGACGCCCAGGTCGTGCGACGCCTCGAGCCGGTGCGGCAGCGGCTCGAGGCGCGGATCAAGACCGTCGATCGGATCGTGGGGCTCGACGACAAGCAGCGGAAGAAGCTCGAGATCGCGGCCCAGTCCGACCTGCGGCGGCTGGCCGCCACGGTCGCCGAGGCCCGGTCCAAGTACACAGGCCGCTCGCTGAAACTCGATCCCCGCAACGGCGGCTTTGACGCCGAGGCCCAGAAGGTGATCCAGGATGTCCAGCAGGATGCCAGGCGGTCTCGTGAGGCCATCGGCCAGGCCGCCGGGGCCGGGTCGCTTCTGGCCAAGGTCATCACCGGCACGCTCGACGAACCGCAGACGACGAAATACAAGGCCGTGATGACCGGGCGGCGGGACTGCCGCTGGAGGGCGGCCGTCGCCACGGTCCTCTCCGAACTCGACGAGACGCTGGGGCTCACGCAGAAGCAGCACGACGCCCTGGCGGCGGCCCTCGTCGCCGCTCCTCCCTCGGCCGACGAACTGGCCGGCGGCGGCCCGGCGCAGCCCGAGTCCGCCGTCCTTCTTGTGGCCACGCGGCTGGAAGCGGCCGTGGGCGGCGACGCGAAACTCGCGGCCGTGCTCGACCCCCGGCAGCGGGCCGCGGTGGCCGCAGGGCTCCAGCAGGCGGGCCTCTGGCAGGTCGGCGGCGCCGGGGCTGGAGTGGGTGAGTTCGACATCCTCATCGATTAGCCATGCAACGCACGTCCATCGCCCTGTTCGTCGTCGCCGTCACCGCTGCGGGCCTCGCTCGCGGCGAGGGGCCGCTCGTGAAGTACGGCGACCCGGTGCCGCGGGACGTCCGTGAGATCTACGACGCCGGCATCCGCTACCTGCTCAAGACGCAGAATGCCGACGGCTCGTGGAAGGATGGACAGCCCGGCGCGGGCGTGACCGGGATGGCGATGATGGTCCTGCTCGCCTCCGGCGAGGATCCGAACTACGGCCCCTATCGCGTGCCGATCCGCAAGGCGCTGCGGAGCATGCTCAACCTCCAGGACGGTGGCACGGGTTTCCTCGGCGGCGAGGGGGGGCACGACAGCATGTACCAGCACGGCTTCGCGATGCTGGCGCTTGCCGAGGCGTATGGCGTCGTGGACGACCGCGGCCTGTGGACGGAGGCCGGTGCCCAGGCGGGCAAGGGCTCCGGGCGGCCGATCGGCAAGGCGCTGGAACTCGCCGTCCGCCGCGCGGTGTCGAGCGGCAAGCAGAATCCGGTCGGTGCCTGGCGGTACTCGCCCGAGGCCAAGGACGCCGACACGTCCGTCAGCGGCGCGGTCCTCATGGGACTGCTCGCGGCCCGCAACGCGGGCATCGAGGTGCCCGACGAGACGATCGACCGCGCGATCAAGTACTACGTGTCGATGACCGGTGGCAACGGCCAGGTGGGCTACTCGGGCGGCGCCGGCGGCGGCAGTGATGCGGTGACCAGCATCGGCGTGCTCGTGTACTCGATCGCTCGGCGTCAGGAGCTGCCGCAGTACAAGGTGGCGGCGAAGTATCTCGTGAGCCGCAGTCGCGGCGGCGAGCAGATGGCAGGCATGGACGGCTATCCGGGCTACACCGACTACTACCGGGCACAGGCGCTGTTCCAGTGCGATGTGACGGCCTGGGAGAAGTGGAATGCGGGGCTCGTGAAGACGCTCAAGGCGATGCAGGCCAAGGACGGCAGCCTGTCGGGCGGCCGCGGCGGAATGGGAGCGGGCGGAGGCACGGTGACCACCTCGCTGTATCTGCTCTCGCTGGCCGTGAACTTCAAGTTCCTGCCCGTTTACGAACGTTAGGAAACCGGCCGATGCGCACGATTCTTTCGGCTCTCGTACTCCTGCTCGTCGGGGCCGCGGCCCGCGCCGAGGGGCCGCTCGTGAAGTACGGCGATCCGGTGCCGCGGGACGTCCGTGAGATCTACGACGCCGGCCTGCGGCACCTGCTCAAGACGCAGGACGCCTCGGGCGTCTGGAAGAGCCAGCACGGCACGCCGGCGCCGACCGCCATGGGCCTGATGGTGCTCCTGGCCAGCGGCGAGGACCCGAACTTCGGTCCCTACCGCGGCCCGATCCGCCGCGCGATCCGGGCGCTGCTCAACGAGCAGGATGCGGGCGTGGGCTACATCGGCGGCGCAGGGGGCAATCCCAGCATGTATCACCATGGCTTCGCGATGCTCGGTCTCGCCGAGGCGTATGGAGTGGTGGACGACCGCGGCCTGTGGAGCGAGCCGAGGGCGGAGGGAGGCAAGGGGCAGGGCCGGTCGATCGGCAAGGCCCTGGAACTGGCGGTCCGGGCCGCCGTGACGGCCAACAAGAAGAACCCGACCGGCGGCTGGCACTACGGCCCGGAGATGCAGTCGGCCGACACGTCGGTCAGCGGCGCCGTGCTGATGGGCCTGTTGGCGGCCCGCAACGCGGGCATCGAGGTGCCCGACGAGACGATCGACCGGGCGATCAAGTACTACGTGTCGATGACCGGCGGCAACGGGAACGTGGGCTACTCCGGCGGCGCGGGCGGTGGTACCGAGGCGACGACTTCGATCGGGGTGCTCGTGTTCTCGATCGCCCGGCGCCAATCACTGCCCCAGTACAAGCAGGCCGTCACCTATCTGGAGAAGGTGAGCAGCGGGGCGCCGGTCGCCGCAAACCAGATGATGGGCCCGCGGGGCGGAGGATCTTCTTATGAGCACTATTATCGGGCGCAGGCGTTGTTCCAATGCGACGTGCAGGTCTGGGAGAAGTGGAATGCCGGTCTCGTGAAGACGCTCAAGGCCATGCAGGCGAAGGACGGGAGTTTCAGCATGTCGTATGGCGCCGAGGTGGACACGCCGCTGTCGCTGCTCGCCTTGGCGGTGAACTACAAGTTTTTGCCGGTCTACGAGCGGTGAACTCCATGATGCGAACGATGAACCAAAGAATGTGGCTCCCGCTCGTTGGGGCGATGGTGACGGCCGCGGTCGGACACGCCGCACGGGCGCAACAAGAGTCTGCGGCGCCCGCCACCAAGCCCGTCGAGAAGGCCGCACGCGACGAGGCCGCTGACGCCCTGGTCAAGCAGAAGCAGGAGGCCGCGAGGCGGGCGGCCGATCAACAACGCCAGCAGCAGATCGCCCAGCATGCCCAGCAGATTCAGCCGTTCTTCCAGCCCGCGTTGCACGCGGAATTGGAACGCGTCCGCAAGACCTGCGGAAGCCTCCCGGCCGACGCCCGCAAGAAGATCGTGGCGGCAGGCAACGAGACGGTGAAGGTCTTGGCCCGGCAGTTTGCCGAGCGGCAGTTGGCGGGCCAGGGCAGGCAGGGCTTCGATCCACGGAAAACGATGCACGAGGCCGTGGCGGCGGCCGTCAAGCCGCATGCCACGGCGGAGGAGTTCGCCACGTATCAGCGGGAGCAGGCGGCCCGCGTCGCCCGCCGCGTCCGTGCGGCACGGATTCAGATCGTCACGAAGCTGGACCGCGAACTCGAGCTCTCGCAATCCCAGCGACAGAAGATCGAGGCCGACCTGGAGAAGCACTGGGAAGCGGACTGGCTGCGGGATCTCGACGACAACGGCAACATGATCATCAACAACTTTCGGCCGGCCCCCGACTTCGCCGACAGGTGCATCGCCCCGCATCTCGACGACCGCCAAAGGGCGGCGTGGAAGAACTGGTGCCAGCTGGCCGCTTGGAAACACATGGGACAGCAAGTTGGCTGGAACTTCGATGGCCAGTCCCTGCAGCCTGATCCGTGGTGGTTTCAATGAACATCGGCACGACGCACTACGGGCTATCGCGGGCTCGCTCCTGGGGCCACCTCTGGGCGGCCGTGGCAGTTGTCTTGATCGGAGCCGTCGTCCGCGGCGAAGACGACCGCGCCGTCGACGACGTGCCCCCCGCAGCCCGGCAGATGCAGGAGCAGCAGCAGGCCAACCGTGTCGATCTCGGCGCGCAGTTCGACCAGAACGTCTTTCAGGACACGGGCGGCGGATTCCACGTGATCGCAGGCCGCCGCCGGGTCACGACGACCGGTGCCGCCGGTGATCAAGGGCCTGAAGTGTCGGCGCTGATGGTCGCCCGCAAGGCGGCCGATGTCCGGCTCGCCCAGATTGATTCTGTTTGCAGTCTCACCGATACCCAACGTCGCAAGTTGCGGCTCGCGATGGAGTCGGACGTCCGTCGCCTGGCCGAAGCCATCGAAGCCGAGCGCCGGAAATATCAGGGCGTCGAGGTGAACTTCGGCGATCAGGCAGGGCAGAAAAAGTGGCAGCAGTTTCAGCAGGACGTGCAGCGGTGCCGGGAGCGGCTGCGGGGACTGTTCGACGCCGATTCGCTGCTGACGAAGGTGTTGCCGACGACCCTTGATGCCGAGCAGAATGCGCGGCTCACCGCCGAGAGCGCCGCCCGGCGGTCCGCCCGCTGGCGGGGGCTCGTGGCGGCGGCGATGCATAAGTTCGACGACCTGCTCGGTCTCGACGAACGGCAGTACGACGAGATCGAGAAACTACTCCTGGAGCGGGAGCCGGCCTTGCGGGTCGATCGGCCGGGCTCTCGGCAGGATTTCAATGCCCAGCAGATGCTCGTGTCGCTGGTGCTGTCGGAGATCGACGCCCAGCGACTCCAGGGCATCGTGAGCGGGCGGCAGTGGCAGATGCTCGCCCAGATCGCCAACCAGGGCAAGTCAATGCGGTCCTACATCGAGGCCCAGGGATTGTTGGAAAAGGTGCCCAAATGACAGATCAAGACCGGTCGCGGCGGCAGTCGTCGATGACGAAGGGATGGGAACGGGTCGGTGGCGGGATGGTGATCGTCATCTGCCTGGCCATGACGGCTGGGGCGCAGGCGCCACCCGAGCCGACGCGGCAGGCGGCGGTGCTCGATCTTTTGGACGACGGCTTCCTGACCGGGAAACTCGTGCCCGTGGCCGGGGAGCCGGGGCGGCCGCGGACGACGGTGCTGTGGCAGTCGCCACTGTTCGACGAACCGCTGGAGTTCGCCGTCGACGGGATCGAGCGGATCCGGTTCGCGAAGGTCGCGGCCGGAGCGGCCGGGGCTGGCGCCTGGCGGGCGGACCTGCGCGGTGGCGATTGCGTGGCAGGCGTGCTCGAATCCATCGACGCCGACCACATCGTCCTGGCCGGGAACGAGTTGGGCACGCCTTTGCTGCGGATCCGTCGCGGGGAGGTCGTGCGGTTGACCCGGAAGGACTCGGCCGTGAGGACGATCGTGCCGGGCGGTCTGGCCGGCTGGAACGCCGCCGGCAAGGTGTGGCAGGAGCAGGCCGGTCGGCTCGTGTGCGAGAAGCCGGGGAGTGTTGCCGATCGCGACGTGGGGGCGGCTGCGCGGTCCTGCTTCACCCTGGCCTTGTCGTGGGACGAGAGGCCCGAACTGGATCTGCTGTTCGCCGCCGGGCCCCAGGAGATCGCCCGGCGAAAAGACGCCGGCGGGAAGCAGGCGGCCGTCGGGGAGGAGTATCGCATCGAGCTGGCGGCGGGGGATCTGCTCGTGGTCCGCGAGGGCGCGACGGCGAAGTTCGACCTGGCAGGAACGTTGCCCGCCGGCCGCGGCGGCGTGAAGCTCAAGGTGTTCATCGACCAGGAACGCGGGCGGATGGCGGTGGTCATGCCGCAGGGCGACAGCGGCGGAAAGCCCGTTTTTGACGAGACACTCGCACCGCGAAAGCCCGCCATCCGATCGGGGTTCTACATCGGGCTTCGCGGCGGCGACGTGCGGATCGACGGGCTGCGGGTCAGCCCGTGGAAGGGCGAGGCGCCGCGCGAGTCCGGCGGCACGGACGGGCCGGGGGGTCCAGGGGAGATCGCAGCCTTCGACAAGGCGACGGGCATGTTCACCTTCGGTGGTCCGGAAGATCCGCGGCAGGTCGCCGCGACCGAGTTGGAAGACATCGAGTTTCCAACGGTCGATGAGGCACAACCCGCTGCTCCGCCAGAATCCGTGCTGGCCGCGTTCCATGGGGGCAGTCGCCTCACCGGCCGCATCCTCGCCGTGACGGGGAGCACACTGCGTCTTGAATGTCCCGCCTTGGCAGAGCCGCTGGAATGTGAATTCGACCGGCTCGCCGTGCTCGATGCCGTCGGCAGTCGGCAGCCAGCCGCACTGCCGGGCAGACCCGGGATGCTCGATGCCAGCCGCGGCCGCATGCTGGGCTGCCTGGCCAATGCGGCCGGTGGCGCGGGGGGCATTGCCTGGCAGCCACGCGGCGCCGTCGGACCGGTGGCGATCCGGCCGACGACTGAGAGGCTGCAGGTCGTCTATCGCGGGCTTGCCGCGCTGGGCGGGGTCGGTATCAGCCTGGCAAAAAAAGCCGACGCCTGGGCGGTTGAGCGGGTGACTCCCGGCGGGCCCGCGGCCCGCGACGGACGGATCGCAGTGGGCTGGAAGCTCGAGTCGCTTCGGCTGCATGCAAACGCGGAGCCGATCGCCGTGTCGGGGCTCAAACCCGACGACATTCGCGGCTTGCTCCGCGGCGTCACCGGCTCGGAGGTGTGGCTGCAGTTCATCGACGTCGCGGGCATGAAGCAGCAGGTCGTGCTGGTGCGGGATGCCGGCGGCCGTGGCGACCTCGCCGGAGCCGCCGAGCGGGACGTGTTGGAAAAGGTGCTGAAGCTCCACGAGGCCCAGCTGGCCCGGCCGGCACAAGCCGCCACAGGTCAGGCGACCGTCTACCTGAAGACGGGTGATTCGATCCTCTGCACGGTGCTCTCCGCCGATGGGAAGGGGCTGCGGATCCGCACCGATCTGGTCCCCGACCTGTTCGTGCCTGCGATCGCACTGCGGGCCGTCGAGTTGCTGCCGGGGGGCCCCGGCTCGATCTCCAAGGACAAGCTCGCCCGGCTCCTCACCCTGCCGCGGATGCAGCTGGCCGACCCGCCGACGCACATGCTGCGGTTGCCCAATGGCGATTACCTGCGCGGCAAGCTCGTGTCGCTCGACGACCGGGAACTGCGGATGAACGTGCTGGGCGTGGAGAAAGAGTTTCCACGGGCGGACGTGGCGCGTCTGATCTGGCTCTCGGTCGAAGGCGATACGTCGGAGAGCGAGGCGCTGGCCGCCGTGACCGGTGGCGGTGAGGGCCGCGGCGGTGTTGTGGCGCGGGCGACCATGACCGACGGGCGGCGGCTCACGCTGCTGGCCCAGCGGCTGGATGGCGGCCGGCTCGTCGGCGAAAGCGGCGTGCTGGGCACGATCGGCGTTGATTTGGCCGGCTGCGATAATCTGATGCTGGGCCCGAAGCCGACCGAAGCAGCGGCGGTTGAACTCCCCTACGGCAAATGGAAGCTCAAGCCTGCGCCCGTGCCGCGGGCGCTGCGTGGCGGCGACTCCGGTGCCGGGCCAGCGGCCGCCGATTGAGCCGCCGCACCCGCTCGTTCCTGCCGCACGGCGGCATGTGATTCCGCATCCGGGCCTGACCCCGGCGGCAACGTCCTTCCTCCTGGAGCGGCGGTGGCTGTGAGTAGGCAAAACATCGCATCGTGCGATTTTTGCCTGGCGGGCCTCCGCCCGCTGGAATCAACCCGGCCATCCAGGCCTGACCCTGGAGCGGCGGTCTCTGAC